>JAABUL010006480.1_pt1 | contig 13431 bp, 28 predicted proteins | sample 5559151 | NCBI WGS metagenome assembly JAABUL01 (sample SAMN10711876, study PRJNA513368) | rock metagenome | isolation source: Antarctica rocks | place: Antarctica: Victoria Land, Pudding Butte sud | reverse complement strand
GACAAGACCTTGCGGCACAATGCGGCAACTCCCGTGGGAACGTGAGCGCGGCGAGGTGAATCACGAAAAGATCATGGTTCGAAATGAATGTCGGTGGAGAACACTGAAACCACTGGGGAATACAGGTCCTATGAGACCAGCGAAAGGCAATAGTCCCGGTGAGGCTGAGCTATCTAATGGTCCTGCAAATGCGGGGACGCCGCGGCTATGGCGGCAAGAGCCTAGACCAAGCGGCTCGGACGCTCCGCTCCAAAAACTATCACTAGAAGAAACATCTGGGGGGGAGGGTGGTAAGGGAGTTGATGAAAGCGATGGAAAAGTGAACCTTTGACATGACCCTAAACCCTAAACATCGATATCGCGAATGAGGATACAACGCTACTCTAAGCGGGACTCCACTAGGCTGGGCTGCTGATGCGGCGTCGGCAGTGTGCACCACCGGGCGGCGGCAAACCCGCGACTGTCAACTACGGGCACGCCGGCGGCGGCGGCGTGCACAACGGATGGCTACATGGTCACGATGGAAGCATGCCGAGGACGAAGATGAGGCAAGTGGTCGAATGCGGCTGATGGTTGGGTCGGGCGGCGACCGCCAGGGTGGCGGCAGCGGCAAGCGCGGCGCCCCCACACCGCGGCTGCTGTGCTGCCGCCTCGCGGCAACGGCCGGCTGGGGCTGATGGACGGCTGCCTAATGCCATGATAAGTCGGCTGTGCGTGTGGCACGGCTGCCAGGGTGCCTCCCCAAAGCCCCTGCATGCATGCGTATCCACTGCGCGCGGCAAACGGCTGAAGAGGCTGGTCGTGCTGGCTGATGAGGTGCGAACGGCCGTGGAATGCTCATCACGGGCCGTATGGGTCGGCTGCATGATGTCGGAGAAGCTGGAAGGCCGGAAGAGGCTGCTGACCAAACCAGCTGCACACAGATCCCTGCAACAGCTGCCCCCCCGAAAGCTGCTGGAAGGCTGCGGGCCGGCTGGCGGGCGCCTAGACGAGTCTTCCGATGGCGTATTTGGAGAGGCTGGCGATGGAGAAGGTGTGTAGACGACGGAAGAAGCGACCCGAAAGCGCTCTGTTGACGGTGCAGTGAAGAGTCGGAAGGGGTTGACCATGGACGTTTCCGTGGCTTGCAGGGCTGCGGTTGGCGTAGGTGAACGCTGCAAAGCGTTGTGATGGTGGCTGGGGCTGGTGGGCCGACGGGATCGTCGAAAGGGGTTGACCAATCCGGGTCTGCATGAACGTGATGAGCTCGAGCCTGATGGTGTCGGCGTTGGCGGAGGGCGGCAGGGAGACTCTGAGCGCGATGGGCAGCAGCGCCAGGCTGGTGGGCAGGTCAGCCGCGCGCTCGGCTTGCAGCTTGGCCGCGCCGTTGCGCCGCAGGTGCTCGAGGGCGAGGGTGAAGCGCGTGGTGGGCCGGTCCCTGGGGTTGATGTGGCTGGAGGCGGGGGAGCGGTCCTGGGCGCAGGCGCGGTGGCGGCGGCGGCGCCGCGCTTGCCGCTGCCGCCGTCCTGGCGGTCGCCCGCCCGACCCAGCCATCAGCCTCATTTGACCACCTGCCTCATCTTCGTCCTCGGCATGCTTCCATCGTGACCATGTAGCCATCCGTTGTGCACGCCGCCGCCGCCGGCGTGCCATAGTTGACAGTCACGGGTGTGCCGCCGCCCGGTGGTGCACACTGCCGACGCCGCATCAGCAGCCCAGCCTAGTGGAGTCCCGCTTAGAGTAGCGTTGTATCCTCATTCGCGATATAGACGTTTCTGCTGGTGATAGTTTTTGGAGCGGAGCGTCCGAGCCGCGTGGTCCAGGCTTTTGCCGCCATTGCCGCCGTGTCCCCGCATTTGCAGGACCATCAGGTAGCTCAGCCTCACCGGGACTATTGCCTTTCGCTGGTCTCATAGGACCTGTATTCCCCAGTGGTTTCAGTGTCCTCCACCGACATTTATTTCGAATTCTGTTCTTTTCGTGATTCACCAAGCCGCGCTCACGTTCCCACGGGAGTTGCCGCATTGTGCCGCAAGGTCTTGTCGTGAGATTTGGCCTTGGTCTGGACGCCCTTTGTAACATCAAATCAAATCAAAAAAAAATCACCGCGACCACGACGCCTCCCTGGAGGCACGGCGCTTTGAAATATGTTATTGAAGCGTTGATATCATTGCAGTGTGACCTGCGCGAGGACCGCTGCCATCTCCGGCGGCTGCATACAGGACACATAAACTTTGTGTCAGAAAGGATTGCGGCGTCCTGGCTGTGTGCATGGGAGAATGGCACGTCTTGCAAGGCAGCCGGTGTGCACTGAACGCAGTCGTCGTATATAGATACTGTGATCCATAGAAACAAACCATGTTCCACGCTCGCTCAGCGCCCTGTATGCGTGCAAGCAAGAACGGTTTGCGAATGATCTCAGCATCACTGCTGGAGGACATGGTCGGATGCCATGCGTGATGTGACGAACCTGCTGTCGATGCACTCCAGCCTGCAGTGTTTGCTCACCTGGCAGGCGAGCAAACACTGCCTCCAAAGTCTTGCGCCCGTTGAACTTCTGCAAGCCATTTGTCTGCGCCCACGATGAATGACGCGCTGTCAAGCCATTAAGGAATTCGCTCGTTGTGGACAACCATAGCAGCATGCTATAAGACACAACGGTGTGCGTGAGTGTTGTTAACACACAGAGCTGTCTATCTGTCTATACGTCTATCTGTCTTTCTATCTAGATCCTCGTTTACGTTAAGCCACCCACCCAAAGCATCTTGAGCAGCTTGAGGTGGACGGACGCGGCAGGTGACATTGCCGCTTCCTTCCACCTCAAGCTGCACCCGGCCCCGCCATAAGCCCGCCAAAGTTGTCGTTCTCATCCTGCTGCATGTGACCAAGGATGGAAGATACCATCAGCCTGAATGCAACTCCACATTCATATTTGCAGGGGTGTCTCGCTGCACGCGCCAGTGTGGCAGCCGAATCAGCAGGTGAGCGCGCCGCTGCGCGCCGGGTCGCTTTGCAGGCAGGGTCTGGTGTCGCGCCTGAAACGTCGCGCGAGCAGATGCACAGAGCACGGTTGGTTTGTTGCGGCTGACGATCAGGCGCTGCTCGTTGAGCATGCTGCGTTGGGGTCGAACCGCGCGCCCTTATCAGGCAGTGAGCAGGTCCTCTGAGCGACCTGCTGATAAACTTTGATGCGTCACCTCGATCACAGCATGACATCACATCAATGATCAATGGCCAGCCATACCATCGAGATCGTGGCATTTGTTATCGTTAGCGTGCACGCATGATAATGGATGCGGGTGCAGATTTCCAAACAACGTGCTCATCGGATCACCTTTGAAGCTTGCGTGAGGAGACCTGCAGCCGGACGGCAGAGTCCGTTCTCGCTGGTCGCTGCCAGGGAGACGCTGGTCATCAGGGTCGCCATGATGAGTGATGCAGGGATTTGACGTCTTGCGATCTGGTGTGCGCCGATCAGAGGGTCTGTTCGCGAATGCAAATCTGCAATGCGAGAGGAGAAAGCACGTTCTTGTACTGGAGATCGGTGATAGGACACCGGTGCAGCTGACACAGGGAGCTTTCGGAACTCCAAATCACGTGCTCCACATGTGTGGTACCTTCTGGGCCTGCTGCATAGCATGATGAACTCACCAGCGATTGCATAACCTACAGACTCTACTCTGCTCTGCTTTCGTTCAAGCCCTTCGCTGCAGGATCTGTGCACTGGTGGATGCAATGATCTGTTTGACGGCGCGCGGCGGCACCCCAATAGTCCAATAAACTAGTGCCAGCAAGCCTCGATGATGGTATCGCTGGCGGTGCGAAGTAGAACCAGGACCCTTTATGGGCATTGCAGCGGTCCTCGCTTAAATGGCAGCAGCATTATGATAAATTGGGACACATGCGCCCTGGGCGGCAGATGAGGTCCAGTGTGGGTGATTCGGCGATCAAAACGAGACATCAGATGCAATAGCAAAGAATCCAGACGAAGTTTCAACAATGAGCAATAAGTCCATGCTGGGACGCTGCGTCCCAGACCGTTTGGTCTTGGTTGCTTTGATGCAAGCTTGCGCTAGCGTGCTCACACCCCGACGCCGGTGTGTCCCAAGCACGTTGCAGCATCCGGTAGCAGAACGTCCGCCAGCGTCGGCGTCAGTCGCAGAAGACTGCTTCATTTGTTTTCCTTGAGCCATTTCTGTATGGCATTGTAAGTCTCCTCGTTGATGCCCCGCGCCTTGGCGCCCGCCAGACTCCCGGCTTCGAAAGTGAAGTAGTCCTGTGTTGTTGCAGGACTTCATCGACGAAGAAGTGAGAATCACTTCCAGAGCTTCTATTGCCGCAGCAAAGCGCTCAAGCAATGGCACATTTGAGCAAGGTGGCTTGCTGGATGTCTCAGCAGCCCGGTTATTGACGCACTCACCCTGAAATTCCGCCGGTCATAATCCTTCAGCCGCTGAATGTAGCGTGTCTCTCTCATGGCCTCTGTTTTCTTCAGCAGATCTGCACGCAGACGACAATGCGTGATCCCATTAGTTGCAGATGCCAGGGCTGTGCTTGTGCCGTGAACTTGTGGCACCATGATCGGCCAAGCAAGAGCCGCTGTGTTTCACAGGCTGAGATGCTGAATCGCCAATGCAGGTACCTTGAATGTAGGGACTGTTTGCCGGGTCCACCTCCTGAGCTCTCTGCTCCTGAGCCTCAGCCACTGGGGCGCCGGCGCCGGTGCCCTGCGGAAATCAGTGTCTCAAAGTTGCCGGCACAAGATCCCGTTGCATGGCTCGCAGCAGGCATCGGGGCCGCCAGGCTTACCGCTGCCATGATAGCTGCAGCAGCCATCAACAGCGTTCTGCGGTCGACGGGCTTGGCTGCCAAGGCAGCATGAGGCGTGCTCGGGACCGGGCGCAGTGAATGTGCTGCGATCGTTTGCCGCCGAGATCGCGTGCATTGCAAACCCAACGATCCTGGTTGATGTCTGTGCAGGCGAAAGCCAGAGAGTGACGGCCTAAAGCGGCAGCACGCGGTGCTAGCTGTGCCAACCTGCATTTCACAAGCAACCCCGTGAGGTGAGCGACGAGCGTGACCGCAATGATTGCCTAGGACGTAGAATGTGGGCAATTGCAGGGCGTGAGGAACGGTCTGGGCTGGCGGATAAGCAAGAATGGCGCCCGAAGCAGCTGCTGGGCTGAAAGGAAAGATTTCGATTGGCAGTGTAAACCAGCCTCTTTCGACGGCACCCTCCTTGAACGGGGCTGGAAAGCTGCCTGTTGAACCTCTCCTGCCGTCGGATGGCCTGGACGCTGGAGCTTTGCATGACAGAAGTGTAACCATCATCATTTGCAACGAGTGACAGGTCGTGATGTATGACCGCGTGCAACATAGTCTTGCTGATACGTCACGCACGGCAACATACTCAGCACCCAAAACCTCCAGCAAAAAGAGAAATCGAAATGAACCAGCCTCAATACAGGAAGCGTCAAAGCCAAATACATAGGGCCGCCGCAGTTCCTGGAAACAACGACTGCACAACCTTCCTATTAATCACCACGCATGCGCTGCCGCTGATTGCACGCCCGGCTTCGACAGCAGTGTGGATCGCAAGGCATCTGATGCGCTCATGCAGCCCCACCGCAAGAACAAGGATGTTCGAAATCTGATCTCAGACGCGGGGAGCCGTCCAGCGCCTGCAGTCTAAGCCGCAGACGTGAGCGCTTGCCATCGTGTAAGTAGCCCGTCAATACTGCGAGTACTGAGACGGCGGCCCCTGCTGCTGGCCGCCCCACTGGCCGGAGGCGCCATAGTCCGGCTGCTGCTGCTGCTGCTGGCCGCCCCACTGGCCAGAGGCGCTCGGGTCGGCATAGCCCGCAGCGCTGTACGTGTATGCGCTGCTGCTGGTGCTTGCCAGGGGCGGCGGCGCCGCGCCGGAGCTGCTCTTGCGAGTCTTGCGGAACGGCGCTGGCGGGTAGTCGAGTGGCGGCGCCACCGTCATGCCTTTCGCCGGCGGTGGCGCCCCCAGCGGATGCTGCTGCTGCTGCTGGGCCGCGCCGCTGTACTGCGGCTGCGTCAGAAAGACAGAGACTCGACGCCCGAGTTTCCACAACATGGCATTGGTGCACTAGCGCTCGCGGGCAGCCTTCAGCGCAGAACGGATGCACATATTCGAACAGGTGATCTGCCCAGCCTTGCGGACAATGGAGCACAACGAGCAGGCACCGACAGCGTATGTTCACAGTTCCACAAGTCACACCCGCGGTGACTGCGCGGGCGCTGCGCCGTAGGGCTGTGACTGCTGGGATGCGCCATAGGCGCTTGCGTAGCCCTGCTGCGGTGCGCCATAGCCCTGCTGCGCTCCATAATCTTGCTGCGGGGCGCCGTAAGAGCCCTGCTGCGCCCCATAATCCTGCTGCTGCGCCGGCGGGTACTGCTGCGGCGGAGCGCCATACTGGGGGTGAGACCCGTACTGCTGGTCGGGCTGCACCTGCAAGATATGGAAGATGCAATTCAGTAAAGTGATGCCTTCGTGGCCTAACGGCTCGTACACCGAAATTGGGACAACACACATTTACAACACAAGATTCGAGACAAACGCGTGCACACAGCTCACCTGCTGGCCGTAGTCCTGCTGCTGGTAGCTCATGGCGTATGCCTAGCGAATGGTAATGGCTCTGTGATGCTGGCTTGTCTGTTGGGGGCGCAAACGGGCAACTGCACCCACTGGCTTGCAATTACTGTCTCCGCCAGACGACTGGCTCATTGAGGCTCATTCCGGCTCACTCACGCCTTTCTCCGTGTCTGCGTTGCTCTGTACCCTGATGTGTCGAGGTCTCATCCTGCTGCAACTGTGTTGACGTGTTGCGAAGCGGCACAACAGGGATTGCTTTGAGCAACAGTCCAGTGCGGTGGATCGCGTGCAGGTTGACAGAACGCCTGATCTTTCCCGATCCACAGCTGTGAAAGCTCGACATGCAGGTCCCAGTGGTAAGGGCCTGGCCGTGCTGACTGGCAGCACCATGTATGCGCGGCGTTCAGGCTGCACAGCAGTGGCCGGCACTCCCTAGGCTGACGCGCTGCCTGTGATTCGGGATGCAGATATGCATCGGGCCGGTGTGCGTGCCGATGAACCTGCTGCTCCCCTTTGTGCTTGGCGTCGTGCACCGCGCCGGGTGGCTGCAGTGGTTCAAGCGCGAGTGGGTGACGCTGCAGTGGTGGAAGAACCTGTGGAACGGAGGCGGCAGTAGGTGAGGGGATGCAGAGCTTTCGCATTTCATATGCACACAATCTTCGATGCATACAAGCGCATGTCCCGATGTAGTTGCACTGAACTGGATGCACCTTTCGGCAGGCCAGATGCTATCAAGAATCTGGCAGAGGGAGAGAACGGCGGCCAGGATTCCGCTGATGCGTCACAGCAGAAGGAGGAAGATGCAGCCCAGAGCACAGCAGGAGTCGAGCCGGCGCCGCAAAAATCGTCTGTAGTAGATTGAAGTTCATGACAGGGTGAGGCAGAGGCCCCGCAAGCATGTGTTAGACTCCGAACTTGGTTCATTCAGCTGCGTGTCGTCCATGATTGATTAAGTTGCAGAGACGCTGCAGACAAATTGCCATGCTTTATCTCGCAGGAAATGGTGAACCGTCTCAGCAGATGCTGCACTGTGGCAACGGTCAAACCGCAGGCGGCTGCCGGAATACCGCAACCCAGCTGAGGAGAAATAGATGTCCACATTCACGGTGCGCAGCCAAGTCAGGCTTGAATTAGCCTGACGAAGATATGTGCAGCTGATGCACTTGTCATCGTAGCACTCGGCTGCAGCCAGGCAGCAGTGTATACCTGTTGCACGAGGCGTGACTGGGGTGACATCTTGCATGCAGGCGGTTTCGGTGGAATGGAATAGACATGGATCGCGGACAGCCGGACTCGGAGCAGTTGCACTTTTTACACGTCGCCACTGATGAAAGGCTTTGCGCACCGAAAACCATATCGGCAAGTACAAAGTAGACAAAGCGCTGTGAAAAGTGGCCGACGTCATTCAAGTTAGCGCACACCTTCGCAACAGACTCCGTTTCGGACAGCCTCTAAACCAGGCTGCCAGCACCCAGTAAAGCCACGTCAAAGGTTCAAACGCTACATCTACACTTCCCTCCGAAAATGCAAAAGCGCCCTACAGCCTGAGCATCGGGTTCATTTCGTACTCCAGCCACGATGGCATGCCTTCCCTGGCGCCGTCTGAGGCCGGGGCCCGCTGCGGCTGCTTCCATGCAGCGTCGCGCGGCTGTGGAGCAGGAGCCCTCCTCCCGTTAAGATCCTGCATGACAGTAATCGGCGAGCGATATATGCCGCAGTGATCGTCGAGACCCTGACAGTGATCGTCGAAGCTTTGACGCTGGTTCGAAATCCTTGAGGAGAGGTACCAAGAACACCGCCCCACCTGCTGTTCCTCGACGCGGAACTGCTGTCTGCGCGCATCCGCTATGGCCTGCCGCGCCACGGCCGCGTTGCTGCCTGGCTGCCTGGCCCTGCCGTCCACCTGTCGAGGCCCAGGACCAAGCTGCCTGGCGCCGCTGGGCGGCATGGCGCGGTCGTCTGCCTGCCGCGGCGGCTGCGGCGCACTGCTGCCGCGCGGCCGGAAGCCCTGCGAGGGGCGCGCGAACTTGTCTGTGGCGTGCTGGTGGCGTTCATGCATGAAAGGGAACTGCTGCCAGGCATCCGTCAATGCTTGATCTTCAATAGATTGGGCACAACTGCAGGCGCAGGCGGCTGCTCCCATGACGCCAACACACAGGCATGAAAATCGCGGCATGGCAGGCATCACACTGCGAGCAAGGAGTTAGGCCGTACCTGCGGGGGCCTTTGTGGCGGCGGCGGCGCCTCCTCAAAGTGCCTGCTGCGGGCGTCCCGCGACTCCGCGCGGGACCGCTGGGACCCCTGCTGCTGGGGCGCCGGCTGGCGGCGCGCCGGCGGCTGCGCCGGCTGCATCGCCGGCTGCCGCGCGGCCGACTGCGGCGCCAGCCTGTCCTGGAAGGACTGCGTCTGCGGCGGCGGCAGCTGCCGCTGGCGTGGTGCCGCCGCCATCTCTACATAGGGCTCCTGCACCCAGGATGCAGATAATGGCATGCTGTGCGCATCAGGGACGGCATTTCACAGCATATTTCAAAGAGGCTTGGCACGCTGTGCGCAGCATGTGCCATGTCAAAAAGGGAGAAAAATGGCACATGCAGCGCCCCTACAGCCATCGTAGCAGAATATGAAAAGTCTCGGCAACATCTGAAAGCTCGCCGTTTGGTAGTACTCCCGCCAGGCCTTGCCGAATTTCCGCTCCCAGTCCAGGTACTCGGGGCTGACGTCGCCTGCATACATGTCGCCGCCGCCCTCCGGCAGGCTCTGCACAGCACAGGCAGATGTCACCATGATTTGTAGGTTGTTCGAGGCTGAGAGGGTGCTGAGACAGCTGGAGATGGCTGACACATGCAGCGCCATTGCTGACACAGGTCTTGTGCATGCAGGCTTCATGTGGCTTCAGCGTGTGTGCGTCAGAGAGCAGCCACAGCCGCTTCTGTTGCAAATGTGAGTGTGACTCCACGAAACTCTTACAAACGCACTGGCAGCAAGAGGAGCGCCTCGGTGGCGCGGTCCACCATGCCATTTATGTCGTTGAGGTGAGAGTGTTTTCATGATAGACTTGCAACCATACCGGTAGCGAGAGGAGCGCCTCGGTGGCACGGTCCAGGATGCCGTCCGACTCCTTGATGGGCCGGTGCTGCGCCGACAGCGTGACCGAGGAGAAGCTGAGGCGCAGCACGTCGCCGACGGGCACGCTGAAAACGGAGACCACGGAGCTGGGTATGGACGGCTGTCCGAAGCGGTCGTACTTGATGACGTCCAGCTGCCCTGTGTCCGGGCTGAAGGAGAAGTCTCGCACCTGCCGCAGGGACACAGCACCTTTCGCATCAAGTCGACGCCATCTGGTGCAAAAGCCATGCTGTCAAGCAGCCCCGTGCATGGGAGAAACATCGTTTCCCCACGCCATCCCTCATGCACAGCCGTGCTTTACACCATCGGCTAAATTCTTGCAGGAAAGTTTGCAGCCGTTGACCATTGCGGCGGCAGTGCTGAAGCATCAAAGTGCCCGCTGCTCACCTTTCCTAGCACCTTGCCGTCCTCGGTGAAGACGTCGAGGCCGACGAGCTTGGTGCAGTTTGCCGCCTCGTACACGTCCGGCTGCTGCAGCGCGGCCTCGTTGCGCACCAGGCACACGTCGCCGATTTGCTGCAGCGCGGCGAGCGGGATGTTGCGGTTTGGCGGTGTCAGCGGCAGCCGGTCCCGCTTGAGGTTGATGTTGACCACCGCAAACTGCGCCGGCAGCACGTATAGCTGCTCCACGTAGCCCAGCGACGTGCCCTCCTGCCGTGTGACCACCTGCGGGTGGTGTGAAATCTGTGCCGCATGCGGCTGTGGCGACGCAGCGGCGGCGATGAATGCGATCAGCTGTGAACTTTGACGGGCTTTAATGTGCCAGTCTGATCACCTGCTTGTTGATGATCAGGCTCCGCAGAATGCTGAAGCTCTGCTGCTGCCGCCTGGCGGGGGGCCGCCGCTGCTGCACCGCAATCGTCGTCTGCTGCGGGGCGGGCCGCGGCGGCGCGGCCTGCTGCCACTCCAGCGGCTGCTGCACGGCCGCGGGGCGCGCGAACACACGCTGAGGCTGGCGGCGGGCCTTCAGCTGGATGTGCTGCTGTAGGCGGGCGCAGCCTCTATCAGGCCGCAGGCACAGCGAGGCATGGCAGCCGCGCGCCCGGCCGGTCGTAGCGTGCGGGCATCCCAGCTGCATGCCAGGTGCGCGGGGGGCAGGTGGCGTGCCAATCCTGCGCACTGCGACTGCGTTGCACGTGTAGCGACAGCCGAGCAATGCGGCCTGCTTGGCCTTTGTTCGAGACAGCGATGCACTGACTGGGGCAGCTTCGCAGAGCGTGACGGCAACGCACTTCTCGTCACCCGACAGAACACAAGCCGGTGCTGCGAAGGTTCTCGACTGCGAAGTACAGGAGAGCGATCCTGAGTCCACTGCAGTTTGAGCCTGTCGAGACAACATCTCAGACAGAGTGACTAAGCAGGCGACAAGTGTAAACTGGCAGCACTGGCTCACGGCGACCAATTTGCACTTGCAGTCGTATTAAGACGCTTGGTTACTTAGCCGCTGTCGCGTCCCGGTCCCCACGCCACCCTGCTCTTGAGCCCGACGACGGTCCCCCTCGCACATCTCACCGTAGCTGGGCCTGAGTGTATCTGCTGCTATCGAGCTCAAGCCGTCAGTTGTGATCTGTGTTACAATCCAGGCGCGCTGTTGCAGCCTGTGCGGCGCCCGAGGCAAAGCAATTGCAGCAATCCTGAGCGCGGCTGCGGCACTCAAACGCCTCGAATGCAGCGCTGCTGGGACGGCGCAGCAGCACTACCGCTTGAGGCATGACCCCCGCTGACTCAGAATCGCAACCGTCCAACGAGGGAGACCGCCTCACCATGGACGCCGAGGCAGGAGCGCCACGGCAGCGCCTCGCACGCTCACACTCCGGCAGCCACCCCACCACCAAAGAGGTGGCTGAGCGCACCACTTTGAGCTGTGCTGTGCTTTCGTGAGGCACACGCTGGGTGCTTTCCAATGCACGGAAGCGGATCTTGACCTGCTTCATGTCAATTTGCAGGCTTTGGCGGGCATGCTGTCGAGCTGGTTCTCCCGCAGATTCTTCAGTGGCTGGTGCGCGCTGCCATGTCCGCTGCTGATCAGATGATGCTTCATGCATGCTTGAACATGAGCGCTGTGGCACCAGAGTAACGCATGTGTGTTGTAACTTGCGCCGCAGTGCGGTCCTTTTCCCCATGGTCGTCACAGGTGAGTGCCATAGCCTTGAATCACCTCTACATTGCTTAAGCTGCATGGGCATTTGCGTGGTGGCCAGACTGTCTTCCTTTGCTATCTCTCGTGCTGCTCTGCAGTGTATGTCACCTGGTGGTTCCTCAGATTCTTCGACAACTTCTTCTCGGTAGGGTTGTGCTCAATTGCAAGGGAGGCGTCACCGATTGCCAATCGCATTGTGATACCTCAGTTTCCAAATGTTTCCAGCACTGTGATCTCGTATGTTTTACGAAGTGCAGCCGGTGTACTTTGCGCTGTTCGGCTTCCACGTCTTCGGCCTGGGCTTCCTGACATCGATGGTGCGTCGCACGTGATGTGAAGCTCGCAAGCAGTGTCAATCTCAGTGCCCAGTCTGACTGATACATCTCCCACGTGCGTTTTACAGCCCTGGCATGCAAGATCTGCCAACAGCCACGCTGTGTGTCTGCAGGTCTTCATCTTCATGACCGGCATCTTTGTGTCGTCGTGGATCGGCGGCGCGCTGCTGTCGGTGGGCGAGTGGATCATCAAGAAGCTGCCGCTGATTAAGCACATCTACTCCGCGGCCAAGCAGGTCCGATAGAAATTTGACATTGTATGAATTGAACTCCACCTTTGGCTGCATCAGGCATGCTGCTCGAAGGAGACTCAGTCTTCATCGTAACATACATGTAGGTCACCGCGGGACTAAACCCGGAGAATGAGAACGCCAAATCGTTCAGGGAGTGCGTCATCGTCAGGCATCCGCGGCACGGCGAGTATGCGGTGGGGTTCATCACGGGGGAGACTGTGCTGCAGGTGTGTCATGGGCCAGTGAGAAAATCAAGCGCACGTCTCTACTGCACTCTGATGCATGTGTGCGAGCACACGAATGCGCACGCATTCTAGCGTCCTTCCCCGTTCAAATATCGTAATCAAATCGTGTCTGGGTGCTGTGTCGCAGACGCCAAAGGGCGATCTGAAGCTGTACAGCGTCTACGTGCCGACGAACCATGTGTGAGTGTGCTGCAAAGTCATGACATCACAATCTATCATGGAATAAAGCATGCTTTCGATGACTGTGCCAAAAGAAAGGTCATACTCCATTAAATCCATGCACAGATCTGGATGTTGCATTGCAGCGGCAGTGCAGGACATGTGTCTGTCTTGAGTGTTTTCATCGCACTGCAGATACGTCGGCGACATCTTCCTGATAGGGTCGGAGGACATCATCAAGCCCAATCTGTCCGTGCGGGAGGGGCTGGAAATAGTGGTCAGCGTCGGCATGGCGCTGCCGGCGGAACTCAAAGTGCACTAGGTCTCTCCCATATCGCACAGGTGCAATATGGCCCATATCGCACAGGTGCGATATGGGCGTCGCGTGGACTAGCCGAGGCTACAACACAGTGACTATCGCAGCTGGTTTGAAGGCAGCGTCGTTTTGGAGTGGGGATCAGGATGTGTCAGGGTTCGTGCTTAAACCTCAGACGTGAAATGCGGAACGCGAAACTAAAAGTACCGTCGGCGAAACGTTTCGCATAGATGCGAAACCCTGTATCTGCCCTGATTCCCTACCCCAAGCTGGGAAATG
>JAABUL010006476.1_pt1 | contig 13441 bp, 13 predicted proteins | sample 5559151 | NCBI WGS metagenome assembly JAABUL01 (sample SAMN10711876, study PRJNA513368) | rock metagenome | isolation source: Antarctica rocks | place: Antarctica: Victoria Land, Pudding Butte sud | reverse complement strand
GCCAACCTCAAGACCTGGCGGGTCCTGCACACCGACTACCGGCGACCACTCGGAACATTCGAAACCACCATCACCGCGGTCCTCGGACTCGAATTCTTCCGGACGACCCGGTGAATAACCCTCCTGCTCGCCTCCGAAGCAATCGTCAAGGACGCGTCCAACTGGATTGCCCTCAAGGCGGGCGCTCAGACTTTCCGCTATCAAGCGCTCACGCGCGAGCCAACGCGTACGGGTACTCCGGAGACGTTGACTGACCTACGGTTGCTTCTAGTCAAAGAGGTCACAACCGCATTGTGGACGAGGCGAGGGTAGTTGGTGGGCCATCTAAAGTATCAGAGCCCGCAGTCAGAGCCTGTTGAAGGTCGGGATCAGACAGCGACAAGCGGCTGTCGAAGCTGTGTTGGAGGTTGGTGATCAGCCTGGCTACCGTGTTACCGCAGGAGTCGCGTTCGAGGTAAACACGCATCCAGCCCGGACCAATGTCGATCCGCAAGCGCTGCCCGACGTGCAGGTCAACCGCATCAACCTCGGCGACTCCTTCATCAGTGATGCGGGGGACACCCCAAAGACGGAACGGTTCCTTTGATGTGAACAGCATGTCAACGAATCTAACAAGATCCGTGACGGGCTCGCTAAACTGAATCCCGATAGGACCGCCGTCCAGCGTCCCTCCGCCATTCTCAAGCGAGTTCCACCCGATAGCCTTGGCCTCGAGTAGCTCGACGAGGTAGGCATAACGTCCAACGACGGAGCGCACGAACTGGAAATGCGTCTCGAGGCTATCGCCTGACGCCGCGAAAACCCCCCTTTGATCGACCGCCTCATTCATGACGCCCCCGAGACCGTCGTCAACAGCAACGTGGATCGCGTCGAGCGACAAGGTACCTCGGTACTCAGGGCTCCCAGCGAGGTACTCGAGAAGCTTCTCCGCTCGACGGCCGGTTGCTTGAAGTTTCAAGCCGGCGCCGGCGGCGTCGCTTCCCCGGAGCGCGCCACCCGCAAAGTCGGTCCGCAGGCGCCTAGCGGGCGCGTTCTTGCTCACCCGGAGCAGGTGGTCGCTGGGTAGCCAGAGCCAGTCCAGGTCACGGCTCCGCTGCACGCGGTGGTGCAGGAAGCGTTTGGCGGGCTGGACGGGCATGTCGGTGTGAAACGACCAGAAGCGGGAATCAAGCTGGTCAACCCACATCTCACCCCCGTCGAGCTGCGCGCGGTGAAGGAACGCGTCAGAAGTGCCGCTGACGGCGCCGGGCCCGAACAGGTCGTCAAGGTAGGTAGCCGGGTCGTCCGTGTGCACCTCGAGGACGAAGGTCTTGGTGGGCGCAGCGGGCTCGAGTTTTAGGCTCGTCGCGAGGTCCGCTCTAGCGGTCATGGTCCTTCCTCCTCGCCGGTGTTCAGCACAGCGTCGTCTCGGTCGTCTGGTCCGGGGTCAGTGTGCTCGTCGTCGATCTCGGGTGCCCCCAGCGCCTCGAACAGGTCTAGTTGGTCGGGATCCGGGAGTCTTGGTCGCCGCCGCGGCTGACCACGGCGTGCGAGAGCCTGGTAGGCCTGGGTCCGTCCGCGGTTGTCGTTGTCCTCCGGGGATCCCTCGAACCGGACGAACGGTTCGCGGCTGGCCGACCCCCGCTGGCCCGGGACGTAGGTGTAGGTCGCCCGTGACGTGGCGGCGATGTCGCGGGCGCACGCCTCGACCTTCTGTTGGAACTCCCTGCGTGCAGCCTCCCCGTACAGCGCGAGCTGGCGCAGTGTCTCGTGGGCCAGCACGCTGATCGGCACCAGAGTGTCCCGTTGAGCCAGGTGCTGGACGAGCACAGCTTCCACGTGTGGCCGGATCAGGTCCCTGGCGGAGTCGCCGTCACAGGGAACGATCCGAGGTAGCCCGAAGGGCAGCTCAACGCGGGGCGGTGACATCGCCGACGCGACGACGGCCGGCCCGAGGCCGACGTCGAGCAGTTCCGCGTGGTTCGCCCCGACGGCCAGCACAGCCACCCGCACCTCGGCCGCTGTGAGGCCTTGTCTGATCCGGTCGGCGTGCTCGGCGAGGCAGGCGTAGAGCACGGACACGGTGGGACGAGCGCCCGAGAGGTCCGTCGACGTCGCGTCCACCAGGCTTTTCGGGTCGATGCGCACGTACTTGCGGGCCTGCTCCACCTCGATGTTCGCGCCTGACTTGCTCTCGCACGCGACGAACAGTCCCGAGGAACTTTGGAACAAAACTACGTCGACGACCACCCGATTGCCCTCCAGCCCGACCGGGGTCTCGAAACCAACGACCTGGAACCCCGCGGCGGCCAGAGGACTCGGATTCAACTCACCGTGCTGACATAAGGCCAGCAGTCCGTTGATCGGGCGCAGCCGGTGCTCCACGCCGGTTAGTTCTGCCGCCGCGAGAAGCCTGGTGCTCCGGAACGGGCCAGTCCGCCGAACTGACCCAGCTGCCACCCGTACCCGCCCTGTGCCACGAGGTGACCGTAGGTCGAGAGTCGACTTGGCTCCAACCGCCTGGTCACTCACAGCTAGAGGCTGCCCCGGAACGGACCGTCTCCCCCAAGCGGCGTCGACGTCCCCAACGCGGACCCAGACAACCCCAACCGGCACGTGCTTGTACCGGCCGTTCGGGCCAAGCAGCCGCGGCTCGGTCGAGCTCGTCGGGGTCTCCGGTCTCCTGCCATAGCAGGGCTAGAGCAGCTCCTCGATCTCCCAACGGCGGCAGTGAGCTCCTCGTCGAGGTCGGGTACTCCGACCGCCTGCTATCGGGCGTCGCCTGCTCTCCGCGGCTGGTGCTCACCTTTCCGGCCCCCTACCCGTTATGGTGCGACCCCCGTCCTACCCAAGCGCACACCGACCATCAGCCCGTGTCCGCCGGCCAGCGGTGAATCAGCCCGGGGCGGTGGCGTCGAGCAGGGTCACGGCGACCAGGTCCACCGGCAGCCCCAACCGCTCCGCGACCAGCTCGACCAGCCGCGCGCGGGCGTCCGTCGGGGCGGCGGTGATCAGCGGGGTCACGTCCCGGACGGCGTCGACCAGCGCGACCGGGTTTCCCGCGTGGACCCGGCAGCACCCTGCAACGACACCTCGAGCGCAGCGCGGCCGCGGCCGTCCGCCTAGGCGCTGAGGCGCTGAGGCGCCCAAGTGGACGGTGCGGGTGGCCACCGACGACCGCACAGTCACAGAGATCGCACACCAGGTCATCGCAACCACCCCGTGGCTACCGCCTGGGTGACCGACGACCGCCGGCGGCCAACGCCCCCGCTGTCCCAGCTCAGCGACCCTGACCGGGACAGACCCGCGGGCGGGTCTGTTAATACACCGGCACCTGGGCCGACGTCGCAGCCGACCCGGTCTGCGGTGTCCCTGCAGGGGTTCGTCATGTTGACACACCAGTGGACGCGCCGCAGGCCGGCCGGCCGCTGCGGGCTCGCCGCAGTCGCCGGCTCACCGTCCCGGGTTGCTCAACGGTCCAGTCGTCCGGCCACCACGAGCGGCTCTTACCGCCGGTTCGAGCAGCGACAGCGTCCGCTGCTCAGCATCGAGGGCCACGCGGACACCGACCGGCATCGGCAAGTTCGCGCCGGCGTGCCCGACCTCGACACCGCCCAGGACCGGGATGTCGCGGCCGCCGAGGACGTCCAGGACGATCTCCGCCAGTGTCGGTGACGAGTCGGGCCCTTCCAGCCCGTCGATGGCGTGCGGGACGCCCACGACCATGCCGGCGATCCGGTCGAGGACGCCGCTGTGACGCAGCACGTGCAGGTAGCTCCACACGTACGACGCCTGACCGCCCATCTCCTCCCAGAACAGCACCGCGCCGTCGAAGCGCTCGAGTGGCAGCGCGTACTGCGTCGCCTGTGCCAGCACGACGCGGTTGAGCACCCCGCCGATCAGCCGCCCCTCGGCGCGGCCCGGGCGCCAGCACTCCCCCGACGGGCTGGCCGGCAGCGCACCGATCGGCTCCGTGCTCATCAGCAGCCTCGAGTACAGGACTTCCAGCTCGGCTCTGCGCGCCGCAGGCACCCGCTGCCACGCCCCGCCGAGCCCGGGCGTGGCGAGGTCGGCGTGGAACCCGACCAGGCCCGTGCGCGCGTGGAGCACCAGGTGTAGTAATGAGATGTCGCTGTAGCCGAGGATCGGCTTGGGGTCGGCGGCTACCGCCTCGATGTCGATCAGGTCCATGTAGCCGAACGCGGTCTGGCCACCGTCGTGGGCGATGATCGCGCGCACCTCAGGATCGCGCAGCAGGGTGTTGAGCTCCTCTGCGATCTCCGCCGGCCGAGCCGCGCTCCACCAGTGGTGCCGCCCGGCTTGGAGCAGTGGTGCCCGACGCACGCGGAATCCCATCCGCCCGAGCACGGCCACCGCCAGGTTCAGGTCCGGCTCGTACTGGGCGTGCAGCGGCCCGGACAACGAGGCGATGACGACGAGGTCTCCGGGTGCCAGGGCGCACGGACGCAGCAGCTCAGGCGGTGCAGGACCGGTCACCGACGCAGTGTCCCAATGTCCACAACGGCGCGCACAACCCTTGCGGTCAGGAGCCCACTAGGTACGGCCTGCATGCCGTGCCGGTCATGGAACACGGAGCACGTGCCCGCGAAGTGATGTCATCAGTGATCATGTCCGCTGCGGGATCGGCTACCAGACGCCGTGCCGGTAGGCCGTTCCCCCGGCGGGCAAGCACTCCGCCTGTTCGCCGTGTCGATTCACGGACGTAGCTGAGCGTTACGGCGTCGACCCACCTGGACGACCTTGTCGGCCAGGTCGCTGCGTGCGTGGTCGTAGGCCCCTGCGGGGAGACGGTGCCCGTTGAGGCGGACGGCGCCGCTGTCGATCAGGCGTCGCGCTTCGGCTCGTGATGAGGACAGTCCCGCGTCGACGAGAACGGCGGGCAAGTGCACGCTCTCGTCGACCGGCAGCTCGATTTGCGGGGCGTTCTTGGGCACGGCTCGGTCGCGGAAGCGGTGGTCGAAGGCCGCCTCGGCCTGTTCGGCCCCAGCTGCTCCGTGGTACGTCTCGACGACCCTGCGCGCCATCCGTCGCTTCGCCCGGGCGGCCGAAGGACCGCCGGCGCTGACGTCCGCGCGGACGGCGAGCAGCTCCTCCTCTGGGGCGTTGGTGCACAGCTGGGTGTAGCGGTCGATCAGGGTGTCCGGTACCGACATGAGTTTGCCGAACTGCTCCTCGGGGGCCTCAGTGAGGGCGACGTAGTTGCCCAACGACTTGCTCATCTTCTGGACGCCGTCCAGGCCCTCGAGGAGCGGCATCGTGAGGACGACTTGTGGCGTCTGTCCTGCAGCGCGTTGTAGGTCGCGTCCGGTCGTGAGGTTGAACAGCTGGTCGCTGCCGCCGAGCTCGACGTCTGCCTTCACGGCCACGGAGTCGATGCCCTGCAGGAGGGGGTAAACGAACTCGGACAGGGAGATCGGCCGGCGCTCCCGGTAGCGAGCTGCGAAGTCGTCTCGTTCCAGCAGCTGAGCGACCGTCAAGTGCTGGGCCTGGGACAGGACCTCGCTCAGGTCCATGGTGGCCAGCCACTCGGTGTTGTGACGCACCTGGAGTCGGTCGGAGCGCAACACCGTGCTGGCCTGCTGTAGGTAGGTCTCGGCGTTACGTGTGGTCTCGCTCAGGGTCATGGCGTTGCGGACCGCGCTGCGCCCGGTGGGGTCGCCGACGGTGCCGGTGAAGTCGCCGATGACCAGGACGGCGGTGTGACCGTGGTCCTGGAATTGCCGCAACTTCCGCAGGACGACCGCATGGCCGAGCGTCAGGTCGCTGCCGGACGGGTCGATCCCGAACTTCACCCGGAGCGGCCGGCCCTGCTTCTGCGCTGTGGTCAGCGCTGCGGCGAGCCCGTCTTGCGGTAGGACGTGCGCTGCGCCGCGCGCGAGGTCAACGGCTGTGGCGTCAATGTCGATGGTCATGAGATCCGTCCCGTCGAGTGAACGGCGGAACGTCGGTCACCCGGGGCGCCCCGCCAAGGAAGGCGGCAGGGCAGCAACATCTGGCGCCGCCCTCAGGGGCTCCGAGTGGGACTGGTCAGCGCAGCAGACCGTCGACCACGGCCGAAGCCCGTCGACAGCTGCGATACGACCGAGTCACGGCCAACAAGCTACACACGGTTCGGCACCGACTTCGTTGGTCGGTCGGTCCATCCGCTGAGCTGGGGACGAGTTGCATCAGGCGGCGGCGCGCCAGGCGAGCATGGTCTGCAACGAACGCTGGCCTGGACGTGTCCGCCGTCCCAACGAGATCTGCACGTCTTCGGACGTGTTCATGGCCGGGGGGTACAACCTCACTGGAGCTACCCAGTCAGGCAAGTTTCGGCACGCCTCCGAGATCACCGCTCCGGCCGTATCGAAACCGATCGTTGCGGTCCGAGGGCGGCTGAAGAATGGGGCCAAGCCGGCTGCGGCCAACCGGTCAGCGGCTGGACAGCTGGGTGGGTCAATGCTCTGCAGGCCCGTCACGATGGTGGGGTGATCGGCGCGATGACGGTGCTGGACGACGGTCGGATTCTGGCGTCGTGACGGTGACCGCTGGCGGCGCGGCGGTCGGGGCGGCGATCTCCACGGTGTTGCGAGGTGCGGGGTGCAGCGGGTCGGTCGCCGCGCTCGCGATCGACGGGCCCGGCGCTGTGTTCGTGGACGCCGACATACCCGCGGTGTCGGCGTCCGTGGTGAAGGTGTCGATCGCGCTCGAGGTGCTGACCGCGTTCACCGACGGCCGACTGGACCCGCTGGCAGTGGTCGAGCTTCCGGTGGACAACCGCACGCCCGGGCCGACCGGGCTGTCCGCGTCGCCGACCGACGCGAGTGCGACCCTCGGTGAGCTGGTGGCGCCGATGCTGGCGATCAGCGACAACGAGGCGGCCGACGTCCTGTTGCACCGAGTCGGCATCGACGCGGTCAACACGCGGTCTCGGTCGCTGGGACTGGCCGACAGCATCATCGTCTCGGATCTCCGCACGATGATCGCGTCACTCGCGCACGACACCGGATTCCCCGACTGGGCGGCGATGACCGCGTGGACCGGCATGGACCAGGCGGCCGACGACCTGGCTTCCTTCTTCGGGCAGCTGGTCGCGGCCAGAGCGCTGAACCCTGCTGCGGCAACGCGGACGACCGCCGCCGACACGGCGCGACTGCTGCGTCTGGTCTGTCGGGGCGAAGCCGGACCCGTGGACGTGTGCGCGCAGCTGCGAGCACTGCTCGCCGGGCAGGCCAACCGCACCCGGATCGCGTCCGGCTTCCCGCCCGACGTGCGCGTTGCGGCAAAGAGCGGATCTCTGATGGGCGTCGTGCGCAACGAGGCCGGGATCGTGACCGACCCGGACGGTCGGTCCTGGGCGGTCGCCGTGTTCACCCGAGCGGACCGCCCGTACGAACGGGGAGCCGACATCGACGCCGCGATCAGCGAGGTTGCCGCGCGGGCCGTCGCGTTCCTGCGAGCGACAACCTGATTTTCCCTCCGACGGCTGCGAACCAATCGGCGACGGGTCACCGGCGAACGGGCGACCGCAGCTCTGGGCATCCGGGGGCCGAGCTGTCGGGGAGCCCGGACAATCACCGACATGGACCTGTCCGGTGAGGTGTGGCCCGCTGTGGATCGGGCGTTGGCACACGCGGCGGCATGTTCTGCAGGTGACCCGATCGATCCGTCGCTGCGGGTCACGCTGAACTTTCATCCCGACCGGCTCCTCGGCGACGGATCACTGGTGTTGGAGGCCATGGTCCGGGACGGGGTCTACCGGTCCCAGTTCGAGACGGGGACCAGCAACGGCGGGCTGACCGCCCACCCGGGCGGTGACAGGTGGCACTGGGAGAGCCGACTGTTCGGGGCCGCCTACGACCACTCCCCCGCGTGGCAGCGACCGAAGTACGGAGCACTGAACCACCGGCGACGCGAGGTCGGTGGGTCACCCCGCTTCGGGTCGGCCCACTTCCGGCTCACCGGTGACACCCTGGCCCGAACGACGTTCTGCTACCCCGACAGCACGTTCGGCCCGACCCACCTCGGCGTCGCTGCCCGGATGGCCCTGATCGCCCTCGCCGAAGCCGGCGATCCAGACCCGCTCGACGATTACATCGAAGCTCACTTCCACGGCCCTCTGTCGTTCACTCGCGATGTCGAAGCACTCGTGCTTGACCCCTCTCACCGGGACACCAAGACCGAGGACGCCGCCCGTGGGCTCGACTGCCCGGTCGAGTGGCACGCCGGTTACCGACTCACCGTCGATGAGCTCAAACGGCACCCCGACTACCGGGGGGTCGAGTACGTCGAGCTCGGCAGCGCCCTGGCCCGTGACGGCCACCTCGACCCCGCCGTGCTCGGCGACGCAGCCCGCACCGGCCAGTACGACGAACAGGCACTCAAACGGGTCTGGCACCTCCTCGCCCGCTACGGGGATGCCGCCTCCCGCTAGCGACACCGACTGAACCGAACCTGTTCATCGGTGACGATGTCCAGGTGTCCACTGCAACAACCGCGGGATGCCTGATCCTTTCGGGCACCCCGGGCGCTGAGCCCCACCCGTGGCGTGCTGGACCGAGCACATCGACAGCTCCCCCAGACCGCCGCGACAGCTCGCAGGGAGCCACGCGTCCCCGCCGTCACCCCGTCCGCCCACCGCTTGGAGGACCGCCGTGCCCGGCCCGGCCCTGGACCACGCGACCACCCGCCCCGCACCCGGTCGCAGCCTGTTCACCGCACTGTTCTTCGACGCTGTCGGCAGCGGTCTGTGGTTGCCGTTCAACCTGATCTTCTTCACCCAGGCCCAGGGGGTCGCGCTTGGCCCGGCCGGTGTCGCCCTGACCGGCGGGGCCCTCGTCGGGTTGGTCGTCGGACAACTCAGCGGCGGGGTGCTGGACCGGGTCGGCCCCTACGCCGCCCTGGTCGTGAGCAACCTGGCTCGCGCGCTGATGTTCAGCCTCTACCCGCTGGTCCACCAGCCCTGGCAGGTCGCCGTGGTCGTGGCCGCAGTCTCAGCGAGCGACCGGGTCTACTGAACCGCGAGCTACCCCTACCTGTCCTCCCGGACCAGCGGCCGCGACGTCGACAGGCTGTTCGGCACGGTCACCGTGCTCCAACTCATCGGACTGGGCCTCGGGGCCGCGGCCGCGGGACTGTTCGCCGACAACACCGCGGCCCTGCACCTGCTCGCCTGGCTCAACGCCGCCTCGTTCCTGGCCGCGGGCTGCTGTTCCTCGCCCAGCCGAAGATCCCGCACACCCGGGAACCCGCCGAAGCAGACAGCGGCCGCCCGACCACCGTGTGGCGGGACCGGCCCTACCTACAACTGTGCGGAGCCCACATCCTGCTGGTCCTCATGACCTCGGCCTACGTGGTGATCCTCCCGCTGGCAATCCTGCGCGAGTTCCACGGACCGACCTGGCTGGTCGGGGCGTCCGTGGTCGCGGCCAACGCTGTCCTCGCGGCCACCCAGAAGCCGGTACTCGGCTACGCCCGCAGCCGCCCCCGGCGCACCCTGATCCTCGCGTCGCTCCCCGTGTTCGCCGTCTCGTTCGTCGTGCTGCTCCCCCTGGCCGGGAACGCCGGCACCACCGAGGTCGTGACCCTGGTCCTGATCGCGAGCTGCCTGGGCGGTCTGGCCGAGTCCATGTCAACCACCCTGATGATCAGCGCCGCCAACCAGGCAGCCCCCACTGGATCCCAGGGCCGGTACAGCGCCGCCTTCCAGACCAGCTGGGGACTCGCCGAGGTCATCGCACCCCTGCTCTTCACCCGCCTTCTGCTGACCGGCAGCGCCGTCCTGTGGGTGGCCCTCATCGCCGTGGCCGCGCTGGTCGCGCCCGTCACCACCGGAGCGAGCCGCCGGCTGGCACCGACCGTCCTCGCACTCCCCGGTGGCACCGACTGACCCACCGCGGTTTCCGAGACACCGACGCCGGCCTGTCCTGACTCCGCTGACACCAGACCACCACCGCACCCGCTCATGGAGCATCCACCCGAGTCGCTGTGCCGAAACCCGTGTCACCGCAACCGACCGCTCCCACCGACCGCACCACGGAGACGACTTCCGGCACGGCGCACGGCGTGCCACGCGCCGCCGTCCCAAATTCGATCGTCTCGACACGGCGCCGGCGGAGCGGGAGACAGTTGCTCGTCAGACTGTCCACCGGCGGGTGACATCGGTGCTCGGACGGTCCATCGTGGCGGCATGTGGTCAATGCCCCTGGGAGCGGACGCAGACGACCTCTCCGTCGATCCGCAGTGGCGGTTCTCGCCGCCGCTCAACGAGATCCCGGTCCCGGTGGCGCTCAGCGCGGTCCTCGGGCGGTCCGACAGCGTCGCCGTCGCGCTCTGCGGGGCACGCGCCTACACCACCGGGATCGAGCTGGACCTGGTCATCCGCGTACGGACGGCATCCGCCAGCCGGCCCGTCTTCGAGCTGATCAACCGCCGCCACCAACCCGGTGAGCCCGTCGACAACCTGCTGCTGCTCGGGTTCGAGTACGCCGACGGCGCCACGGTTGCGAACGTCCCGGCCCGCCACGGACCCCCGATCCCCGCCCCGGAGGGAGCCGACCACCAACGGCCGTCGCTGATGGAACGCAGCGGCGGGGGTGGTGAGCGCGAGTACACCCAGAGCTGGTGGCTGGCCCCACTTCCACCGACCGGACCGCTGCGCGCGGTGTTCCGCTGGACCGCGATGGACCTCCCCGAAACGGTCGTCGAGCTCGACGGGACAGCTCTCGCGGCGGCCGGCCGGGAAGCCGAAACCCTCTGGCCCTGGGAGCCCGACCCGCAACCGGCCGAACCCGCCCGGAACACGAGTCCGACCTACGGCTGGTTCGCCACAGCAGGACACCCCAGAAAAGCACCCCGGTGAACACCCTGCGGGGCCCGCTGACCGACTCGAACCCCGAAGCCCAATCGGACCCCGCCCGCCGTCACCTCACCCGTGATGTTGCGGGCGTTCGGGACCGACCGGGCCAACCCGGTCCAGGTTCGTCACCGCCAGGTGTCCCCCGCCCGGACCGCCGCCAGGGCCGGACGCAGCCCAGGCCGGTTCCAGTTGGTCCCGCTGTGGCCGTGATCGACGCGAACCCGACCCGCCGCAACACCGAGCCGCGCCGCTCTAGGGCGACCCGCTGCGCGGTCAGATCCTGCTCCGTAGATCGAGCAGCGCACGTACCCGACCACCAGACCCCCACCCACCCGACGACCGTCCCAGACAGGACCCATCACCAGGACAGACACCCGGGCGGATCTACCGGGACACTCCGACCAGGGCCGACGTCGTCGACGCCGCTGGTCGTGGGGTGTCCCGGTAGGGAACCTCTGACGGGACACCGCTCCGGACGGGTCGTCCGAGACACCGTGACAGCGTTGACGTCGCCGGCGAGGGCGCCCGGAGGGTGTCCCACCTCGGTTCGGCTGGCGGACACTTCTCGGAGGGTTGCCGGGCCCCCGGGGTTGTTGTCTGCGCCGCTTGGGACCTGTGCTGCTCGGCTGGCTGGCGCTGGGAGCTCGCCCGCACCGGGTCGACGTGCGGTGCTCAGGACGCCGTACACCGACACGCCCAAAACGGTGCAAACCGGCGCATTAGGCATTAGATATAGCTGCATCAGTGCCGCAACGGGCGCTCACCACGCTCCGACCCCCCGGCAGGCAGGACCACCGTGACACCCACCCCTACGTCCCCCACCACCACCTCCGCGCTCCAGCCCGAGCAGGTCCCCCAGATCACCGAAGAGCTCACCGCAGCCTTCAAGCAGGCCGTCGTAGACCCGCTGGACCAGCAGATCACCCGGCTCCTGGACAGCATCGGACCTCGCATGACGGCTGCCGCGCTCGGTTTGAAGGACAGCCGCATGCTGCTCCGGTGGCAGGCCGGGGACACCCCTCGGCGGAGCGACGTCCCACACCGGGCCGACGCGCTGGCCGAGGTCGTCTACGCCGTCACCGCCGTCTACCCCGGGTCGGTGGCAGCCAGCTTCCTTCGATCCGGCCAGCCCGCATTGGACGGACACAGCCCCCTGCTGCTGATCCGGGACGCCCCCGACGACGACCTGCCCGCCCTCCAGGACCGTCTCCGCACGGCAGTCCGCGCGTTCCTCGAAGGCTGAGCCGGTCACTTGGGCGCACTCCGTGTCAGAGGCCCTGGCACCATCGCCGGGTGATCTCTGCCACCGCCCTCAGGCACGCTGAGGTCACCTTTCCTTCCGACGGCGGGATCCGGGTCCACCCGGCACCGGATCAGCTCCGGTTCCCGCCGTTCCCACCCGGCCAGGGGCCCAACCGCTTCGACGATCCGGCCGGCCAGTGCAGCGTTCGCTACCTCGCCGACAGCCTCCGCGGCTGCCTCATCGAAGTCATGGCACGGTTCGTTCCCGTCTCCGCCGCCGAGGCCGCACTGCAGAGTGTGGAAGGCCTCGACGACTTCGCGTTCGTCGGCCGCCCCGAGCCCACAGCTCTACAAGGCCTCCTCGACTGGCTGGTGAAACAGCAGGTCGGACACCTCACCCTCGACAACCCGCCGGGCAGATTCATCGACGCCTACAACCTCGAGTTGATCGACGACCTCGATCGCCATCCGGCGGTGCGGGCTGTCCTCGACGACCCCACGGTTCAAGCGGGCCTCGCCGCGGACCAGACCGCGCCCGATGACCTGCCCACCCCACCTGTCCAGCGACCTGATCCGGGCTGCCGGCGAACACGGCGGCCGCCGGGTCACCCAGGCCGTCGGGCACACCCTGCTCACCGAATCCGACCCAGCCGTCGACGGCCTCGCTTACGGGTCACGGCACGACCGCACGGAACGATGCTGGGCACTCCGCGACCATGTCGAGGTTTCGTGGCTCCGCGTCGAGCGACTCGCCCCCACCAACCCAGACCATCGACTCGCGATCGGAGCAGCGGCCGCCTACCTCACCATCACCAACCTGCTCCCCCCAGCGTGGCTCGACACCGACGCGACAACCGCGAGCACGCCGTCGGACCCCCCACGAAGCCCTAGCCGCCACGAACCCGGCGACTCGTCGGCCGATGACCGCACGGCCGGAGCGCAAGCCCGACCAACTGCTCCTCGGACCTCTAGGGCCCGTCCCTGATCATTTCGTCGTGGGCAGCTCCTGCCCGGACCAGCGGAACCTCGCGCAAGGGGCCGGTCGCCCACCGTCTCCTCGTCCGCGAGCGCTTGGCTCTCCCGGCCCCGCTCGGCGCGGCGATGGACGGCGCCGAGCGGTGCGGGGCGGGGCGGGGCGGTGCGGCGGACGGTCGAATGGGGGACCGGTGGCTCAGGCGTGCCCGGTCCTCAGTGGCCGGTTCCATGGCGGGCGCGCCAGGCGAACGCGGCCGGCAGGGTCCGGTCGGTTCGGCGGGGCCGGTCGGGTAGCGCGAGGGCCTCGGGCAAGGTGCACCAGAGGACCTGCGCCACCTCGTCGTCCGGGTCGACGCCGGCCGCCGGACCGGTGGGGTGGCAGCCGTA
>JAABUL010006471.1_pt1 | contig 13453 bp, 10 predicted proteins | sample 5559151 | NCBI WGS metagenome assembly JAABUL01 (sample SAMN10711876, study PRJNA513368) | rock metagenome | isolation source: Antarctica rocks | place: Antarctica: Victoria Land, Pudding Butte sud | reverse complement strand
AGCACGAAGCTCCTATCTACTGGAAAGCATCGCCACTTATATAGACATAGGAAATGCTGGATCAGCTGGATCAGTGCTGATACCACTGACTTGCTGGATCAGTTGGATCAGTGCTGATACTACTGACTTGTCTGGATCAGTTGGATCAGTGCTGATACCACTGACTTGTCTGGATCAGTTGGATCAGTGCTGATACCACTGATCGTGACGAGAAGTGCTTCGTCCAAGCGTAGTACAAGAACCGCGGGTTCAGGCTGTAACACTTTATTAGTCTCTTATATATTATTTTATAATAAAATACTTAATAGTCTTATATAAAGATTATATTAAATTTATCCTCCTATCCTTTAGAATAAACCCCTTTTAGAATAGGGTAATACTTACTATTATTATAATAAATAATAAGGCCTATCCTCTATACTTACTTTACTATCTATTTAAGATATTTCTTATATAATTATTAAATTTTCTCTTTTACTTAAGTTATTTATTTATAAGATAATTAATTATTAAGGTCTTTTAAAAGATTACTAAATTATTAAGATATAATAATTATTACTTAAGCTACTCCTTTTATTAAAGGGTTATTATATAAGTAAGAGAGTTTAACCTTAATAATAATAAGATTTAATTACTTAAATAATAGAAGTTAGACTTATATTATTTATATATTATAATAATTATTAATTATATATTAAATACCTCTTAAAGGTATTAATAAAAATACTTAAATAATTAATAAATTACTTTATATATAACCTTATCCTTTACCTTCTTTTATAGCTCTATTTTAATTAAGTCTTAAGAGGTTTTTAAGTATTAGAGCTATTTTAAAAGGCCTTATATCTATTATATATAAATTAATAATAATAGACTAGTTACTTAATAATTAAATAATAAGATATTTATATATTAATATTATTAATAATATACCTTATTATATAATAAATAATTATAACTTATAATAATATATTTATAATGATATTTATAAAAGGTAATATTATATTAATTAAGCTAATTTAATTAGGAGTTAATATAAGGGGTTAGCTATTAATTAGGGGAAATTTAAATAATATTAATATTATTTATTTATTAGATTTTATTTATATTCTTTATCCTTTTAAACTTTAAATTATATATATTTAATTACTCTTATTATCCTACCTTAAGACTATTTTATATATATATAATTAGGCTTACTTATCCTAGGATTATATTACTTAGATATAAGGGGGTTTTAAGTACTAGAGTTACTTTAGAAGGCCTTATACTTATTATATATAAGTTAATAGTAGTAGACTAGTCGCTTAGCGGCTAAATAATAAGATATCTATATATTGGTATTATTGGTAATATGCCTTATTACGTGATGGATAGTTGCGACTCATGACGACATGTCTACAGTAATATCCATGAAAGGCGACACCGCACTAATTAACGTACCCAGTGTTGTGGCCACGATAACACGTCAGGTGGCAGCTTACCTTTTCGCAATGGGGTACGAGCTATATATCATCAGGTGCGGGCTCGAGACAGAGGCTTGGGGGTCGGACAAATGGCGCTGGTACGATCCATGGTCGGATCTTCTTCTCGTCTATTGAGGATGTCTTCATCAATACTGGCAAACACCAACCCAGATCTGCTCTGGATTTTGTGGAGTTGAGGCGGCTCAGGTCTCGAGTGAGTTCAAATTTCATGAAGGATATGTACAATCGTATGTCCGCAACAAAGTCATCTGGGATACGGTACTATGGTTGGCATAAGGAGCGTTCACAGGTCCGACATCCGTCGATTCGATTCTTCACAAAGATGACAATATATCCAGCACACTTGGAAATCTTGACTGAGTATAGACGCATCTGTGTTGTTAGGAAGCACTATCTTCTACGAGCAGGCGGCGGGCCTTATATCTGACGATTCAGTCTCGGGACAAGAATTCCAACAACTCCCCGGCCAGCTCTCCTATATGCAATGCCTACCCATACCACTTGCAAATGGGCTAAGAATACATTCAAATGCGCCAATCTCCGAGTCTCAAAGAGCATGCCGACGCTTGTGACGACTCGTTGGAGTCTCGTACGCGAATACCAAATTCACCACCTGGTTGGCATTGGTATTACACGGATCGAAATGGTTTTTTCTTCATAACGTGTGAATTGGCTTGGCCTATGTTTCCAACGGAACACTTTTGATCGATGAAACATTCTTTGGGGAAAATGTTCTTAATGTCCTGCACGTCATACTGGACATTTGTTTGACGTGCAATTCTACTTAAATGTCGCCATTCCGAATCTGTTAGAAACACCTACAAGCCTTTACTACCGAAACATCCACGGGCACGGACCTTCATTCCCTGTCAATATCTCTGCATTTTACCTTACACGACTTTACGTTGAGCTCTGACGATCCATAGCATTCAAGCACTCATGATTTGGTGATTGATGTCTCCATTCCTCATCGCACTATTTGCAGTAAGTAATATATGATATCCCATGCAACGAGCAGCCAAAGAAAAATTCGAGCTATCTGTCTCATCTTCCCAGTACGAATGCTTCATTTTCGCAGCAACGATGATCAATCCTGTACCTATAGAAAACCAATATACTACACCCCCTATACTCCCCACGCTCTCACTAATTTCATCTCCCCATCCACACACGCCATTCTACCACTCCCGAGCTCAACTTTTTTCGACTGTATCACCATCCTCCCACACTCAAAGATACACCGAACATCACGAAGCTACAATTCGACTCCATATGCCCATAGCCAAGTGCCCTCGCCTTCCCGTGACGACACATTCTCACCGCCTTTCCAAATGCCCTCAGCGTTCCACCAACGAGTCGGCATAAGTAATAGCTTCACAGCTACGGCGCCTACCGCAATACAAATCCCGATAGCAGTGTCCTATCAACTACAACAAAAAAAAGTGGACATAGCTCAGGTGCGAATATCAAGCAGATATGTTGTAAAGCAGTAGGGAGCCTAAAATGGATGATCGGTCTGAGGGTGATGGATGTAACTATGTGCCTAGTATCGCAGTGTAACACAGTGTGGCGTGACGTTGAGGCGGCGCCGCGATGGGGGTATTGTATGGCTTGGGGAGGGGGGGTTTCTGTCGTGTCGGCTTTGTTACCTACTCTGCAGTCTGAGTGCTGACGTGTAGATGATTAGTTATAAGTGTGTACTTGCTACCTAAATTGAACCTTGTGACAAGGTACCTGCCAAAGGACGTAATCTGCTTTTGTAGTTTCTTAATGTTACTTCTCGACTCGACGCGGTTATCGATGTGATTAGATATACAGAAGCTCCTCTATACACATCCCAAACTCTTCAGACGCAAGCTCGGTTGTCAAACGTTCCAGAGTGATTCCTGAACATACAGGGCGATTGGACTCTACTGCAGCGTCTAGGCCGACTTTCCCATTCTCATCCGATCTTCAGCGTAAATACTCATGAGGCCTTTCTCCACGAAGTCTTTCAGCGTGGGAGGAAAGTGATGTTGAGCACGCGTCAGGAATTAGGTAGTCACTCTGGAAAATGTGGTGTTATAGATAATGCAAAGGGAACCCAGTCCATGGCTCTTTGACGATTCATTGACGGCGAAGTTGCTGAGTAGCATTGATGGCGGGTGAACGGAGTTGTAAAGCCTGCTGCTGTCGGTTGCAAAGTTGGTAGTGATCGGTGACGGTTAAGCCGATAGCCTCAAGGGAAGGATATCTTGACTGATGCTATTCGGTATCAGCCATCCTACACGCTTCTCTCAAGTCAACCAATCAGCCAGGTGAAGCGCAGCTCTTGTCTTTGCGGCGGCTTCGGTCTGATTTGATTTCTAAAGGCCGCATGCAGATGCGATTCGGCCATGATGCCACGAGTGTGTAGTTACAAGCTCGAGGCAACTCGCTCAACGCCAACTAAGATTCTCATCCGGCGCCCTGGCTACTTTGCCCCTCATCGGAGTCGTAGCTAAGCGACCTCTCCTGGCGTTCGTCTTCCTCAACAATGGGATCCTTGTCCGTCCTGTGCAAGATGTAATCCTGGGCCAATAAGGTACCCGCGTCTTCATACCAGTAATCAAGCTCAAAGGTCTCTAATACGGGAAAATTTACATCTCTCAAGAGAGCGAGAACGCTGCACCAATCGGAGTCTATGATTTTCATCGAGCGCAAGCAGACATTGACAATTGTGGCAGAGTGCCTCGTAAAGAAATCGATCAGAAATCGCTCCGTAGCTTCATAACCCAGGAGATCCAGATTGCGTAGACCTTTCAGATGATGAGTACCAAAGATGTATGTAAAGCTTGGAAATTTTGGGCAACGACCATCCATTCCCTTGAGAGTGATTGTTTCGAGAAGAGGCGCAAATCCGATAAGGGCACCAATGGCCATTGACATTTCTAACGGGGAACCACGATCGTCGCTCAGAACCTCAGCGTTGCCGATTTGAAGTTTCCGTATTCCCTTTAGAGCATACTTACACCCATAGTCATCCCGCCACGTAAATATTTTGCCCATTGCGTGGGGGGTGATGCCGGCGATTCCTGGTCGACAGATTGACCCCGTGATCGATTCTTCAGGGCGCCTAGGTCCTGAGTGCCGCAAAGAGAATCGATCATACCCGGCAAACGCAGCGTCTCCAAGGTTTGGATTGCCATCTATATCATGGGCTATCCCCGCACCATATCCGAGCCCTAAGGTTTTGACTTCGGCCGTTGATCGTGACAGTGCTCGGAAAATCACTGGTAGGGTGTACTCGCAATCTTGTGTTAAGAGTCCTTGACATCTGAACGGTCCGAAGGCTTCTATCAACTCTCGGGCCCCAATGTGTTTGTCCCAGAAATCGATGTTCAATTCCTCTAGGGATGTGAATCTGCTCAGTGCTCGACTCAAGATCTTGACGTCCAGGCTCTTCGCTGTCAAGAAACGCTGTTCTTCCATATAGCTCCTGTAGGCTACCATGTGTCGTCCGACGCTGAGTTCGTGCGAACTTAAGGAGGCGTGTTGGAATTCAAGCCATTCCCGTAGCGTAGCTTCATAGGCGGAGACAGTTTGGTGGAAGGTGAACCGCAATGGTGAAAGGATCTGGATGATCCCACAATCAGCGACTCTCATATAGGTAGACAATTGGCTCATAAGACATGCATAGAGACAGGGGACTATCAACATGAGGTCGAATTCGCTGATCTATTCAACACTCTACCACAGAGTGTGGCTTACAATGGTGTGGACGTGAGAGGCTAGCCCGGAATGTTCGGATAGAGATGTGAGTCTTTGTAAGCTTTTGAGACTGAGCCATACTGGGATCGTGTGGAACAGCAATGGATTGACCGCTGCTGCAAGTGCTTTGTTGACGAGGCGTATGGCTTGGAGATCTCGTGTCGGCTCAATGTCCTCAACAAGGAAGCGAAGCAGCTCCTGAGGAAGCCTCTCCATCGTTTGGCCTGGCTCTGTACGCCAAATCTCCAAGGAAGGTGTATCTGACTCAATGCTCGGTTGAGATAGGCGAAGGTCCAAGTAAGGCTCTGCCCACGCGCCGAATAAGGCACGTCACGTGTCATCGACGTATGAGAAACGCGCTAAAGAAGCAACCGCGCATTCAATCAGGTCTTCCAGCCCGCCGTGCGAGGCTTCTCTCAATAGCTCTTGTATTGAATCGTGAGCTACCTTTCAAAGCCATTCTATCCGGAGTCATATCACCGTGATATGGTTGGGGTTGCAGGCCATGCTTTGAGAGCTTTCGCTTCTGCTACCACTCTCAAGTAGACTGCTGAGCTCAATTGGCAATCTTCCATAACAGTGATGCTGATCCCGAACCCTTGTACTTGGCGATGTCTTTGCTGTGCGCCTAGTCAACGGACATATGGCCTCCGCATCCACTCAATACCTCTCTAGGTTAGTATCAAGGGCCTGGAGTGCGGGATTGCTGGACACGCAAAGCTATCGAAGTCTGCCAAAATGATGATATCTCCATAGATGATGCATGTATCACAAGGGCAAATCTACTCACAAAATCTCAATACGCGATTGGTTTGACACGACGCAGTATCAAACAACCCACATCGTGTTACGTATGGGAGATATACGTCGGCGTAGTACAGCTACATAAGACTCAACAGTCCCCGGCAAAGGAAACATAGGATATCAAGACGCTTACCAGTGCACCAAGTGATCTTTCAAATTTGGAACGCATGATCCCTTGTAGAAGTTGTTCGGCTATCGATTGGAATACAAATGTTAAAACTGTATGTACCAGGCATACCTACGCCAAAAGGGTAGCCCAGGTGTTTTCAGATCGATAACGGAACAGCCCCTTCTTGGGAGAGTATCCCTAACATTTGTTTTGGAACAGGAGAATGACCACAATGGCTGTTCGGAAAACGTTCATCTTCGAAGTATTGAAAGGTGAGTTACTGCTTTCCTTCGACTCTGTTGAACTCCTGCCAGACCTCTACAACGCTCTACCCGCCTCTGGTTCAAAAATTGAACATTTTCAATTGGGGCAAGAAGACGGAATCTTGCATTGGGACATCGGACGTCTCTCGCAAGTGCTTTTGAGAAGAAACAATCAGTGTTCGATGTCTCCGCAATACTCTTTGGAAGGCCACGCGTAATGGATCACTTCATGAGCCTTACCGAATACTGTCAATAATGCAGATGGATATACTCACAGGCACTGACCGACTTTGAAACCTTGAAGCGAGGGGAATGGAGCGTAGTATTTTATGATCTGACCGAATTGCGGCGACAAACACATCATATCAGCTCATTAGCTTCTCGTTCGCCACTTTCGACAAAATACGGATTGAGGGAACCTCTGGCGGATCTTGCGCAGACCTCTTTCTGCCGTCTCTGACGCAGATAATGCCCGCTGGCAGGAGGCTATCAGGATTACGCAGCGTAAACACCTGAGGTGCCGACGCAACGGTGCCTGTTGTGATTTACTTCGTTGCCGATCACCGGAAAAAAAAGCCTCAAAGACGTAGAACTTGCCGGTATAAGGCTGACTGAAATGATCGGTCCTATAGAAGTCAAATACTTGAAAATGCGTCGCCTCACGCTCTGCTAACGATGGTGACTCACACGGAGTCTCCCATGGTAGACTAGATTCTCCATATCACTAATGCAAATCCTGTACTGGAAGAGACCGACGCGGCATACAAAGAACCGTACAGTCGCTCTCCGTCGTATTCGATTCGGCCCCATACCGCACTGGCTTCTGTGGCCCACGCGAGCGCTAGGTTCGCTGAGGTACACGGGCTTTTCAGCGAAGGAGACGGAAGAATGACTGTTGCTAAGACCAGTACGGAACAATTACAGGGAGACTGGACTCGATTTGCGGCAGACTAACTGTCTACGATGTAGTAATACAGGTATACAAGCAATTCTCGCCTATGTATCATCGACTGTGTCTGTCGCCGCTAGGAACGATTCAATAGTACAACCTAGTCAGTCGTCTGTATTATCCACTGGCATCAGCCTCCGGATCCGAATTGCAACGATTTCCGATCTATGATGCTATATTAAAGGACACCGTTGTCTTTTCTGAAGGCTTTTCAACAACTACATTTGGGGCCTACTGTTGTACACGCTGATATCTTGTACGACATATTGGGTCCCTTGAGTTCCAAGAAATCGATTGTCGTTCTCTGTATGAATGTATGGCGCACACGAAGGTAAGTAGCTACGCACAACAATACCTACTGAAAATTGCATATTAGATTCACATCTCAAAGAGTTGACTTCTCTAGCTCAGTTCTGCTCGAAAGGCCCTCTTCGGCCCAGACGGTGGTGGCAAAGTCTGGGCTTTTCTTCCTGCCCATATAGATACGCTAACCGCGAGGACCTTGAGTTGTCCTGGCTTTGGCATCATTACATACAATGCTTTGTGGGCCTGATCGCTTCCAAATCCGAACGACATTAAAGGCGAGTTGATAGCAGACATGCCTTGGCGGCACTGATTTGCGTGGTGCCCGAGACTTCGCGCCACCTGACGCCGAGCTTTCCTCATGAAGTTCTATGGCTTTTAGTACTTCAAATGTTGCCACCGTGTATTCAAAGTACATAGTATCTGCAAACAACGCCGGAGCTCCGGTGGCCCTGATCGTTGGGTTCGAAGTAACACTGTATCTGTCGCTGCTGTCTATGTCGATTTCTTGATGGGATCAAGGATACCAAGAGGGTTACCGCTGTTTGCTGGCGCCGCCATATTGTATCTCCGACATAAAGCAGTTTGGATTTTCTAATTTGGGAAGCCAATCCATGCTGAGCAAGGTTAGATTAGGCGCAGGTCCGGGCCGTGTGACTTGGGCTGCTGATAGGTCCGAGGCTCCAGATTGGTGAAAGAACCAATTTATGAGTGAGCGTTTGTTATGCTTTTCGGTAGAGTGAAATTCCTACCGCTTGTCGGATATAATCTTACCACGCGCTACTGACTTCTTGCTGGACAATTGGAGAGCATCGTCTGTCAATGCAGCTTGGCATGCTCATTAGCCGCTGTACCGCAGAGACTTCCCCAGGATGCTGCGAGGGTATGGTAATGGCACAAGGGTATTCATACTGGGCTTTCGCTGATCTTGCCGTTGTTCAATTTCCTTGCCCTTTCCTCTTAGCACTTTCACCATATACTCACAATGACTCCTACACGTTATCTTCCTCGAGCTTCACTACAACCCCTCTTCCTCCTCTGCCTACTAGCTTCCAACATAAATATATCTGCAGCAGCTACAATTCAATTACCCCAACCACTAACCGCACAAACCAATTTCACATCTTCCACGCCCACACTCAATGCAACAGCAAGCCATTATCACTGCAGCAGACAGGCCGAATTCCTCACCCCTACGTTCGAAGGAAATGACTGCTTAGCAGCCATTGAAAAACTGCGCCGTGTCGAGGAAACTACTCACAAAATGCACCTGTATGAGTTCCGCGAGATGCCGTCTCATCACGAACATCCATATATGACCCAGAAGATGCCGCGGAAATACGTATGTGGTATGTTTTCAAGGATGAATCTAACAAGTCAACGAGGTTTTGATGGCTGATTGACGAAAAAGGTTCATGCATGGTCGAACTTGTGATGATGCGGAATCCAGCTCTAGACGGCGTATGACGAATGTAATTTCCCCTTGCTAAGATTCCCACTGAACGTGCCCCTAGGTCGAGGGGCGCGGCCTCCCAGAAAACTACAAGGATGCCGATGTCGCTTCCTACTATGACATTTGGCGTCAGAGTGTCAAGCTGGCAGATACTTGTTTGTTGAATTTTGGTATACCGGGATTGATCACTACGGGTATGTACAATTGTGGCTCTGCCGTATTTGGAAGAGAGGTTTGAACAGTTTGTCTTATTTTTGATATGTGCGTAGGTCGCTTTAATAGCATTGGTGTCTTTCTCTGGGCTGTGGATTCTACTATGGCGGAACGGATCCCTGCGTATGAGCCTGGGGATTTCGCGACGACGGCGTAGGTCGCTGTGTTACTTGTGGAGAGTCAAGGGAAGTGAAGTAGAGGTTGGCTGGTTGTTAGTGCAGGTGATTGAGTGCTCGGAGTAAGTCGATTTTGGTAGTGGGTTCGACGAGGTGATCACGATATTAGCTATTTGAAGTCATCTATGAAACAAGGGCGTAATTCAAAATTTGGTATTCATGTTGACTATACTGCGTTTTCGACAGGGACTCATATTATCAAGTCGCTGCATGAGTCCATTAGCACAGTCTGGTGCTTCTCCTAAGGGATCGACGTTATTGATGAAGCCGTGCTTTTCAGACTTGCGACAAATTTGGCAAGACGTTTCCATCTACGTCGCTCTCGACGTTGTTACCCCGTCGTAGTCTTTTGCAACTCGGACCATGTTCATTACTCTTCTACATCTCCAGTCGCGGTCTAGACGTAACATGAGTCGTTCCATACCTTGTATACCTTTTGAATAACCTGATTGCCAATGTCCTAAGTGAGGAACCGAAGTCTTTCAGACAAAGAATGCTCCTGAGTACTTCGATTGTTGTTCATTTTCTTCGGTGAAACCAATATTCGCTGCTCGAAGAGCATTGACCTCTGCATGTCAACGGTGTGAGTCACCACTCTGTGCCTCGAGATATGAGCGGCTGTCATTAGATACCAATTCATGGAATGGCCCCAGCGACTGGTTCAGGCGGTGTCACCTCGGAATCCTTAGTGTCATGATTGCTGTGCAGTGTTACCAGGCACAAGGAAAATGGGTTGAAAGACAGTGATAATGTTCTATCCTAGTCGAAGAAATTTGATCGACCGCTACTTAGGGCTGTCCCTCTTTAGGAATATGGGAAGTTAGTATGGTCGGTCACTATGCGCGTAGCTTCTTTTTCTGGGGTTTGGACAAGCTCGCATCGGTGCGTTGGAATCCCTCATAGGTCCCATGGAACAACCTGACCCAGGTTGCTGATAGCTGATATAGCGGTCTTATACACTTCTAGAGAATCCAATGGCTTGGTGCGATCAAGTGTAACGTCTGCAGCGAAATGCGGAGGGAAAGCTGGTGCTGTGAGATTGATGACACTACAGAACCTGCGTCAGCATGAGAGATCGAGGTAATGTAGGCTATGCTGTACCTTTTAGGAGCGATAACGTTAGGTTCACTGAGCTGGGAGACTGGCTTTGATATAGCGATGGCGGACCTCAAACAAAAGTATACTATAACGATTGCTATCGCGAGCCGGAAAGAATCACCGAAAAATTTCGTCTTGAAGTGCACTGTCCAGTTGAATCGGCTCTGGCGCTTGAAGCTGGGATAAAGTCCAGACTGCCTGAAGGCGAACGGGCTACCGACAAAGTAATTGGTTATAAGGTGTGTGGACCATGATCTAGATCCAGAAAGCTATTCAACCACGAAACGCTGCAATGTAGCATTGAATTGGCGTTTAAGGGTGGGGTGTGTACTGCATACTTTATCCAGTTGGCGATGTGTTACTTTATGGCGGTTGTACGGCAAGAGGTTGTCGTATCAGATCTTTGACAAAGAAGCGCGTCGCCAAAGCGCATAACCTTGTGTGGTCTCAATCAGCCTGCCTTTAGTCAAAGACATTTCGTTGGTAGAGACTTTGCAAGCAGTCGAGCATACATTTAATCAACATCAACCCATTCCTCAATCTGACAAGTGATCAGCTACCTAATGACAGGAAAGGAGCCAACATATAATTCCATGTCTTCCCATGGAAACAAATGGCAGCACTACAAGCAACCTGAGATATAGTACGATGCATCGGTCTAGGAAAAAGCCTAGTTGTGTGCGTAAGGGACGTCGTCTCCACCGTATACAAATCCAGGAAAGTCCATAAAAGTAGGGTAGTTATGTTTTGCAAGTGAGTAGGGCAATACTCGCGAAGATGTGAGATTTCCAGCAGAGTGTCAATTCGTTCTTCTGGAGCCTCAAATTCGTAAGCTACTGAACTCCGATTATTCCTGAGATGGTGAACCAAGGCCCAGAAGCCCAGAATACATCTAAACCCTCAAGCTCAAAGGAGACTGGATTTGGTTCGAAATTGGAAAACCCCCTTCAGACGGCAGCTTGATCTGGCTCCAAGTGAGGAAGGATACTGGCATGTTCTACAAGAAGTACGATCAGCGCTGCACCTCGCATAGAAAGCAAGTGTTCCCAGCACAGACGAGTACGCCTACTCGGTGCTATCGCCTTTGCCCACAAGCTCGAAAACCAATCATCCACACAAGTACCCATATAATCTGCGGCCGAAGTACAGCAGCCAGGGAAATCGCACCCTGTTATTGGTGGACATGCAGGAGGTGGAGTTGCCGGTTATGAAGCAGATGATGGGTCCGTGGGAGCCTGAAAAAACCAAGTGCCATCAATACCAGTCGACCATACAACGCAACCACTCAGAGAGTAGCCGCCGTAATTTGGAGTTGTAGAATTTGTGTCACAAACATTGACCATGCTGCCAAGCAGATTTTGACTACGTTTTCCAATGATCGTTGAGCCCCACCAGACGGCTGAGGGAAAGGGCGGCTTGCCACTTCCGGGGCTTTCGCCGCTTGGATCGATTTCATTCCACGCGGCGTAGATGGCTATCATCCAGTCGGTGGTGCCAATAATGAGCAAAGCCATATTGGACACAAGCTGGGAGTCGAAGAGGATTTGGTAATCCGCGTCGGAGCAGAAGGTTTTGGTGTTCGCTGCGTAGGAGTCGAAAGGGACGTAGGGTTGGATGTGTTAGGTGGCTGACATAGCGTCCTTGGTCGCCGGGGCCTTCTGTAGCTGTGTTTGCGATGTCTTGCCATGCAGTCTTGTCTTTGGTCAAGTCCTTGACCGGGTTGTCGTAGAAATCGGTGATCCAGTTACTGAAATCGTTGAACTCGGTCAGAGAAATATCCACAACCCCATCGGGTGAAATGCCCAGTCCTCACCAAACGAAAGAGTGGCATCGAACCCTGCTGGCCCGTAGGCCACTGAGAACACGTCTTCGTAGTGATCCTTGTTATGATACTTCATTCGACAATCCTATGTTAGGTCTTGGGTGCCATAGCTTGAGATATTTTTGATCTGGAAGAGCTCGTGAAGGAATGCGTATCATTGACGTTAATTGCTGTTCAATTTTGGTCCCCTTTCGGCTATATCTTGCTTTTCTTGACCTTCAAGATGTTGCCATAAGCCTCATACCTTATTCAGAACATTGGGCAAAAAGTTGATGTTTGGCATATCCTGACAGCATTATCTTTTTCTAAGCAACGCAAGCGGCGGCTTTCCAATCATCACATTTTTGCCTCTTCCCTAGCCTTATGATATAATTATCGCAACGGACGTGGATCCAGTAGCCTGCCATTCATGGCATAGCGAATTAACAAAAGCAGAGAATAGATTGAATATAGCCCCCATCCCGCCGCTTCTCAGCCTTGAGATAGGGAGGTTGGTGGCTGCCCACCTGATTGAGTCTGCTTTGGGAGCGTACGACTTCAAGGATATACAATGATATGCTCAGGCTCGTCCAGAAAGATGTTGATGGTGGTCAAAAAGTCTATTACGCAGACGAGCGCAAACCTGATGGATCACCAGGCATAGAAATTAGTGGACGGGCTTATTGAGACTCTGGCTATTTGAGGTTTCCTGAGTCAATATGGTGTGCATGGAAAGTCGTGGCCATACGGATCCACAAGATCATGCTGCTGCAAATCCCCATCGGATCAGTACGCGCACTCGATCAGAGAACGAAGCACTTAGATTGAGGAAGTCGTAGCGAAAGTGTACATTCTCTATCAATCGCTCATGACAATCTACTCTTATACCAAACTTTCCCCTCGAGCGCCAGGTAACATCCGTGCCCCGCTCCCAAAACCCATCACCCTTCTCCCATCCCAACCCACCCCAATCCCCACCATGCCCCCCTAACATGGTCGTCAAAATCCGCCTCGCCCGCTTCGGCAAACGCAACGCCCCCTTCTACAACATCGTCGTCGCGCAAGCCC
>JAABUL010006470.1_pt1 | contig 13454 bp, 3 predicted proteins | sample 5559151 | NCBI WGS metagenome assembly JAABUL01 (sample SAMN10711876, study PRJNA513368) | rock metagenome | isolation source: Antarctica rocks | place: Antarctica: Victoria Land, Pudding Butte sud | reverse complement strand
ATTTACATAAATTATTGTTAATAATACAAATAAATAATACAAAACTAATATATTAATAGAAGAAAAATTATATTAATCTATTATTCTTTAGTTAAGATAATTAAGAAAATTAACTATATAAAATATTTGTTAATTTAAATCTACTTTTTCAAATTATTAACAATTCGAATTTTTGAAAATTACTAGAAATATTTTAATTAAATCTAGTACTTCTAGATTGTATTAAATTATTAAAATTGATTTTTACAAATTTCGATTAAATTTGTAACAATATTAAATTAAATTTAAAAGAGTTTTAATATATTTTTATTGTTTTAGATATATAGTTTAGTTCTTAAAAAGTTGTCTATCTTAAAGTATTAATATATTAAATTAATATTATATTTTAATATTGCAAATATTTTATTAAATTTATTTCTCTTAATATTAAATATATAGATCGACAATTAATATTAAAATTTATAAAAATATTAAAATTCTTTGAAATTAAGAACAAATTTTTTGAAGTTGTTACTAATAATATAAACAATAATAGTATTTTTAAAAACAAACTTAATAGAGTCTTAAATTAACAAAAATCTTAATAGAATAAATAACAAAATTCTATTTTTTGTTTAATCTATATTATTAATTTAATAGCTTAAAACTTTATTGCAACTTTTAAATTAAAAACAATTGTTAACAATATTGTTTTTTAATTAAAAAATAAACAAGTTTAGAATATTGCAAAAAATACAAATTTATTTGTTATAATTAAAAAAATATTTGTTTATATAATAATATAAAAAAATAATATATTTGTTAAATCTTATTTAGATTTGTGTTTTTATTATTGCTATTAATAGCTTGTTTTAGCGCTTAATTTGTTTTAGAGTTTTTTAAAACCAAAAAAGTAAAAAGTCTCGAAAACTAATACAAAATATTTGTATTTGTTAAAATTCTATCTATTTAATACTTTGTTGTGCGTATTATCTATATAACTATATTAATTTTTAAATAGAGAAATATTTAGAAAATTAAAAAATTTAGTATATTCGACTAAACAAAAATAAGTAACAATTAATTTAATTGTTTAACAATATATTAAATTCTTTCTATAAATATACTTTTATAGTTTCTCGAACAATTAATATTAATATCTATTTAAGATTTTAAGTATTTAATACAATATTTAATTATCTTAATTATATAAAGAAAACTATAACAAATTATAGTTGTTTTTTAAAAGAAATTATACTAAAAGTTTGTAAAAAAACTTCGACAAAGTTTGTTAAATATTATTCGAAAATAGAAAAACTTAATAAAATATTATACAATTTTGTTAATATTTTAAATTCTATACAAAAATTAAGTTTTTACAAGATATAAAACAAAAATAATAATAATAGTTTTATAAATTACAAAACAAAATATTAAACAAAATTTAAAGTCTATTTTTAATATTATTATAATTTAGCTATTGTTTTAAGAGCAAAAGCACAAAAAGCAAATATTGTTAAAAAGATAATATAATATAATAATATATTTAATTTTTAGTTAACTTTTTTTATAGTTTAACACAAATATTGTAAGATTTTTACTTTAATAATCTTAATATTTTTGTTTAATTTAAAACAAAAACAATCAATATCTTTGCGCTAATATTATAGAAAATAAATATTTAATATAAAAATATTTAAAAAAATAATATTTTAAACTATTTTAAGTTAATATAAATAGTTAGAGATATTTTATCTTGTTTAGTATTATTAGTAGATATTAAACAAATTTTTAGTTTTTCTTAAAAAATATATTAATAAAATTAATCTTAAATAAGTTTGTAAACAATCGAGCAAATTATAATAATTAAATACTATAATTGTACTATAAATTTAAATTTAGAAAAGATTTTTGTTAAATTGTAAAATATATATTGTAGAATACAAAATAATAATTAGCAAGTTAATAGAAATAAGAATTCTTTTCGAATAGAATTCGAGATTGTTTTAAGTAAAATTTATTTATAGCTAGATTATTATACGAAAGATTTTATATTTATAATATTGTTATAAATAAACAAATATTATTAGCAATAATATAGATAAATAATATATTTAAAATAACTAGATATTTAATATTGTATTAAATTAATATTTTTGATTTTTTAAAAATTATATTATCTCTAATTTTAATATATATTTAAATATAATAGAAATAAATAATTAAGTTTCGATAACTTAGTAATAGTATATTTAATTTCTTGTAATAATAATATACAATCTATAATATTGTTTAAAATGGTATTATAGTACTATTTAAAATTATATTATAAATTATATATTATTAGTATAAAAAATTAAAAAAATAAAGATTCGAATCTCTCTCGAAATACAATAATTTTCTTTTTGTACAATTTTTTATAAAATTATATAGAACAAGATTGTTAAACTCTTTAACTAGAAATATTAAGTTAATAATTGAACTCTAATTATTTAGATAATTTAAATATATAATTATAATATACTTTTTAATTACTATATTTAATAGAAAAGAAAACAAAAAATATATATAGTAAAACAATATATTTAATAGATAATGCAACAAAATAATACAAATAATAAAGTATAATAAATAAAATAGTTTAAATTTTTAATTTTTTGCTAACTATTTCGAATTTTAATATAACAAAGATATTTAAATGTTAATTTTATTACTATTTATTATAGTAAAATTTCAAATTCTATATTAATTGCTTTAACAATTGCAAATTTTTAGATTTAATAATTTTACAATTAATATAAATAGCAAAAAGATTGCTATCTAAATATATAAAGCAAAATATTAGTATATATTGTATAGAAACAATAATAATACAAATAAATAATATATTTATTAGAGAAGAAATCGATTATAAAATTCTTAATAGTTTTTTGAAAAACTAATAGGATTAATATTTGAATTTAATATTTTTTATTATTTTTTTTGTTAATAGCTTTATTTTGCAAGATTTCTCGAATTAATTTTGCGAAAAATATTTTCGAAATTAATAGATTATTAGTCTTCTAATATTTGCAAATTTTATATAGAACTATTGTTTCGAATTTGTATTTATACTTCTTTTATATTACAAATATTTAAATAATAATAGTTTAATATATTATTTTTTTATATTATTTTTTTTATATTAGAAGTTGTTTTAATCGATTTTTTTTTGTTATAATTAACTTGCTATTACAAGCTTATTAAAGTTGTACTAGTAGTTTAGATTCTATATTTTTAGACAAATCTACTATTATACTCTTTATACTTAAGAAGCAAACAATCTAAGTATAATATTTAATATATTTAACAAACAAGTATTGCAAGCAACTATATTTGTTATACTTAATAAATAAACAAAACAAACAATTAGTATTTTCTTAATATATAGAAACTAGAATACAACTTTTTTATAAATTGTATTTAACTTATTATAGATTTTTATTTATTTTTATTTTAATTTATTAAATCTTTCTTAAAATTTATTAAATATAGAAACTATTTATAGTTGCAAACTCTTATTATTAAATAATTGTTTATATTGTTCAAAGATATTTACAAATCTTTTTTAAAATACAATTTATTTTAATATTTTTCTAGAAAGTATTAATATAATATTTCGAATACTTTAAAAATATTTGTATTAAATTAATATATTTCTATTTTAAATACTAACTTATTAATATTATATCAATTATTAATTATAAGAAACAACAAAATTAAAATTAATAAATTTAATATTTATTATAGAAATTGTATTAATCTAAAAAACTAATTTATATAAATAAATAAATATTTTATTTTTTATTTTGTTTTAGCAAATTAAAAGACAATTTTTGTATTAATATTTTTTAAAAAAAGAGTTTAATATTAATTTAAATTAAATTTACAAAAATATTTAAAAAATAATAGTAAAATTTTTTATATAATATTTACAAACTTTAATAACTTTAAAAGAGAGTTTCAAATTTTTTTTAAAATATTTAACAAAAAACAAATTGCAAAAAAAATAATTTAGTATTTAACTTAACAAATCTTTGTAGCAAACTATATTACTAGATTTTAAAAATATATTAATTTAATTAAATAAAACAATATTATATTTATAACAATATTTTAACAAGATTTTAAAAACAATTTAAAAAACAAAATTATATATAATAAAAGAATTTTTAGCAATATATTTAATTTTATTAAAGTAGTTATTAATTTTAACAACAAACTATATAAAAGAACTATAAAAAAAAATACAATTAATTTCGAAAAAAAACAAAAAAGTTTTTTAAATTAACAATTAAATATTAGCAAAAAGAATCTTATTTTAATTAGAAATACAATAATTTTAATTACTATAAATTTATATTTATAAAACTAAATTTTACTTAACAATATAAAGAAAAAAACTTTAGAAAAAAGCAAAATAACAAATTTTAAAAAATATATTATTTATATAGCAAATTAAGTTATTTTGCAAGAAATTATCGATTATAAAACTTAATAAATTGTTAACAAATCAATATTATATTAAGAGAGATATTTAATAGTTAAAACAATATTAGAAAATAAGTTAATATAAAAATAGATACTTTTAAGATTAAATTAAACAACAATTATTATCTAATAGAAAATTCAAATTAGTTATAGAAAGTTCTAAATAGAATATTATTAAATAAGATATCTATATTTATATAGAAAATTAATTAAATACTTAATAAAATTATAAAAGCAAAACAATTAAAAATATTATACTTTTATTTAGCAACAAACTTAGACAACAAATATAACTAAAAGAATTTTTACAAATATCTAGACAATATTATAGATTACTTTAATATTTTAGTTAGCTTATTAAAAAAGAGAGAGAGAAATTAAACTATAAACAAATATAAGAAAACGCTAGAAAGCAATATTATTATAGAAAAAAATATTCTCGATAAAATTAAACAACAATTAAGTAGTATTAGTCTATTTAAATAAGCAATAGAGAAAGCAAAAAAATATATAATATTCAGTTGAATTGCTTGCTATAACAACTTATATTAAACTTATTTAGAAAATAAAGAAAAAATTAATTGATTTTCTAAAAAGTTAAAGATATTAAATTAATATAGAAAAAAAACTTAATACAAATAGATATTTAAAACAAAAGTCTTAACAACAAAACAAAAAAAAATTTAAATTTTTTAATAAAAAGTATATTAAAGAAATGCAATATATTAGTTTAATAGTAGTAACTAAATTTAACAATATATATACAATATTTTATTATATTAGTTAAAATTAATAAATAACAATTTATCGCAATAGTTAATTTTAATATAATAGATAATTTTATAGTTAAAACTTTTGCTAAAAGAAAAAAGTATTCTATTTAAAAGAAGTCTAATATATATAATTTAGTAATTATAAATAGAAATTTATTATTCGACAAAAATAAAAAAGTAAATAAAGAAATAAAATTACTATTAATAGCTATTTAGCAATATTACAAGAAACTAATCTTTAATATAGTAGAAATAGTTATTTATAATATTGTTTTAGAAATATCTTAATTAAAGCAATACAATTTAGAAATTAATTAAAATATACAAGTATTTAGATTTGCGCAATATAATTATATAATTTATATTTAATTTATATATTAATAGCGTTTGATAATAAATAAAAAATTAAATTAAAAATCGATTGCAAGTAGTAAACTTATATTTTTGCAAAAAAACAATCTAATAGAGTTCGATTTAACAAATACTAATAGAAATTAGTTAAACTATAAAATTAAAATAAATAAAGAAAATTACAAATTTTCTAAAAATCTTAAACTATTTAATATAGCAAAAAAATTGCTAAAATATATATTATAAATATATAATAGTTAAAAATATTTATTTTAAGAAAAAAAAATAGTAGAGATTTTTTCTAAATATTAATTATAAAATTACAAAATTATATTTAAATTTATATATATTTTATTTAAAAAAAAACTCGAAGTACTTTGCGAATATCTAACAAAAAAAAAAAAAATTTATTAAAAAATTTCAATTATAAATAGAATATTTAATTCTTTTTGTATTAAAGAAGAATAAAATTCTTTATCTATATATTAATTATTAAAACTAAATAATATTACAATTAAGAATCGATATTTACTATTTAATATTAGCAAATTTTAGAATTAATTATTTAAAGTAAAATATTTAAAGTAAAATATTTTATTAAATTAAATTTACAAAAAATATATAATTAAATTAGAATAAAAGCAAAGAAAAAATAAAAAACAATTTTTTGTATATAATATAAATTATATAAATATACAATAATATTGTTCGAATTTACAAATATTTTAACAATATATTAAAAAATAATTAATAATATATTACAACAATATTTAAATTAATTTGTTATAATATATTTAAACAATATTATAATTTATTTAAAAATTTCAAAAAAATATATTAGTTATATCTTTAAAGTATTAAAATATTTAAATATAAAAAACTTATATTTTAAATTAAAGAAATACAAATTCTATTAAAAAAAAAAAAAATTTCTCGAATTTGTTGTTAAACAATATAAAATATATATAAATTTCGAAAAACTATAAACAATTAAAAAATAAAAATTATTAACAAATATTAAAAAAATACAATTTTTTTTAAATTTTATAAACTACAATAAGAAGTTTATTTAAAACTATTTTGCAAATACAATATTATTAACAAATCTTACAAAAAAAAATATACTATAAATATAGAAATTTATAGAAGAAAAATTATTTTAGAATTTTAAACTAAAATATTTAAAAAAATTAGTATTAAAAATATACAATATATAATTGTTAAATAAAATTAAAATTAATATATTAAATCTAACTATTAATATATATTTTAATTAAAAATATAAAAATATATAGTATTTAATAATATATCTTTTAAAAAAACTCTTATTAGTTAAATAGAACTATAATATTTATAATAAAAAACTACTTGCTATAGTAGTTTTTTTAAAATTATAGAAAATATATATAGAAAAATTATTAAAATTTACAATTCTTATAGATTACAAAAATCTTGTATACTTTACTACTATAAAGTAGCTAAACAAAAAATAAATACAATAATTAAAAAAATTTAAATAATATAAATTTAAAATATAATATATTTTAGATAAAAATAACAATAGAATAGATATATTTAGCAAAAAAAATAATTATATAGAAACAAAAAAATTATTTAATTATAGTATACTTAAAATTAATATAAACAAATTATTATTAGTAAATAAATATAAACTAAATATTATATTACAAATACTTCGAGATAATATAAAGAAATTTTCTATAAAAAAAGAAAAACTTCAAATATCTAACAATAAAATCGACAAATATATAAGAAAATATTATAATAAATTATTGCAAAAATATTTAAAAATAACAAAAATTCTTTAGTTTTTATATTAATATTGTTAGTTTTTACAAATAAAATAAATTATTAAGATATATATTAAACAATATCTTAGCTATTAGTAGAACAAATATAATATATATACAAACTATAGCAAAATTTAATATTAGAAATTATCTAAATTGCTATAAAATAAAGTTATAATAAACTTTATTATTAAGTTGTTTAAATTAATAAATTTAGCAACTAAAGATAGATATAATTTAATACTAATAATAGTTAATAAATTTATTAAGTATTTATATATTATTATATATAAGAAGAAATTTATTGCAAAACAATTAAAATATATTATATTAAATTAACTTATATAATATTACAATATATTTAAAAAACTAACTAGTAACAAAAACAAACTTTTTATATCTAATTATTAAAAAATATTTCTCTTAATATTAGATACAAAACTTCGAATATCTATTATCTATTATTTAATTACAAATAGTTAGATAAAAAGAACAAATTAAAATTTTAAACAATATTTAAAATACTATATTAACAATATTTATAGCAATTAAATATTACTTTTATCTATAATACAATTAATATTTAATACAAAAATCTTAAATATTACTAAAATAACTTTATTTTTTGTTAATTATAACAAGAAATTAAATCTTTTTAAAATAAAGTATATATATTTGTTTATTTAGTTAATTATTAAAAGAGTAGCAATATTAAAAAAAATATACAATAATATTTTAAAAATATAGAAAAAATTAATTAAATATTAAAATAAAAAACAAAAAACAAAATCTTAGCTAAAAAAAAAAATAAAATATATTTTTTTATAAAAAATTTTAAAACAAAAAAGTTAAACAAAAAATTGAATTATATTAAAATTAAATTGTTTTTTATTAAAAAAATTAAAAAATTAATTAATTACAAACTTAATTTATTTAAAAATATTAAAATATTTTTAATATTTTATATTTTATTGTTAAAATTAGCAAATTTAATTATATTTTTACAAAATATATTTTATTTTTATTTACAAAAAAAAATTAATTTAAAATTAAGAAAATTCTACAATAAAAAGATTAAAAATATTTTATTAAATAAAAAGAATATTTTATCTTAAAAAATATATAAAATTTTTTTTTTTTTTTTAATTGTTGTCGAAATCTTTTAAAGAAATTTTATTAAAATAAAATATAAAAATAATATTTTAATTTTAATTAATTAAAAATTAAAATTGTTTAAACAATATATTAAATAGTAATTCGAAAATCTTTATAACAAATTTAACAAAATATATTTTATTTATTTTTAAATTATTAATATTTTTTTATTTTATTATAATTATTTTATTATAATTATTTTATTATAATTATTTTATTATAATTATTTTTTAGAAAATTTAATTATTTTTTTAGTTAACTTAGCTTTATATATAGATTATATACTTTTTTTTTTAATTATATTTGTTTTTTGTAAATTTATTTAATTAAAGTTAAAAAAATTATTAAATTGCAATTACAATTAAATTGTATATACTTTATATATTTTTTAGAATTATTATTTATACAATAGATTTTATCAAATATTATATAATTACAACAAAAATATATTGCTAGAAATATCGAACTTAGAGTATCAAAAAAAAAAAAATTTTAAAAAAAGAAATTTTTGATATTAATTTTTCTTAAAAATATAGTAAAAAGATATTAAGTTTTAAGACAAAAACTTTAAAAAAAAAATAGTATTATAAGCTTATTAAAGTTGTATTAATAATTTAGATTCTATATTTTTGAACAAATTTATTATTATATTCTCTATACTTAAAAAGCAAACAATCTAAATATAATATTTAATATACTTAATAAACAAGTATTGCAAGCAATTATATTTGCTATACTTAATAAATAAGCAAAACAAACAATTAGTATTTTCTTAATATATAGAAACTAGAATACAACTTTTTTATAAATTGTATTTAACTTATTATAGATTTTTACTTATTATTACTTTAATTTATCAATTTTTTTTTAAAATTTATTAAATATAGAAACTATTTATAGTTGCAAATTCTTGTTATTAAATAATTGCTTATATTGTCTAAAAATATCTACAAATCTCTTTTAAAATATAATTTACTCTAATATCTTTGTAGAAAGTATTAGCGTAATACTTGCGTTGCTATATTTTTTTGCAATTTTTTGTCTATTGTTTTACGAGTTAAATTAAGTATATTAGCGATATATAATATATTAAATATATTACTCAAATATATTATTAATTTGTTTAATTCGAGTTATTAGAGTTTTAGAACAAAATATATTGTTAAATTAAAATTTTTTAATATTAAATAAGAGAATTAACAATATAGAATACAAAAATTAACAAGTCTTGCAATTAAGAATTTAATAAATAATATAATAGAATAATATATAATAAATATATATGCTTATATTCGATTTTAATAGTTAAAAAATATATATTATACAATAATTAATATAGTAAAAATAATAATTTTTAGTTGTAATGATATTAAATAAAAGTAATATTTGAATTCTAACTTTAATATTAAATATATAAATTTATTTTATAATTGCAACAATCTTTTTGTTTAAATACTATATATTAATTAATATATTTAATATTGTCTATTGTTTTAATCTATATAGTTAATATATAAATTTATTTTGTATTATTTGTATATATTATTATTAAAACTAATTAAAAAAATAGATTTTTTAAAATCGAATTTCTTTTTATTTAGAAATTCGAATATTGTTAAGTAGCTAATATTATATTATTGAATAAAAGACTTATTTTGTATTATTTATATATATTATCTTTAAAACTAATTTAAAATACAAAATATCTATTTTATTAACTCTTTTGCAAATTATTGTTAGTAGAAATTGTATTGCAATATAGATCGAAAATAAAAAATTATTTTACAAAAAACAAAATATCGATTATATAGTATTTTACAAATACTTAATTAAATTGCAAGCAATAATTGTTTTTAAAAAAGTTTCTAAACAAATCTAAATCGATATAAAAAAAAATATTAAAAATATAATAGTTAATAAAAAAGTAGAAAAAGAATTGTATAGTAATGTATTTAAATAATATATATATATTTAAAAAGCTAATTATATTGTAGCACAATACTTTAAGATCGAATTAATAAAAAAAATTAGAAACAAAAATATTGCAAAATAGATTAAAATTGATACAATTACTATATAAATAGTTTTAGAAAGTAAAGATATAGATACAATACAATTTCTTAATATTTAAATATATATAGAGTCTAATATGAATAAAATAACTAATCTACGTATTAGTTTAATTCTAATTAGTTCGAATTAAGCGAAAATATAATTAAATATATAATATTAATTATCGAAATAATTTAACAACGCATTCTATATTATAAAGAGTTTAATAAATTGAAAAAAGCGCATAATTCAAATGCAATTAACAAATTTAAAAAATCCAAAAACACTTTTGCAAGCAATAAAAATGCTGCAGATTGCAAAATATCTAATTTTTTAAGATTAATAGATAACAATATTGAAAACTTAACTAAGATTAATAATAATAGAGTAAAAATAAGATAAAAGAAAATAAAAAATAATATAAAAATAATAAATAACAAATATAAAGATACAAAGTACAAAAACAATAATAATAATAACAAAAGTAAAAACAATAATAATAATACTAAGAATAAAGTTAATTACAAGATTGTAAAGATCTTAGACTAGTTAATAGTATTAATAAGTTTAAATATATTATCTAAATATATTATTATATACTTTTTGATAAAATATAGAATCGAAATTTATTAAGAGACTATAATAGTTGTAATTTATTTACTATATAAATATTAAATAGTTTATATATATTACTTTATTGTATTATTATAGAATATTTAGATAAAAAAATAATAAGATTTAAAATCTAATTTTTGTTTATTAAATTTGCTACTAAATAACTTTATTTCTTGACAATTTAAATCGATGTTTTCAAATTGATTTTCGATTTTAATTCTAGAAATCGATTCGATTTAATTCGATTTTCGATTCTAATTTTAGAAATCGATTTGTTAAGACTTTCGAATCGAATTAATTCGAATTGTTAAGATTCGAATTAATTAATCGATTCGAACTCGATTAATCGATTTAATACAATTAGTCTATAATAGAAATTGCAATCTATATTTGCTATCTTATTAATATCGAATTTTTTTAATAGCAATAGTTGTTTCTGTTACAATATCTATAAGTTAATCTACTATTTAATTAATCTATAAAATTAGTATCGAGAATATACTATTTTATTCTACTTAGTAGAATATGTAGATTTTGATTTTATATTAAATATATTAATATTGTTTAAACAAAATATATTAATTAATTCGAAGATACAAAGTTAACAATTTAAAATTGCAAATAATAAATTAAAGATAGTTAATTTTAAGTAGTTTGTTTTAGATTTTATTAAATATAGTACAGTTTATATAATTGTTTGCGCTAAAATTACAAAGATATTAGATAAAAAATTAGTAGAATCTAAGATTTCTAAAAAATTGAAAGATCTAAAAAATTTTTATAATAATAAATTAACTAAAATTCTATTAGAATTAAGAAGAGAAAACTATACTATTAAGTTTCAAAATAGTAAAAAGTTATTGTTTATATCTTTTTATAATTTTTTACAAAACAAACTAACAATACTTCGACAATATCTCGATAATATATTAGCAAAAAATTAAATTAAGTATTTAGTTTTATTTATAGATATCTCTATTCTATTTATATTAAAATCGAACAATAGATTATATTTATATATTAACTATAGAAATCTAAATACAATTACTATTAAAAATTGTTATCTATTATCTCTAATTACAAAAACACTAGATTGTCTATATAAAATAAAGTATTTTATTGTTTTAGATCTAAAGAATATCTATTATTATATTTGTATTAAATACAACAATAAGTAGAAAACAATATTCTATATATATTATAGATATTTCGAGTATTAAATTATATTATTTAAACTAGCAAATATATTTGCAATTTTTTAGATTTATATTAATAAGATATTGCAAAAGCTAATTAATATAACTTGTATAATTTATATAGATAATATACTTATATATAGCAACAATTCGACAAAGCACTAATACTATATTAGATAAATATTAAAATATTTTTGCAAATATTTGCTATATATTAATTTAAAAAAATATAAATTTAATATTATTAAAATTAAATTTCTAAACTTTATTGTATTTTCAAAAAATATATAGATAGATTTAAAAAAAATAAAAATAATTAAAAAATAATTTAAATTAAAAACTTATTGCAAGCTTTAAATATTTTTGAGTTTTATAAACTTTTATAGATATTTTATATATTATTATTTAAAAAGAGTTGCTTCTCTTACTAATCTATTAAAAAAAAATAAGAATAGCAAGAAATTTAATTCTTTTGTTTAATTAAATAAAGTAGAGTAGATATTTTGTTAGCTTTGCAATATTTTTATATTAACTCTACTACTTTGTTACTACAATTTAAACAAAAAGATAAAAGTAGAAACTAATATATCTAACTTTGCAATTGCAAATATTCTAAGTTAATAAAATAATAATAAAAATTAATATTTAATAGTATTCTAATTGCAAAAAATAATTTTAATAAAGCAAAATTATAAAATATATAATTAGAAATTGCTAATTATTATAATTGCTTTTAAGCAATAAAAATACTATTTAAAAAGCAATATTTATTCTATTAAAATATAGTCGAATTATAATAATCTTAGAGAGTTTATAAATTAAAAGAAGCTAAATTTAAAACAAGTTTGCTAAATATTTAAATTAGTTATTTATAACTTTAAAATATTTTATTGTTTAGATAAAAAAAATTCGACAAATAGATTGTTAAGATATTTTAATTATAAAAAAGTTTTATTGTTAAATATAAAATTGTTATTAATATTGCAAAACAA
>JAABUL010006469.1_pt1 | contig 13454 bp, 17 predicted proteins | sample 5559151 | NCBI WGS metagenome assembly JAABUL01 (sample SAMN10711876, study PRJNA513368) | rock metagenome | isolation source: Antarctica rocks | place: Antarctica: Victoria Land, Pudding Butte sud | reverse complement strand
GGGGTGTTGCCGTCGACATGGCGGTAGAGTGACAGGCTGCTATAAATCATGTACAAATAGTATTGTCGTTGATGGCTTCATGCGACTGTTGCTCAGCATGGCGAGGCCAAAGAATCAAGACAGACTGTCTTCAGCTTTTCAATTGCTTGTGCAACGTCAAATTGGGTGGTGATCACAATTCGTTGTTCAAAGAGCTCTTTGACGCGGAGACGCGCAATCTGACGACGTGAAGCCGGTGATAGCCCTACCCGGGTGTTGTTTTATGATTGTCCCGGACAGTCATTTCCTCTCATAATGGACACAACAATGTTCGCCGGTCTAATAAATTTCTAATCAGGTTCGGTTCCCACTGGCGCTGGTTCAATAGTGGAGGTCTTGTCATTTTCTAAAACCCCAAGCACTTCTGTATGTGGGATAATCTTGAACCTCGATCGCCGTCGAGCATACCCTATGGAGGGATCTGTGCTGTTTGTACCGTAGGTCATCACAGCAGTCCACTCGGGCGGAAGGCTCGAAACATGCGATATCATTATCACTGAAGACTGGCTGCCATCCTAACGAAGCCTTGGTATTTTTGCATGTGCGCTTTGACTATTCATTTGCAATATTAGCCTAAGCTATCGGCTTCCGCAGCATCTTTTCCCACACATATGAGGTGTCCGCGCATAGGACTTATTTACGCGGACATTGTTGCAACATCTGTTTTTCCTCGACAACTTCTCCCTGGCACTATCTACGCAATAGCTTCGCATCTTACCAAATTCCATTCTCCCTGAAGCTGTTTTGCCCGTTCCTTCATTCAATGACACCACCGTTACATTAGCGATCAATGATGTACCTTTGCACCGTGGCCTGCTTCCTATTATACTGCTTGACGCATATAGTGATTGCGAATACTACGACGCGCGATCGTGCTACTCGGGCCGCCATTACTGCCTGCCGAACGTTCCACTCCACCACCTCTCAACCCGATCTGGAATGCTGGGAAAGACTGCGCGTGGACATCTGGATGTCAAATTGGAACGTCAACACGACGCGATGTGGCGCAACCCAGGATTTAGTCGAGCCGTGTCAATGCATGTTTGAGGAAGCCTGGGCAACATGCTTCATGCGCTTGACCTTCGAGGGGAATCGGAGCGCCGACTACTATTGCACCGACGTTACCATGCCGGAAAATTGCACAGAGCCGTTGCCAGGCCACGTCGTACAGGGGCCTGCAGAGATATACTACGGTGCATATGCAATTTGGAACCTCGTACAGTATCTGGGTAATTGGAACACTGCTTTGACCGCAGCCTCCGCTATACCAGCGATCGAGACTACGCTGAAAAATCCCAACAGTGCTGCCTCCGCAAATACACTTCTCACTGCTCTGATGAACCAATACGGCATAGACGGAATTTTGTTCTCTTATCTCAACGCTATCCTCACGGAAAGCGTGCAGGATGCTGGGAACCAAGTGAGACCAACCTCTGCCAATGCACAAGTACTTCTTGTCGAGCTGCTGCAGTCGACTTTGGAAGCCATCACGAGTGATTGGGGATCTGGGGATTTTATGCTACTCTCTGGAAGCGGGATGCTTCTGAATGATACCGGAGAAACATCTCAGATATTGACCGGGCGATTGAGTCAACAGTGATGGGGAATATAAGTATCCGGAAGGAGATCTTTGAGCTACGATACGCGAGGCCATAACGATCTTAGGTGCCATCAGCTGAATAACGAAGCCTCTTGATGGCGAAAATGGCGCGAATGTCAGGACAGGAAAAGCTCGCTGCGTAAGCGTCTGTTTGATTTGAACGAAGGCTGATAGTCAGCTTCTTTGGCGATAACAACTCTTCATGAGTATTGGTTCTATATTTCTGATGCCCATATCTCAAGACATTCTCCTGCAAATGCAGTCAGCACCCTCGTCATATATCATGCTACCAGGCTACGCCCTCTTTATGAATTCGACCCTTCCTGCCCAGTACCTCAATGCACTTCTATCGATTACTCCAACTCTGCCACCATCGCTAGTCCTGCTCTTCAGTCCTCCCCCACAGCCCCCCCGGCGGCCCAACAATGTCACGCCACTCCCCCTATTCCAGAATCTAACTCGATACACCCCAACCAACCCCCCACCCTCCGCCATCAGCACCATCTGTACCGCAAACGTATACAACCACATCAACGGAATCAGAACCGGCGCACTCCGCTCCAACGACGAGCGTCCGAAGCGTAAGATTATCACGGGAAGAAGGTCGTGTTGGATATATTCAACGGTACCTATATTTTGGATGTGATTGTAGAGGGATATGAGATTCGGGACTGATTCTGAGACTGGGATGAAGGTGAAGAGATCGTTGAGGATGAAGTCCCAGTTGGTGGTGCCGAGGGGGAAGGTTAGGGCGCGTGATTCGAGGGGGGAGCGGAGAGAGGAGATGGTTGAGATGTCGTGGGGAGTGAACTCCCACGCTAGTGAGGTAGGGTCTTGGTTGTGAGGAGGATGGGGTTGGGAGGCGACCCATTGGAGGGTTGGAAGCAAGTGAATGAGGATCAGAGTAAGGCCAGTATACATCTTCGACCCCTGGCGTATGCGGAAATGTCCAAGTGCAATACTATTGCATCATTTGCCTTTGATTACGCCAACGCAGTGATCGACAACAATGTAAGAGATTTTGAGGTCGTAAGCTATTCAGCAGACAGCCCCTAGGACGATCTGTAAAGCTTTCAACGTGTGGAAAAGCGCATCTATCCACCCACCCCTCCAGCGCTTGTCGGCTTCTAGAGTATCTAATGGCCGCCAATACAAAAAAGACTCCAAACCCTCCCAATCGGGAATGCGTGGACGTGCCATTGGTATCATTCTACTAATAGAAATTATGAACCGAAGAGGTGATTCAGCTATGCTATACATACTTCCAAAAACCACATTTATTGTTTACATCAACACATCAATCCAAATTTGCTTACGATACTGGCACGATAATGATGGGAGTGCCAATACCCCTCCGTCCAACGGAGAACGGCATTATCCGATCAGTGTTTTAGATGTACGAAGACTCGGAATATTGCTTCTTCACATTCATTCATGCTCGGCCTATCTGTTGACAGATATGGAAGGTAGATGGACTCGATGCGAGCAGGCCTAAACAAGATCTTATAGTGAGAAAAGCTGGAAGTTGTATATGTCAGATAGGTGCAGCCGGATTTGGTGTCACAATATTCCGCATTTGAGTTCGCAAGTTTTTGTGGATAAGATTCCTTAAAGTCATGCGGATTATTCGAATTAATGAATGTGTACTCGCTTCTGAAAGTCATTTCCCCCAAGATCGCCCCGGCATTACATCTCTCTGTTCATGTTCGTAAATCAGCCCCGACAATTACCCTTGCATTACATCTTCATATTCATGGTTCCAAACTGATCTCCCCTATTTCTCTCCCTTATGTCGTGGCCCCAGATGATTTGATAACCCATCAGTTGGTCCAGCAGAGAACATCTCTGTTGTACTTGTTGAGCGTGAGCTGCGCAGCCGTAAGCCTCGCCAACGCATCCTGCGTCTGCTTGACAATCTGCGGCCCATACTCCTGCACTTTCTTGAAATTCCCCTCTTGGAAATCGTGCGCCCCCTTGGAATAGATTCCCTTGAGCTGCGTGCTAACTTGCTGGAGACCCGACTCCAGATCGAGCAGCCAGCCCAGCGCGCATCCCGTGTTGATGTCCAAATTGGCCAACGAAGAAGAGGCCGCGCCGATAGAACCGGTGGTGGAGCTGATTTGGGTGTTGAGGGTGTCGAGTGGTGGAGGCGTCGGTTAGGGACATGTAGGCCGCGTTGAGGGCAGAGCGGGTGGTTATGTTGCCGCTGATCCCTGTGGAGAGCGAGCTGAGATCGGTCCTGACACGAATGAGATTGTCGCAGAGACGAGTGGCAGATTGAGGGTGAGGAGGCTGGCGACAATGGGGAGAGTGAACTTCATGGTGGGCGAGTGTGGATACTTGAGAATGAAGAAAAGTGTTGTAGCGAGGAGTATGATACTGATACAGGAATCCACGGGGCAATGCTCGTGATTATATATTGTAGCACAACTTGTCTGGATTCTTCCTTGTGTAATCGTGAGTTCGGCACCCTCTACGGGTCAACCCACCAAGACGCCAGTGGTGCTATCCCGAAGTGAGTGCTTCCGATTTCATCCACGGAGTTGCGGAGGTCCAGAGGAACAGCTGTATCCGAGATAGGTGTTAGGGCAAGCATCGACGCAATGTTGTCATATTCAGTGGTGAACAGTCAATGCCGAATTCTAGACTGTCCATACTTGATGATGAGACCAGTACAAATAGGCGTTAGCCAAGCCACGGCGTTGCTGGCGCATATTTGGCGCATCTTTACCAGAAGAAATCTCAGAGAGGCGCACACATTACTCTTCTGACGTCCGATACCGAAACCCAGCTTCCTCGGTACGTGACAGGCGTTTGACTCCGCACTACTTACCCCAGATCTGAGGACTCCCGTTTACCTTAGGGCTTCCAAAGCCTGTGACTGCAAAGGCTCGTTGATGGTGTAAAGGTACACAGGCACCAGCGCCACACGCCTCCAAGTCTGGTCGCAATTCGATGATGACCCTCGACAAGACTGGACCCGGCATACTGGACAAGCCAACTACGACAGGTGAGCTCGAATAGCCGCTGACAGATAAACCGATGCCGAATGCACGAACTTCAAGATGCCCTAGCTTTACGCCCATTCACGTATATTCAACCAACGAGACTCCAATCCTTCCACGATAGCGTCAGCGTTAAGTGGGAAGCCAGCCATCGTCCCGTACACATGATAAATGCTTCTCAACCTCTTGTTCTGTGAGCTTTCATCTCGCTCGAGAAATCTCATCGACCTGCTGAAGCTCCCAATCGCTACTTTCACGCCTTCTCATAGATCTAGGAGTCTGCTGCAAATGTTCTTACCTTACACCATGTGGAAAAGGAGCGCTGAATACTCTGTGACTTGAAAGCATGAAGGCTCATTAAAGGAATGCTTTGCCGAATTAGTCAGTGAATCTAGGACATTGGACCCTGATATTTCCAAGGACATCTGCTCATTGTGGCCAAGTGTTACTCAAGTATTACGACTGTGATTGTGTTGAACTCGATTCCGAATAGCGCTGGTACAATGTAGTGGCGAGTTGCTGTTCTGTGTGTCATATTCTACTCGTTCCTGCAGATTCTTGAGCCTTTCTATGAATAGGCTGGTAGAGAGAGCTCTGTGACTTTCATAAGCAACGAGAGTATAGTATTCGAGCATCTAGAACGGAGAGTACCTTGAGTCGTGCCTAAGGCGTTGGAAGCGCAAGGGAAACAACTACGTGACTCCTGGTTTCGCAGATCACAGTCTTGACTGATTAGTCACAAGATTGCCTGCGCGTGATGCCATCGTCGTAGATTGGTTTACCCTAGACTGAGTACGCTACGGTGTCGGAAAGCTTGGCCGGCTTTCTGGCCTCGAGCCAGGATGGGTGATAGCCCGAAATCGTGCGACAAAGTTCTAGTTCGTTGAGGCCCTTTTTCGAAAACACAAGCCCCGGCAGCGACATCCTCCTACGGACAATCAGTTTTGGCAGCTCTTGTTTTTTGGATTCTTCAGATCAAAGCCTTCCTTGAGACGTCGCATGATTTTGTTCAACATAATTCGTTTCGAGTGCCACATGGCGAATGCTGTGCAATGATGCATACATAACCAACGAATTCGCTATGTCGTGTGCACATTCCATAAGACCGTGGACTCCTAGTATCCGTAGTCCTCACCCTTCCATTGTGGGCTTTGGTCAGCGCTCCCATTCTCGCCTGCTTTCTGCCGGTCCCCAATGATTCTCCTAGTGTCCTGGTGTTGTACGCCGCCCACATCTTGGCTAGCAAAGGTGCTTCTGGCGGCCATGATATTGAATCTCGCGCACTGCAAGTCTGTTTCTCCAGGTGGCAGTACCACTAGGACATATGTGTTGTTCGTCAGTCTCGATATGATGAGGTTGAAGCGCGGCGCTTTGATGACAAATTCGGTGAAGGGATTAGATGTAGAAGGCGAGTTCGTATAGTTCCTGGGCGCATGTCAGCGCCTTCCACTGCCAAGACCTGATTCGTTAGGAAGGACTCACGATAGCGAATGCTTGAAAGTCTTGATAACATTGCTCAACCTCTCTTGCCTATCCCCGTATGGATTTCTCTCCCCCACCTTCCCTACCACGCTCAGGACTGTCAGGAACGTAGCCCTCTCAAAGAGCACTACCTCCTCTGCCCTCGTCTCGGCGCTCAATATCCTCAAGCCCTTTTCCATAACATCCAGATCCGGAATAAGCGCATTCACAATACAGCCCCACGCCCCATACAAGCTCTGATCCCAGATACTCGTTCCATATGTCCTCAACCTGCCCGCAAACTCTTCACTCCGCTGTTCAATAGCAGCTGTACGATCCGCGATGACCTTCTCCCGGTAGTCGGTTTGCACAAGATCCATTTTGTGGATGAGACAGAAGACGTGGGCTTGGGGACTGTATTCGGCGAGGGCGGAGATGATGGCGGAATAGGTGGTTAGGTCGCGTGGACTGGAGCCTTCGAAGGAGCGGGATTCGACATCGAAGACATAGATAAGGACGCCGACAGAGGAGAACACATGGGGTTTTTGGGTCGTGAGGTAGGTCTCTGTGAAGGCGTCTTGTCTGCGATATGTTGCTTGTGTTAGCAGGCGCAAGGAACGAGCAAGGGGGAACGCAAAGAGTGAGTGCGGGACATACCCTCCGCAGTCCCATAGATTGAGCACAAGGTTTCCCAGAAACTTGATCGTGCTATGCTCGACATCAATGGTCGCCCCGAGGCGGCGCACGTCTTTGGCGACATAGTTGCTGAAGATGATGCTACGCATGGAGGATTTGCCAGAGCCACTCTTGCCCATCAAGAGGACTTTCTTTTTCTTTGGTTTGTTGAGAGGATCCATGATGCGAAGTGGATGTGATACGTATCTATTGGGCTAATTGGCCGGTATGGTACTTCGGTTGTGGGTCATCTGGTGAGCGTCGCAGATCTGGGGGTTCTAGTAAGTGTCGATGGTATACTCTTCGACGATGATGTGTTCGACACAAATCCAACACCGTCCGGCTTGGTGACTGGATGTGACATTAACGAATAAAGCTGAGCGTTCGCAGAGGTCATTGGGTGATTGGGCAGCAGCTCGCCTTTAGAGATCACAATGCCAAGCCTTTTCAATGAACCGAGGCTAGGGCAATTCCATATGGGACCTAACATTCTACAAGATGGCTGGGTTTGGATAGGACATTGGTTTGAGTAACGCAAACGTAAGCAAAGAGGTGTGCTCCCCTCTTCACGACATACACCAACTGCTGATATTACTTGCATAAGGACTCATACTACCCGTGTGGAAACGTTCCCGTTAGTAGATGAGTCGTTTTCATATAAAGCCCAATAGCTAGAGACACCAAGCCGCCCAATATCAATACCCACCATGTAAGCCGAATGAACGGGCAGAAATTCCCACAGGAGAAGTAAGATAAAGCAAAGCTCAGGATTCTTCAAGCCCATCAAAATACCGTGCCGTCAGACATAATCATAATAGGTGGCTCTTTGGTGTTCGGCCTCGACACCTCTGCCAGCTCTCGCCCTCCCTGCGGATACGAAATCAGTAAACATTGTTGGTACGTCGGAGCAATTCATACCTTCCAGCTCCCAGCCTCCAGCATCTGGGCCAGGCTCAGTTTGTCCCCGCCAGAAAGTCCCAGAATTCCATTGACTTCAATGAGTAGGTCGTCCAAGAATCCAACCGTTACAGCTCTCCATTCCACAATGACATCATCATCCGTTGAGAACAGTGGCACGACTTCCATGTTTGGCTGTCCTTTCACCATGGCATTGTCTTTATAAGCCGCTATTCCTCGCCTTGTGTCTTTCTCTTTGAGCGTTAGAAGCCCGGTGTCGACGAGTAAACCTCCATTGCGATACTCAGGTAGCCCTGTCAGAAGATTCGTACCGGCAAAGTGGATATTCATGACCCGCTTCATGGGGATCATGAGCGAATAACAAAGCCATTGTGTGAGTTTGTGGAAAGGGACGATGTTTTCCCAGGGCGATGATGGTGGCGAGGGAGGCATGGATGAGCAAGGCCAAGCGTCGCCGATAGATACGCCATTAATCTGAGTTCGCGATGAAGGCCAGACGCTTGAAAGACCGTCACTGAGGACGGCCCAGAGAGTCGGAACAGTGATGACCGGGACAGAGGCAGCTTGGGTGGTTGGGTGTGAGAGGAGGTAGTCTAGCGATTTGTCAGTCACTACTCCTTCGCTTAGTGTGTGCCCATATTACCGAGCATGCGACCAGGTCTTCCTCTAGTGCCAAATAGAATAGTGTTCCCGAGTGCATCACCAAGCCTAACCATCAGCCCAGCTCGCCCTTCAAGTCCCAGTATTGGATTTGCCTCCGTCACTTGTAGTCCTCTTGCCAATTGCTGTACGCTTAGCTTTCGAAGTCCCATACTATCGACCTGGCAGGGCTCCGAATTGTCACTACTGAAATAGCCAGCCTTGAACATCTCCAGACTCGCAACAGCCAATCCTTCACTGCGTTTGTAGACCTTGCCCGACTCCTTCGATTTGTAGGACCATCTTGTTCCGGCGCCAGCATCGAGGAGGACTGAGACGAGGAAGAGATCGATCAAGCGGCGGGTGCGTTCTTGTACGTCTACGGAGGACGGCCAGGAAGATAGTAATTGCTCTATCCTTGGTCGTCCGCCGGCTTCGAAGTGCTGCCATCGTCCGTGAGCAGGTATCTGTTTGTAGTTTGGCGCGTAGTCCCTCTGCAGTGAACGTCGTCAGTTTGTATGAGAGTAGATACCGTACAGAGGCTGCTACCTTGATGATGGAGACCAGATATGCAGCGGTCTCGCCGAACTTGCCTCCGTCGACATCGAAATGCGCTAATTGGTTTCGTTTCGCTCGCTGATAGATCAGACCGCACCGAGCTCTCACGGCATAGATACTCCGGAGATAAGCTGCAGGATCGAGTGTGGGGTCCGGAGGAGCAGGGAGCGAGACGTCCAGTGCGGAAGGTGAGATGAAAGACTCCCCATGTGAGGTCTTCGTAGGCGGAGGCGACTTCAAAGAGTTGGCATTGCTATTGAGGCCTGTGCCGTTTGACGGGGTGAGGTCGCCGTTGGTATTGATGTTTTTGGAGCTTTTCCTACTGAAGAGGCCCATGGTTATGCTGTAGACAAGCCTAAGCGAGGAAGGGGAACGATCCCCCGGCAGTCATAAGGGAGAATGGATAGCTGCAGAATGCAGGTGAGGCTATTTGAAACAGGAAGCTTGCCAGCTGTGGAAGGATCTGACCGATTCACTCTCTACTCTCTTCGCCTAACTGTACTGGGCCATGGGTTACTTCGTAGTAGTCCTAGTGTCCAACTGAGGAGAAAGGGAGAAAGGGCCGGGGCCTCGCATCACCCTTCTGGGACTTCCGAATTCCCATGGCCCGTGGCGTTCATGCAGGTACCAAAGTCTAGTCTCACCAGATGACAGGGACCGGGGTCTCGGATCGAACGACTAATAGCGCTGGGACTGGCGGGTCGGATGCATCTCCCCGTGGGCGCCATGAGCTTTATCTCTACCTTACCAATGGGAGTATTCCGCACAGCAGCCCACCTTCTACTCTAGGCTTAGAGCATACCCAGAGCCTGCGGAGAGCGCGCCGAGCCATGCTGCTGCCGTTCGAGTGAAGTGGGAAGTCTTCTGTTCGTAATTTCCGCCCACCCCGCTATCTTTTTAGGTTGATGCTAGATACACAGAACGCACATCCCCGACCCCTATCGTTCCACACTTCCACCCCTGCGTGTATGCGCTCCAACGACGAGCACGGTTGCAATCGTTCAATTCTAACGGGCCGGCGGAGGGACCGATAGCCCATGACGGCCTGCGACTAATTGGAACAATCCTAGCAATACCTGAACGATCCCCTTTACCCCTCTGAAGTGTGGGACAACCCAACAGACGTTGAAGGCACTAACTGTCGAGGGACACCAGATATCATCCGTAGGTTGCTTTTCGAAAAGCTAGACGGCTATCGAAAGAGCGATGCGGAAGCTCCATAAGGTATTTACTGATTCCGCGCTGGTCTCATTTTATGGGATCTCATCCTTTACATGGAAGAATTGCAAAAGCATTACCAGAAGGCAGATCCAAAGGATCACGAAATGACATGCATCCACCCATATAAGAGCAGTAATGACCTTTCCAACGGGACTAATCCTCACAGCAGGCTGTTACAAGGGAATTCTTTAGGTTGGAAGGTCAATGGTTATCCAAAATGCAAACGGATTAAGCATGTGACCCACACCATTGGAGCTTGGATACATGTTGTGAGTTCACATTTGATGGCTGTAATTCGACTTGGCGCCGTCTCTTTAAAATTCATGATCACTTTGCCTTGCTGTAATCGTAATGAGATTGTAAATAGACAGGAAAGAGGAGTAGTAAGCGATACCTACTTACTTTAAAGTGGCGTTGTAGCTCGAGTCTTGGCAGAGGCTTGGCGCCCCAAGCCACATCACACAGATCGCGAGCGAGAAAAATGAGCATCCATCCGTGCCATCCTGCATACTACTTGTTCAGCTCACTCCATATATTGCCTTACAAGCAGCGCCTATGCATACTGCTGTCACCACCCAAACTTCTCAGGTCAGTCCGCCTAGTACTCGCCCATTACTACCGTGATCCTTACTGATGCGTTTATTAGGATTACATCTCTGGTATGCCCAGTTTCTGCCTTCGTATCAATCTGTGTCTGAAATGACTAGATCATCTTTGGAAAGCGCTGGCCAGGTGATATTCGGCAAGAAAAGTTGGATCATTGGGATTTGCTTGATAGCAACATGTTTGGACATATCTTCAAGCAACCAGCCGTAAATCGTACATGTCCACAGAGATACATTACTACCGTACTCCGCCACTTCGCAAGTGCTGCGGATGGCGCAGTCGCTTCCCAGCAACCAGCTATACTTTCGATCAGAGGAGGTACAAATTTCACTGGTTGGTGCTCCATGAATTGGCTCACTCCAAGCCGTCGTTCGAAATGGTAACGCTAACCTAAGAGCGGCTTAGGGCTCAGTTTCCGTTCCAACAAAGACGTATCAGGGGAAGCAGTCTTCACAACGTCCTTAGTTGGCTATCCCGAATCTCTTACCGATCCCTCTTATCGTGGCCAGATATTAGTCTTTACACAACCATTGATTGGGAACTACGGTGTACCTTCGATCAAGGCTCGGGACCAGTTCAATCTATTGAAGCATTTCGAGTCGGAATATATACAGCCAGTAGGTGTGGTCGTCGCAGATATAGCGAGGAGATACTCCCATTGGGCAGCGGTACAAGGTCTCGGGGAATGGTGTATACAACAAGGTGTTCCGGCTATCACTGGAGTGGATACCCGCGCGATTGTTACGATCCTTCGTGAACAGGGCTCCACATTGGGTAGGATTACAGTTGGAGACGAATACGACGCCGATCAAGACGGTAAGCGATTCTTTCATGATTTAGGTAGTATGTTGAGATTCAAGTCAAATCGAGGGATCTCAACGCTTCGGAGGGGCTAAATTACCCTCATTCTGCTCTCGGGAGCGTACCGCTAATTCAGAAATCCGCAGAAGCCTTCCAAGATCCCACAACAATAAATCTCGTCAAACAAGTTAGCACGAAGGCTCCTTTTCACGTGCCGTCTTTCGGTGATTTACACATCGCCCTGATAGATTGTGGTGTCAAAGAGGGTATACTTCGGTCTTTATCCCAGCGTGGTGCGAGTGTTACAGTGTAGGCAATATTGCTCATTTTATCATTGCTCGTTTCATAGCCCGGATAAACGCTAGTAAAGACCAGAAGCTGCTTGAGAAACATGCCGAAGGAACGCCAACCGTTCAGTTCTCTTCAAGGCCAAGTTGTATTGCAAAGAGCTTCGCCGGCTGGTCGTCTCCATCGTCCTTTGAGTGCAGATCTTGTGCAGAAAATTCAAAACCAGGACCCTGTGCTCGTCTAATCCGACAGCCAGGTGGTGGAGCGACTTCATATTCACTCGCAGACGCTGTCAGATTTCAAGACTTCTTAAATTCGATTCACCCTTTTAGCAATCCACATGAGAATCTACTCAACAGCTTCATGGAAGTGGCTAATGAAGGATTCATCCAGGTTTCCATGGGATTTCCCAATTGACAGAGTTGCTCATCATTTTGATGGTATATTCATCAGTAATGGGCCTGGCGACCCGACTCATTGCGTTCCGACCGTTGAAGCACTTCGGAATCTCACATCTTCGACTGCGCTTAACATACCAATCTTCGGTATATGCCTTGGTCATCAACTTTTGGCATTAGCTGCTGGGGCAAAGACAATCAAGCTCAAATACGGAAACAGAGCGTGGGTCATGTTTTCTCCTTGGCTCCCACTCTTAATTTTAGCCCTATGGTGTAAAACATGTCTTGGGATTAGTTGTAATCACTATGAATGTTTTCTGCAGACTTGTCTCATGAATTGTTCGCGATCTCCAAAAGTAAATGCTGACTCCGAAATTTGTATAGGCACAATATTCCGTGTTTGGATCTAACGACAGGCCGCTGCCATATCACTTCGCAGAATCATGGGTTTGCGGTAGATACTACCACTTTACCGACGGAGTATAAAGAGTACTGGATCAATCTAAAGTAGGCATCGCATAATCCTATACCAAACGTACCTAACCTACCATACACAGCGACTCTTCCAATGAAGGGATAATCCACAAGTCGCGGCCAAGATTTAGCACTCAATTCCATCCGGAGGCCAAAGGTGGGCCAACGGATACTGCCTTCCTCTTCGACATCTACCTAGATCGCGTCCAGAGGCACAAGAACAGCAGAGACAGAAACAGGGTTCATTCAAGTCACGAGCACGGTGTTGGATCTTTGCTGTTAAACTCCCTTGCCAAAGGACGAGTCGGTGTGCAGACCGATTCTGTTGAATTTGCCGAAGCTCTCGAGAAGTAGAGACACGGCCACAGCTCTATTTCATCTATGCGGCCCTTCATATCAGAATCACGATTCTGAAACCATGGGCTGCATCAATAAGTACCCCAGTGATCTCTTACATGCTGAGCAAAGAGGGCTTGAAATATGTCTCTCGGACAGAATCCCAGATCTTCGCAAAATCCGGTGCGCTTCCTAATGTCTCAGGCTCTCTGATGTGAACCAGGCTGTGGGCAAAACACCGAAGTCACTGTGGGCCTGCGATCAACATGCCAACCTGATTTCTACCGAAATTACCAACTCTAAAACAAGAGTGCCAAGCCAAGCACAGAGACTCATACTCTTTTCGGATGTCGAGTGGTTTGAAGAGTCATTGTACCTTTCTGCTTTTCGGAGTCTAGCTTATCATTGCCTCATCAATCAGCCCTCGAACTTGAC
>JAABUL010006468.1_pt1 | contig 13460 bp, 14 predicted proteins | sample 5559151 | NCBI WGS metagenome assembly JAABUL01 (sample SAMN10711876, study PRJNA513368) | rock metagenome | isolation source: Antarctica rocks | place: Antarctica: Victoria Land, Pudding Butte sud | reverse complement strand
ACCAGCCAGGAAGTCGAAGTGCAGGTTCTCGAGGTCGACGCCGTGAAGCGCCGCATCTCGCTCGGCCTGAAACAGACGCTGTCGAACCCGTGGGAGAGCTTCGCGGAGCAGTTCCCGATCGGCACCGAGGTCGAGGGGGAGGTCAAGAACAAGACCGAGTTCGGGCTGTTCATCGGGCTCGACGGCGACGTGGACGGCATGGTCCACCTCTCCGACCTCGACTGGAACCGCCCGGGCGAGCAGGTCATCGACGATTACAAGAAGGGCGATGTCGTCAAGGCGCAGGTGCTCGACGTCGATGTCGAGAAGGAGCGCATCTCGCTCGGCATCAAGCAGCTGGCCGGAGACCCGTTCGTGTCCAAGGCCGGAGAGGAGCCGGGCACGTCCGGCGATCTCCGCAAGGGTTCGATCGTCACCTGCGAGGTGACCGACGTCAAGGAGGGCGGCATCGACGTCAAGATCGTCGGCACCGACATGACGGCCTTCGTCAAGCGCAACGAACTGGCGCGCGACCGCAACGACCAGCGCGCCGAGCGTTTCGCGGTCGGCGAGAAGGTCGATGCCCGCATCACCTTGTTCGACCGCAAGGCCCGCAAGGTCTCAGTGTCGATCAAGGCGCTGGAAATGGCCGAGGAGAAGGAGGCCATCGCGCAATTCGGCTCCGCCGATTCCGGCGCGTCATTGGGCGACATTCTCGGCGCGGCCCTCCGGGCCCGCAACGAGGGCGACAAGAAGTAGGCGTCTCGCTCAAGCCCTATGCTCCTGAGCCTCAGCAGATTTGCACAAATCTGCTGAGGCAGTTCGGGCCCGCGCCGCGATCCGGCGCGGGCCTTTATTTTCAGGCGGGAACAAGGTTATGCGGGCGGTCGGCATCGATTTCGGCACCACCAACAGCGCCGTCGCGGTCGCGGAGGAAGACGGGCAGGTGCGCAGCCTGTCCTGGCCATCCGCCGCCGGGTCGGTCGACGTGTTTCGCACGGCGCTCGCCTTCTGGAGCGAGGGGCGCGCGCCGCGTGCCGTCCTGCACACGGCAGGGGGTCCGCAGGCGCTCGAACATGCGCTGGCGGGGACCGGCCAGGGCCGCCTCGTCCAGTCGATCAAGACCTATCTCGGCAGTCGCGCCTTCACCGACACGCGCCTCTACGGCCAGCGCTTCACGCTCCCGAACCTCGTTTCGACATTCCTGCGGCATCTCGTGCCCGATCGGGACGCCTTGCTGAGCGAGGCCGCTGCCGTGGTGGCGGGCCGCCCAGTCGTTTTCGCGGGCGAGAACCGGATGAGGCGCTGGCCGTAGAGCGTCTCCGCACGGCCTTTGCGGAGGCGGGTTTCGGCGCCGTGGAACTCGCCTACGAGCCGCTCGGCGCTGCCTATTGGTACGCCCGCAATCTCCGGCGCGACGAGACCGTGCTGGTAGCCGATTTCGGCGGCGGCACCTCCGACTTCTCCGTGATCCGCTTCGAGCGCGCGCGGGTCGGCTTCGAGGCCACCCCACTAACGCACGGCGGCGTCGGTATCGCGGGTGATACCTTCGACTATCGCCTGATCGACCGCTATGTGGCGCCGCAACTGGGGCGCGGCTCGCACTACCGCTCCTTCGACAAGCTCCTGCCGATCCCGGCCTATATCCACGCGGCCTTCAGCCAGTGGCACCAATCGTCATGGCTGAAAGCGCCCCACACCATGGCGGAGCTGAGGAAACTCAGGGCCGCCAGCGACGATCCGGCCGCCATGGAGCGGTTGATCGATTTCATCGACCTCGACCTCGGTTTCGAGCTTTATGGCGCGATCACTGGGGTCAAGATCCGCCTATCGGAGGCCGAGCGCACGCGCTTCGCGTTCGACACCGCCGGCATCCGGCTCGAAGCCGATGTGACGCGGGCCGAGTTCGAGCGGCTGATCGCCCCCGACCTCGCCCGCATCGCCGCTGCTGCCGACGATACGCTGGCGCGCGCCGGGCTGGGTCATGGCGACGTCGACGCCGTTTTCACCACCGGCGGCACGTCCCAGGTACCGGCCGTACGCCGGCTCTTCGTCGAGCGGTTCGGCGCCCATCGGCTCCACACCGCCCATCCGCTGCAATCGGTGGCGTCGGGGCTCGCCCTCTATGCCGCGGATCGGGCGCGCGGTCGCGGACCCGGAGTGGCCGCTTCCGCTTGACGCCGCCTCGGCCCGTTCCTACCTCCGGTCCACGCCGGCGAGGGCCTGTGCCGCTTGCCTGCATCAAAGGGTGTCATCATGGCCGCTGCCGATTCCGTCACCACCAAGGTCACCGACCAGAGCTTCGACCAGGACGTCCTGAAATCGGCCGAGCCCGTCGTCGTCGATTTCTGGGCCGAATGGTGCGGCCCGTGCCGCATGATCGCCCCGGCGCTGGAGGACATCGCCAAGGAGATGCAGGGCAAGGTCAAGGTGGCCAAGTTCAACATCGACGAGAACCCGGGCATTCCGGGCAAGCTCGGCATCCAGTCGATCCCGACGCTGCTGCTGTTCAAGGACGGCCAGGTCGCGGCCAAGATGGTCGGGGCCAAGCCCAAGGGCGAGCTGCAGCGCTGGATCACCGGCGCGATCTGACCGGTTCCAGGTTCCTGACGGACGGGCAAGCGGCGGCCCGTTGCGGTGGGCCGCCGCAGTGCCCGAGAACCACGTCGCGCTCACCTGATCAGTTCTACCTCGACGCCGGCCGCGATGGCGATGCTTGGCCAACGGCGCTCTGCAGTGAGCGCCGGCATGCCCTCGCGCCGAGCCAGCGCTGAGCAATAGCGGCCTCCCAACGACAAGCCACCTGCGATGGTGATTGGGCGTAGCATGCCCGCCTCATAGGACAGCGCCGTATCGATCGGAGCCAAGCGGATCGGCAATGGACGCAACAAGGCTTCGATATCGCGGCGTCCGATGCCGAGCTTGGCGTAGTGACTTACTACCTCGGCCAGATCGACCGTCGTCATGACAGCATCGTCGAATGCCGTCGCGACCTTGTCGGCCCCAGGCTCTCCCAGCAGCAAGGCCAGGACAGCAGAGGCGTCGAGCACAAAGCACGTCATTCCGACTCGGCATCGCGTGCTCGATCAGCGAGAAATTCATTCAGGGACGCGCCGGCTTGGCCTTCGGTCAACCTGCGGCTCATCTCCTGCGCCCGCGCAACGACCTGATCGAGCGTCCGAAGCACGATAGCATCGCCCACATCCTCGACGATGACCTCGCCGCCGTTACCGAGCCCGTGCCGTTTGCGGAGCTCGGCCGGCAAGCTCATTCGACCATCCGGCATCACCTTGGCTTTCATGGTGTCCCTCCGGCTTATGCCCACTCGGCATGAACACGCCACAAACGCGCCAAGGCACCAGGAAAACCATGTGATGCCGTCCTGCGGCTATGGGCGCCGTCAACGGTCCACGCCGATAGTCAGTTCGCTGCCGAGGAAGGCTGCGCCTTTGGCCGTCACCAGGAGCGTGCGGCGACGAGGGCCGACCACCACGTAACCTGAGGCGAACAGCATGGACGCCATAGTGGCGCCCAGGTGGCCGCCCAGGTGATACCGGCGTTCCGTCCAGTCGAGACAGAGCCGGAGAAGCGGACGCCGGCTGCGCGGCGGCGGAGTAGGTTCGAGGCCGAACCTGCGGCACCAAGCAAGGCCGGCGTCGCTGAGTGCAGGTCCGTCGGGGCCGAAGGCGAAGAGCCCGCGGGCCGACATGGATTCCAGGACCGCGACGCCCAGCCGCCCTGCCAGATGATCATAGCAGAGCCGGGCCCGGCAGAGCGCCGGGTCGTGGCGGACGGGGCGCACCGGTCGCTCGCTCCAGTTGCTAAGGCCCTCGATGATCTCGGCCACCTCCCCCGACGCGATCCTGAAGAAACGGTGCCGCCCCTGCTCCTCGACCGCCAGCAACCCGCCCGCGACGAGGCGTGCGAGATGCGCGCTGCCGGCCTGGGGGGACGCGCCCGCCATGCCTGAGAGTTCGCCGGCGGGTCTTCGGCTGCCGTCGCCGAGTGCCAGCAGCATGGCGGCGCGCACGGGGTCGCCGATGAGCGCGCCGAGTTCCACCAGCGACGGCTTGGAACCGCCCCGGTCCGGCTCTTGCGAATGTTGAATGACGTTCATGACCCGATCTTCGTCGAAACATGCGGGCCGACGCTCCACGCGATCCTGAAGCATCGGCCTCGTGCTTCGCCCAAGCTCGGCACGCTCTCCCCGAGGTCCAGGCTTGTCAATGTCCCCACGATCCACCACCAATCCCGACACCGCGCGGGAGGCCCGGCATGGACGGGTGCTCCTGCTGGTGTCGGCGGTGGCATTCAGCGCCGCCGGATTTTTCACGCGCCAAGCTCCGGTCGATCTCTGGGCCATGATCTTTTGGCGAAACACGTTCGGCAGCGCCACGCTGCTGGTCGTCATCCTGTGCACCACGCCGGAGTCCACGCCGCCGCTCCGCCGCCTGGGCCGCCGAGCCTGGGCCGTGATCGCGGCATCCTCCTTGGCCACGATCTGCTACGTCGCGGCTTTCGCCTCTACGTCGGTCGCCGACATCTCGATCATCTATGCGACCGCGCCGCTGATGACGGCCGGCGTGGCGCGGGTCTGCTTGGGCGAGAGATTGTCCCGCCGCACGGTCGCCGCGGCCTGCCTGGCCGTCGTGGGTGCGGGCATCACGGTCGCCGGATCCCTGCGGTCTGGCTCCGCCGTCGGAGACGGACTGGCGCTGGCCATGACGGTCGCGCTCTCGACCGTCGCGGTGCTGGCGCGCGGCGCCGCCCTGCCGGTACTGTCGATCGCGATCCTGTCGTCCCTCGTCGCGGCGGCCGCGGTGGTGCCGCTCGGCTGGGCGGCGGGGGCGGATCTCCTGGTCGGCTGGCGGGACGCGGCATGGCTGGCCGGCTTCGGTATCGCGTCGATGGCGGTGGCCCTCCCGTGCTACCTCCTGGGCGCCATGGCGGTGCCGGCCGGCGAAGCCATGCTGATCAGCGCAATGGAGATGCCGCTGGCGCCGCTCTGGGTCTGGCTGGGCTTCGGCGAGGTTCCGTCGCGGGCAGCGCTCGTCGGAGGCACCGTCGTGGCGGTCGCGGTCGTCCTCGACATCGCCCGCGCGGCACGGGCTGCGTGACGGGACGACCGGTCGGACCGCTCAGCCGCGAAAGGCCGCAAGCCGGCCCCGTGGCCGACCCAGCACCTCGTCGTCGCGCATCACCGGCGTGCCGCGCACGATCGTGGCGACCGGCCAGCCTTCCACCTTCATCCCGGCGAAGGGCGTCCAGCCGCAGGGCGAGGCGATCCAGCGATCCTCGATGGTGCGCCGCCGCTTCATGTCGACCAGGGTCAAGTCGGCGTCGTAGCCGGCCGCGAGCCGCCCCTTGCCGAGGAGGCCGTAGACCCGGGCCGGTCCGGCCGCCATCAGGTCGGCAAGGCGCGACAGCGACAACCGGCCGGCGTTCACATGATCCAGCATGACGGGCACGAGCGTCTGCACGCCCGTGAGGCCGGCCGGGCACTCGGGCCAGGGAAGCGCCTTGGCGGCGCGGGCATGGGGCGCGTGGTCGGATCCGACGGTGTCGACCGTACCGTCGCGGATCGCGCGCCAGCCGGCCTCGCGGTGGCGCTCGCCCCGGATCGGCGGGTTCATGACACCGAGGCCGCCGAGCCGGTCGTAGCAGTCGGGAGCCACCTGGGTCAGGTGGTTGACCAGCACCTCGACGGTGGCGAGATCGCGGAAATCGCTGAGATAGTCGAGTTCCTGCGCGGTCGAGACGTGCAGGATGTGGGCAGGCCGGCCGGTACGGCGCGCCAACGCCATCAGCCGACGCGTGCCGAGGAAAGCGCATTCCTCGTCGCGCCATTCCATGTGCGTGCGGTACGGCATGCCCGAGCGGAAAAGGGGTTTGCGGCTCTGCAGCCGGTCCTCGTCCTCGCTGTGGAAGGCGATGCGCCGACGCCCAGCCCGCATGATCCGTTCGAGGTGCTCGTCGTCTTCCACCATGATGTTGCCGGTAGAACTGCCCGCGAAGACCTTGACGGCGCAAACAGCGGTCTCGAGTTCGAGAGCCGCGAGATCGTCGATGTTGGTCTTGGTGCCCGCCACATAGAGGCCGACGTCGCACCAGATCCGCTCTTCGGCATAGGCCCGCTTCCAGGCGAGCCGGGCCCGGTCGGCGATCGGCGGGTCGGTGTTGGGCATGTCGAAGACCGTGGCGATGCCGCCGAGCACGGCCGCCCGCGTGCCCGTGGCCAGGGTCTCGACCGCGGCATCGCCCGGGTCACGGAAGTGGACGTGGCTGTCGATCAGCCCCGGCAAGACGTGCAGGCCGGTGGCGTCGATGGTCTCGACTGCCGTGTCGACCGCGAGGCTGCCGAGCGCCGAGACGCGGCCGTCGCGCACACCGACGTCCGCGGCCTCCTCCCCCCAGGGCAGAACGCAGGTGCCGCCCCGGACGATCAGGTCATACAGCATGGCTCGGTTCCTCCCCGGGTCGCAGACGCCGGCTCATCGGGATGCCGCGTTCATCGTCGACCACGCCGACAGCGGGACCGTGCCGGACAGTTCCGGCCGGGCCGGCTGGGGCAGGAGGCTGATATATTCGAGCGAGTTGCCGTCGGGATCGTCGAAGTAGACACTCGCGGCCGGCATCCACGGCAACACGACCGGCTCGTCGGTCTCGGGTCCCCCGCCACCGCGGCGCGGCACGAGTCCCGCCGCGCGCAGCCGCGCGACGGATCCTATGACCTCGTCGAGCTCGGTCGCGAAAGCGATATGCGAGCGGATGCGGACCGGGGAGCCGTGGATCGCCCAAAGCCCGAGCATCGACCTGTCACGTCCGCCGACCCAGAAGAACGCTGCACGGCCATCGGGGAGCGTGTGGGCCAGTTCGAGGCCGACGAGATCGCGGTAGAAGGCGATCGAGCGCGACAGATCCGATACGGTGAGATGGCTCTCGTAGAGGCCAGCGATCGGAACCATGAACTATCCCCGTGGGTGTCTGCACCTTATGTCGCGAGACTCCGCCGGGCGGCTTTCAAGAGGGGCACTGCTTCGCCTCGCCATGCCCCGACCTCGGCAAGTCCCACGGTCGCCCAAGCGGTTGGATGTGTGTTTACCCCGTCGTGGCGTCCGCCTCGACCAACATTTGCGCCGACTGGCGCTTGGCCGCGAGCTTGAGCCGCCACAGGGCCGCAACGGTCAGCGCCACGCCGGCCGCCGCCGTCAGGGTATTGACGCTGAAAAGCGAGCGGCTGGCCAGCGCGGCGCTGCCAGCCTTGCCGAGATAGATGAACAGCAGCGTCTGGGGTAGCACGCCGAACACGCTGGCCAGGAAATAGTCGCCGAACGCGATCCCGGTGACGCCGCAGGCGAAGTTGATCACCGGACCGGGCACCGGGGATGCGAGGCGCAACAGGCCGACGAGGCGCCAGCCCTCGTCGTCGATCGCCCGCATGATGGCCCGGACCCGGGGACGCGCGACCGCGAAACGCTGGACGAAGCCCTGGAACACGAAGCGCGCCAGCACGAAGCCCAGAGTTGTGCCGATCGCAGTTCCGGCCATGGCGGGCCACACGGCCGACCAGCCCAGGACCGCGCCGGCCGCGACGCAGACGATGGCCCGAGGCACCACGAAGACGCCGCCCAGCGCCAGGAAACCGGCCGTGGTCAGGGCTTCGGCAAGAGCGGGATCGATCGGGCCCACGACGGTCGACGCGCCTCAGTTCTTGTTGAGCGCCGTGGCTATCGGATCGGAATCGGCCTGGGCCTGGGCATTGGCCCCCACGGCGTCGATGCCGTAGACGTCGTCGCGGAACTGCACGCCACCGCCGGCATTGGCCCATCCGGTCAGGTAGACCCAGGCCACAGGGACCGCCTTGGCGAGCTTGATGTCCTCGTGCTCGCCGGTCTTGACCTGGTTCATCATGGCGGCCTTGGTCCAGGTTCCGTCGGGGGCACCGCCCGTGCCCTCGAGCAGCCAGGACGCGAGGTCGAACACGCCTTCGACGCGCACGCAGCCATGCGACAGGAAGCGGTAGTCGCCGCCGAAGAAGCGCTTGGACGGCGTGTCGTGCATGTAGACGGCGTATTTGTTCGGCATGTTGATGCGGATGTTGCCGAGCGCGTTCGACGTGCCCGAATCCTGCCGCAGGATGTAGTTGGTGGCGCGCTGCGACGTCCAGTCGATCGAGGAGGCGTTCACAGTGTTGCCGGCGCCGTCGAGGATGCGGATGCGCTCGCGGCTGAGGTAGCCGGGATCCTTCTGCATCTTGGGAATGATCTCGTTCTTTATGATCGAGGTCGGCACCGTCCAGGTCGGGTTGAGGTTGACGGCCTGCACCTTGGCGTCGACCTCCGGCGAGGCATGGTCGGGACCGCCCACCACCGCGACGTAGCGATGAACGACATTGCCGTTCTCGACCGCCTCGACCGAGGCCGACGGAATGTTCACCACGACGTAACGGTCACCGAAGCCGAAATTGCGTCCGGCGAGCCGCTGGGCCGAGGACGCCAGTTCGGTGAACCGGGTACGGGCCGAGACGTTCAGGGCTTTCAGGGTCGCGCCCGCCACGATGCCGGTGTCCTTCAAGCCGTGCCGGCTCTGGAAGCGCTTCACGGCCGTCGTGAGGTCGGCGCCCCACTTGCTGCTGAACATCCCGGCCGTGAGGTCGGCGGGGTCGCCGCCTTCGGCCTTGCCGAGATCGCCCTCGATGGCAAGGCGGAGCCGCAGCGTCGAGATCGCCTTGGGCAAGGAGCCGGCCGAAACGGGTGCGGCGACCTCGGGCCAGCCGCCGGCATCCGCGATGGCGGCATAATGCTCGGAGGCCTTGGCGGTCGCGAAAAACGTCTCGGCCGTCAGCGTCGGCTCGGGATCGGTCGACAGCGCGGTCTCACGCGGAGGTGCGACCGGCACGAGCTTCTTCTTCTTTGCGACCACGACCGGCGTCGAGGGAACAGGGCCGGCGGTCGGCGACACGCTTCCCGGCGCTGCAGCACCGCCATCGGATGCCGGGGGCGTCGCAACGGCCGTTGCGGCTGCACCAGGCGCCGCAGCGGCCGGGACCTTCGGGAGGGATGCCGACACGGGTGGAACCGCGGGAGCGGCCGGAAGCGTGATGGCGGGCGCCGACGGCGCGGCAGGCGGCGTTCCGGTCATGGGAGTGGGCGACAGCAGGGGAGAAGACTGCGCCGAAGCACCGACGCTAGCCACGGCGAGCGCCGGACCCGAAACCGCCAGAAGCAGCACAGCGCGCATCGACCCCTTGCGCAAATTCTCAGCCGTCATCCGATCCATACCCATCGCCCCAGGCCGAACGCGTCGGCCACGAAGCCGACCAAACCTGCTCCGCGCCACAACGGCAGCGCGATCCTGGCTAAGGCGACAATGCGGTGGATCCGTGGCCCACGGCGCCGGCTCAGGCCTGGGTGATGGTCCTGAACAGCGAATTCAACCCCGATGTTGCATGCTCGCAACAGCCTTTCGGGAAGTCCCCGGCGAGGCCGTCACAGTGCGGCGACGGCTTCATCGACCGGCGACGATCGACGATGGCGCGGCTTCGCTCTGGACGGGCGGGTCGCGCCGTCGTTCAAGGCGCAGGGGCCGCGGGGGCGCCAGGCGTCACCGTCGGCTTGGGGGCGATCGTCGCCGGGGCCGGCTCGGCGGGGGCCGTCGGAGCGGGCGCGGCCCCGGGCATGGCCGTGACCTGCAGGCCCGTGAATTTCCAGGTATCGACCTGCCCCTTCTCCGATTGTGCCCGCATGCCGATCTGGCCGCCACCGTCGGGAGCCTGGCCCTTCACGGTCGCAAAGGGTTGGTCGTTGATGAGCGCCATGATGTCGGCACCCGACGTCCGTATTTCCAGGATGTTCTTGGAGCTGGGTGGCCGCTTGATATTGGCGTCCGGCTTCCACTCCACGACGTCGATCCACTTGCCGTTCACCTTGCGGGTGACCTCGGCGAAGCCGCTCGGCGTGACCATGAACATGTAGTAGTTGTCGTAGTCCTTGGCCCAGAAGATTGGGCCCGCCATGGTGTTGTCGTTGTCGGAAAGCTTGCCCGGCGTCTGCACGGTCAGGCAGAAATCGGCGTCGCCGAACAGGATGCCTTTGTAGACCAGCAGATTGGAGATGTCGGGCTGCGGCTTGACCTTGACCTTTCCTTCCTCGACCTGGACGTCCGGGCTGTCGAAGCCCCAGCTCGCGTCCACCTGCTTGAAGTCGTCGCTGAACAGCACCTTGCCGCTTCCGCAGGCCAGGGCAGGCGCAGCGGCCAGGAGGGCGACGGCCGCGATGCCGGCGGAAATCGTCAATCTCATGCCTGAACTCCTATGCCGGTCGTCAGCTTCGGCTCAGCCTTGAACGCACGGGGACGGATTCCGTTCGGACCCGTGACGCGGCTCCGGGAGAGGCTGCCGGGCGACGCCATCAGCCGTCCACCACGATCACGTGCAGACGCCGCGGCCCGTGCGCCCCGAGGATCAAGGTCTGCTCGATGTCGGCCGAGCGCGACGGGCCGGTGACGAGGTTGAGGGTCCGCGGCATGTGACCCTGGCCGTAGCGCCCCCGGACCCGCCCGAACACCGCCTCGTAGTCGCCGACAATATCGCGCGCCGCCACCACGACCAAGTGGTTGTCGGGCAGAAAGTTGAGCGTCGTCGGGTTGTCTTGACCCGACAACAGCGCCAACGTGCCGGTCTCGGCCACGGCCCCGAAGGCTCGGCTCAGCCCGTTGACGTCGCTGCCGGCTGACGGGCCGGTCGAGACATCGAGCGCCGTAGTGCTCCAGGGAAGCGCCGCGAGCGCCGGATCGGAGCCCATGCGGATCGTCGCCGGCGCATTGCTGTCGCGCAGGAAGCGCGCCACCTCGCCCGGCACCTCCGCTTCGGTCGCGACCCGGGCCACGGTCGCGGCCGAGGCTTCGGCCTTGCCGCAGAACAGGTCCGTGCGGGCGCCCTCGTCGAGTTGGCCCCGCGCCGGGATGACGCCCGGCCGGGCCGCAGCGAGCCGGGCATCGACGGCATCGCGCCGCGGCGCTTCGCGGCCCGTCACGCCTAGCGAACGGCGGATCGTGGCCAGCACGCTGTCGCGCGCTTGCGTTTCGCGCGCCGCGCCGCTCATGCGGCCCGTCCGGCGTTCGGGCGGCGCTCGGTGCCGGGATGCCGGCGCTGGCCACCGCGCCTCGTCTTCCACTGGCTCTGAAAGGTGGCGCCCTGGGGGGCCGGCATGTCGCGGTAGTCGGTCCAGCCCCGCGCGAACGGCAAGGAGCGGAACCGCCCCTTGGCGCCTCCCGCGAGATGCAGGACCCGCATGGCGAGTCCCGTGGCGGCCCGGTAGAGCGTCGGACGGGTCGCGAACCAGCCCCAGAACCGGAGCCCGCTCCTCACCGTGGCGGGCGACAGGTGCCGCTCGAATTCGCGCTCGCGCCAGTGCCGCATCAGCTTCGGCAGCGGAATCCTGACCGGGCAGACCGCCTCGCAGCGTCCGCAGAACGTCGAGGCGTTGGGCAGATGTCCGGCCTTGTCGACGCCGATCAGGGCCGGCGTCAGGACGGCGCCCATCGGCCCCGGATAGATCCAGCCATAGGCATGTCCGCCCACCGAGTGGTAGATCGGGCAATGGTTCATGCAGGCGCCGCAACGAATGCAGCGCAGCATCTCCTCGAAGCTCGTGCCCAGCATGGCGGAACGGCCGTTGTCGATCAGCACGACGTGATATTCGTCGGGCCCGTCCGGGTCCTCGGGGCGGCGCGGTCCGGTCGACAGCGTCGTATAGACCGACATCTCCTGGCCGGTGGCCGAGCGCGCCAGCACGCGCAGCAACTGGCCCACATCCTCGAGCGTCGGCACCAGCTTCTCGATCGAGGCCAGCACGATGTGGACGCGGGGCAGCAGTTGCGTGAGGTCGCCGTTGCCCTCGTTGGTTACGATGATCGAGGTGCCGGTCTCGGCCACGAGGAAGTTGGCCCCCGTGATGCCGACGTCGGCGGCGAGGAAACGCTCGCGCAGGATGTCGCGCGCCTCGGCCTGCAGGCTGTAGTGGCTCGAGATGTCGCGATCCTGCGACAGATGCGTATGGGCGCGGCGGAAATCGGCTTCGATCTGGTCACGCGTGAGGTGGACGGCCGGCGCGATGATGTGGGACGGCACCTCGCCGCGCAACTGGACGATATATTCGCCGAGGTCGGTCTCCACCGGCACGAGGCCGGCCGCCTCGATGGCGGCATTGAGACCGATCTCCTCCGAGATCATGGACTTGCCCTTGGTGACGGTGCGGGCGCCGACCCTGCGGCAGATGTCCAGCACGGCCTGGCGCGCCTCCTCGGCATCCCGCGCGAAATGCACGGTGCCGCCGCTGTCGCGTACCTTCTCCTCATAGCGCTCGATGTAGAGGTCGAGGTTCTTCAACGTATGGGCCTTGATGTCCCGCGCACTGTCGCGCAGGGCTTCGAACTCCGGCAGGTCCGCGGCCGCCTTGGCCCGCTTCTCGATGAAGGCCGAGCGGACATGGCCCAGCGCTTTCTGCAGGCTCGGGTCGGCGAGCGCCGCGTGGGCATTCTCCTTGAACTGCGGCGAGGTGGGGTGGATCGTCATATTGCCCTCCGGGCCGAGCCGGCCTCAGCGCTTCGTTGCGTCGGGCGCGCCGATCGGCGCCGCCTCGGTCATGCCGGCCAGGATCTCGGCCACATGGCGGACCTCGGTGTTGGACCCCATGCGCGACAGCTTGCCGGCCATGTTCATCAGGCATCCGAGGTCGCCCGCCACCAGCGTGCGGGCGCCGGTCTCGACCACGGTGGCGGTCTTCCGCTCGACGATCGCATTCGACAGCTCGCCGTATTTCACCGCGAAGGTGCCGCCGAAGCCGCAGCACACGTCGGTATTCTGCATCTCGACGAGGTCGAGCCCGCGCACGCTGCCCAGCAGGCGCCTTGGCTGGTCCTTGATGCCCAGTTCCCGCAGACCCGAGCAGCCATCGTGATAGGTGACCGTGCCGTCGTAGGCGGCATCCACCGTCCCGACCCCCATGACGTCGCTCAAGAAGGACACGAGCTCATGCGTGCGATCCGCCAGGGCCTCGGCCTTCGCGACCATGTTGGGGTCGTCGGCGAAAAGTTCGGGATAGTGCCGCTTGATCATGCCGGCGCAGGATCCCGAGGGCGCCACCACGTAGTCGTAAGGCGCGAAGCTCTCGATGGCCTGGGCGGCGATCGCCTTGGTGGTCGCACGGTCGCCGGAATTGTAGGCCGGCTGGCCGCAGCACGTCTGCACCGGGACGTCGACGACGCAATCCGCGTCCTGCAGCAGTCTGATGGCCGCGAAGCCGACCGAAGGACGAAACAGGTCCACCAAGCAAGTCACGAACAGACCTACCCTGACCTCGGCGCGCTTGTCCGTCCCCAGCCGCTCCGCCATGCCGAAACTGTCTCCGAGCAGCCTTCCCACGGTTCTTACAGCCATCTAGGGACGCCGAGGGCGGGCCGTCAATGGATCATGCGCCGGA
>JAABUL010006463.1_pt1 | contig 13474 bp, 21 predicted proteins | sample 5559151 | NCBI WGS metagenome assembly JAABUL01 (sample SAMN10711876, study PRJNA513368) | rock metagenome | isolation source: Antarctica rocks | place: Antarctica: Victoria Land, Pudding Butte sud | reverse complement strand
GCGCGCGCGCGTGAGCCAGCACTTATCTGCCATATGTGAAGTTGTCAGAGATCACTTGTAACGTGTCGGTGGCAGCTGGAGGCCCCCAACCGGGTGAAGCTGTCATGCATACTCAGCAAAGACGTCAACACCATGCTAGCCGTGCAGACGGCGCACTGTCAGCAAAGGCGGCAATAGCAACTGTGGAGTCTGCGGCTTGCCGTTTCTGGGCAAAAGGTGGATGGGCATGCGACTGATTCATGCTATGCGTGACTATGCAGGCATTGAACCAGACCTTCTATACTGCCTACAAGCCAGTCGAGGAGCTGCTCAGTGCTGTCGTCAGCACCAATTTGGACATCTTTTCGCAGTTCAACCAGACCTTCGCTGCCGGGGCAGTTCCATAAACGAAGAGCACGAAGATTCAATGAAGTTTGACTCGAAGTTAATCAAGCCGCCAAACGAAGCCGCTCTGGATGAGCAGGTCAAGATTCGAAGAACCTTGTCTCGGCATAGCGAGCATAATGTTGCTGGTCGCTCTGACCCCTGAAGTGTGCAATGCGGTATTAGCGACTCTGTGCATATGGGCAAAACCTGAAGTCTTGCATATTTTCCTGAAGTTCGTGTACCACATGAAACAGTTGTGCGCAGCTCCTGTGCCAGAAGCAGGCCAGTGAAGTTCCTTTTGGGTATAATCACAATGTAAGCAGTTGGAAAAAAATGTTGTGAAAGCGAGTCTCTCCTGTCTGTCGATGACTTATTGTAATCATGATTGGGGTCTCACCTGCGCCTAGGCAGTAAGCACCAAAGATCAAACATTGACGCGCCAGCGTGCATGCATTGATGCACACTGCTGTGTCGAGACCAGAAACATGGACTTGCACTCTATTTGAGATTGTGTATGTTGCATAAAGTCACCTGTATTCAGTAAATTGCACATTGGGCTTGCATGCACTGAGCAACGGCGGCAACCGCGGCGTCGCACACTGCTGGCAGTGCCACCGGTGCCTGGGCGTGTGGTCCCGCCTGCCCATCACCACTGGCAGTGTGCTGCAGCCAAGTCGAAACCGTAGATAGGTGCCGATGCGCCGCGCCGAGTGAAGCTGCCGGAAGATCCGCAGGTGCACCTGCTGCCGCGGCGTGCGGGAAACCCATTGCCGGTACGTCCACTTAGCTGCACCCTCGGTCCGGCACGTCCGAGGCACGTCCGGCACACGCTGAGCGCCTCCCATGCCCGCTGCTGCTGCGCTGCCCGCAGGCCCAACACATATTCATGTTGACGCGCTGCGCTCGCTGCGTGCTGAGCGGCAACTCATACCCCAGCCTCTGGCACTCTCGCCGCAGCCTCCACACCCAGGTCCTAGTGCCGACCAGCAGCGCCTCGCTCCGGGCGATCATCAGTAGCTCGTGATGGAGACTGCCTCGCGGCTGGGCGCACAAGCTGTTCCAGAAGCGCAGGCTATGCGCCAACCACCGGGCCTCGATGTCCGTCCTGCCCAACTCCGCCATCAGCGCCTCCGTGGGCACGCCCGTTGGCAGACGGCAGATGCTGCGGACGTAGCCGCGGTGCTATGCCGCTGGTGCTGCTTTCGTCGCTGGTGCTGCGCCGCCGGGTGAACGCCCCATACCTCGCATGAGGACAGCGCCGTAGCGGTGACAATGGCGTCGTAGAGGTGAAGCTGTAGGTGGATGTTGCTTGCACAGCCGAGGCGGTCGAACTTGAAGCGCACGGAATAGAAGGCGTTGCTGACGCTGCTGCGGAGCTGCGGCAAGCCGTCGCCGCCGGCGCCCGCCGGCGTGGTGCCGAGATATTTATATCGGTCGGCGTGGGGGAGGCCTCCCTAGGGTGCGGCCGGCATAGGTGAATGCGGGGCGCGGCGTGTCCGGCGGCAGGCCGAAGCACATGATCTGTGTCCTGGCGAAACTGAGGCATGTAACTGGGGGCATGTGCAAAGTTTTCACCCCTACCCCGCCGTGCGATGGCTTGCCTCCCCCTTCAGTTCAGCACGAACCTACCAAGGGGAGTAAAGGGTTTAGGGTTTACTACCTTTACTCCCTTGGAACCTACAATCTGGCGAGACGCCGTCTCGTTCACGACCGCCTGCGCGCACAATCTGATTTTCTTGCTTCCTTCTCTTCCACAGCCTTTGCCGGTGTCGCGGTGGTGAACACTAGCCGCAGCAGGTTTTCCAACTGCACGATGTCCGACAGTTTTCCCTCCCCGGAGCAGGGCGGCATCCTGCTGAGCCATCGGCCAGGGGCAGATGCACGCGTCAAAATGTTCCGCCTCGTCCATGAGCCGGGCTGTGCACGGGCGCTGCATTGCAAAGGTGCAGCAGTTGACACGGCAGATCCGGAGGGGCAGCTTGCCAAGTGCAAGAGTCGATACAGGCAGCTTCAAATTGGGTACCTGTACAACAATCTCACCGGGAACGGCTGCAGCGCGTTCCCCATGACGAAGTGGATGCTTGAAAAGGACGGCCGCCGCTACTCGTACTGGTGCACAGCCAGGCATGGCATCTTTGGCATGCGAGGTACGATGCTCGACTGTAAATGAATCGCGCATTGCCTTCGTGAAGACAGCTGAACCTGACGCCCTGAATCGTGGGTGTCTCGTTGCCACTGTCACAGATCCAGGCGCACGCGTCCGCCTGCTCGGCGGAGTGGATGTGCGGCGGCCCGAGCAGTCACAGATCTGCTCGCTCAACATCGAGTTCATGGACGAGCAGTTTGACCTCTCTCCCAGCAAGCGTGACCTTGTGTCAGCTAGCCAGAACACCGTCCTGTCCGCGTCCGTCTCCCCCGACGTCATCTTCTTCAAGGTGCAGCTGCTGTGCACCTCATGCAATGGAACATTCCTCTTGAGGTTGACTGCACCCTGCCGCATTGTTTCCATCAATCTGCTGTGCACACTGCCTGCATGTCTTGAAGTGCAGGTGGAGAAGCAGCGGCTGCCAGACATCGAGGTTCCCTTCACCCCGTTTGGTGCAGCCGACATCATCGGGCGCGGGGTCACAATGACCGGCTTCCCCAGTGCGAGCCAATCTACGCATGCGCGCAGCTCGCAACCTTGCTTTACCAGCTCGATGCATGCGTGCTTTCTCGCAACATGGCTGATGGCTGTAATTCCGCACCACACAGGCGCGCTGACGGTTGAGGCCGCGATGTGGAGCCTGTACACCGAGGCGGACTACCAGGCGCAGCTCAGGAAGAGGAAGGGCACCAGCGCTGGGTTCTGCCGGGAGGCCAGATGCCTCGCGGAGGAAGAGGCTTACAAACGCCTGATGTCATTCCGGGGAGATGTGAGCCTTGATGTTCACATCCTTCCGGAAAGTGATCAATAGTAGCAGGTGTATGTACCGGACACAGATGGACTGCCATGGGCTGCAGCTCTGATTGGGGACGGCTACATGTGTCAATGCTAGCCCACCACCATGCTGTGCTGTGCGCTTGTCACTACAGCGTGCATCATTCGTCGCAGGTGTACTTCCCAGAGGAGATGTGCGTGGCGCCCGGACGCGTGCTCAGCTGCAACGGCAATACCGTGGAGTCCTCCTACTCATCGTGCAAGATGATGTCGGGCGGGCCAGGTGCGGCGTTTGCGGTCTCGTGCCGTATCTCCCTCGGCAGCGCTTCGTTGATTGCTGCGGAGCTCAGCTACCGCCCCTTATTTTTGCACTGTGCTGTATGCGCTTGTGCAAACTGCGTGCGTGCCGTCTGTGGCGCAATGCCTTCTTGGGCGATATTACCGCATCTCAGGCAGGGATTCTGTAGCACTGTTGAGTCAGTTCCGACCAAGGTGTTCCTTATGCTGCAGTGGGGTGCCTGGAGGCGTTCTGGCGCCTGGTGGGCGTGCATCTGCAGCGCGCACAGCACTGGTTCAACCAGTTCAACATCGCAATGTCTGTCAACCACACCTGCTTCGTCCTGGCCTTCTCCAGCGTGGTGCTACCGCAGCTCACCATCCACCCTCCAGTGCGTGCTCCTGTCATTCAGAAGCGCCCATCCGCAGCGTGTGCATGGCCATCCCTTTTCCTCACACTTTCCGCTGCACAGCCATCCCTGACACGCCCCCTCTGCAGCATCAGGAGGGCTGCTATGCATGTTGTGCATATATGCAGGGCATCTGCCGCCTCATATACACCTGGTGACACCCCGTTCTACACAGCTGATCTGAGGTGCAGATTCTGCTATGCAGGGCAGTTTCCTGGCGCTGCAGCTCGCCGACCTGCATGGGTACCTGGACAAGCACAAGGCGCTGCTGCAGAAACACTCCAAGAAGTTGGTCGCCGACGAGGACGAGGTCAAGCTGCTGTGGGAGTTTGCGACCGAGTTCATGACGGCGCACCCAATGGTACGCATGACTTGCACATTCCACATCTCCTTGCCGGTTTCGAAGCGAGCCGTGACGTATTGACATGCCTGCGATTGGCCAAAGATGCGTGTGAGGCTGTCGAAGGCAAGGCGTGTTCTCTTGGCGCAATGCCCAACCATTTAGCGGTGAAAGTTTCTTACGCCAGGCGGAAAACACGGAGGCTGGCGCGGCGGCGCGGGATGCGGAGGCAGGCGTGAGCGGCTCACCTCCGTCGCCGCAGGTGGACAACATTCAAAAGTGTTCTTGCAGGCTGCGGCTCACATGAGAAGCCCCCGGCATTCTGCTCATTGTCTGCCGATTGTCTGGATCTGCTCGGATGGCTCAGTCCGCAGGGTCGACCCAGGGTGAAGCAGATGGGCAGCATTTGGAGTTGTTCTGCAGTCCGCCTTCAGCTTCTGCCAGCCCGCGGCTCACATGCAGAGTCAAATGCAGTCTGCTGCTTTCCTGGGCTTGGCGCGAGCAGAGCAACCAGCAGGCCAGCTGGTTTGCGCTTCGACCTTCAAGGCTGCAGTTTGTAGTTCCCAGAGCCTCGACCGCCGCAGTGGATTCCCTTCGGTACTTCTTTTGGGTAGTTTCCTCCGGAGGAAACGGAAGTCAGAGGAGGCAGAAGCGCCATTGGGCAGTCGTCAGTGTTGGAAGCAGAAAGAGCCCTGCGAGACGTGTTGAAAAATGGTTGCATGACAATGTGGCAAACACTGAGAAAAATCATTTCCTAAATAAAAAATCTATGTTTTACTAAATTATATTGTATATTATAATATATCTATATATATAATTTACTAAATTATTCATTTAATACTCCAAAATGAACAGACGCGTGAGCACTGGCAGCCCTTGTGCATTCACCATGCAATTCTATTTGCAGGCGGACCCGGCGGCGGGGGCCGGGGGCAGTCCAGTGCTGGGGCCGAGCACGCCCCGGTCGGAGGACGGCGCAGCGGCGACGCGCGGGGGCGGCCAGACGGGGGCAGCGACGCTCACGGGGCAGCAGGTGGGCAGCACTTGAGACGCTTCCACCAGCGCTGTACACATCTCGTTCGCTGTCTGGCGCCCTGAAGCGTCTGCTGCGTCAATGGGCTTCCCGCTTGGAACAAAGCTGCCCACATGTTGGTCGCGAGGTGATGCGGTTGGCGTCAGGGCCGAGACGAGGATCTTGCACGAGGAACGACCTGCTTGGGCAGGGACAGATCCGTGTCAAGTGTCATGGTGCAGGAGCCGCAGTCGGGCAGCCGGGCGCCGTCGTCGAAAACGCTAAATCCAGCGCCGTAGGGTTTAACGGCCGTAGAGGGCGTGCCCTGTCGGCGACGGCCGCTCCGGTGCGCCAAGAGGAAAGCAGGGTTGATCATCGCGCGCCGTTGCACTGCCAGCGGTCCGTTACCCTGTGCAGCTGTCGAACATGCCAGGCGTCCTGTGTGCTGGCCATAGTGCGAGCCGCGAGAGCCGTTGCCAGGCCATCACAGGACTTGGCTGACGCAGCTCCTCAGACACGACATAAACCCTAAACCCTAACCCCCGCAGGAGATTCGACATTCAGGGATAAGGAGGTTCTTATGGAGCGGAGCGTGGTGCACATGCGCTGCAGTGGCGAACACGACAGTCGCTGCATGAGGCTGCCATAGCTTTGACAATGCCGGCAGCAGGCAGCGCCGCAGCGTGCCGCCGCTGGAGGCTCTGGTGATGGGTCGTCGCTCATCCAACGTGTCGATGCCTGATGGGACGCTGATGTCATCATGATGCAGGCGCGGCAGTTCTTCTTCGAGAGCCTGGGCTGGTGGCAAGCCGGGCATGATGGCCCATGCGGCATGGCGCGCGCGCTATGTGGGAACGCCAAGCTCGTCTTTGACCGCGAGGACAGCAGCGGCGACCGAGGGTGCAAGTTGTTCGCCGCGCGCAACGTGCAGAGCTAGGCTGAATTTGGCATATGTATTTGGCGTTTGAGAGCGCCACTGTGTGAGCCAGCCGCTGTTCCGATGGGCCGTGTCAGAGGGCAACGGATTTCTTTGCATGACATGGTTTTGAGACATTCCCAAAACCAAAAGCAGACTTGAGTTTGTCATGTGAAGTACCGCCAGGTAGTACTGCCGCTGTTGCTTTCTCATTTCCAGTGTGAACTTTCTAGAGAAAGTTCTTCTCTAAAGAAAGCCTTTCTGGAGAGAGAAAGCCTCTTGAGCATCCTTGATGGTGATCGAGACAAATACTGTAAAGAACACCGTGCTGTTGAAACTGATATTCTCAACGTTCAATGTTCTGATGCCAAGCGATCACCACATTTCACATGATTACATGCAGCGGTTTGGACCTGCAGCAAGCGGCCTGTGCAGATCAAACGCTTCAGGCCAATGCACGAGCTCCTCTGGAAGCACATGCCACGATGTCACAGCCACAATTCCACATCAAGACTGCAAGATTTGTGCTATTTCAGCCCCCACTGCTTAGCAGCCGCGCTGCAAGTCCATGGTCATGGCGGAGCGCATGGCGTGGTGACGGACCGCCGCTGGCTCGCTTCACTCCCTTCCCCGTGCCGGAATACGGCCGCCAGTCTCAGCGGCCGCGCTGCAGGTCCATGATGGCAGAGCGCAGCGCGTGGTTGCGGATGAGCTCCTTGCTGCGCAGCGATTCGTTGGTCAGCGGGCTTGTCCCATGGTCCTCCAGCCACCTGCAGAAAGAAAACTTTAGGTTGTTCAGCGATTGCAGACTTGTGCAACCGTCATGTGCGTGCGCAGCGTCAAGCGCATCACTCCAGAGGCTGACGCCCACCGCATGGCACACAGCAGGCTGCAGCTTCCCCAGGCTACATGCCTGCTCTCCAGCAGGATCGTCGGTCGGGGTCAGCTGCAACATGTGGCAGGTAGCCATACAGCAGCTACATGTCTCGGACGACCTGCCATGCGATGCAGCCCTTGAGCAAAGCATTGACGACCAGTGCTTCCTATTTTATGTCCTCCTATTGTTTCTAACAAAACGACCAGGCTCGCCTGGAGATGGCGGCGGACTCGTAGCAAAAGCCGTCTGCCGCGAGGACGGGGTCAAACATCATCTGCGCGCCACGAGTCACACCTCAGCTTTGGGACTCATTGGCGCTTGAAGACGAGCACATGGGATGCCGCTCTGGAAGTTGTTCACAAGAAGAATGCAGATCCTGTTGCCCATGGCCGAAGGGGGACGATGCGATGGTGTGTTGCTTCACCTCCTGCGTGATGGGGCAGAAGAAGTGGTTGGGCATTGCAGCGCCGGTGCCGCCCGCCGGCCTCTTGCTGCATGCCCCCGCCACTGCCGCTGCGCCGTAGAAGGGTTCGAAGCCCTCCTTCGCCGGCGCCTCTGCTGGCGCTTGCCTCCTTGCCGGTAGCCGCTGCTGCGGCGGCTGCTGCGGCGCTGAAACACCGTCCTGGCGCCTGCCGCCGGGCTGCTGTCGCTCCTGCCAATTTGGTTTCACATCCCGCCAGTCTGGCTCCCACTGCTGCCGCTGCCGCCGCTGCTGCTGCTGGCCTTGACCTGGTGACCCCCAGCCGCCACAGCACACGTCGTCCGGCGACGGCACACCGCCCATGCCGCCGCCGTCCTGGCCTGCCGGGCCAGCGCCCAGCGAGCTGACGCCGTGAGCCGGCAGCGCCCCGCTCGAGGGACCGCGCAGTGGAGCATCGGTAACAGCAGCGGTGTGCTGCTGGTACCAGCGCTGTGCCGCGGCCCGGGAAGTCGGCTGCACGGCGTGCGGCTGCCGGCCGGCGCCAGCATTGGAAACGGGCCCGTCACCACCGCCGCCCCGACCATGCCACGGCGCAGGTCGCTGGTGCAGGTGTTGCTGGCCGTGAGGCTCCCGCCCTGGCTGCTGCTGCGATGGCGGCCGCCACAGCATTTCGTCCTCCGTGCCGCGCCCGGCGTGGAGACCGCTGGACGCCCTGCCGCCGCTCCCGGGAGCGCCATCCTGGGGCGGGGAGCTCCTCGGCGTGCCCGGCGGCGTCGCTGCGGGGTGGATGCCGAGCGCCGCCGCCCGCCGAGCCAGTGCCACGGTGTCTGTCGACGCCGTGGCGAGGCCGCCCGGCCGCTGGCGCGGAGGTGGCGGCGGCATCGCCCCCGGCGGCGGCGGCCGCTGTCGCCGGTGTTCCGGCGGCCCCGGGCTTGGCAGCCGCGACGGCGTATCTTGCCTTGGATGGTGCTCCAGAAAGGTGACATCGCCCGACTGGGCGCCGCCGGGGGCTCGGCCACCCCTCTCGGGCAAGCCGCGTCGCCGGTGCTGAGGCTCGGGCGGCGCTGCGCCGACAGCCTGCCGCCGCGGCTCCTGCTGCCGCTCCGCGCTGCGGGGGCCGGCGGAATCAGGGTGCCACGGGCCAGCAGACTCCCTGTCACTCCGCCTGCCGCTAGTGCCGGCGCGGCTGTGCACCTGGCCGAGAGGGGCCAGCGGCTGCCACGGCGACGGCGGCTGCTGCGGCGCCAGCGTCGGCCGCTGCGGGTCGGGCAGCGGCGCTGCGCCGCCAAAGAGCTGCCGCCGCGGCAGACCATCCGCGTTGCCAAGCTGCTGCTGCTGCTGCGGCCGCCGCTGGGGCGATCGCCCGGCGGCGGCGCGGGACAGCGGGCTGTAAAACTCGTCGGTCGCCGCCGCAGTCAGGTAGGCGGTGCCGTCATGCTGCGCGCTGACTGCTCCCTTCCTGCCGCAGCCGCCGCCGTGCAGGAAGCTGTCGGAGACGGCGGCGCGGTGCGGGGCCGCCGGCGGCTGCGTAGGCGCATGCGGGCTGCTGAAGGAGACGCCCGGCTGGTGCGCGGGTGCGCAGCCGCTTGCGTCCCTGCGGTAAAGAACGTAATTCAAGAAACGTGTCTGGCTGCGTGAACGTCGGAATTGGAGGAAACGCATCAAGGAAACGCATCAAGCTGTCCTGGCACTCGCAAAGTTGGTGAGCAGGTGGCTGGAGGTGTGACTTGGAGTCTGACAGCGGCAGCGCTGTTTCATGCCACTGGACAGAGGGGCGTCAACAGCGTGAGCCAACTTCTGCATTCACCTGTAGTCATGGCGGCTGCTGGTGTTAGGCGGCTGCCAGCCGGCTGGCTCGGCATCACTGGTTGGCGGTGCCCGCCACTGCCGTTGCGGGCCCAGACACGGGCTGTGCTCAAAGTCGCAGCTGCCTGCACGGAGCAGGTGAGGAGTGTCAGCCCCAGACGCAGCAGAGGGGGAGTCTGGCGTGCTGTTTAATTGCCACAAAACATGCAACGTTTGAAGCAAAAAGCCTCGCCTTCGATGGGGTGGGCCTTGACCTGCGGCAAGGACCGAACGAGTGAGATGACGATAGACATGAGTCGGGGATAATCTGCCAATAGGCAGCACAGCCAGCGGCGACACAAACAAACATGCACGCATACAGGTAGTAGCGCGCAGGCCCCCACAACATCGTCTGGCGGGCCTGGCGTTTTGGGGCTGTGACTCGGGTCGTGGTTGGTGCCAGCAGTTTGTCCTGTGTGGACAGCTGCTTCTGTCTCGCAAGCATGTGGTGCGTGAGCCGCGGCACCTGTCGGCGGTTGGGTGATGCGTTCTCCCACTCCTGGCCGCACGACTCGTCATTTAGCTTCCGCCCGGGACGGCTGCCGCCTGCTCCCATCCACCTGCCGCTGGAGATGGGGCCAGCAAGGCGCCAGGGCACTGGTGATATCCACAGCAACCTCCAATCCCTGCACAGCCCTGCGTATCTCTGAGACTCGATGCTTGGATGGCTTCACAGCTCTAGGTCTGTGGAACATCAGTCACGCGAGCTTTGTCTGTGGTTTCGCGCTGAAGGATAGCGCACTCGGGCTGCACCCGAACAGTCAAGGTGTGGTGATTGGACCCGCCCGCGACCTCCGCACACAAGCTGATCCGAGACGGCTGGACGACTGCAAATGCCTGGAACGTCCGAGCAGGTCCGGGTCAACTGTTGCTGGTGCAGACTGTGGAGTTGGCAAACCACCTGTCGAGCTGTTCGATATCACGATATCACGATATTCGAACACAAAACCCTGCACCACACGTGACCACTCCGAAAATCTGTCGCTCGCGCGGACGGCGTATATTATTGCCGGTACGCGGGTGAGTTGAAGTGGCGATCATGCAGCGAGCCACACCACAGACGTTCGAAGGGACGGTCCATTGGCAAAGTTGCAGTGCGCAGGACGTTCCCCAGTCTAGCGCCGCGCCATCCTCGCTCCGGAATCTCGCAGCTTCCTCGTGCAGCGAGATGACTCTTTACTGGACTGAGGCCCGAAGTAATCAGATATATGGACATAGGCTGGCCGCAGTGGCCGCGATTCCTGGGCAACGCAATATCAACGATGGGTGCGCATCGAATAGAATTCTGGCGCAACACTGCCGCCCTCGACCCAGATGCAATTGCTTTGCACCACCTCATATATTGTAGCTGTCTAGATGTTGTTGCGATCCCTGTTGCAGCTTCCGGTTTAGGGAGAGGGAGGCCCTCGATGGTTTCCTGCACTAGTGCGGGAGTGCTCCCGCCTGTCAGCGGGAAGGCGTCCCGCTGACACGCCTTCGGAGAGGCTGATGAGCCTCTGGGCGCCAGGCTGCGACGCCTCCCGGAGTCCTGCACGATGCATGGGTACGAACTCGTCTGCAAGTCAAGCCTGCGTCCTCTTCGAATCCGTAGCCCCCGTCCTGTGCACACCTTGTTGTCATTCAGCGGCGGATCCGCCGCTGAATGACAACAAGGTGTGCACTGCAGGACGAAATGTTGCGGCGCGAATCGCGCCTGGCTTCCGTGGGCCCCCATGGCTGTGTGGATGCTGCTTTTTCCCAACACAACTCAGGGGCGTCAGGGCGGACCATCGGCGCGAGTCCGCCAGCTGCGGTGCTGCAGAGCGCATCTGCTGCGTACTAGCCAGTGTCCTGATGCATCAGCTGCATTTCAAACTGCTCAGATGCTCTAGGTACCTATGCACTGCAGCTCGTCCGGCAGAGTTGGCCATGGAAGCAGTGGACTAGTGACTCACAGGTCTAGAGTATGACTCAGCCTACGGAATTACATTTACACCTGCGAACGAATCGATCAGGCAAAAATTCAGCCCGTTGTCTCGACCTCACTCCATCAACGACGGCCGCTTCGAGTCTCCTATCATGCGCCAGCTGCAGTTTCAATCTTGGAGAAAGAAATGGGTTTCCTTCGGGTACTTCGCGCTGCCCGCTGCGCCCCCAAAATCTGAATCTCAAAGCCTCTGGCACACAGAATACTTCTGATTACTTTGCAAAGCGCTCTCGCTGCAACGACGCCCACGGTGCAGGCCAGACCGCGTTCCCTGCATGCCGTGAGCGCGCACGTTACATCGCTTCGATATCCTATGTTACAAAGGCACGCCCCCGCGGACTGCAGCGCTATGCTGTCACCGCGGCGTGGTGCGGCAAGCAATAGCCGAAGGCCTTAGCAGTTGCCGCCGTGCGGCATCTCCCATGCCATTGTCGCCGCTGATGCTGCTGCCGCTGCTGCAGTAGGCAAGGACTGCAAGATATCAAGCCGATAAAGCGGCATGCCAGCTGCTCCTCGACAATTAAAAGAGCTGGGAGGTGCAGCCAAAGTCCTGCAGACTTGTGTTCGTACACCTCGATGCAGGCATAGATTGCGCCCGCATCGTGCCACCATCCAGCGCAAAAGCCAGTCGCGTTGCAACGGATATGAGTGCGCTCACCGAGGGCATGGCTACGCAATGCTGCATTGGCGAGCGTCGATGGAACAGGGCCCGCATTCGGCCGAGCAAGCAAACGCACTTCCCTGAAGGCTGTTCCAAGTTGAAGATGTGAGCGCATGTCAAACCTAGAACAAGGACGTGTGCAGTGGTCATGGTCAGCACTCAGGTCTCAGCAGCTTAGCGCTCTTGTGATCATCGACTCATCTTCTAGGGTCTTCGCATCTCCTAACATGCAGGCGCTGGCGCCAGCCAGTGCCTGCATGCTCCAACCAAGTTATTCGTTTCGTCACTCCATTTGCGCTGGAGTGACGAAACGAATGTGCAGAGCATGACTCATGTGAATCAGTGATGCAGAGCATGATGCAGCGGCCGGCGTGCTGCCGGCCTGCTACGACTCGTACGAGGCTGACAGAAGGCCTGGGATGTAAGTCCGAGCCCGCCGCAGCAACTCATCGAGCAGACAACAGACTGAAAAACATGTCTAAACAGGACTCGATGGCCTGCTGCGGAGTTCTATCGCCAAATCGCCGCAATCAGTCTGTTTGATCGGACGCGCCAATTCGCCTGCGGCAACCCTAGGTCCTGCACTGCCGTGAGGCACTCAAGGAGGATGTACTGGTGATGATATCACCACTTCAGGTGGTGATCACCACCTGAAGCCCCGAGTCGACTGCACATGTTGCAAAATTGTTTGGAGTAAGAAGCATGATCTAACCTCGCCGCAGCATGCCCCAGATGAAAACGACCGCTGAAGCAGCTAACTGAACGATCTGAACGAACCCCTCTGCACGTCTGTCGCCTTCCACTGAGGACATTGTGCAGCGCCTGGTACAAGATGTTCAGCACAATGCCTATCTCTTTTGCTGAAGTCGTCTTCTCACGCAGCCTTCCGCGGCGTCCTCAACTACTTTCCTGCCGGTTGCCAGCGGTGTCAATGCATGCCGTGCGTCCTCCTCGCGGCGCCCGCGGGCGCCGCTTCCACTTGCGGCTGTAGCACCTACTGTGGACATACGTGTGCACAGTTTGAACCCGACCAGTTGGACCCCGCGACGTGGATATGGCTGGCAGACATCCGTTTCAATCGTCTTGAAACCACCGCACCTCAGGTGGGCGGGTCCAGCCTAGTCAGCGCCTGGTACAAGATGTTCAGGTCTTTAGCCGAGGCGCCTAGCGCCCAGGCGTACTTTTCAACCAGGACGCCCCACTTCTGGTTGGCCGCTACGCCGTGTTGTATGCTAGACAATACAGTGGGATTGGATAGCGTTTTCCAGTAGATAGGTCGTGTTCAATACGCCAAGTGTCTCTGGCGCGCACAGCGCCAGCGAGCAGGCAAACACGGAGTGTGGGACTCTCGCAGAGAGCGCCAGAATGTGGGAGTGTTAACAAACACTCACACCATAAACCCATCTATACTGCAGCAGTGCAGTACAGACACCCCAGCCAAGCTGGAGTAAGCCCAAGGCTTAC
>JAABUL010006461.1_pt1 | contig 13487 bp, 28 predicted proteins | sample 5559151 | NCBI WGS metagenome assembly JAABUL01 (sample SAMN10711876, study PRJNA513368) | rock metagenome | isolation source: Antarctica rocks | place: Antarctica: Victoria Land, Pudding Butte sud | reverse complement strand
TGAAGTTCGTATGTCGAAAGTGTTGAAGTGGAAGGACGGCCTTTGACACATGCCATGCTAGTGTTGTCACAAACTCCTAAGAGGTGTTCTACGATCGAGCATGGTGATGGTCAGAAATGGCTTAGAATGACAGGTCCTAGCGATGGTACAACAAACGTGCTACTGTTGATCCCCGCTGCTCTTCAGATCTCGACGACACCTCAGCCACGAGACCGCAATAGGCAGTACTCTAGTGACACCTTGGAGGGCAGCACTGCAGCGCAGGCCGCATGCGTCTATAAAACAGATGTTTACTTATGATCACCTTAGGTCGACTGACAGAAGGAACTTTCGGTTCATTTGCATGTTGCGCAGCAGGGCTGATCCAGACACACGTGTTGCTTCAGAACCTTCATACAGACCTTCACACAGGGAGCTGTGGTGACATGTAGTGACGGCGTCATGTTGGTTTCATAAAGGATCCGACACCCTGGCACAGCCACCTTCGCACTTTTAAAATCTCATAATCCCACATACTCTGATGATGCTTACTATGTTGGCAATGGGCCTTCCGTGATTACAATACCTTACCTCCTGGCGCTGCTGCGCGATCCTTGTCGCAAGACGCTGCACACGCTGCGCCGAATTGGCTTTATTTTGTAGAATTTGCATGCATCCAAAGCTCCGTTGTGTTCTTCACCTCCTGCCGCAGCCGCTCCTCGCGCTGCTCCGCGATCTGCGCCGCCAGCCGCTGCGCCCGTTGCGCAGAATTTATTTTCTTTCCCACATGTGCAGCACATACTTATGAGGTTCTTGACTGCATTACCTCCTGCCGCAGCCGCTCCTCGCGCTGCTGCGCAATCTGCGCCGCCAGCCGCTGCGCCCGCTGCGCGAACTCCTCCTCGAGGTCCCGCCGCAGCGCCTCGCGATCGCGCTCCGCGTCATTGCCCAGCTTCCGCGTCACCGCCAGCAGCTGCGCGTTCTTCTCCTGCAGCTCCTGTCGAGAGTAACAGAGCGCGAGTGAGCCGTAGCGTGACAAACTTTCCGTTCTTACAGTCATAGAATGTGCTCGGCGTCCTTGCAGCTCCCGCGGGAGCAACAGGAGCAAGCATGCTCAGGAATGGACTCCCCTTGGCCTTCAACTCTACGCTACTGGAGACGCTATCGTCAAAGCAGTGCCTCTTGTGGCCAGTGGGTGCGCACTCCTGTCATGTGGCTTCCCTTGCAATATGAGGCAATCAGCTTTCAGATGCAGGTTTGAAGACTCACCTGGATGTCCTTGAACTCGACGAGGCGCGTGGTGATGACTGCCTGAGCGTCCACCGCTCCACCCGGCGGCGCCATCAGCGCCAGCGCCCCCGATTGACCGACATTACCGCCCGGCCGCCCGGTCTTCAAACGCTGCCCCTCGTTCAGCAGGATTGCCACCTGGCGTGACAGATCCGTCGTCTGCTGCTGCAGCGCCCTGCGTGTGGTGAACCACCGTGTGGCATTGCACTCGGCCTTGCACCACAGGAGTCGGCAAGTAATCACTGGGAGTGGCAGTCCGGCTCGGCATCAACAAGTTGTGCCCGAGCTCACACTGAGACGGCATGCCTTGGATTGCGAGACATGTCGCGTAATAAAATGCGGGATTTTATTACAGCGGGCCGTTGTGTGGTGGCCCCGAGGCGCCCTTCTCTCATGAACAAGGATGTGGCTAGTCTTTCCGCAACTGCCCTTTAAACAGCCCACCTGCGCTCGCGCATCTCCCGGGCGGCGTCGGTGGCGGCCTGGCCGAGCCGCACTTCGAGCGCGCGCTTCTCCGCGGACAAGCCCTCCAGCGACTGCGTCATGCCGATGTAGGCCTCCTTGACTCGCTCGTACTCGACCTAGTGAAGAAACGAGAAGTAACTACCAAACGTCACAGTCTCAATCGGATGGCAGAAATCGCTGAGCCCTGCGCCGACTGCGTCCTGCCACTGTGCCGCCTTGACACGCTCATACTGTACCTGAAGCAAATAGATAAAACCCTCAAGATTAGCAAATCTGTTTCGAAGTCACAGAGGTCTCCAGCGATTGCGTCACGCCGGTGTATGCCTCCTGACCGGCTCGTACTCGACCTGCATCGATATTGGCGCCATGCACCAACTATCGGTGGCCATAGAATCTCGTGAGTCAACCTGGCCAGCTGCTGTCCTCTGTCGCTGCTGCAGTAGCATTCATTGTGAAGTGCGTCGCACCTCCAACGACCAGCACGCCTGCGGTGCACCCGTTCAAGACGAAAGCTAGTGGCAACCCCACCTGCTGGTCGCGCACGGCAACGGCCTTGACCTCGATCTCCGTGCACAGCTGGTCCAGTAGGATCTCGTTGCGCCGGTTGGCCGCGCGCTCCTTCTGGTACCGCGCCTGCACCCAGAGTCTGTATTTCAAGGTCTGAGGCCTCGGACTGAAGACGAACACCGGGGAGCCCCACCTTGTTGCTCAAAGCGCGGCATGGTGAAGCAAGGAGCATACATTCCGAGAGGAGGAAGAGACACCAGGTCATTGTCAGGAAAGACGTGGTGATTGTGCGAGTGAGCAGTGCCGTCGTGCGTGCATTGTGCCAGCAACGAGCACCAGGCAGGATGTGATCACTGCATTCGCGCACCTGCATCTCAACGTAGCGGGTGTACGCCTCCGTCGGGGTGAGCGCCGCTGCAGGCACAGGGGCGCCGTCCGGCGTACCCGCGCCTGCGATTGGACCACAGGCACAAAGCTGTACCGAATGCATCAAACCGCGTGGCCTCGCGCACAGCTAGCAGGAGCAGCTTGGGTGTGCAGCCCGAAGTGCAAACCTCAGCTCGAAATCCACCCTCCCAGGCTGCAGTTGGAAGCCCCACAGTCCGCTGGTTTCAATGCCATCTGCAAGCCCAGCCCACCTGAGGTGGCCGCGTCGGCGGCGGCGGCCTCTGCCGCCTGCCCCGGGAGCTGCCCGCCCGCGGCCAGCTGCAGCATGCGCTCCCGCAGGCCCCGCTCCTCCTGCAGCTCTTTTTCTGCCCCCTCCCTTGCGGCAACGGCCTGCTCGATCGCCTCCTGCCGCGCCGCATCGATCTCCTGCGGAGAGAAAGGGACTGCGCATTGGCGAGCTGCGGCACCGAGGCAGGGCACAGCGGCCATGAGCTTCGTACACACCAGTCATTCCGTCATGGCGCAGAAGGTTGGCCGTCGCTTTTCTGTGGGGGTGGGTATTTTCTACGAGATGAGCCTCGGTTTGGCCGGTCCAGACTGGTACTTTGGCATTTTCTCACGCCTCAAGATGTTCTGCAGCAGGCTCATGGCCGCACCTGGATGCGCTGGCGAGAGTCTTGCAAGAAGCCCTTCAGCTTGGCGACCTGCCTCTAGATTGCTTCTGAGATACAGTGGTTTTATTTGTTCTGTTTCAATTGCTGTCTCTCCCGCACCTGGATGTGCTGGCGGAACTCTTGGACGATGCCCTCCAGCTCCACGACCTTCTTCTGGCGCTCTTCCGCCGCCTCGCGGTGCAGCTCCCCCAGCCGCCGCGCCGTCGCCAGCTCGCCCTGGAGAGCATTCAGGTTGCGTCAGTGACCAGATATCCGAGGCAAGTGGAGGAAGCTGCAGTACTCTGCAACCCCGAATGCTGCGTGAGGAGCTGATGATTCAGAGCACTCCTTCTGGCGCTCCTCCGCCGCCTCGCGGTGCAGCTCCTCGGGCCGCTGCGCCGTCGCCAGTTCCCCTTGTAGCACAAATGATGCAGTCAAAGCTTGAAAAAGGCCTGCGCCTACCACGCCTCGCGGTGCAGCTCGCCGAGCCGCCGCGTCGTCGCCAGCTCGCCTTGAAACATGCAGGCCGTCGCAGAGTTGATAGACGCAGCTTCAACAGGCAGCCAGGGGTGCTCAGTGAAGAGTGGACGATCCAAAAAACCTGCTTCTGGCATGCCTTGCGTGCGGCCAAGTTGCAGTGCTGTCGCTGGTCCGCTCCTGACACAGGCGCAGAGTTGCAGAACAAGTAATGTGTCACACAATGGCTTGGCCAATGCATTGGCAGCCTGCGTTGAGATTTGTGCTAGCTATGGAGACACCAAACTGCCACGCAGGCAGCGAGGACTGAGCTTTGACCCATTTGCAGACTGCGACATGATGCGCAAGATGCTAGACGAAGGCATGCCACTCTGGCGGAATGCGTATCGCCATCTCGTGCCAATTGCGCCGTCGCCAGTTCAACACCACCAGACTCCCTTCCGTGATGCATTGCCAGCCAGTCCTGCGGTGCTGCAAGCTGACGATGGATATTATTGAACCCACCTCAAAGCTCTGCCAGCCCGCGGCGGTCTCCTTCATGGCGCTGCATCAGCAGAAAATGCGTTTTGCCAAAAGATATGTTTCTTGAAAGGTAAATTCGTGTCACCTCGAAGCCTGGGAGCCCACGGCAGCCTCCTCCTTGGCCGCCTTCGGCGCCTGCTGGGCCTTGTCAGCAGAACATGTGTTTCGTCATGCAGTAAGCATTGACCGGTCTCACCTCGAAGCCATGCCAGCCTGGGGGGGCCTCCTCCTGGGCCGCCTTCAGCGCCTGCCGCGTGTCATGACAGCATGTCCCACGATAGAGCAAAAAGCACTCCTCACCTCGAAGCCTTGGGAGCCCGCGGCGGCCTCCTCTTTAGCGGCCTTGAGCGCCCTCCGCGCGTCCTCCGCAGCGGACTCCGCCGCCTCGCACCGGTCCCGCAGCCGCGCCTCTGACGATTGCGACGCCGCCGCAGCGGCCTCCGCCTCCTGCACCTTGCGCCGCAGCTCCGTGACCTGTGCGACACATGGCGAAACTTTCACAACTGTTTCCACGGAAGCTCAGGCCTACAGCAGCGCCCAAAGAAGTTGATGGCTGCCGCAGCGGACTCCGTCTCCTGCAGCTTGCGCCGCAGCTCCGTGACCTGTGCGAATGGGAGTGGGTGCAGTCAGAAAGCTCTGCTTGCAGCTTGGCGATTTTCAGCAAGTCGCAGCCGCGCCTCGGACGACTGCAGATAACACCAGCCGCTCCGACTGTAGCAGCTCGCTCTCGCGGCCCGGTTCCTCATCCAGCCACTTGACGTGCTGATACCGTTATTTACACAGAAGGAATGCTGTCCTCTGATACTCTGAGATTGACCTGAGCCAACGACGCTCGCCGCGCTACTGAAGAATAAGCAATCATTTAATTGAGATCTACTTGGCGCAATGTAGCGAGTTGCTCCGACTGCAGCAGCTCGGTCTTGCGGCCCGATTCCTCGTCCAGCCACTTTCAGAGCGGGTAACAATCCCAGGTTGCTTGTGAATTCTTCCGGCTGATTTTTGTGTCTACTTGACACAGCTGGTTTCGACTTGCCTGGGCGGACGAGGCGCGGCGTTCCGACTGCAGCAGCTCGCTTTTGCGGCCCAGTTCCTCGTCCAGCCACTTGGCGCGGCTCTCCACGAGAGCCTTCTCCTGCTCCAGGCGCGAGCGGCTCAGCTCGGCGCGGTTCGCCGCCGCCTGCGCCACATGCGCGCGCGCGTCTGCCTCTGTGCCGGCATCCGTCAGCGCCACGATCTTGTCCTGAACAAGTGGAACACAAAATGTAAAGCTTGGGCACTTGCGCCACACATTCAAGTGGCCGTGTGACGAGATCCGCCGCCTGTGCCTTCGTGGGCGCGCGCGTCCGCCTCTGTGGTCGCAGCCGCCAGCGCGCCAGTCCTGTACTGCAGGTGACAAACTGCAATTGCTACTGCACGGCGCCGCGGTCCTGTCCTGCAGGGAACGAGCTCGAGTGTTTCTGTGCCCGTCCAGCTGGACTTGGCTGCCTGCGCGCGCATTGGCTCACGCTCTCGAGTGTAGGGGCAGGCGTGTCCAAACCTTGTACGCATTCGGAATGTCCTGCATGCTGCCAGGACCTCGACGCTGACGCACAATGCCAGTCCCTTCGACCCATCACCTGGGTCCAATGTTTGGTATGGGAACAAATAAATATAGCACATTGGATCTTCCTAAAACTGAAGACTCACCACAGAACGCCTTGAGGCGGCCGTGCCACTCGTCCAGCTCGCGCTGGCACCCGCATCTGTAAACCCTGCATTGCCGTGGGTGCTGCAAGGGGTTTTGCATGTTGTTGACTCACCATGGACGCCTTGAGGCGGCCGTGCAGCTCATCGAGGTCGCCCTGCCGCTGCGCGAGCACCTTGTCCAGGCCCCGCTTGTCGGCGTGCAGCGCCTCAATCTGCAGACGTGAGACGCTTCCAACCATTCGATGTTCGCAATCATGGTTTCAAGTCGAAATGTGTGGCAAGCACATTGTCGAGCCCCGCTTGTTCGCGTGCAGCGCATTGATCTGCATATGACACCAGGTCTTCTGGAATCAACAGGAGATGCAGCACGCGCGCATGCCTGAGCACCCAAAACGCATAATGCAAGCAGCAGTCGCATACATCGCGCTGACGACACGTACTACGTATTGAACATGCGCACGGCAGACGCACCTCGACATCTTTTCGCTGCAGGGCCGCATCCTTCTCCATGAGCGCCGTCTGCAGCTTGTACGCCTCCGCCTTTGCGGCGCGCTGCTCCTGTGGCGCCACGTGAAAGGAAAGCTTGCTGATGAGCGTACGATGGCTGGCCTGCTGGACGTCCTCGGCACGGCAATGTACGCGCACATGGGCGACGCCTGACTTGCAGGTGCGCATGTGCCCCAGCCGCAGGCCCAAGTGCGGCAGTGAAATCCCATGGCCGCGCCGCCCACGCGGCGGGACATGCGCATGCACATGCGCCTTACCTCCAACAGCCGCTGGTTTTCAGACGTGAGCCGCTCGTTTTCGGCGGCCAGCCGGCCCTGCTCATCTGCCAGCGCCGTGTAGCGCTGCTCCATGGCCTGTGCATAGGAAATGGCACCCATGTGGCAATCCGCCATCCGCGACCGGGGGTCGGAGCGGGGTGTGCGGCATTGTGACGCTTGCCGCATGATGCCTTTGGTTGCAGATCCAGTCGTACTGGTGCATCGTGATCACAGTGGCATCGTGCTCACCTGGCTTGCATGCTCGGCGTTGATGGCAGCTCCCTCGGCCTGCGGACGTGGGGTGATTGATTAGCATGGTCAGATGACGATCCAACCCTCGAGCTTTGCCTTGGAGCAGCAGCTTGACTAAGGTCAAGCGCTTTCACTGCAAGTCCTGCAGGCCTTTGTCTTTGCAGTGTCGGAACTGGCATCCGAAAGAATTTGCAACCTGAGCCTGGACGGTGGCCAAGCTATCCTTCAGCTCGTCTATGCGCCGCTCCGTGGCGGCGGGCTCCAGACCCGCCATCGCACGAGCGCTCGTCACCTATGAAGCGGACTATCGATCAACTTGATGTGCTTTGCATTTCGATCGCAATTTTCAGCGCCCACCGGCACCCGGCCACCGCGACTGAGTCCTGTGCGCTGCACGATGCCAAGTGCAACTGGTCCCATGCAACGCACGCCTGCTGCTGCCAAGACGACATCAAACTCGTCTTGGATGATTAGGGGTGATCTACCGTAATTAAGACAGCTAATCAGAGCCGGGTGTCGTCAAGCATCGGAGACAAACTGTGAAACCACAAAATGCAGGTGCAGCCGCGGTTGCGTACAGTAGGATCATTCGCAGCCATGAAACTCGGTCGGCTATCAGGCAGCGGGCCCGCAGCGGGGCCGCGCGCTGCCGCGCAGCGCCGTGCCTGCTCTGATCCTGCTAGGTGCTCATCCAGATCGCCCGCTCACAGTGCATCGCTGCTAGCCACGGGACCAATGTGCCATTGCAGGGATTCGTCACATCACCCTTCGTCCAATCCAATAAATTGATCGCTGCCGTCCGCTGCTTGAACTATAGAGTGTTCCCTCTGCTGTGAAGATGCTAGCTCCATGTCATACAGACCTCGAGAGATGCGATTCAACTGTCCTGCTCCATCAGGTACCCGGGAACCAAGCAGGAGGGCAGGCACCAGCAGCATGCCGGCCGCACTCGGCTGCGGCATGGCGCCGCCGTGCGCGCCACAGCCGCGGCACCTGCTGCCGCAGAGCCTGGCGCGCTGCTGACGCGCCTGGCCGCGGAGCCGGACGCGTGCCAGCCGTCGGGGCAGCCGGCCAGCGGCGCCTTGTGCGAGGCGCTGGCAGGGTCGCCGTCGCCGCTCGGCGCGACCTACCTTCCAGACAGGGTGCGCCATGGTTACGGTATTGATTTTTCCAGGAAGGCATCACAAGTGCTCTACTCAAGGCCTTGCTGCTACGCCATTTCACCCCCGCCGTGACCATGCGCCATGGTTGCGCAGCTGTACTCTGTTCGAAAGCCTTGCTGCCGTTTGTGCACGCCGTGGGCATGCCGAGGTCGATTCTCAGGCGCTGACCAGGACATTTGCAGCAAGCGCCACAGCCCAAACAGTGCCGTGCAGTCCTGGCGCCAGTATTCTCCTGCAGGGTGGATCCACACCTCGGTGTCTTGTGTCCACTGTCTACTGCACAACCTAGCCTCTTATGACATGTAGGGCGTCACCAACTTCGCGGTATTCTCCTCCGCCGCAACCGCGGTGTCGCTGGTGCTGTTCTCGGAGGCGGATCTGGCGGCCGGGCGACCCACGCACGAGGTGGCCCTGCACCCGCGGCGCAACCGCAGCGGCCACACCTGGCACATCGCGCTGCCTGGCCTCGACTCCAGCCTGCTGTATGGTGGGTTCTTACAGAAAAGCAGGGCTCCACAATGTTTGTCGGGAGCCCTTCGGTAGAGTGCCGTCTCAGTGCACGACGCTGCGTGCCGCAGTCTGCTGCTCAACGCCATGCGAGGACCTCATTGGACCTTTCCAGTTTGGACAGGTAGCCGCGCAAGTCTGGCACCTGGCACCCTGAGGCTGGGCAGCCGCCACACATGTGTGTCGAGTCTTGAGCGCGGCTGTTCCGAACTTTGCCATGCGTGTCTCAGTGCGCACATCCCGCTGCAGGGCATCGGCTGGAGGGCCCGCATCAGGAGGCGCGCCCGGCAGTCAGTGCCACAGGAGCGTGGCAGATGGCCAGGGTGGCGCATCAAATCGTGTTAGCGGTGGCAGTCATGGTCATACATGTGCACCTGCTGCTGCAGAGTATCGGCTGGAGGGACCGCACGAAGCGGCAGGCAGGCAGTCGCTGCCGCTGAGGGCATGGCAGACGGCCGATTATGCGCATCACATCGTGTCGGCAGCGGCGGCAGTCAGGATCCTACATGTGTTGTTATACCCCACAAAAACCTGTTGGTGTAGGGTAAAGGCTGGAGAGACCGCATGAGGAGGCACGGCCGGCAGTCCCAGCCGCAGAGGACATTGCAGACGGCCAGGATGTCGGATCAAACCGTGTTAACGTAAGTCTGGTCACACACGTGCACCTGCTGCTGCAGGGTATCGGCTGGAGGGGCCGCATGAGGCGGCGCGGCCTGCAGTCGCTGCCGCAGAAGGTGCCGCGGAGGTTCCCCCCGATGCTGCTGCAGCAGAACCAGAGACGGTTGTCGACTCTGCCGGCCACCGCTTCAACCCGGTAAGGGTCGCAAATCGCGAGTGAACTTGTCCTGAAAGGCGGTGGCATAATGAACATGCATACGCATCTCCGCCTGCTGGGGGTATCGATCCACCTGTGTGCTTTAGTTCGAGACCCTCAAACGCAGTGTGGCTCCGCCACACTTGTGCTGTTTCTCATTGTGCAGCAGATATGACGCCAGGCAGACTCACTCTGAGACTGTCTGTCACGGTTGTAGTCGACCGCCCCAACAGAGCTTGAGTGCTGCGATGCAGAATGCGGTGGTGCTGGACCCATATGCGAAGGCGGTGGTGGGCCGGCGGAAATTCGGCGAGCTGGGAGAGGTGCGCTGCCGAGCAAAAACTTCTCCCGGACCAAGGATGACACCTCCAATCTGCTCTGCATGGGCCATTAGAGGGAGCCCGTGTCAAATTCGACACTGTCATGCGCGGTTCAGAACTCGATTTGCCTTTCTGGTTCCTCAGGACATCGACCCCGGGCCGGCGGCGGCGGCGGGGGTGTCCCGCACCTGGCCCCAGTCTGCCGGCGCGCTGCCGGCGGCGGAGGCCTTTGACTGGCAGGGCGACCGGCCGCTGCACCTGCCGCAGGCGAGTACTTTGGTTCTGACTCCAGATAATGCGTTCAGCTCGCCATGTGAAGCATTATACACCTGCCGCAAGCGCGTCGAACGGCAAGCTGTGCTTGCAGGAACCCAATTTATCTGTGTCTGCAGGCTGAGAGCACCCGCTTTGAGAGCATCCGCTTTCTCCATGCGAGTCATGGCTCATTAGCGGATGTTCTCCCCAGTCTTGACGCATGGACTTAAGATTACATCGGGGCCCTTTCTCTCGTAGGAGGACCTGGTCATCTACGAGATGCACGTGCGTGGCTTCACGCACACATCACAGTCAGCAAAAGCGCCTGGTGAGCCGCACTGCATCTGCAGGCTCATGACGTTCGGCATCCGGCTGTCTGCCTGTGTCATGTTGTCTACTCGACAGGCCATGTCGAGGATGATGATGTTGCAGGCATGTTACATGCAAGGTCGGAACCTGAACATATTGATCTGTGAAGGTTGCACCGCAGGGCTGATTGTGACGGCTGGGTATGAAAAATTGCGCAGGCACATACGCGGGCATTGTGGAGAAGCTGGATTACCTGAGGCGGTTGGGCGTGAACGCCATCGAGCTGCTGCCTGTGCACGAGTTCAACGAGCTGGAGTATTACGCGGTGTGTGACCGTCACAAAACAAATAACATGAAACTCCTGCCACAGTACTGATCGACCGCTCCAATGGCGCATGTGTCCAGTGTGCACGTCTTGTCGATGGTCAGTCCACGGCATGTGCATTGCCGAAGTTTCTACAAACCCATGATTTGTTGTGCAGATGATTCCCGGCACGGACGAGTACCGCTTCAACTTCTGGGGCTACTCCACCATCAACTTCTTCTCGCCCATGGCGCGCTACAGCCAGGCGAGTGGCTACCGTCGATACATCATCTCTTGAGCGTGCGCACATTCAAATTCGCAGCCGACGCCCCCCGCAGGTGCATTGGTGGGCTGGGCCTCGAAGTCTGAAGCGTGCTCGCGGCAGTTTCGGAAGGTTTCGTACCTGGAAGTCATTTGTACAGAATTCCCAGCAGCAGAGTGTGCTCATGCGCAGTTGTAGATGCTGATCGCGGTGCGTTTCTGTGATGCTTGCTTTAAGCAGTGCCAGCTGGACCTCCAGGCGGCAGCGAACGGCGCCGGCATTCGGGATGCTGTGAATGGCCCTGCTGATGGGCGCAGGAGGCGCACAGCAGGTTCTGCAGGCGGCGTCGAACAGGGGCAGCGGGCAGGATTCCATAAACGAGTTCGAAATCCTGGTGCAGGAGGCGCACGACACCAGCATCCATGTTCAGCAACATGTCTTTGTTACGATGCACAGGCGGCAATGGACGGGGGCGGGCAGCAGGCTACTGAACGAGTCCAAGCCCTCGTGAGGGAGGCACGGAACATGTGTCGACCCACTCGGTTTTTCATCTGTAGGTGGCCGTGGACGGCGGCGGCAGGCAGGACACCACAAACCGAACGCTGGTGCGGGAGGCGCATAAGGCAGGCAATGAGGTAAACCTGGACGTAGGGCTTTCGGGGTCTTCACGGTTTCATTCACGTCTTGGTATACAGGCGGCGGCGGACGGCGGCGGCGGCCAGGACACAATCAACGAGTTCAAGACGCTGGTGCGGGAGGCGCACAAGGCGGGCATCGAGGTCATCCTGGACGTGGTGTTCAACCACACGGCCGAAGGCAACGAGCAGGGGCCCACCATCAGCTTCAGGTAACATCATCTTAATGTGGATGCTCAAAATGCCTTTCGGCAGGTTGTTTCAACTTTCCGGATGGTGCTCAACCACACAGCCGAGGGCAACACGCAGGCGCCCACCATCAGCTTCAGGTATGTCGTCTCATTTTTTCTGCAGGACAACGGGCAGGGGCCCACCATCAGCTTTAGTTGTGCAATTTCCAGACCTGACCTGTTCTCTTCTATAATTCCTTCACCAACTTTCATGCATGTCCCCGTGCGTTCCAAAGTGTGATGGCCACCCCAAACCTGATGTGCTTCTGCAGGGGCTGGACAAATGGGTGCAGTGCATGCTTGCGCCGCAGGGGCAGTACTACTGATATGTGCAATATCAGCCTTGAACCTCCCTGCAGTTGCTACATTTCTGATGGTCTTGCCACAAATGCAATACCACACCCGCAGGGGCCTGGACAACCGGGTGTATTACATGCTCGCGCCACAGGGGCAGTACTACAATTTCAGCGGCTGCGGCAACACCTTCAACTGCAACCACCCCGTCGTGCAGGTGTTTATTCAAACATGAGGACAAGCAGAGCCCACACCGCCGCTGCTGCTCAGTTGCGTTCTGCCGTTCGCTGCACCATCATGCTGCATATGTTTGTGGGCACGCTGCGAGCAATCGAAGCAAAAGGATCAAATGCGTGCACGGAAGCAGAAGTTTGGTCCTATACATGAAGCACAAGGCAGTCTGATTCTTGCAGACGATGATCATTGCGGCGCTGCGGTACTGGGTGCAAGAGATGCACGTGGACGGCTTCCGGTTCGATCTTGGGTCCATCATGACGCGCGCGCACTCGGTAAGGCATACTATGGGTGTTCGAATAGATCACCCCCAGCGAAACAACCTCGCATGCCACGAGCCGTCTCCAATTCGTCAACTCCCTGACCAGCCATCCGCTCAGAGCTTCCGCCGCTCGTCGCTCTCCACTTCATCACCTGTTCTATCGAAGGAACAGCAAACCGGCTGCCTCGTCCCCCAGGTGTGGCACCTGCCAGCGGACAAGGCCGCGGCAAACGTCAATGGCAGCGGCAGCGGCGCGGCAGCCTCAGCAGACGGCACGGAGGACCTAGGTGCGAAGTTGAAGACCCGCCGACGGACGCATCTGAGTCCGGAACAGCATACTGGATCTCACCGCCTGTGAAAGCAGCTCTGCAAGTGATGAAGGCTGCAGCAGGGAACTGGGCAGGAACAGGTAAGTCCCCGCTGCCTGCTGTCCTATCTCAAATCCAATGTAACGCGAATCGAATTGTCAAGCGCAGGGCTGACGCCTGACGGCGGCGCGGCCGTGCCGACGGGCACACCGCTGACGCGGCCCCCGCTCATACAGGCATCGAAAATCAACGGTTACGTTGTGTTCTGCTCGCCATGTGCAGGCATCATACCCGAGGGCGGCGCGGGCGTCCCGACGGGCACGCCGCTGACGCGACCGCCGCTGATAGAGGCCATCAGCGAAGACCCAATACTGTGCCGCACCAAGCTCATCGCCGAGGCCTGGGACTGCGGTCCCCTCATGCAGGCAGGCTCGTGACTAAGATCCGATGGTGCTGCCCCTTGTGCGAGGGTGATTGGGGCGGAGAAACTCCGATTTCCTCGATCCTGCACAAGAGGCCTTCTGATGAGCCAGCTGGTCACCCCTGATGGTGGGAGCCGGTCGCTTCACCTCGCCCGCTCGGGGTCGCATGGCACTTTAGACACTTGT
>JAABUL010006460.1_pt1 | contig 13487 bp, 16 predicted proteins | sample 5559151 | NCBI WGS metagenome assembly JAABUL01 (sample SAMN10711876, study PRJNA513368) | rock metagenome | isolation source: Antarctica rocks | place: Antarctica: Victoria Land, Pudding Butte sud | reverse complement strand
TTGATATCATGGCACCGACCTCCTGGGCGAGCACTCCCGAGCTTGATGCCCTATTCTATCCCGCCGCGTCGTCCAATGGAAGGGCGCTGCGGCGAAAACGGGACGTTATTCCTTAACGAGTCCTTAGATATGGTCCAGTGCCCACTTGGCGCAACTTGACAGTTTGAGCCTCTGGCAGGCGCAACACTGTCAAGTTCGTTTGAACCATGTCCCGTCAGTAAGCATCAGGCTGTCAAGCAAAACCGCCCACATTTCAACCACATTTAAGCGATACTAACAGCGATCAGGAGATTGGAGCTATGGAACAGGTATCTATTGAACGAATAAAGGCGCAGTTGTGGAAACTGTCGCCGGAGAAGCTCGAAATCGTTTCCGACTTTATATCGTATCTTGCCGAGCGCCAACAGGAAGTCAACTCTTCGGAGACCATGCTGGCTTCCGAGCCGGTCCTTGCCCACGACTGGAATCGGCTAGAGGAAGACGACGCGTGGGCCGATTTGTAAAGGGCGATGTCGTCGTCATCCCTTTCCCTTTCTCCGACCTCAGCGCGTCCAAGAGGCGTCCGGCTTTAGTGCTCGTGGACCTGCCCGGCGACGATGTAATCTTGTGCCAAATCACCAGTCAGGCAGTGAGCGGTCCCTATGCAATACCGTTACGCAGGGGCGATTTCGCTGTTGGTGGGCTCAATCGGGATAGCAACGTGCGCCCGGACAGGCTGTTCACTGCGGATTCACACCTCATCGCGTATAGAGCTGGAGGTCTGACGTCGATGAAGGTTGATGAGATCGTACGCCAGGTCGTTGCGCTGATCACCAAGTAAACTCTCTGTGGCGGTGATGTTATGGGGTTCCCGGCATTGGGCTCATGGCTAGGCTACGCCGCGACAGCCGACCGCTCCCGCCGCGCGGCGGCGCGCGCGATGATGATGCCCAGCGCCGCGGGGACGCCTAGTAGCGCCGCACCGATCATCCCGCCGCGTAGCCCGATACTCGCCGCCATGAGCCCCATGAGGGGCGGATAGACGACCGAGCCGACGACCGCGGCACCCGAGAGCGCGCCGCTCAGGGCGGCGAGGCGGCGTGGATATAAGTCCCCGCCGAGCGCCATGATCATTGGATAGATCGGCCCGCAGAACAGCCCCGTCAGCGCGAAGAGCGCCGCCGCGAGCGGAAACGACGGGGACAGCACGGCCGCCACCAGCGCCAGCGACGATAGCGCGATGCAGCCGATGGTGAAGGTGGCGTAATCGACGCGCTCCGCGAGCCAGTTCGACACGAGACGCCCCACCGCCAGGCCACCCCAGAAGAGGGATAGCACACCCGTCGCCGTCGCCACCGGCACGCCGGATAGCAGCCGCACCACCCAACTTGAGATGCCCGTTTCGGTCGCTACGTAGAGTCCGATGCTCAAGGCCAGCCCCGCGAACGGGAGGAGCGACGCCTCCGCAGCCCCGGCTTCCTGCCGTGGCGCCGCTTCCGCCGCCCGGTCGCGCCGCCCCGCCGGCAGGGGAACCGTCGCCAGGAACGCGAGCAGCGGCAGGCAGCCCAGGGCCGTCCCCGCCAGGACCGTGCGCCAGACGACGTGCGCTGTCAGAGCAAGCCCGACCACGAATGGGGCGATCAAGGCGCCGACGCCGAAGAACAGGTGCAGGAGGTTGAGGGCGCCGCCACGGGCGTGACGGTAGAGGTCGAGCACGAGGCCGTTCATCCCGCCGTCAATGGCCCCCGCTCCGACGTTGACGGCGATGCTGGCCGCGATCAGCGCGAGCCACGTCGGGGCCAGCCCCTCGCCGCCCAGCCCCACGCCGAGTAATACGGTTGCGGCCAGCAGCACGGCACGGCGTCCGATACGCTCAACCAGGAAGCCGCCTCCGAAGGCGCCGAGGGTGTACCCCAGCGCGCCCAGAAAGTAGAACAGGCCGAACGCGGCGTCGGACTGCCGGAAGTCGTGCTCAATCTCACGGATGAGCGAGGCGACCAGAACCGCGTTCCAGCCGATCAGCAGGAAGCCGTAGTAGGCCGACAACGTCGCCGGTCTGACAGAGCGTGTGGTATCAAACAAAGTGCCGACCTGTCACCGTTCGTCCCAGATGCTTCGCCCCGGCGCATACATCCACGCCGTCACTTGCTCGTACGGCAATCCTAGAACCGTTTCCCAGTACCGCAACTGGGGGCGTGATAGACCGCGCCCCTGCGTACGACATAGATAATCGCGAATACCCTCCGCGCCAACCTGGTCCAGGAGCCAGCAGGTATCTCGCCAGTTGCCGTATGCCAGCACACGGGAAATCACGAGGTCCCTGTCCTTCTCCCAGCACAAGGCGTTGGCATCGTAGTCCCAGAATAAGCGGCGTAATGCTGGTGGTATGGGATAGCTCTCAGCCGCTAGGGAAGCATCTTCACTAGGCGGTCTAGCATTCGTGACCATCGCCGCACGTCCTTTCATCGTTCCACCCCGATTGTATGAGATAGTCGGCGACGATGCAAAGTATAACAGCGGATGGGGCGTGTCTCCAAGATTGGAGTTGACAGGTAGAGTATAGTGTCGAGGCGGCCTAATCGCGGGCGTCGGTCATGAAGGAGCTACCGGGCGATGTCTGTGTCGGGCAGTCGTCGCCGCGAACGTGCTATGCCCCTACAAGGGGCGATAGCCAGAGGAGGGCCACAAGACTTATGGAGACATCACGCGACGATCTGGCGCGCCACGAGCGCGCACGCGATGATCTGCTCACGCACATCGCGCGTGTCCTCATGGACGATCCCCGGATCGTCGCGGCCTGGTTGCCGGGTTCCCTGGCCTACGGGACGGCCGATGCGTGGAGCGACCTCGACCTCCACGTCATCGTGGCCGACGAGCACTATACGGACATTGTGGCCCGACGAGAGGATCTCTACGCCCGTTGTGGCAGATCGGCGAGATCCTGTCAGCAGCGCGCCGTGATCGCGAGGTCAGCCACGGGGCGGCGCGGGGCGGGAGCGCAATTTGGCGAGCGCCGCCGTGACCGAGACCGACCCATCCGGCGTGGCCCCTGACACGTCCTCCCGCAGGGCCTCGATCGCCGCTAAACGCTGTACCGGATCGGATGAAAAGCGTACCGCCAGCGCGGCCTGGATCAGATCCTGGTACTCACGACCCATCAATTCCTCGCGCAACTCAAGCGCTTCTTCCACAATAGCGGCTTTGTCTTTGTTTTCCACTACCCCAGCGCCTGCGCGAGGTCGGCGCACAGGTCCGCTTCGTCCTCGATGCCGACGGAGAGCCGGATCAGGCCGTCGGAGACGCCGATGGCGGCGCGGCGCTCGGGCGGGATCGAGGCGTGCGTCATGCTCGCCGGGTGCTCGATCAATGACTCGACGCCGCCGAGACTCTCCGCCAGCGTGAAGAGTTTGGTACGGCCCAGCACGCGATAAGCCTCTTCTCGGCCGCCCACCACCTCGGCCGAGATCATGCCGCCGAACAAGCTCATCTGCCGCGCGGCCAGCGCGTGGTCCGGATGGCTCTCCAGGCCTGGGTAGATCACGCGCGCGATACGCGGCTGCTCTTTCAGGAAGCGCGCGACGGTCATGGCGTTGGCGCTGTGCTGGCGCATGCGCACGGCCAGCGTCTTGACGCCGCGCAAGACGAGCCAGCAGTCGAAGGGGCCGGGCACCGCGCCGGCGGCGTTCTGGATGTAGCGCAGGCGCGCCGCCAGCGCCTCGTCGCGCACGACCAGCGCGCCGAGCACCACGTCGCTGTGGCCGCCCAAATACTTGGTGGCCGAGTGCAGCGCGATGTCGGCGCCGAGCGTGAGCGGTTGTTGCAGGTACGGGCTGGCGAAGGTGTTGTCGACCACGAGCAGCGGCCGGTCCGCTCCGTCGCCGTATGCGTGGATCTGGGCGGCGACGGCGGCGATATCGACCACGCGCAGCAGCGGGTTGGTCGGCGTCTCCACCCACACCAACCGCGTCTCAGGGCGCAGGGCGCGCGCGACATTGGCGGGGTCGGTGGCGTCGACGTAGTCGATGGACACGCCGAAGTTGGCCAGCAGGTTGTTGAACAGGCGCGAGGTTCCACCGTAGAGGTCGTCGTGCGCCACCATGTGGTCGCCGGACTTGAGCAGGTAGGTGACGGCCGACTCCGCGCCGAGTCCCGACGAGAAGGCCAGCCCGTGCGCGCCGGCTTCAAGCGAGGCCAGGCAGGTCTCCAGCGCCGTGCGCGTGGGGTTGCCGCTGCGGGCGTACTCGTAGCCCTTATGCCCGCCGACTCCCTCCTGGGCGAAGGTCGAGGTCTGGTAGATCGGGACCGTTACGGCGCCATAGGCGGGGTCGGGCTCTTGCCCCGCGTGAATGGCGCGGGTGGCGAAACCCCACGCCTCCGTGTCGTGTCCCGGCGTCGTCAAAGGCGTCGTGTCGGTCGAGTTCGAGGTCACGAGCGCCTCCCGTCACGGTGCGCGGCGAATTCGAGTAGGTCGAGGCGCGTGATAAGGCCGACCGGGCGCTCATCGTGGGCCACGACGAGCGCGTTGGCGCCGTTGAGCAGCTTCTCGAAAGCCTGCTCGACGTCGCTGTTGTCCGCCACGAACGGGAAGGGCGGCCCCATCGCGCCGCTGACGTCGGCGTCAACCTTGTCCGGCTCGCGGTAGATGCGGTCGAGCAGGGCGCGCTCCTCGATCGAACCGATCATAGCGTCGAGAGTCAGCGGCGCGCCCGCCGCGGTCTCTTCGAACACGGGCATCTGCGAGATGCCGTAGCGCTGCAGCGCGTCGATGGCTGCGCCGACCTTCTGACGCGGCGTGGCGTAGACCAGTGGCGGGATCTCGCCCCTGCGTGCCACGATGGCGTCGGCGACGCGGCGGGCCGGGAAGCGCTCCAGGAAGCCGTTCTGGCGCATCCAGTCGTCGGAGAATATCTTGCTGAGATAGTTGCGGCCGGTGTCGCTCAACATGGCCACGATCGTCTGACCCTCGGCAAGTTCCTGGGCGATACGCAGCGCGCCGTAAACGGCGGTTCCGGACGAACCGCCGACCAGCAGGCCCTCCTCGCGGCCCAGCCGCCGCGCGGTGAGGAACGAGTCGCGGTCGCTCACACGGACCCAGCGGTCGACGATCGCGAGGTCGGCCGTCGCGGGGAAGAAATTCTGGCCAATGCCCTCGACCTTATAGGGCTTGTCCGCGTCGCCGGAGAAGATAGAGCCTTCGGGGTCGACGCCGACGATCAGAATGTCGGGGTTGCGCTCCTTGAGGTAGCGCCCGACGCCGCTGATGGTGCCGCCGGTGCCAAGGCCGCACACGAACGCGTCGACCTTCCCGCCGGTCTGCTCCCAGATTTCGGGTCCAGTGGTCTGGTAGTGTGCGTCGGGGTTGGCCATATTGGCGAACTGATTGGGCTGGAAGGCCAGGGGGATTTCGCGCGTGAGGCGGTCGGCCACGGAGTAGTAGCTCTCGGGCGACTCGTGCGGCACGGCGGTCGGCGTGATGACGACCTCGGCGCCGTAGGCTTTGAGCAGCGCGATCTTCTCGTCGCTCACTTTATCGGGCATCACGAAGATGCATTTATAGCTCTTGATACAGGCGGCCTGCACGAGGCCGGCGCCGGTGTTGCCGGCGGTCGGTTCGACGATCGTGCCGCCGGGCTTGAGTTGGCCGGAGCGTTCGGCCGCTTCGATCATACTGATGCCAATGCGGTCCTTAATCGAGCCGCCGGGCTCAAGGTTCTCGGCCTTGCCCAAGATGGTTGGCCGCACGCCGCGCCCAATGCGGCTCAACCGGATGAGCGGGGTATGCCCCACCACATCCAGCACGGAATCGTAAACCTGCATAGAATTTGGTCCTCTTTGTTTGTATACTTTGTCCACTCTTACACTACTATAACGCGTCATCGCCGTCGTCGATACTATCACCATCCCTTATCAAGTGGGAACTGATAGTTCCGCCTCGTTTACCAGGAGGTATGTCGCACATGAACTGGGACATGCGTATCACGATATGAACCTCGTCTCTCATGCCATGCCGCGGCAGGAGACGCCGATGACGCTGGGCGAAACGGCCAGCATTTTCTGCGAGATCATCGTCGTACAGGCAGTGCTTGCTCGTGCCGATACAGCCGATCAACTGCACAGGGGGCACGGGCGACGCCCTGTTGGTGGCTCCTGCCCGGCTGTCTTATTGCCCCACGTCTTGGTGTTCGTAGGCACGATACGCCCATGATGTCCACATTCCAGCACTTCGACTTTACTGGGAGCCATAGTCGGACGATCAATGTCCTCGTACCCGACGACACGACGAAGCGGATGTTTCACCAGCACACCTATCTATAGATACACTCAGCACGGCGCTGCGGGTTTCTCACCCCTTCACTTGGCGCATCGCCTCGTCGAACTCGATCTCGCCCGCCGCCAGGCGTTGCAACGCGTCGTCGCGCCGCTCCTGGTCAGCGTCGTCGCGCTCCACCGCCACGCCCAGGGCCGCCACGACGTCATCAAGGCGGTTGCGCGCCGTGTTGTAGGCGACGTCCAGGTCGGCGGCCACCTTCTGCACGTTGCCGCGCTGGCGCACCAGGACGCCGACGAACTCCAGTTGCTCGGGCGTCAAGCGGCCGATCCACCCCAGGCTGAAGGCGCCCTCGATTACGATGCCGCTCTGAGGGCATTCCAGCCGTGTCACGATTAATTCCCCGCCGCTCACGGGATCGTGCGTGATCAGCGGATGGACAGGACCCGGCGCTCCGCTCATTTTGTCCATGCCCTCTCTTGTCGTCCCTGCGCTATGCGCGCACGTCCCGCGTGGTCAGACGCGGCGGGCGGTGAGCAGCGCCGCTCGCCCGCGTCCGCGCCGTCCCCGCCGCGTGCCCCTGCCTGCGCGACCACGTCGCGCACGCGGGCCGCCCGCTCGACCGTGATGCGGCCCGCGGCCAGCGTCTCCAGCGCCTGTCGCCGTTCCTTACTCATCGGACGCCTCCTCCTCCTGGTTATGGCGACCAAAGGGGCCGCGCTTGCCCCGCACGAAGGCGCCGTCGACGCCCTGGTCGCGCAGCTTGACCAACTCGCCGGGCTCCAGGATATCGAACCCCTGATCGCGCATCTCGCGCACGAAGGACGCGTCCACGTCGTGGTCGTGTAGTTTGACGAGCTGATCCATCGTCAGATGATCGAGTCCTGCCTCCTGCAGCTCGCGCACGAACGCCGCGTTAATGTCGTGATTGCGCAGCGTGATGAGATCATCGCGGGTGAGTCCGTTAAATCCCACATCGCTCCATTCGCGGACGAAGCTCACCGTGACGTCATGGTTGTGCAGTTTGATGAGATCGTCGATGCCCACGTCGCCCGGCCACACCGCGCGCATCTGCTGGACGAACGACCCGCTGACGCCATGGTTGCGCAGCTTAATGAGCTGCGCGGGGGTGAGGGTGACGCCGCCCTTCCGCGCGCTCCGCGCCTGTCGTTCCTCCCTGGCGGCCTCCGGCTCCCGCGTCGCGTCCGCCGCGGGCGCGGCGCCAAGAGCGTCCAGCAACTGATCGGCCTGCTCGACGGTGACCCGCCCCGCCGCCAGCATCTCCAGCACCATCGTGCGCTCGCTAGTCATGGCTTGCCCCTCCTTTTTGGCGCCATCCTCGCGCGACGGTCCCATGACCGCCCGCGGCAGAACGGCGCCCCTGTCACCACATCTACATAAGAAATGGCGATTATTGCCATAGCTAGTAGCAATATTAGCGCGTATTCTGCGTTTTGTCAATCCCCTGCCACCGGCGACCGGCAGTGGACGCGCCTTGACATAGATGTTGGCGGGTAATTCAGCCGAGGCTCGGAGACAGCGCCAGTGATACAGTAGGCAGCCTGTCTCACCTCAACGATCCACTAACTCGTCATGTGCGGTAACGGTGACCGTAAAACAGCCTCCTGCATTGCTGTCACCAATCTGTCATACTCCTTAGTAAGACGATGCACACGACAATCATTACCCCACCCTAACGGGCTATCTCCCCGATAGCCAGCGCCTTGCCCGGTGTGTGGCGAGGCCTCCCGCCTATGGTGACCGTCCGAGAGGACGGGAAAGGATGATTGCATGCCAACGCGCTCGCCGTCCTTATGGGCCCATGTCGATCTCCTCAAGTTGTGGGCCGGCCAGACGATCTCGCAGACCGGGTCCCAATTGACCCTCGTGGCCTTGCCCCTGACCGCCGCGCTGACCCTCCGCGCGCGGCCAGCCGACATGGGCCTGCTCACCGCCGCCGAGTCGGCGCCCTTCCTGTTCGTCGGCCTCCTGGCCGGTGTGTGAGTGGACCGCGCGCGGCGGCGCCCCATTCTCATCGCCGCCGACCTGGGGCGTGCCGCCCTCCTGGGCTCAATCCCCGTCGCCGCCCTCCTCCATGCGCTCTCGCTCGGTCAGCTCTACCTCGTCGCCGTCGCCGTCGGGACGCTCAGCGTCTTCTTCGACGTGGCCTACCAATCGTTCCTGCCCGTCGTGGTGGGCCGGGCGGGGCTCGTCGAGGGTAACGGCAAGCTTGAAGTGAGCCGGGCGGCGGCGCAGGTCGCGGGGCCAGGGCTCGCCGGCGTGCTTATGCAGGCACTGACCGCTCCCCTCGTCATCACCTTCGACGCCCTCTCGTTCCTTGGTTCGGCGCTCTGCTTGCGCGCCATGCGCACGCCCGAAGGACGACCCGCCACAACCGAACGCGGGCGGGGAGTGATGGCCGAGATCGGCGACGGACTGTGGCTGGTGACGCGCCACCCGGTGCTGCGCGCCATCGCCGGCTGCGCGGCCACACTCAACCTGTTCACGTTCATGCAGACCGCGGTCTACGTACTCTACGTGACGCGGGCGCTCGGCCTCGCCCCGGCCGCGCTCGGCCTCCTCTATGTGGCGGGCGGCGCGGCAGCGCTGGGTGGCGCGGCCGTTTCCGGCCGCATCGTCCGACGGGCGGGCCTCGGACGGACGCTCGTGGGGGGCGCGGCGCTTCAGGGCATCGCGGGCCTCATCGTGCCCGCCGCGAGCGGGTCGCCGGCCATGGCGATCCCTGTCCTCCTCGCCGCGCAGGTCCTCTTCGGCCTCGGGCTGTCCATCTACGGCATCAACCAACTAAGCCTGCGCCAGGCCGTGACGGCGGAGCGGCTCCACGGGCGCATGAACGCGACGCTGCGCGTGGTCGTATCGGGCGCGGCGCCGATCGGCGCCCTCGTCGGCGGCGTGCTGGGCGAGCGGCTAGGGCTACACCCCACGCTCCTCATCGGTGGGCTGGGGGCGCTGTTGGGCCTCCCGTGGCTGCTCTTGTCGCCGGTGCGTGCCCTACGTGATCTACCTCATGCTGTCCAGACCCTATGACGGGGGGGACACGCTACCCACGACGGCCGCGCGTCTGCGTAGCCCCCTTTACGGCGAGGTCTGTCAAAGGGTCTACCGTCGCTGGGCCGCCGCGACAGCTCGCCGTAGCAGTCGTTCGACAGGAATGCGTACTTCCCTTTCTCCCCGCTGGCAGGTGTCCTTGTGTGGCGTGCGCCTACCCTCGTCGGCGTCTCCTCCCTGAACGGTCGCGGCCCTCTGTAAACCGATCAACACAGGGCGCGATGTGGCGCCTATATCATGCCGCCAGTGTCCGCGTGTGACGTGTGGCCCAGGCCCGCGCGCCGTAGACGAGCGGGATGGCCGCGACCGAGACGAGCATTTTGTTGAGGTACTGACCCGCCATTAGCTGCAACAGCGCATTCCCGACCAGCGGTGGCGAATAGGCGAAGTGCGAGAAGACGAACGTGTCGACGGCGAGGCTGACCGCGTTGCAGACAAGCACGTAGCGCCAAATGGGCCAGCGCAGCGTGAGCGTCTGCATCACAAAGTCGGTCGTCCCGGAGCAGGCCAGCGCGCCGAGGCTGGCGAATGTGATCTGCCCGACCCCGCCGTTGCCAGGGATGAGCGCGAATACGAGCGAGGCCGTGGCGCCCAGCAGGATCGCGGCGATCGTGGCGCGCCGGCCGTACTGTCGCCGGATATAGTCGTAGACGACGAAGCTAAAGGCGAAGGTCAGCGTGCCCGCGTCGTCCATCAACGGACCGATGTGCACGAAGAACTGAGCGAGATAGTTGGCGGTGAAGTCGAGGATGGCGGCGAGCGCGATCGCGACAACCATCGTTTGACGCTGCGTCGGTTGGGTCAAGGGGATGATACTCCTGTCATGAGTCGTGAGTCGGAAGTCGTGAGTCGGTGAATGGCAGGAGCGTACGTACGCATACCTACGCGTTTTATTGTACCCTCCTCCAACTCACGACTCACGACTCACGACTATCGACTATCCCGCGGCCGGCCCGATATGAAACAGGATGCCGGGGATGTAGAGGACGCTGAGCACGACGAGGGCCGCCGTGGTGGCCCAGGCGATGGTGTTGAAGACGGGGCCGTTGGTGTGGCGCCCCATGAGGCGGCGATTGTTGACGAGGCGCAGGACGAACAGGAGCACCATGGTTAGCACGACGCCGTTGATAGCCTGGAGTTGTACGAGGACCGGCAGCAGAGATTGGGCGGGGATGATGAGCGAGACAAAGACGGCGAGGACGATCAAACCCGTGAAGATGCCATTGAAGACCGGCGCCTCCTGGAACGTCTTGTCCACGCCGCTCTCGAAGCCGAAAACCTCGCAGACGGCGAAGGCCGTCGAGAGCGGGAGCACCGCCGCCGCCAGCAGCGAGGCGCCGAAGAGCCCGACCGCGAAGAGTATCCCGGCCCATGACCCCAGGACAGGGCCGAGCGCCTTGGCGTAGTCACCGGCGGTCATGGACGTGGCCCGCGCGGGGTCGAACGTGCCGTAGAGCGCGGCGGCGGTGGCAATGATGATGAACATGGCGACGAGGATGGCGAATATCGAGCCGATCACGACCGAGTCGCGCGTCTGCCGGTAGGTCGACATCGTGGCGCCCTGTTCGACGACGGACGACTGCACGAAGAATTGCATGTAGGGACTGATCGTCGTGCCGACGAGCGCGATGAGGAAGGCGACGCCGCCTACCCCACCCAAGCTTGGCGTCACGATCGCATGGGCAACCGTGCCCCAATGGCGCTCCCCCTCGAGCGCCGCCGGGATGTAGGCGAAAAAGACGAGCGTCATGATCAGCAGCACGCGCTCGACCGGGCCGCGCGAGCCCTTGGTGACGAGCCACCACAGGCCGATCGCCGAGAGCACAACCACGATGTACGGCAGCAGCGCGCCCACGGCCGTCCCCTTGAGCGCCTGCTCGCCGGCGATCACGCGCGTGGCCGCGTTGATGCCCACGAACTCGGAGATGGTGATGGCGCCGTTGGCGATGAGCAGGCCGACCATGGCCAGCGTGGCCCAACCGATGCCGAACTCCTCGCGGATCAGGTCGGAGAGGCCTTTACCCGTCACGGCGCCCATGCGCGTACACATCTCCTGCACCACGATGAGGCTCACCGCCGTGATAACCAAAGCCCACAGGAAGTTGTAGCCGTAGGCCGCGCCGGCTTGCGCGTACGTGACGATCCCGCCGGCGTCATTCCCGGCGCTGGCCGTGATGAGGCCCGGCCCCATCATCGCGACGTAGGCCAAGGCGCCACGGCGCGGCAGGCGCACACGGGGCAGGCGCGGCGTGGGGCGACGAACGCGGACGGGCGGGCGCACGCGGCGCGCCGGACGGTCGGTCTGCATCAATGGTCCTCGGTATAGGTTATGCGTGACACGCACACTGTACGTATCGCGCGTTACACAGAACGCGCCGGCACGGGCGTCTATCGCAGGCTATCACGCGGCTTTAGCCAGTGTAAAGGAGAAGGAGATTATTACCTATGGATACGAACGACCTTGTGATCGAGACCTTGATCGAAATCCCCGTGGGTAGCCGTAATAAATATGAGTACGACGAGAAACGCGGCCGCATCCGCCTCGACCGCGTCCTCTACGCCTCGGTCCACTACCCGACCGACTACGGTTTCATCCCCGAGACACTGGCGCCGGACGGCGACCCCCTCGATGTCCTGGTGCTGGCCGAAGAGCCTGTCTTTCCCGGTTGTCTCGTCGACGCGCGCCCCATCGGCGTGATGCGCATGCGCGACATGGGCAAAGAGGACGACAAGATCGTGGCCGTCGAGGTGAGCGATCCTCGCATGGACGATGTGCGCGAACTGGGAGATCTGCCGCCCCACCGCATGCGCGAAATCGAGAACTTCTTCAACACGTACAAGGACCTGGAGGGCAAAGAGACCGAGGTGTGCGGCTGGTCGGGCCGCGCCGAGGCCGTGCGCATCATCGCTGCGTGCCGCGACGCATTCCAGCAAGCCCATAAAGACTGACAGGCTGCTATATATGCGCATAGAGAGCGGAGAGCACGGCGGACGACTCCACGAGGCGCGCGCGCAACTCCCGCGGCTCGATCGCTTCCACCAACACACCACATCCCAGGAGTGCGCGGCGCGCGTCGTCGATGCGCTCGAACGTGACGGGTATCACGCGTCGATCCAGCGCGTCGGGTGGCGAGGCCTGCTCCAGGTGAATGACGGCCTCCTCCCCCAGCAGGTCTTGCAGGTGGGGCATAGCGGCCGCCGCCACGCGCACGACCACGGGATATGAGGGAATGCTACGCTCGAACTCCGCACGCCATGTCGTCCAGAAGGACGGTAGATCGAAGCCGTCGGGGCGCGTGAAGCGCTCGGTCATCAGCGTCGCCTCCTGAATCCGGGCGACGCGGAAGACACGCATAGACGCCCCTTCGACGGCCACGAGATACCACACGCGCGCCTTCGCCACGAGCCCCAGTGGCTCTACCACGCTGTCGGTCATAGTCCCACTACTACGCCGATATGTTAGGCGCAGCCGCCGCTCCTGCCAGACCGCCTCGTGCAGCAAGGGGAGATAGGGCGCCGGCTCGGGGGCATGGAACCACACGTCGGGATCGAGGTGGAAGCGAGCGAGTGAGCGCTCGGCGTCGCGCCGGGAGGCGTCGGGCAGGGCGGCCAGCAGTTTTAGCAGGGCGGCCTCGCCGGCGTCGCCGAGCCCGAGATCGGACAGGTAGCCCACGGCGCGCGCGGCAAATAGTGTGCGCGCCTCTATGCCGGTCAGACCCGTCAGGTCCGTGCGATACCCCTCGACGATGGCGCAACCACCATACCGCCCCCGCTCAGTGTAGACGGGAACACCGGCCGCGCTCAAGGCGTCCAGATCGCGGTAGATGGTTCGCTCTGACACCTCAAGGCGCCGCGATAGCTCCCTGGCCGGCACGCGGCCGTGCGCTTGCAGGAGCAGCAAGATGGAAAGAAGCCGATCCGCGCGCATCTCCCAGTACCTCCTCACGCTTTGTTGTCCACACCCATTTTATCCTGACATAAGGTGTCAGATTATGCGTGCTATGCTGTCCTTGCCGACCACCTACGACCGGCGTCCCCAGCTATTCACTAAGGACTCGTTAAACAATAACTTCCCGGTTTGGGACAGGCGTGGCGGGGACACACGGGGTGCCTAAACGGGGTTGGATGGTGTAGTTCCAGGAGGGGCAGACGTCATGGACCGTGAGGTTGA
>JAABUL010006458.1_pt1 | contig 13489 bp, 24 predicted proteins | sample 5559151 | NCBI WGS metagenome assembly JAABUL01 (sample SAMN10711876, study PRJNA513368) | rock metagenome | isolation source: Antarctica rocks | place: Antarctica: Victoria Land, Pudding Butte sud | reverse complement strand
CGCGAACCCCCCGGCGCCGACATGATCCCCCCTACCCGACCCACACTCACCCAATTCCGAGGCACCGAAGGCCCCTCCCTCCGCGCCGCCAAGCTCAGAGCTCTATGGGAGAGTCTACCAACTTTACCCGACGTGAGTGATTGTCCGACACCGACCGAGAGGATGCATCTCCCCGGACAAGATACGCTGACCGCGCTGAGTCCGGAGAGGGCGGAGAGGTTGAAGAGGCTTTATGAGGAGGAGCTCGTTAGACGGTGTGGGGAGAGTAGACCGGAGGCGAGGTTGTGGGGTGGGGCGGACGAGTTGGAGCCCGAGATCAAGACGGTAAAGGGGAACGGGGTCGCTTGGCAGGATTTCAGGTGGGCTATCAACCAACTTTACCAGTTGGGGTTTGCGAGGTGTAGGACGCTGATGAAGGGGGAACAGGCGATTTCTGTGGGACCAAGAGCGGGAACTATGGGACATCTTCCAAGAGATCGACAAGAATGGAGACGGTCGACTCGACGCGACCGAGATGCGAGCGGCCCTCTCGAGATCAGGCATCGACATCACACCAACCACCGTCGAGGACCTCGTCCGTTTCCTCGCATCCGGCTCGATGATGGGCTCTCCAGGATCAGGTTCGAGTCCTGATAATATGTACATCACCTTCTCCGAGTTTCGAGATTTCCTCATCATGCTCCCACGCAAAGCTACGCCTTTCGAGATCTACAAATGTACGTTTCTCCAATCCTGACAGATCTGATGGATTCAATCTCAACTCCACTTCTGAGGGAACTGATGGGTTTCTCAGTCTACCAGGTACGGAAGCGATTCTCGGATGGACGAGGGGCGGCTAGGGTGGATAAGGAGGGTGATCTGAATGTGTCGTTTCCCAAAGCACCGGGGTTGCCGCAGAACCCTCAGGGAGTGGGGAAGGGGAAGGGGAAGGAGGAGGATTTTGGGGACACGGTGGATGAGGAGGAGGTTGAGGTTCCGCAGGAGGACAGGCATGAGGCTTGGCGATTCCTCCTCGCCGGAGGTGTCGCTGGTGCCGGTGCGTCTGGCGCCCTGCTCATATATCTTCGCTGACAGATGGAATCAGTGTCGAGGACGGTGACCGCCCCGTTTGATAGGCTAAAGGTCTACCTCATCACCACGCAAAGCACGTCACACGTCACGCCAAACGCCGTCGGTCAACTCGCCCACCCCGTCGGAGTGGCGTCGAAGGCATTCTCGAACCTCTGGACGGCGGTCATAAAGATATATGGGGATGGCGGTGGACTTCGGGCGTTCTGGGTGGGCAATGGGCTGAACGTCACCAAGATCTTTCCGGTGAGCCGAGCTTCATCCTAATCACAAACGAGTACATGGCTGATCCAGAGCAGGAATCCGCGATCAAGTTCCACTCGTATGAGCAATCGAAAAGTTTCCTAGCGAAATACTGGGATCAAGTGACCGATCCCGCCGACCTATCCTCGTCGTCGCGGTTCTTTGCGGGTGGAGTCGGAGGGATCACCAGCCAGTTCTCGATCTATGGGCTGGAGACGCTCAAGACTCGGATACAGAGTGAGGTTGGGCCGGCACAGGGGATGAAGGCGGTGGTGGCGACAGCGAGGCGGATGTGGCGTGCTGGCGGGATACGGGCTTATTATCGCGGTCTCACGGTGGGTTGACCCTCAAACTTCCCTCTTCCTTGGCGAAGAGATGGTCAAGTCTGATGATCGGTGTAGCTGGGTCTCGTCGGCGTATTTCCGTATAGCGCGATCGATATGGGCACGTACGAGACGCTCAAGACCGCCTACTGCCGATCGACGGGGAAGGACGAACCGGAAGTCTACGCGGTACTCTCCTTCGGCGCGTTATCGGGCTCCATCGGCGCAGCTAGCGTCTATCGTGCGTCCCTCTCCTCTCCTCTCCACACATCCACTGACTATGGGTCCAGCTATAAATCTGTTGCGGACGCGACTACAAGCATCCGGATCCTCAGGCCATCCGCAGGTGTACAAAGGCTTCGTGGACGTCCTCCAGCAGACGCTCAAGAATGAGGGGCCACGCGGACTGTATAAGGGCTTACTGCCCAGTACGATGAAGGTCGGCCCGGCTGTTGGGGTGAGCTGGATCGTTTATGAGGATATGAAGCGGAGATTGGGGGTTTGAGCGTAGGGTCGGTGGTTGAGGTGAAAAGTGAGACGGGGAGGAGATCATCAGCATACCTAGCATGGACTCGCATCGCATCGTACTATCATATTGTAGACGTTGGGCTTCATTCGGAACGATGACTGCATGTTGGATTCATGTTGCTCGACTCCTATGCTAAGTTTCGTCTCTCGTTTCTTGATGCTATGTACGAAGCACCTAATCTCCCCGCTTCGTCACTTCACCTCACGGTGATGGCTGGCGCCACCCCCTCCTGCCCACTCTTCCTCTTCCTCAGCGTCTCCCTCAAACCTTTCGCCCTCCTCTCCCCCATCAACCTCTCCTTCAATTCCCTAGCCCGTCGTTCACTCTCAGTCTCGGCCGCCATCATTTTCTCCACCATCAACCGTCTCCTGACCTCCCTAGCCCGATCCACCTTATCCAACTTGCGCAACACCGCGTCCGTCTCGTCCGCCTCCCGCCTCGCTCGAGCTTCGAGGAGCATTCGACGGAGTTCTTGGGCTTTGGATTCGTTTTGGTTGTATACGAAGACTTTCTTCTCGGAGGCGAGTTTGAGGCGGAGGCGGAGGCGAGCTTGGACGATTGCTCGGACTCCCGGGGATTTGAGTGCGGCTCCGGGAGACAAGGTAGGATCGGAGATGGTCGGGACATCGCCATTGGTGAGCGGTTTGAGTGGTACTTCCCATTTGACTGTGAAAATCGGGGTGAGAGGTGCGCCATTGAGCGCGGCCGCTTCCGTCTTCGCCTTCGCCAGTCTCTCGAGCAAGCTCAATCTCGCGGACGACGATACCGGCTCCACCTTAGCAGCCCCACGTATACTCAACACCGGCAGACCCGCCTCGTCCAGCATCTCCTCCATCTTCTCATCATCATCCATCCGCAAAGGTGCCAGAAGAGGACTTGGTAACAGCTCGACCGGTTTCGCTGGTTTCTCCTTCTCGACAATACGTGGCTCTCGTCTCGCACGCTTCCTCGCTGTTCGCTCCTCTGCTCGCCGCTTGTCTTCCTGCAGCCACGCTTCGTACTCCGGATCCAGCCATATGTCGGGTTCATTCCATCGTTTCGATCCAGGCCAGGGCGGAGCGACGAAGGTGTCTCTTCGGCGAGGGTCTCGACGGGGTGAAGGGGATCGAGAGAGGGAGCGGGATAGTCGACTGGCGGAGCGAGAGACGGAACGTGATCGCGAGGATATCGGAGGAAGTGATCGTTCCGACCGGGTTTTGGGTATCGGGTCATACTATATTCAGCAGTGCTCATGCATGCGGACTTACCTGTGCGACCTCATCATACCTCCTCAGTTGTTTGAACGGACTCCTGAGGAACGAGTACACCTCGTGCGCAAAATGCTCCGACGCATGAGGGTATCCCGGACCGTTTGGAGTTTCGAGGAATTCGGCGAGGAGACGTACAGCGGGTTCAGAGCGAATATCAATAGCCTTGATGAGGGAAAGGATATACGTTGTAAGGAACTCTACGTCCACAAGGCTCCATACTCGTAGCTCCCGGCGCATGAACGCTGTCACCCTTTGTACCAGGTTCGGATCATCTGCTATCTGTCGAGGGGTCGGGTTCGGTCGGAATCGCGTGGTCGGGTTACTGGCGATGTGCTGCGTGTCAGCGATGGATTGGGAGGGAGGACGTACCTTGACGTAGAGCTCGTGCTGGTAGACTTCACGACGGCGTTCTACTTGCACATCCAGCTCGTCGGGCTCGATCTTCTCCCGCTCTCGCCATCGGTCATCAGGCATGTACTGGCGTCGAGATGGGCCGGGGAGTGACATGGACGGGAGCTTCCGTTGAGGCAGGGGTGGGAGGTAGAACTGCTCGTCAGCACCTCATCCAAAGCCTCCCTCACCTTCGTGGGCACAGTATCGTCCAGCTCATGCAGCAGGAACGGCGCCATATCCGCCGAACAAAGCGGACATCGTCTCGACTGATTCGCCCACACCCCAATACACTCAAACTACCACAAACAAAATCAGCGCCGTCCATCACTGGCTGTCGTAACCTACACAGAATTCATGTCCGCAGACTCCGACAATGGTACGATCCCTTAGCGCCATCAAGCAGATGACACATCTCTCCTTATTCGCATCCTCCTCGACTGTATCCTTGCGGACGGGGATCTCCACCGGCTCGTCAGGATGCTTCTTCGCCTCGTCTTCCCAGTCCATCTTCTTGCGAGTCGCGGTGAGACGGTCGGATTGGGATTGCTCGTGGGGCAAAGGAGGCCAGGTCCGGGGGAGGGGCATGAGCGCATGTTCGAGGAGGAATCCTTCCGCTTCGTCCACTAAGGCGGGTCAGAGGAGCGCCATCCAAAACAAGCTACACACCGTAGATGGATTCATCCACCGCTGCCTTGCGAGGCATCTTGGCGGCTTGACTTCCTGCTCGGCAAAGTCTTTCGGAAACAAAAGATTGACCAGAATTCAAGAGAGGCGAAGTCTGAAAAGTAGCACTCCAAACTGGCTCGTCCAGAATTCGGTTTGAATGAAAAATCCCTACATACAACGACCATTTGTCGAGGACGCCCCGCTGGCGTATATGCGAAATCCCACACTGTTGGATGCCCTTCTTGAGCATTTGGTCGCTATTTCCTAAAAAAACCAAAAACGAAGTGTGCAGGATTCGAACCTGCGAGCCTGACGGCACGGGTTGATCATTCTACCATTCTAAACCCGCCGAATAACCACTATCGCAACACTCCGTTTCTTATTTCGAAGCTTCGGTCCTGGAGGATTATATACCCAGAAAGAAATACCGGTTGCCAATATCCCGCCCTGTATCCTGTGACTAACTGGGGAAAGATTGCTCCTCATTGACCTCTCAACAGGCAGTCGCATAGCATTTCGAGAAAGGGCAGCATCCCCGTAAGAGCAGGTTTGAAGCGGATACGCTCACATAAGACAATTAGACCTCGACCGGCTGCTGATCGGGACAAGGCGGAAGACTGGGTTGCGTTCTTGGTCTCGTGTACGCAACCCCCTTGCCTTTCAAGACGCGGATACAACGACCCTCGTACCGTACGCATGAAGCTCGCCATCCTCATCGAGGGAACGAAGATCAGATCGGCGACAGGATTTGGTAATTCCTTATCGCTGAGTAAGATCCGGCCGGGGAAGGCCGAGCCCGATTATTCGATGTCTACTATCCAAGAGTCCTACTGCATATCAGAACCCTTTTACAGCATGTCTCATCCCCTAGCCCGACGCATCGCCATCATCGGTGCCGGCTCTTCCGGCCTAGCGCAGCTAAAACAGCTCCTCGATGCTTTCTCTCGACCGGGAGTGGAGTCACGGCTTGAGGTAGTAGTGTTCGAATCTAGGTCAGAGATCGGAGGGGTCTGGTCCGTTTGAGTACTCGGATTCAATGGTCTCAATTAATTCAGCTTCGCTAGGCTATCGCAAGCTGAACCCAAGGCGTATCGACAAGCTGTGGCTGGGAGTAGTAAGGGCGATCAGCTCTATATCTACCCCCCGGGCGGAGATGACCCGACCCCGATGTATGATGGACTACGTACAAATCTGCCAAGTGTGAAGTCTGCTGCCCTCTGCTCCCCTTGTCCACGACTGCATTACCCTCTGCTCGAGTGAAGCTTCGATTGATATTGGACCTTTCAGGACATCATGGCGTATCGTGACTTACCCTTCCCGCCCGGAACACCCGTCTTCCCCGACCAACGTCTGTCCTTCTCCTCTCTACCTCTAGACTTTCCCGCTGAACCTAGAGCAGAGACCGTCTTGGAGTACCTTCAGTCTTACTCAACGACATTCAACCTCCTCCCTCACATCCGCTTCAACACCCGTGTCGACCGGCTCTACCATACTGCCAGCCCGGGACGACGATGGACCATCGAGTGATCCACCTCTAGCTCTCCTACATCCGAGGAATTCGATTACGTCTGCGTGGCGAATGGACATTATAGTGATGTCTGGCTGCCCTCCGTCCCTGGTCTGAGGTACGTCCCCCCCGATGAAAGAGCGAATTGCTAAAGGGCGATGACCAGGTCCTTCCCCGGTGAAGTTATGCATTCCCGCTTCTATCGCCGACCCGAGGACTATGCCGGCCAAACCGTCCTCGTCGTCGGATCCTTCGCCTCCGGTACCGACCTCTCCCGCCAACTCGCCAGTCTCAACCTCCACAAATACGATCCCTCCGGCCGACCATTCACTCCCGACGGTGACGACCTGGGCTTTGGCTTCACGAAGGTGTATGTCAGCTCGTCTGGTGAACCGAATATCACGTCAAGCAGTGGGCCTTGGAATCGGTATACCACGCATGTCCCGCTCATCCACCACGTCGAGGGTCCGACAATATTCCTCGAGGACCACCCGCCGCTGGAAGGGGTGGACGTGATGATCTTCGCCACGGGGTACAATTTCAGCTTACCATTCTGTAAACGGACGGATGCGCCTTGGTGTGAAAAGGCGGTGTTGGATGTGGAGATAGAGGCGGGGGAGAGAGGTGGTGGGGAGGAGAGGGATGTAGGGGGGATCAAAGGGTTGGCGATGAGGGAGTTGGATGGGCTTATGTTGTTCCTCGAGGGTGATCGGAGTATCGCCTTCCCGGTTCTCCGTGAGTCCGCCTCTTTCACCACCTTCACCAAGTCAAAGCAGATGTTGATGACCCGCAGAATACGGCATCGTCCCCTTCCCGTTCGCCGAGACGCAAGCCCGCCTAACATCCCTACTATGGGCGGACCTCCTCCCCCTTTTCCCCCCCCATCCCACACTCCCGCCAAATCCATCAAACCCCTACTCCGCACCCCTTCCAACACCTCCGCCAGCTCCCTCGGGGACACCCCCTAAACCACTCCGGAAATCCATGATCATGCGGCAGCAACTAGTCTTCGGGTCTCCGTACCATTACAATTACGAGGAGGTCCTCATGGACCTCTGTCTCGAGGCGGACGAGCGTGCGGGGGTGGAGACGGCGCAGCATTGGAGGCCGGTTGAAGGTTGGAAGCGGGAAAGAAGAGCGGATTTGGGTCTGAGAGTTCGGACGTTAGGGTATTGAGATATCCGTGGATCCATGCATCGTTGTACTTTTGGGTGGGGGGCGGATTAGTCTTCTCTATCGAGGAAGGATGCTCCTCGGTCATTCTCGATCTTCCGCGTGAAATTGGAGTACCACTGTTGGAAGACGGATAATGGGATGGGTGTATCGGGTCTGTTCCCATCAATCACTATCTACACGGAGCTGAGGGAGATACGTGAGTTTGACATCCCCACCAAAGGAATGCAGATAATTGAACAGCTGTCAACATCAGCGTCCTTGCCAGACCCATGGTGAGGAGGGAGGACACACATTCTTGACAACCTTCTCCGCAACCTTCCCCACATCGACCCTAAGGACCACCTCCTTCCCCTTCCCCTTCCCCTCGCCTCCGCCCAGTTCGTTTGCAAGCACCTCAAGCTGAGGTAAAGGAGCGATCCCTATACCCAGATTCGCCGGGGGGGAGGCGATGTGCGATTGGGCATCGGGGGGAAGGAGGGGGCGGAGTCGGTAGATCGCGGAGGGTTTCGCATTGGTCAACCTACACCAACGGTCAGACTAGGCTTACACAGGTAGAGTGGATGGAGAGGTATGGTGAAGGGAGGGGGATGAGGAGGAAGACATACACGCCAAGGGGTTGGTAACCTTTTCCTGGCCAAGCGAAGTGGACGGAAGCGCCATGACCGTCGGGGAACGGAACTGTCCGGAATCACCGTCAGCCTCAATGTCCTCAATGAGTCGAGGTTCATTACTCACCGGTGCCAAGGAGAAAGACTGTGAGGTGGTTGATCTCGTAAGGCTGTTCGAGTGGGAAGAGGAAATGAGTCTCGTCGCTGGGGTCGTCCGTCCATCAGCTTGAATCGTGAAACCGGTTTGGGTCGAGCGGTTGTTGGGAAAGGTGTGGGGATGGATTAGATCATGGGGAGGGGCAGAAGAGAAGGGATAGTAGCGGAGGAGGAGGAAGATTATCACGTACATCTGCTGTCGATTGGTCTGCCTGGCGACCTATCAGTCAAATATTCCTATGTCGAGCTAGGGGCACTTGACGAGTGTCGGGAGAGAGGCAGCGCTCACACCAGTCGACCCGCTACGATCACCCCAAACATCGCCGCAGATCCTTCTTCTCGGCCTTCAGACGGAAATCACTGCCCGTCGAGGACGCAGGCGAAAGTTGAGTGTAGAGCTCGCTAAAACACAACTCCGGAAATTATCACTCGGGATTTATTCCGGCGGAAATACAAAATCTCGATCTCTTGTCACCATCCCATGTCTCTCCTCACCAATCTTCGCTCAAGAACTCTCACCCATACTTTGAGTACCGCCAAAAGCTTACGCATCCGCCCTAAGTCTCCCATCTCGGTCCGCAGCATGACTCATTCCACCCTCACCCTCACCCCTACCCCCCCGGCCGACCCACCACCGGCTTCCAAAGTCCAACTAACCTCTCACCACCAATACCACTCCCCACGTCTCCTCCCTTCCCACCTAAACCCCGATCCACTCCTCCAGTTCAACGCATGGTTTGCCTCCTCCCTCTCCCCTCTCTCCACCGAACCACCCACTCCCGTCGTACGCGAACCCGAGGCGATGGCCCTTTCTACCGTCTCCCCTTCCGGAATCCCTAGCACCCGAGTTGTCCTCCTCAAGACTGTTGATTCGGGCTTCGTCTTTTTCACCAACTACACTTCTCGGAAATCTACCGAGCTCGACTCGTCACCATACGCCAGTCTGGCGTTTTACTGGAAGGAAGTCTCCCGCCAAGTCCGGGTTGTGGGGAAGGTCGAAAAGGTGTCGAGAGAGGAGAGCGGGGAATACTTTCGGACGAGACCGAGAGGGAGTCAATTGGGAGCATGGGCGAGTGAACAGAGTAGTGTGGTTGGGGAAGATACTCTGACTGAGAGGGTGCAAGAGATGGAGGAGAGGTTTGGAGGGGAGGTCGAGTTACCCGGTCATTGGGGAGGGTGGAGGGTTGTGCCTTTGTGAGTGATCACGCTCTGTCTCGGTCCTGTGGAAGGAATGTCAAGGGCGCAGACATTGAAGGGGAGGGGAAGGAGTGGATGGTAATGTGATCGCCGCTGATGTCAGCAGCGAGGTCGAGTTCTGGTCCGGCCAACCATCGAGATTGCACGATCGCTTCCGGTATACCCGACCCCAGGAAGGTGGAGAATGGAAGATCGATCGTCTCGCGCCATAGCTCAATGCGTACAATATTGCTCCCCATCAGCAGCCCACAGGAGGCAAAAATGCATACAGTATCAATCTCTGCCGGCCGCTCACTTCCTCAAACTCGCCCGATGCCCCCATGCACGATATCACATATCTCACACAGCTCGTCCCTGACCTCGTCCTCCTCCTCCTCCTCCTCCTCCTCCTCCTCCTCCTCCTCCGGCTTATTCCTCATCCTCCCCAACCCCCTCCTGCCGCAAAGCCATCTCCACCTCCCTCCTCTTCCCCTCCCTAACCTTCTTCTGGATCCTCATCCACCCCCCTATCGGGGTCGTTTCCACCCCAACTCCCTCACAGAACCTACTCACCTCCCCTCTATCCCGCGGTGCAAACGAGACGTTCCGCCGCTTCCCTTCGATCCATGTCCGCGTCGCTTCCAGCTTCTCCATCAATGTCTTCAACCCCGCTTGTACTTTTTGACTACCCGCCGTCCCTTTCTTCAGGTGCCGCTTGAGTGTCACGATCACCGGAAGCACCATCTCGGGGAATGCGATACTTGTGGAGATGGTGGTGTGGTATTCCCCGAGGAGGAAGATGAGTTCCCCGCCTAGACATTCTTGATAAACTCTTGTTTTCGAATATGCAGCTGGTGCTCGGATGAGGTATTCGAGATCAAGGGGCTTGAGAGTTGACTTCTTCGGGTTGGATCGCCGGAACTCGGTGGAGTCTAGGATCTCGAGGAGGAATGGGGAGAGGGGGATGTATGTCGCAGTGCGCGAGATCAGGCGGATGAGGGAGTGGAGGATGTGGAAACGGAGGGGGAAGTAGCGAGATGACGGGAGTAGGCTGAATCATATCAGCTGCTGTACCAGTCCCCCTCCTCCGAGCGCACATACCGGACGACACCCAAGGCGATCTGGGTGAGCGGATAGATGAGCGGTTTAAGCGGACTGTCAACCCCCGCATTCTCCCTCTGCACCTCCACATCCGCTGCTGCGCCTAATACCTGACTCCAGAAATCGATACAATGCACGAACTGCCAGTTGTACACCGTTCGGAACGCCTCTTGGTTTCCGCCCGCTTTGCCGGACGTCGAGCTGCGGACGACATTCCGCAGATGGACAGCGAGCATGCGGATGAAGGTGAATGCGTGGGGGTACGATCTGTCAGGAGCAAGGAGGTAGAGCTCGGATGCGGTGTTCTTCATCAGGTTGAGGGAGGGGAGGGTGTGGGGGCTGGTGTTGCGTAAGGGGGGAAGGAGAGCACGGTAGACGTTCTGGATATGTTGTCAGCAGGCGGGCGCTTGTAGCGAGGAATGGCGAACTCGGAGGCACAGGTCTTTGATCGCTTCGTCTCCGGCAACGCTGAGCTTGCGGACAGCAAGGAAGGCTGCGATTCGAAAGTTGTCGCCAGCCGAGGACCAAAGGTCAAGCAGCACCTGTAAGTTGCTTTAGCTGCCTATCAGGCAAGGATTGAGAACGGACGAACCTTTAGGTACGCTCGCAGATGCTTCCTCGCACCCATGACCCATGGTAAGAGCTTTGTGCTCTCTTGAACGGCCACAAGCAACATTCCCCCAGCATCGTCTTCGCTCGATACGCTGGACGGAGTGGAAGGGAGTAACTTGATCAGGTGGAGGACGGTCGTGAAGTGGGAGAGGACGAGGCGGTTGAGGGATTGGTTCGGCTGTTTGGGTTGCTGCAGCTTTCTGCAACAGAATTAGCGGCGCGAAGCGAGACCAGGAGTAAGCGCACACTCGACCATCTGGTAGAGCCTTGAATGGAAGGTGGTGTGCGATGACGACCGGCGTGAACTTCAGCGCCGTCACCACGAGCTTGTTGAAGACTGGCATGACATCGGTCATCTTCACGTCAGGGTTGGTCGTCGGTCTTCTAGACCGGAGGACAGACGCGGTGAGTAAGCAGACTCACTTTGTGCGCTGTCTATTGAGTACTTCGTATCCCGCCCAGTCCCTTGGTCCGCATCGTCCTCGCTCATATGTGCTGCCGCTCGGAAGGCGAGAAGTGTCTTCCTCAACGACCGAAGGGAGTGCTGCTGAAATAAAAGGATCGTCAGTGCTGGCCTTACAGCTTGGAAGCCGGGTATGCTTGTTCGCCGGAACTCAGACTGACCTTGAGCATCCCCTCCTGCCACTGCCTCAACATCTTCATCGTCACGCTCGTCTTCTTCCGCTCAATTTCCACCTCGTCCTCATCCTCGTCATCCTCAGCCGGATCCATCTCCTCATCCTCATCATCCTCCACTTCCGCCTCTCTCTTCCCTTTCCCTTTTCCCTCATTGCCGAAACTCAACAGATCCCGGTCGTTTTCCTTGAGGTATTTGAAGAACTCCGGATCCTTCTTCTCCAAATCCTTCATCGCCTTCTTCATGGCCACCTCATCCAGCTCTTCCGCCTCACCCTCCTCACCATTCTCCTCGCTCTCCTCTGTCCCGCCCGTATTTTCCTCGTCGTCATCGCTAAGCTCCTCAAGCTCCGACCCGTCCTCAAACCCCTCCTCCATCCCACCCGCTCCAAAAAGCTCATCCACAGTCTTCGCCACACCCCCAGCCCGCCCACCGGCGCGCTTCACCTCCCTCGCCCCATCGACCTCCTCCTCTCCGTCCTTTTCGGCGACTCCGCCATCTTCTCTGGGCGCACCCCGCTGCTTTTGACGACGAGCATTCCGGTCCTCGGTCTTCCGCTTGATCTGCTGATGTTGACGACGGGATTTGATCTGGTCTTTGAGCTTGCCCGAGGCGGCGAATTTCTTGAATTGCTTGGAGATTTTCGCCATACTTGGCTTGGTGATGCTGATTTTGGGTTGGCCAAAAGGAGGATTTTGGGAATGCAGGTTGGAGAAGGAATATTTTGCGGGGAAAATCCCGCGAAATGGACGGGCCACAAAATCCGGGACCGCGGCGAGATCATATCGCCGATGACAAGCAAATTGCGAAAGACAATATCACATTCAAGGTTGCATTGATTCCGAGTAGAGAGGGCTTGAAGGGCTCTTCATTGACTGCCATGGCAAACGAATCCCTCATCCATCGATCAGATCACCTGTCCCCATCTGCCAAGATTGCCACGTGCCATGAAGAGAGATACCACGTGGCTTGCCGCTCCCATCCACGGACAATTGGTCACTACTCCGACCGTACTTTTCCAATAATTTCATTCACACTACTGCTTTAGAAGCGATCTCCATCTCGTTGTCACACTCCACTCTTCCCGCGATGATGGTGCAACGTCAGATTTATCAAGCTGCCAGCAGCGTAAATTTCCCTCACCTCCCAGGTATGGTTTTTCGAGCTTACCAACCCCTTCAACCAGCTGTCCCACCTCTCCTTCCCAATTCGATCGTTCGCGACAGCTGTGTCGAATCTACCCTCTTCCCCAGAAGCGTCGACCTCCACACGGCGATTCCAGAAGCTTGATGATGGCTTGACTTTTGATGACTTCGTCTCGGGCGACGAGCCGCCTTCTCCAGAAGGGGAACGGGTGGTGCTCGGTAATACCAAGCAGTGCGCCTACCCTCGCTTCTTGGGCGCTGAGTCTTACTGAATAGATGTTCAGGCCCCGACTTCCCTCATTCCTGAAACATCCGATCCCGACCGGGGCATCCTATAGTGCCATCAAGAAGGATCTCCGAGGCTTGGGCCTCCATACGGTTTGTGAAGAGGCGAAGTGCCCGAATATTGGGGATTGTTGGGGAGGTGGGAAGGGCGCGGCGACGGCAACTATCATGGTGGTTACCACTCTCAATCATGTCGCTCCGGCTGATCGAGTGCATCAGCTCATGGGGGACCAATGTACGCGAGGTTGTCGATTCTGCTCCGTAAAGACCTCCCGAGCACCTTCACCGCTCGATATCCATGAGCCGGAGAACACGGCCGAGGCGATCAGTCGTTGGGGTCTCGGATACATCGTTCTCACCAGCGTTGATCGAGACGGTGAGTCTCCGGCTTCTTCTGCTCGGATAAAGCTCATGGGATAAGTTAGACCTCGGGGATGGCGGCGCCGCGCACATCGCATCGACCATCTCCAAAATCAAGCAAAAGGCACCCTCCATCCTCGTAGAAGCCCTAACCCCCGACTTCGCCTCCAAAGGCGCCGAGACCGTCCACCTCGTCGCCACCTCCGGCCTCGACGTCTTCGCGCACAACGTCGAGACGGTCGAGCGGTGTACCC
>JAABUL010006457.1_pt1 | contig 13491 bp, 13 predicted proteins | sample 5559151 | NCBI WGS metagenome assembly JAABUL01 (sample SAMN10711876, study PRJNA513368) | rock metagenome | isolation source: Antarctica rocks | place: Antarctica: Victoria Land, Pudding Butte sud | reverse complement strand
CTTATGCACTTGCCAAACAAACATTGCCCCGTTTCTGAATCGTTGGTGTTTCTCCAAATATCAAATATATCACTACTCAGCCGAGTATAGCAATTGCAGCCAGTAGTCTCCTTGTTCCGGTCTTGCAAACCTCCCCAAATAGTGATCAGCGTCAAACAATCATGAGTATTGAAAACCTCTTTATCGAACTTATATGCGCATGACTTGGAAGTACATTCACACCTTCCACGGGCTGCCTTTGTCTTGATCCTTCCCTCAAAGTCGACAATTCCGCCATCAGGCAGTCAAGCTCGCGGCATACTGGTCAGGGAAAGTTGCTAGATTGCGGTGAGTGTATCATGGAACTAGATCTCCATTGCCATTTACAAAATTCATACGGTATGACATCCAACAACGATCTGAACCGTGAACCGTCCATGCATCCTATCAACTCGCACAAGAACGCCGTGCGGACATCATCCGACCCATTCATCCATAGGGCAGACAACAAGGGCATTCAACCGGGTTTCGATGGGCAAGAGCTTGAGCCATCATCATTCGAATAAACGTAAAGCATGTAACCTCAACCAGACCACCGCTCCTCCCAATATCATTGCTTCATCCTCACCCACGATAGCTCCACCATAAAATTGAGACCAGTCTACATCCTCCATGCTAATCTCGTTGGCGACCTGAACAATGCCATTCTCTTCAACGGGCCACCGATATTAAAGCAAGGATCCGCACCGTTGATCACAGTCCCGCCATGAAGGTTCCTCGATCTCAGATATATCACCACACCCACTTAAGATCTGGTAGTGTTGAACTTGCGACTCCTGGTACTTCTAACCCCATCTCGCTCGAGGGTATCATTTTATCCTATAGCGAACCTGAAATCCTTTAGTAGCTTTCAGTCGGCAGGCTTCTGCCACTTGAAATTAGTATCTAGCTAAATTATCGGCCATAATTTCTTGATAGGGCTATCCTTTTCCGCAGTAGATTCTTGAATATGTTAGACTATGACCTGTCGTCTGCAAGAAGCCATTTGGTAATTGGGCATTGTACACTCAACGATAATCTCAACCGTAGGTTGTCGGTGCATCCTGTCATCTAGCACGGTATAGCCGTGCAAACATCATCCGACTCATTCGCCCATAGTGGATGCACGATAAGTGTAACTATAAGCTGAGTGGAAGTATAAGTAAGCTCCCCCTAACTGAAACAGAGCTTTGGTAAGTATGTCTGTAGGAGGCTAGTAAGACAAGAGTCTTGTTATTGAAGCCCTGTCATATTTGTATGACCGTGATTCATGAATTTGCTACTTGTCGTGTCGGAGGTTTTGATGTTCCACCTCTTGCGATATCGTCCGCAGTTTTCTCCGCTAATGCATCTACATTCTAACGTTAGCACATCTTCATCACTGCCCAGTCCCATTTTCATAGGCTTACCTCAATTCTTGGAGCCTGAAGCAATGATCTCAGCCATCTGCTCAGCCAAAGCGTAAGTCATGATCATATAATGTGCACTGATGGGTGTTGGCACAACGCTAGCATCCACAACTCGCAACCCTGAAACCCCTTTCACCTTGCACTCCGTATCCACCACTGTGCCCATACTCGCTGTACCGATGGTGTGATAGAAAGTGCCACCGGATCTTCGTACTCGCGCATCGAGTTCTTCGTCCGTGCTCTTCGAACTCAAAGTTGGGAATCCTGCAGGCGGCACCTCCTCCACAACGACCGCCTGACCTTCCCGAGTCTCAAATGCCGCCATATTACGACGCATTGCGGCGCGAAGAACGACGCGGTCAAATTCGGTCGCATAGTAATTAGGGTCTTGGAGAGGATCCTCCATTGGGTCGGTCGATGCAAGCGTAACGCTGCCGCGGGATGTTGGTAAGAGGCCTATGACGCCGATGCTGATGATCGAGCCATCTAATGGAATGTTCAGGTTCGTAAGGGGAACCTCGGTAGGGGCATACATGGGGAGGATTTCGTAGTGTGAGCGGGGTGGGAAGATATTGGGATCGGTGTCTGTTATGATCTGGTCAGGATGGTCATGTTGAAGTGCACGCTTGAGGTCGGCCGTTGGGGCGGATTCGGCGATTATATAGTCTGTTGGAAAGCCTTCCACGTAGGTGAGATTGGTGAAGAAGGCAGGGGATGGAGCACATACGCCCTTTTCTGGGTCACGGATGCGGTAAAACTGGGTTACGGAACTGTGGTCACTAAAGTTCTTACCCACCTCAGGTGACTCGACGAGGAGAGGGATGTTGTGTTTCTTGAGCTCGTCGGCGGAGCCAATGCCGGAAAGCATGAGAAGTTGTGGGGTGCGGATGGTACCGCAACAAACGATGACCTCTCGGTTAGCCTTTAGTGTTTCGCCCGAAGTGAGTTCAATCCCCGTCGCTTTTTTGATATTGTTGGGGCCATCTTCGAGTATTACCTTTGTCACAGTCTTTTTGTTGATGACTTCGACACCTTTGAGCCCGTATGCTTTTCCTGCAGGTTGACGCTTGCCCTTGTACCAATTCTCAACATGTGGCGCCATGCCCTTATTATCCCCAGAATTATGGTCCCGGATAGGTTTCACACCAATCTTCACATACGCTTCTTTCAACTGCTTTGTGAGGGGATATGTACGACCTAGGGCTGGGGATGAGTGTATGGGACCGTCGAAGCCATGCTGATGAGGATCGGCTTGACGGTCATGATGAGTCTCAGTCTTTCGGAAGTACGGAAGTAGACCGTCGTAGGTCCAACGTTTATCGTGGACTATCTTTCCCCACAGGTCGTAGTCTACCTTGTCACCACGCGTCCAAGCTGCATAGTTGCTGACAGACACATGTCAGAAATCAGAACATGGACGATTGGGCCAGATAGAATTGCTGATGCCACTCACACCGCACTTGAACCAGACAGAACCTTTCCCCCAGCCTGGAAGACCTGTCGACCATCGTAGTGCTTCTGGGGAACGGTCTTGTAATTGTACTGGTACTGACTGCCATTCAGCTGCATTGTACCCATGGGCTCGGTGATTAGAGGGTTCTCATGCTCATTTGGGCCTGTCTCAACGACCATGATGTTGACCGAAGCATCGAGTTCCTTGAGACGAGAGGCTAGGACGCAACCCGCAAGGCCACCGCCTACAATGAGGTAGTCGGTCATGATGATTAATGAAGGAAGATGGTTCAGGGGGCTGGGATGAATGAGCTTTGAGCATGTGTAGCTGACAGTCACTGTAGACAAGAGAAAGCCAATTAAGGAGGATCTGAATGGAAGAATGCATGCACCAATGAGAGCCAATTGCTTATGAGATAAGCAAGCATAACTGCTAGCTGTGCTTGAGGGGAAATCCTTTGATTGCACTACCACACCATCGGCTCTAGCAGCCAAAAACTATGACGACTTACTACCCGAAATAATTTGGAAGTTTGTTCCAAGTGCATATGGACAATGCAAACACTGCGGAGATATCTTTCAATCGATTAGAAGAGTTCACAGTCCACACCCAGATATAGTCCAGCCCTATCGGGCTAGTTACCCGGAGTTTCTATTTTCCATACTCCGGGGTCAAGCTTCCATTACCTTAGCTGCCTAGCCTCGCGGGCAGAGTAAGAATCCGAACGCCAAGGCGGGAGAGCCCCACCAAAATTGACTGCTGAAAGTTCGGATTCTTACTCTACCCGCGAGCTAGCTTAGGCATAAAAATGGATGCTCAGGTCTTCATATTCGTTCTCCTATAGATCCTGCATGTATCATGGATTTCATCCATTTAGATAGACAAAACCCAATGACTTACCCACCCCGATATGACAAATCCATAACATCCCCTTTGCTTGATCGTCGCGAGAGGGTGGCTGTGCATGCGGCTAACTTTACTCGTCAGCGACCTTAGTCCTACATGTGAGTCTACAATCGCCATACCTCGTGCGCTCACTGAAGTAAGCACACTCGATTCAACAAGATCCTCATCGCGATTATCATGTCCTTCATCGTTGCTGGTAATAGAAACAGCACTGGGACCATAACTTGGGAACCTGAACCTTCAACACGTGGTACTTGGTCCATCCTGTCAGTCTGCATCATCACAACTTCCTTGTGCGTATGGACAGCTGTACATCTCAATATCCCACCTACCGACCAGAAATCTGCACAAATTTGGCGGAAGCTCTACTGGCTGGGTGTAGGCCTGTTCGCGCCTGAAATGGTTGCATATACGGCGTGGTATCAAAGACTGGCCACTGCGAAGGGCCTCAAAGATATAAACAAGGCTGTGGGACAGAGGCCTCCTTTATCATGGGTAAAGACGATCTTGAATTCGTTTCATCGAGGCAACTTGTCTGAAGTGGACACCAATGGAAAGTCAGGCGGAGCGGAAACCCCAACACCATCTTTACCATGCAAGAATAAGTGGACTATGACCCATGCCTTCTATGCATATATGGGCGGCTTTGAGCTTGATTCAAGTGGCGCAAAGGACCCTATCCTCCCTCCTGGAAAAGAGCGCATGCGAATGACTTTGAAAGGCGTCGCTGTAGCTCTCACATTAAGGCCAGATTTGCTGAAAGACATCTCAGCGGATGCTATACTTGACAAGAGTAAAGCCAGTCCTTTGGCAAAAGGTATTGTCTGCAGCCAAGCTGTGTGGTTTTGCCTTCAATGCCTTGGAAGGCTGATTTCCTCGGCGCCTTTAAGTCTCATAGAGGTAAGCCACCGTATATCACTCTTTTACTACATATTGCTGAGTCACCCAGCTGAACACTTTCGCGCACTGTGTATTTGCTCTAGTTGTCTATGTTCAGTGGTGGGAAAAACCTCTCGATATCAACACGCCAACGACTCTAAGTGGTGGCAGCGCTCGTGAAATGCTCGCTTGGATGTCTATGCACATGCCAATGAACAAATTAGGTCTCGACACCGATAGCAGATGCGAGGCTCAAAGGATCAGAATCGTCGATAGGGATGACCCGCATTTCAGATCGATTAGTACCTTACAAGTTGACGCCCGGGACGGGGTCCAGGAACCGTGTACGCTGCCCAAAGGATGCATTGCTCTCACCGACTGCGATGAGTTGCTTTCTACGGGCATTTGCTTCTACGATGAAGGTTACGCTGCTCGTTTCTACCCCACTTGGTTCGTAGTTCTGAAGCCAATGGACGTCGAGCGCTGGAAGTGCGCGGCAACCTTGCTCCGGGAGAACCCTAGATCCGGCATTTGGACGGAGTATGATGGACTGCTGAATAATTACACTTCAGACTGGCCACCGCTATCTCAGCGAGGTGCGACACTTGGCGTCTCGATCTGGGTCTTGTTCGTCTGTGCTGGATTATTATATGGCGGGCTCCACGCATTGCCATGGAACTCGGAATTCAGGACGAAACAGGAGAAAGTGCTATGGCGAGCTTCGGTAGGAATGGTAATAGGGTTTGGACCTGTTGCTATGGCAGCGTATCTCGCCAAGGTCGTGTTCATCCAAGTAAGAAAAAACCGAGAATTGCGAGAGCTTCCAAAATCAGGTAACGCAAGATCCTGGTGGCATATTCCAGAAGAGTCAATACCTTTCAGTATTTTCAAGCCTTTTAGAAGGATGGCAAAGCTCCTTTTCTGGCTTGGATCACTAGTGGGATCCTTCGCAGTGGTTGCTATTTGTTTGGGTTACTGTCTGGCCCGCATTTTCATCGTGGTGGAATGCTTCATTGCTCTTTTTCATTCCGAGCCGGGTTTTTTCGAGGCGCCGTCATGGTCTGTATATTTTCCGCATATTACCTAGATCTTTAGACTATAGAACCTGTTGAAACTTGTATTAGTAAGTATTCTTAATATAGAAACTACTTCAATTTTAAAGCTTTGAAGCTATAAAGCTGTTACCTAGAGAAATCGTACTTCTTCTTTATCTGATTTCGAAGATAGATAAGCGTCTTATTATGATAAGTATCGACTATGCTTTTTAAGCTACCCTTTTAGCTGTTCACGATTATGGCAGGAGATCCTGTATCTAAAAGCATTTTCGACTGGAAAGACCTTGCGATAGAATTCAATAAAGGCTGGCCAGCAGAAGAACCCCGACCAGAGTCCCAATTGTCACTGCTCGATGCCCAGATACCATCTTAGGTAAGCCCAAATCCCAGCAATCGTAAAATCACATTACCAAAAGTCGCAGATCAGTGTATGTTACATTGCATGTTTGACTGCTTACTGTTAGCTCGCTTGTTCTAGATGCAGGTACCACGGCGGCAGAGCACCGGAGAGCTAGGAGTCGACGTAGGCTAGAATAATCCGATGCCATATCCGGCCAAAGTGATCAACGACGATTGCATTCGGGGCTCACAGCAAGTAGGATTCACGCATGTCGGTACGTCAACGCCGAATCACTGGTCCATGGACGGACGTTCTCAACCCTAATCATCCTAATCATCTAGTCTTACTGGACTACTACATTACCTGTCCATTGTCATAGCTGCTGGATCCTTCGTAGTGCTTGGAAGGAACAGCATAACGTCTCGAGCCGATCGATTTAGGCAATGGATACTCTGGTCCCGAGGTCTCCGTATACGAAGTCTAGCAATTTTCAAGACAACAAGAACATTTCATTAAGCGTGCCAAGAGCGTTGCATCACGATGAGACCCCTCGTAACTCGTCTTCTACTCCGCCGTGACAATTTCATCGATTTCCGGGGCTGCCGAATCACGTGTGGGGCAGACAGATGCCCGGGTTCGGCGGAAACAACGGTTCTTCCGGCAGTCTCATGTCTGCCATTAACAATGCTTCGCGTACGAGTGCTCGTAGGTCGGGTCTCAGCTTTCCTCCATATTCTGCGTCCAGAAGCTCTTTCCTCCTTGAAGATCCTGTCACAAGTAGACTTCAAAGAATGTACTGAAAGCCTCCGGCTGACAGTATGGCGACCCACAAGTCTACATCTATGTCTCCACAGGCACAACAAGGGGCTTGACAGAACAGAAATCTGTAGTTTGGTATCCTTTCTCGGGAAAAGGATTATGTCAGCATCCTGGACATACTGTGGCGAAGAGTGTAATTCTACTGGGGAGGATGCACAGAAGGGTCTGTCGTGTTTGCTATGGATTGCGCACCAGAGGTTGCAGCTGAGTATGGCTAGAAGTACTGCAGTACGTATCGTGGCCAAAAGAGCAAGACTACTGATCCTGCGGCGATGCCAAGATACAGCAACCAAACACAAGCCCCAAACAGTTGAGCGCCATTGAATACTCTCGATATCGTCGCAGCGTCGTTTCTAGATGATATTCGTTAATGATCATGTACCACACCTCGGAAGGTTCTACTCACAGATTGGGGAAAGGTTGATCTGGAACAGGGACCTCCAAGAATTCGCATAGCTTTGGCCATCCCATCTTCACATTGTATTCCAGCAATTTTTGTTTTGGCACCGTGGCACGGACCTGCGCATTGTGCGACTTATGGACTGCAGGGCCAATTTCCGATACATCGGGTAGATTTTTCCATCTCGTTACCAAAACACCGGCGAGGTATCTCTGTTTGCGAAGAAAACCGATAGGAAATATCAGAATTGGGTATTGCCACATGAACATCTTTCCAATAGTGGCATTGAAGGATTTTGCCCACTTCTCGTCGCTGTCGCGCACAGACAAGAGAACCTTCGCATTAGGGTAACAAAGCATCAAATCTTCATAGAGATCACAACCAGGGGAGTCGACGGTAGCCCGAAAGCCGCGCATCAAAGCTTTCAGCTTGGCTGCGTGCGGGATTTCCCCATGCGAAGATGCTTCCGTTTTGGGTTTGATGAGCTGTGCGAATGCAATGCTTTGATCAGGGTGATCGAAGCACTCCTACGTGAAGTTCGGTCTCAAGCTGTAAATATCTCTTGACAGGACGTTTGACCTACCGCCATATGATAGCATGGATTGAAGCCGAGGATTTCTAACGCTGCTTTCAGAGAACTGGTACCAGTCCTGGGCAAACCGGCGCCGATGACTTGGAGTACATCCTGGTCGTTCTCATTGATCTGAGCTCTCGCATGCTGTGGTAAGTCCACACCAAAAAGTTTCCGTAGGCTCTTCAGAGACATGGTTTCTGCAGCAAAATGCTTTCCGATGGCACTAGCACTAAGATGTCTCCGGTGGAAACAAGAATTGGTCGATGCCAAGGCGCAGAGAGCCGCTAAACTTGGTGGGGGCTCTCATTTTGAAAGGACCAATTCTTGTTTCCACCGCGAGATGTCTGATGTAAGCCTCGCTAATCGAAATAAGGGTTAGATGTTGGAATTCATTCCGGATAAGCCTCGGCTGATGACATAAGCAGGGTCTTGGCATGCACATGCCGAGGCACGTTGGTGACAGAATAATTCGGACACTCCCACTAAAATAGAAAGTCTTATGAATTAATTACTTTATATATATCATTGACATTTCTTAGCCTCATAGTGTTAAATAGTACCTCTCACTGATTTTCGTGATACATACATACGGTTCCCGTCCGAAGCACATATGTGATCTGGGTGTCTGGTATGGCTCTTGATTCGGCCTAGCGTCCGAATTATTCTGTCACCGACGTACGAGGGTCGGTTGAATAGTAGTAAGTCGTGGCCGATGCTTCCCATCGGCCACGACTTATCCAATCAACCCTCGTGCAGAGTTTTCATTGATGCGTGTCCCTTTACATAGAGATATATACATCGATAATATCAACATACTATTCCACTCACCAATGAAACATCAGACGTGTCATATCTTTCATTATTAGACAGCAAGCTGGTCGCTAACCCGGAGGGGCTTAGCGACCACAACATGGGTGTGGTCGCGATGAGGCAGGGGGACATGACCTGGAACGAGGACGCTATTGTGATGAGGAATGCGGACGACTACATTGGCATCGTCAGAGGTCCCCCCACGATTCTGTCCCTCATTATCTCCCGAGCTCATCAAGTTGAGGAAGGCGTCCAAGACGGAGGGAGATGTCGTCTCCGCCTGGTGCTGCAAGATCCTTCTAATTAGCATCTACTGCGCGATGGGCAGCTAGCGCGGGGTAGTCTCATCCACGAACGGATCCGCGTTTATATAGATTATTAACTAAATCAATGATATTTGAGCGTTAGCCTCCGGATAGATAAATTCAGCGTATTCCACCCAGCCAGGTTTTCCTTCTACGCAAGATGTTTTGGAAGGTCAATGAATTCACTGCTGCCGCAACCTAGATGGTGAACACTCGTGGTATGGACCACTCGTGGTGTGCACCACTGATGGTGTGAACCACGCCTTGTGGTGTAAGCTATTCTGGGTACACACCACTGCTGATGGTGTAGACCACTTTAGGTGTACGGCATGGCTCAAGAATCATGTAGTTTCGTGTTAGGGATGGAAGTCGAAAGCTGCATAGTGGAGTTAATAATGTTAATCGTTCATGCTTCTTCAATGTACCCATTCAAGCTTCTTGGGCGTACATTGCCGCTCTTTTCCTACGAAGATAATCGCCTGCACTTATAGGGGGACTTCGTACCTGAAAGAAGTTCTGCGTAAAGTGGCGAAAGCCTGGCAGCAGCTCCTCCGTCGGCCAGCTATGATGCCGCTCATGATCCTCTGGATTGCCACAATCGAACCTCTCTTTCATGCATATCCGATCGCGGACCTTCTCGTTCCCTATACCCGAGTATCTGCGGTTATGTGATGTAGAAGATGGACGGATTGACCCCTTCCTGGACTCTGAAAGGGCGAAAAGACGTTTACTCTATAATTCGCGGTCGAATTAGCATTTAGAGCTACGCACGCGGAGGTATTATAGCTGGGAGTGATTCGACTCACCTATTAGAAATATTCGTCTACCTTCTACTTAATACCATGGTTATGAAGCTAAATAAAGCCCACAGAGCCTAGAGCTTCGTCGATTTCAGAGGCGATCCGCTGGCGGTCGCCAGCAGAGCCATAAAGGAAGGGGTTGAGATCAATAGACAAGATAGTTAGATACATCCGAGCAAGACTAAAGCTCCTCGCAAATCGCAAGAGTATTAATAATAGCATGTTACAATAATGTTGCAGCAAGGAGGTATATGGGGACACTAGGCAGCATGTAAAAGATAACGTATATATTATATATACCCCAAATTTAGGATCGGAGACTACCGTTTTTGATTAGGAGAGGGAGTAGGGCCGCTTTTAGAGGGAGTAGCGAGGGAGTAAGAGGGAGTATAGACGGGGAGTACGGGGAAGCAAGGTGGCTTAGCAAGGGAGCAAAAGAGGCGGAGCACAAAGGAGCCGAAAGTGGTAGGCTTATAGTATTGCACCCCTGCTCCTTCAATTGACAACCTCTGTTCCTGAGGGTAATTGGAATACTTGCTACTTGGTGGCGACTGGTGTATCTTCTAGAAGCGGTCGCCACCTGATGACATGTCCAACCTAGCTCCGTCCGGATTTTTTTTGAGAACATGCTCATTTGTTCGTCGTCAAAGCTATTCGTACGCGGAAGCTTCTCTCCTTGCCATAGCAGACGGTTGGGGAAGACAAGCCCGCGCTCAACCTCTAGCGCTCCTGAACACGAGGTTGAGTGTAGTAATGAAATTGCAGGATTTCTGCAAACATGCTCCAGCAGCTCCGCCTATCACAATCTCGAATTTAATGCAAGCAGGCTTACCATAAGAATGTGCGCGTATCACAGCGACGGCACCCACCATCACGAAGCAAGTGTTTCCTGCCGCGACTCATTTCATAACATGCCCACTTCACCTAAAGCCTTGTGGCGACTGAGCGGTTGGGTATGTGGCAGCCACGTTCTCGGTCGCGGCGGTGTAGGCTTACCCTGACCGGAAGATCTAGGCGAACACATGTTTCGAAATGATGCGTTCTTCATGCAAAGAGTCAGAGCCTTCCTCCACTGACCGGCGAACACTGCACATGATTACACACCTGTTGCAGAGTAGATAGGAGCCTGCAAGGGGGCAGCGAGGCTGGCGCTTAAATATACGTTCGGCCATCCTATGACAACCGCAGGAGAGGCACCCTCAGAGGAATCGGCGAAGCCTTAGAAGCAGCCTGATGTTGGAAATGCAGGGTTCTGTGGCCATACTCGTGTGAGTGCTTGATTGATTGAGAGGAAAGAACTATTAAGAGGAGTGTTAGATAATGTTAAACATTCAGGAGTATGATGTATAATTTTAGCTGAGTTCATGTGTGTTCTATAGTGTAAAGAACAAGACAAAATGATAACAAGATTTTGTAGACTGTGGCCACCCGCTTAGTGTCTTGGCAGAAGAGCTTACTTCCAACAGATAATAGTCCATGCCAAGCATATAGGGCTGATACAGATATCTACGCTTACACCCCCCTCCCAACCGGTTATGGCCGTGGCAAGGCCTACTATCGCGAAATCTCCCCTAGAAATCGGGGCGCTCAGTGCTCCATTAGCAGGCATAAGGGCTTACCTGTAGTAGTTCTTAATTGGTCCCGGGGCCCGGCTAGGATAGCTGTTCCGATTTGCCGCTGGGGGGGTGGTAAGCGTAGGCCATTGGGGGTGTAATTGTAGGCAAAGGGGGTGTAATCACAATACCTCCCCAAATTATAACATCTACGCTTAGGTTGTTGGAATTGACCCAAAGCAGCTCAAGCTGAAGGCTGGGGAGCCATCCAAGATTAGACAGGTCGCTTCGAAGGACAGCTCGAAGATCGTTTGTGTGCGAGGATCCAAGTGCTGTTGACACTCAGCAGTGCCGGGATTTTTCGCCCCCCTCCTCTTCTGAGCCTCCTGAATTCATTTTTCATCTTAAAAATATTACTTCTAAAGTTCCACTGCTCCCCATAGACGTTCTTTTTAGCATCATATTTTCTTTCATGTCGATCTTTGTTTTCCATTGAAGCAGAAATTTTTGCTTGCTTCGAATCTGGCTAAGCCTATCATTACAGGTCTACCCTCCCACGATGAGCAATATTCCGAGTTCACCTAGCACCTGCGCGGCTTGTAACCAAACAGTCAATTGTGATTTCTTACTCTATGCTAATGCGACAAACCTTCAACCGAATCAAAAACTCGCTCCATAACGAGATAATTGGACTCTCGGTATCGTCATTCCTGCCTTTTCACAAAGTGCTTGGAACATGCAGCTTATTCAGGCAGATCTCTCGTGCTTTTATAGGCACCGCCGTTCTTTCCATCGTCATGGCGTTCCTGCTTCTAATCGACGAGGTGCGTCTTTTGCAGCGTCCCTTCGGTCCGCCTCAAGATACAAAATCAGAGTAAGCATATGTCTCCATCTCGGAGCGTCGGATCCTTACATCCTCCAGGGAAAGAAAGAACAGAAAGCTCAAACATGGTGCCGAATCGCTCCTCCACACCTTCAGCGATCAACAAATCGTCACCGGGATAACACTTATTATTGCAACGGAAAAGAAAGCCTGTCAGATGTCTGCCTACCACTACAATCTCGTCTGTGTGATGATGTTGATGTCGATGATCACACACCTTAACACTTTGATTAACATAACCCGGTTCTTTCGAAAGGGGTACCTCGTCGGCTCACTGCGCTTCATCTCCATATCTGCAACCATAGTTTACAACGGCATCCTTTTTCAAAGCCGGAACACCCCATGGTTTCCTCGCGATGCTGGTTCGCTCTCTATCCTCCCCGCGGCATGCTTTGAGAACAAGAATGGTAGCCAAGGCTTGGGCTTCCACCAGTACATCAGTGATGTGACGTCCAACAAGACCATGGCAGCCGACCGGCTGGCAGGGGGATTCGCCCAGTATATGATTCTTTCTAGCTTCTGTGTCTTTGCTATCGTAATGCTCGGGATCTACTCTTTGGAGCCGTGTCTTGGATCCCCACCGGGACAAGGAAGGCGCTGGGTGTCTTTGGGACTTCGTGTCCTCTCTACAATAATAACCTCCATGATCGTCAGTTACGCAGTCGTGAAGTACAATCTATTAAGGAGAAATATGGAAGTGGAGAAGTGGTATCAAGTGGGACAGACGGATACCTGGACCGTTAGCCAGCTCCTTCCGTATGTGCTGTTAGGTTCTTCAGGCATTGCAGTGATGAAGGCTTTAGACGGTATGTCCTATCGCCATTCATTGAAAGTGAGGCAACATCTTAATCTAACCATCTCTGCAGAGACTATTGACGGGCCCCGTGGCTCGCGCCATAACAAAGGACGAAAAGAAGTCAAAGCAGACGACGATAATTTTCTGCTACATTGTGGCTTAAGGGCACATTCAACGGAGAGATGCAATATTGAAGAGCTCTACGGAGAGCGCAAAGCGTACGGTCAACCCTGTCTAGGGTGATTAGAAACCAAGATGTAATCAGATGGGAACACTGGGGAGCAAGAAGGGAGCATAGGGTAGTATTGGGGGGTATAGGGAGAGTACAAGTAAGCAGCGAGGGAGCATAAAGGAGCATATTATAATAAGACGCATTGGATGTTATCTGTTGGATATCAGTGTCAGCCCTGTATGCTTGGCACGCATGTATTTAGTAGGACACGTATCCATAGCTGAACAACAACCGTTCCATCAATTATTCAACAGGTTAT
>JAABUL010006456.1_pt1 | contig 13492 bp, 9 predicted proteins | sample 5559151 | NCBI WGS metagenome assembly JAABUL01 (sample SAMN10711876, study PRJNA513368) | rock metagenome | isolation source: Antarctica rocks | place: Antarctica: Victoria Land, Pudding Butte sud | reverse complement strand
GTTTCATGAATTGTCAGTACTCTGACAATTGCACGTGAAATGAGTTGTTTGCAATCAACAGTTTCAGCAACAGAATTAAGCTGTTTCTCAGCTACGTTGCAATCTTTATGAGTTGACATTTCAATGTCTGTGCTTTTCAAAGTTGTTGATTTGAATTGAGAAATTCTATCTCTTGAGAAATGTACTTCATTTAGATGCATTTCTTGCACTGCTAAAATCATGACTTTCAGCAGCATACTTTTGACATGCATTGCTGAACATGTACTCATGTTTTCACTGACACTGTGAACAGACATCTTCTTGACTTTGTTAATCACTTGTGTACAGTAGGTTTCATCTTGCGACCTGTCTTCAACATGTTTCGCTGAATATCTTCGTTCACTAACACTGTGAACAGACATCTTCTTGACTTCGTTAATCACTTGTGTACAGTAGATTTCATCTTGCGACCTGTCTTCAACATGTTTCGCTGAATATCTTCGTTCACTGACACTGTGAATAAACATCTTCTCGACATCGTTAATCACTCGTATACAGTACAGTTTTCTGATCGCTACGAATATAAAGCTATTTAAGCTTTCTATTCTAGTTAGCTTTCGCTGCAGAGTGAGCAGCAAACAATTCACAGAGATGTTTTCACTCTTATAGTCAGATCATCTCAATGATGCATTAATTGAGTTTGTCTTTTCTGATCTATGTGCTATTTCAAAGTTGCAGATCAACAATCTCATAACTCATCTGACTTGTCTTTCGTTTAGCTTTCAAACGTTCATAAAACTCTTCAGATTATTATGATCAGTCAGAACTTCAATAGTATGATAATTGTCTTTCACATAGTGTTGTCAGTGTTTAAACATCGCTACTATGACTAGAAGCTTCTGATCATATGTCTCATAGTTTCTTTCAACGTGTATCATCATTCTGAATCAGAATGCAATTGAATGTCACTGATCTTCGTCATCTGACTGAGACAAAATATTCGTGACTGCATAATTGAACGCGTTGATCTTGATGTGTATATGTTGCTCTGAGTCAAAGTGTCTTAGTATAAACACTCTCATAAAGACGTCGCGAAGCTGATTAAAAGCTTGTTTCGCTTCGCTTGATCATATGAATGAGCTCATTTTTACATCTTTTACACTATCTCTCAGCAGTTCTGTTAAAGACTCTGCTATCTGAGAGTAGTGATGTATAAAACGTTGATAGAAATTGACAAATTTCAGAAAAACTTGTATTTTTGAATACATCTTTGATCTGAATCACGTTTTGATGATGTCTACTCTACTTGAGTTCATCGAAACATCTTTGATGAATATAACAAATTTTAGAAAGTTCACTTTAATGATGAAGAATTCACACTTCTTTAAGCTAGCATATAGCTTGAACTTTCTTAGTCTCTTCAGAATCTGCTTCACGTGATCTACGTGATCAATCTTCTTTACAAAGAAGATTAGAATATCATTCAGATAAACAACACAAAAGTTGTTTAAAAGCTTTGTCAAGATCTTATTAATATAAGTCTGAAAGATGACAGATGCATTGATTAAATCAAATGACATGATCATATATTTGAAGTGATCATAACAAGTACAAAACGTCGTTTTTCACTCATTTTCACGTTGAATTCTGAGATGATGATAAATGTTCTTCAGATTTAACTTAGTGAACTGCTTGACTTTATTGAGTTTGTCTAAAGTTTCACTAATTAAAGACAGTGAATGATGATTTTTGACAGTGATCTTATTTAGATCTCGATAGTTCACGCATAAATGAAGACTATCATTCTTTTTGAGAATGAATAAAATAGACGTGTCGGTTGAGCTGATGAAGTGCTTAATTCATTCTTTCGCTAAGACATCGTCTAGATATTGTCTCAGAGTCGCTAACTCTGTGTTCAACAAATTATACAACGATTCATACAATGACTTTGCAGTGATTTCAATTGCATAATCATGATCTTCATGCAAAGACAGTTTGTCTGCACTTTTTATCAAGAATACATCTTTGTATTTTTTCAATTCAATGAATAAAGTCTGCGTTTTGAACGCATTTATGATACGACTCGTTGTGCTATTTATTGCTTTCACTTGATGTTCAATGATTGACTCTTTGACAACGTTGATCATGACAAAAGCATACACAGTAGACTCATCTTGTAAAGCTTTTGCAAATACTTGTGCGAAGAACAACTCAAATGCATGCTCATTCACGTTGAAACATCATGTTCTTGCAATCATGTTTATTTGAATACACTTGAATTGCATATTCAACATACTCAGAATCAAAGAAGATTCTTTCTTGTCAATAGCGTAAAAGATACTTATATGTTTTTTCTCTATGTTTCAGCTGTCTCTTAGTTGATAACACATCTTATAGACGTCATAACAATAAACATTCTGATTATTCATTCAGGTAAATCTTGAGAGATCAACGTTCAGCAATGACATATCTTGCTTGATGAGAAAACGTTGACTAATCACGTTCATCTTGACATCAATATTCATGTGAATCTTCGTTTCTGTCTTCTGATCTGCCTGAATTACATGCTTTTTATATATAAGAGTCTTTACGAAGAGAATTTCTTGTTTTTCCCTCGATGATTTGAAGCATTCATCAAGAGCTTGTCTTTTCTCGAAATCTTGAAACGACTCATGTGCAACATTGAATTGATGAATACTCAATTTGCATCAGATTTTTTTGATTTATTCTTGATCTTTTCGTCTTTATAATCTGTAGAGTAATTATTCTTTTGATTGCACATATAGCACGTTATATTGAACAAATTCTTGTTATAACATGACGAAGTGTGCAAGCTTATCTTTGACGAAAAATTGAGCTTAGTTGATCAATGAGATTTCTTTCGCTTTGAATGAGTCTTCTTGTTGACTTTATCTCAATCATGCAAGTTCTCATCTTGAAGTCATTTCAACGACAAGATGTGTTCTTTTTGCAGATTTATTTTCAATCAAGCGACAAGATTGATTAATGCATTTCGTGTGATAGAAATCAACTGCACATTAGTAATGATCACACGCAGCTCAGATCTCAACTTAATGAATAAATGAGTTCGCTTATGCTCATCATTATACAACGAAAGTTGATGTTTCAGAATGCTCAGATGAGCTGCAAACGTTCATATCGTCTGATCTAAACGTTGCGATGCGTTCGCGTACTGCTGAGTCACGTTTATGTCTCAATTCATCGAATTCTCGATTAAATTAAGAAGAAAATTGATAAAATTGAATCACGTCTGCTGAGCTGCAGACATAGTTTCTTTGTGATTAAATCAAAGTTTCTTTGATTCATTCTTTAAATAAATCATGCAGTACAAAATCTTTTTCTCATCACTTTCAAAATGTCAAGAAGTATTTCAAAATGAGATTTTGACATCGCGAATTCACTCTCTATGCTTTCTTATGATTTTGTCATGATACTTCTTCAAGAGCATTGAGAATCTTCGCTTCTGTAAAATGACTTCATGATGATTTCATTTCATCGTCGTCGACATTATTGAGACAATGCATAGATTGTTCAAGTTCTTCGTGAAAGCTTGAGTGAAAGCTCAATGACTTCTCTTCATTGTTTCAATGACTTGCAGAGTCTCAATCTTTGATTGAATAGCTGCTAGCTTTTGTTTCTTTTGCAGTTCATCACGTTGAAGCATTACGCAAGTCAGCTGTTCATTAATATCAAGAGAGAGTTCATCTTCTGCTTCTTTGCTTTCTGATTTCATTATGCAACGTTCGTTTTCTGATATGATATCTTGCAAGATTGAGATGTCATCATTTCAACTTTGTTGCAATCACGTTGCTGTTGTCATGCTTGAATATCAAATCATCATTTCTAAGAAGAGTTTGAAATAATTAGAACTGTGATGATCAAGTTTACTAGATGAATAGACGAAATTTATAAGAGTAATATGACAATGTGATATTTTAAGCAGGCACAGAATGAGTATATTTTATGATAAAGCTAATTATTAAGAAGTTCTTGATAACTCGAGAAAATCGATCGACTATAGAGAGTTTGTCAAGCATTGTCAAGTTGAGCACAACATAACTCATGACATATTAAGTCGAAGATATGACGTAGTCTAAACGATGTCTTGACAGAGTCATAGAGTTTCAAAGTTAACTCAGATGTGATCTTCAACTCAGTTTCTGACTTTAGTCTCTGATTTAATCTTTATGTGTCAATTCATCATAACATCTAGCAGTAAACATGTAAGTGTGTTTTCGCGACTTTTTGTCATTTGCGCGTCATGTACTAAATTTAGTACTGCATTTATAGTCAATCTTTGTTTTCTGTCTCTCATTTGATCGAAGTCTAGCAGCTTGTCATTCATTTTCGCTATGTATGACAGTTGCATCACTATTAGCTTTTTCACTATCTTGTCTAAGCAGTTTAGCAATGTAATAATTCTGTATGTCTTTGAAATTGAATAATTCGATTTATTTGATTTTTTCAGAATGATTTCTGTGTCTTTGCGTCATATCTTTGAATGATAGTCATTTTCAATCAGATTTGAATACATCAGATTGAAAATTTTCAATACGCTTTTGTATGCTTGCTGCATGATTGCAAATAACATATCATCTGATTTGAATGCTTTTCTGAGTGCTGAAGAGTTAATAGCATGCTTAATCTTTCTCTCGATAATTCTTGATCACTGTATACTTTCGTTCAATAGTAAATTCTCATTGATTTGAACTTTCAAAGATAATGAATACATTGCTTTCAAGAATGTCTTGCACTTTTCATTGAATTCAGTTTTCAACTTCTTTTGTGCATTCTGTATTGAGGGTAGCTTTTCAATTAGTCGTGATTTGATGAACTTGTATGTCTGAAACACTTTCTTTTCTTCAACTTTGTTCAGAAAGTTGATTCAGAATTGATTTTTGATCAACTTTATTGCATCATGATATGAATTTCACATTCGCATTATCTCTGTTCATGCATTATCAGTTCTGCATCTTTTTCAAATTCGCTTTTTTGATGACAGTGCTTTTCGCATTTCAATGAGCTCGTTGTTTCACCAGAGTTTCAATTTTGCGCATATTTGCTGTTTAAATACAAATAACTTCACTGCACTCTTGATGCATTCAATCAAGTAAATGACTTTTGTCTCTAGATTGATAGTTCTTTGCATTTTGATAATCATTTTATTCTTCGTCTTTTGTAAGTGCATGTTGAATTTCTTTCAGTCAACTTTTTGCAAGTTGTAAGATGCATTTAGCGAGTTTTCAACCAATTTCATCTTTTCTGTGACTATCATAAACAAAATTACTTTATGATCGAACTCTGTGTTTGCATCTTCATTCACATGTCAGTTTTTGATGTAGTTTTGCATACTTCTTGATGCAAAAGCTAAATCAATTACTGAGCTTAATCTTTTAAAATAACTGTGATAAGTGTTTATATTCAATGTATTAATCAGATCACAGTCATGCATTCTTACTTAGTTTACTAATAAGGTTTGGCTTGACTGAAGACTATCAACAAGCGAAAGTGACTGTTAGTTGACTTGACTCGATCAATGTTGATCGCTAGAGAACAAGAAGATTAAGCAGGGAAAAGAAAATAAATAGGTCGTTTTCCCTTCTGTTTCTCTCATCATCTCTTTCTGTTTCTTCATTTCTTAGAATTCAGTCAGAAACACGCTTTTGTCTTACTCACTCACTTCATAGACTCAGTCGCTTAGATAGAGAGAGTGCTTGACATCTCAGAGCGACTTTCGAGGCAAATTTTAGCTCTGAAGATCGTCAGAGATCATCGAGTTTGCTCAAACACATATAATATATATTCATTCAAACGAAGACAATGCTTGATAGACTTTCGTTCTAATGAGATTTGCAATCTTCGTGTTTCATCAGCTATGATGCGCATTAAAGTCTTCTGTAATAATAACTTTTTGATTGTCATTTAGTCTAATCTTTGCTAACTCTCACTCAATCATGTATGATTGCTTCTTCTCTGCGTTTTGTGCTTTTTCGTTATATATGTTGAGCAACAAAATCTCATTTGAAATTTTATCGTTCACTATCATTATCGCTTGTATGTCTTCGCTGTTGACTATGTCTGAATTTTAATTTTAATTTTTTATTTCTTCATTAAGTGCATGCAGTCTATGACTATGACATTGTCTAGACGCTGTATGTATGCTAAGTTACATGTAATCTGGTCAAAGTCGTTGCTTTATATCTTTTTGTTGATCAATCACATCGATAGTTTGTGCATACAAGCGCTCTCGCTCAACTCTCGTCATCGTACTTTCGTTTTTCTTTGTTTCTTCGCATTCTTCGCGTTCTACTCTTTCGTTTCTAATAGTCATTTTCTCGTCGCAATTCGAGTATTTTTCAAATACTCTAGTGTTGCAATTCTTTCAATCTTGATGATGAACAGTGTCAATATAGTGTCTGTATTTTTGAGCTGAGCTTTTTTCTTAAGCTTTATCTGCTCTGCTCTATAATGTCTGCAGTTCAGCAGTAAATGCTTCGACGTTTGCCTCGCATTGCATATTTCATAGCATTTGTTCGAATTATTCTCTGATAATCGATGCAAATAGCTCTTGAAATATTCATGTTTCATTTTCAGCTGAATAAAGGTTGAAAACGTTAGTCTATCGATTTTTCTCATCTTTTTTAGTGATTTATGACTTAGATTCACATTCGATATGTGCTTTTGATACTGATTTCCCTTCTTGATGCTGCTTTTTCAGACATTTAATCATTGTAATTTCGTCTCTTTGCAAATTTCGTCTCTTTGCAAATTTGCTTTTTGACGAAGCTTATGACGATTGCTTTCATGTTGTTGATAATTGATAATTCTTGAGCAGCGCTTTTGATCAATTGATCTGCTTTTTCGTTCTCAATAATGCTCTTGCAACTCAATATTCACTGTATGCAAATTTGACACTGATTCTGACGTAAATTGATCAAGTTTTGTCGTATGTCATTGAATAACTTTGCATTAATGTTGCTCTTTGTGTTTAGTCTTTGCAAAGTCATTTGACTGTTTATGTACACTCAAATTTCGCTGCTTTTGAGTGCTTTTTCACTGCATATTGCGATTGCATCGCTAATAGCTTGCAGTTTCGCTTTCGTTGTGATTATTTTGTCAGAAACGCTTGTCGCTTTGCTGTATTTGACAAATTCATGCGTGAATATCACTGTCGTTTCAGTTTCTGTTTTGATCTCTGCTATCTTTTTTCGAGTTTGCGATGCGTCGATATACATCACTATGTTTTTAGCCTTTTTGATAATTCTTTCTAATTCTCTGTAGTGCGAATTGATCGTTTCGCAAGTTTCGCTTTTTGCAAATTCGATTTGAATTCTTGCTAAATGCTTGATTTCTTGATCTCATGATTTCTTGAAGTGAGAAGTTTCGATTTCTTTTATTGAATTCAGTGTTTTTTGCACTTTGTTCAATATTCAATATATCTGCGTGAGTCTGTCTTTGCACTTCTTGACTTTTCAAGATAAGTTTGCCTTCATCTCGTTTCAGTTCAGATATTTTGATGCGTTCAGATCTAGATTCAATTCAATAAAGTATTGAGATAAATATGAAATAGATGTTCTTTTTCTGATAGAGTGTTTTTTCAATAACTCAACTATTCAAATTGCATAGTTCTTGCACTTTTGATCTAATTGCATCTTCATCGACGAGATTTCAACTTCTATTTGCATAGCATCTATTGATGATGTTCGAAATACATTCAGAATTTTTCGTAATGCAGCGTTTTGCAGTTTGCGAAATTTGACTAAGTAGCTTTTTGATTATTTCACCATATTTCGACGTCATAATCGCTAATAGACGTGATGTATATCAGGTATAACTGCTTTTCTGATTTGACATTTAGTCTTCACTCGTTATTCATTAATTTAAATAACGAGTGTAACGTTCTTATGACTGTCGCGATTTTCGTTTGCACATGAACTTTGAAGTTGAACTTTCGATTCAGTCAGACTTCTAGTCATTGTACACATGTCTTTGATTTTATGATCGTGTTATTGAGTAGAATAATTATTTGATTGAGTGTCACCTTGTGACTTTCAAAGTGTATCAATTTAGATTTCGAGTCATCGAATTGCACTGCGTTGTTCTCAGCTCATGTGAAAGCGATTTTTGCTGCGTTTTCCAGTATTTTCACATTCTTGTCAATATTTCTTCCCTCAACGTATAGCATCACGTCGTCAATATAGCTGAGTGACTGTAAATTTCCGAACTTTGCGCGAATCTTTGAAAACAGATATTGAATATAAATTAGAAATAAAATGAGCGAGATAAATGAGTCTTGTGATATTTCTGTGCTTATTTCCTTTGATTTCTGACGTTTATCGTCAAATGCTAAGTCAATAATTCGATTTTGTAAGAAACATTTTACTCAATTGATTAAATTGACTGATATTTTCAATTTAATCAATATTTTGATCAGCTGTTTCAACGCAACATGGTCAAAGACTTCTTTGACATCTAGAAGTAAACAGATAAGCGTGTTTTCTTGACTTTTCGTCATTTGCGCATCATGTACTAGATTTAGTACTGCGTCTATAGCTGATCTTTGTTTTCTACCTCTTATTTAATCAAAATTCAGCAGCTTATCGTTAATTTCAGCTGTGTAAGACAGTTGCACTGCTATTATTTTTTCTGCTACTTTGCCTAAACAGTTTAGCAGCGTAATAATTCTGTATGTTTTTGAAATTGAATAATTCAACTTGTCTGATTTTTTTAGAATAATTTTCGTGTCTTCGCGTCATATCTTTGAATGATAGTCGTTTTTGATCAAATCTGAATACACTAAATTGAAGATTTTCAATATAGTTTTGTACGCTCGCTGTATGATTGCAAATGACATATCATCTGATTCAAGTGCTTTTCTGAGTGCTGAGAAGTTAATAGCATACTTGATTTTCTCTTCGATAACTCTTGATCACTGTATACTTTCGTTCGATAGTAATTCTTCATTGGTTTGAATTTTCGAAGATGATGAGTACATTGCTTTCAGAAATGTCTCGCACTTTTCATTGAATTCAATCTTCAATTCTTTTTGCAAGTTTTGTATCGAGAATAGCTTTTCAATTAGACGTGATTTAGTGAACTTGTATGTCTGAAACACTTCTTTTTCTTCAACGTTGTTCAAAAAATTGATTCAGAATTGGTTTTTGATCAGCTTTATTGCATCATGATACAAATTTCACATTTGCACTATCTTTGCTCATGCATCATCATTTCTGCATCTTTTTCAGATTCGCTTTTTTGACAACAGCGTCTTTTGCATTTCAATGAACTCATTGTTTTATCAGAGTTTTGATTTTGCGCATATTCGCTGTTTAAATACAAATAATTTCACTGTATTCTTGATGCATTCAGTCAAATAAATGACTTTTGCTTTTAAACTTGTGATTCTTTGCATCTTAATCATCATTTTGTCTTTTGTCTTTTGCAAATGTTCATTAAAGTCTTTTCAGTCAACTTTTTGCAGATTGTATGACGCGTTCAAAGATCGCGCAGAGAACAACGTTGTTTCAGAGAAGTAGAGTGTTTCTTATCAAATCACTATCTGTTTTACCTTTTCTTGATGTGCAAGACAATAAGTCGAGATCAGTCGTTACTATTCTGAGCGAGATAACGCGACTACTTTGATACCTGAGATATAAAGCAATTGCGTCAAGCATTTTCTATCAAAAAGAGTAATCTAGGTTCTTGCAGACTAAATTTATACCATTTTCGTCTGACATAAGTTGGTAATAGAAGACGATCTATTGCAGGTTTCAAGATAGAAATTGAGAAATCTCTACACTAGAGTTATTGTCTACGTGAAACGCTCTGAGTAAGAGATTAAAGAAATATTTAAGTGATGTCAAGTGAATTTTCTAGAAGTTCGAAGCTCAAAACTCGGAAAAACCCTCTATGAAAAGAAATATAAAGAGTCGCTTTATGCGCTCTTTCTCGTCCCGTTTCGCGAATAGTAACGCGAAACTCAGTAAAAGCAATAGCTCAGCGTCAGAACTCAAAACGTTGACGATAGAAATTAAAAAGTCAACGATAGAGATTGAAACAGATCTATGAAATGAACTTAGCATGAGTTCGTCAACAAGCAAACAACTGCAGAACGACATTGTCGATTTATTTTGCAGTCAACAAAAATCGCTCACACCAGTAAATAGAAAAACGCAATACATGTTTAGTTCACTCGATGCATTGATGCTAAATTCACATGCAAACGCGCATAACGACAAGAATACAATCAATCTGCGAAATGCAAACTCGCAGCAAAAAGAGCAAACATGAGCGATTGTGAAATTCAAAGAAATGAAAAAGCGAAAAGCGATGAAAAGTTCGCAAAAAGAAGCTAGCATCGAAGTTGATACGAGCAAGTGCTACGATGTCATCTCTAAAGAGATGCAGGTAAAGAGACTGCGCGAAAGAATTGAATTTACAGTCAATCAGCTAAGACAAGCAATATCAGAATAGAAAGAGACTATAAGTCATAGCTTAATCTACATTCAAAAAGCATACAACGAAAGCATAGAAAACTCGATTCAGAAGCAAATAGATCGACTTCAAAGTCAAACAAACAACAAACTGAAGATCATTCTACAATTGATTCAACAAAATGCTGAAGACATCAAAAAGAGAATCAATGCAAATCAAATGACAGAGAATTCGCAAACCTTGCAGAAGACGCAGGTTTCGCAAACGTTGCAAGTCATGCAAAATTCGCAAAAACCAACGAAGAAGCTCACATATGCGCAAAAAGCAGCTCAAGTCACAAGTGCAAATGCAAATGCAAACACAAATGCAAATGTGAATGCAAATGCAGGCGAATGAAACCTGATTATCAAGAAATTCTCGTCAAAATCACAAGAAATATCGTATCGCGAAAGAAGACTCATTGTCAATCTCAAAAATGAGAACTGAACGTTGAAGACGATGAAAATGCGAGATTCGATGAATAACGCATTGAAAAAGGCGAAAATCGATCTAAGAGTCGTCACGATAGTCAAAACGCTAAAGAAAAACAACATTGCTTTGACGATCTCGAAAAAATACATCGCAGACGTCTTACTAGCGCAAAGAGCAATATGAGAGCATGTTTTTGATGTTAAAAGCATTAAGAAAGATGAGAAATGACACAAAATAGTTATACACAGTCTGAAAACCGAAATCTTCAACATGAAGATCGAAATGAAATATCTGAGAATCGAGCTAGAGAAGTACAACTCTGAATTGAAGCTGATAATCAATTCAATATGATTATCAAAAGGTGAAAATAGAGCAAGAAAGAATCATGCTTCGACGATACTGACGTTCAAAATCGAAGCAGAAGCGCAAAGACATCTGAAAAAACGACTCTTAGCTGCGAGATCGACATATCAAACAGTCGAATATCGAGACTATCGATCAAATGATCAATGTCAAAAATGTCAAACATTCGAGCATTTGCAAAACAAATGCAACAGATCATCAAGATGCTTGTACTGTGAGCGAAATCATCAGATCTGAAATCATAAATGTCAATTACCTACGTGCAAAGATGAGCAATCATGCAATCACATGATTTCTAGATGTTGCAACTGTCAAAATGCGCACTTCGCAAATAGCGCAATGTGCGAAACATATCAGGCAGCTCAGTCTATTAGCTCACAAAAAGATCATCTAGTCACGAAATTGTAATGAGTATTGCATTCGAAATGTCACAAAACAATGCAAATGACGAAAGCTTTGCAAACACGTCGAATATTCGAATTCTACAGCACAATTGCGCAAGGTCAACGCAAATTATGCATGCATGCATGAAATTTGCGAAAAACAAGACAGACATTGTTATACTACAAGAATCGTGAGTGAAAGACGAAAATATAACAATTTCGCATTCGTCGTTTATCTGCATCAAATCAAATGTTCAGAATACTCGTGTCAGAGTACTGATATTTGTTGCGAAAAACGCAAAGAAATTTACATGCACATCAAGATCAGACATAGTTAATAGCGAAGATATGCAAGCGATATCAATAGCGAACAATAAAATTCAGAGAAAAATTTTATTGTTCAATATTTACAACGAAAAGTCACAAAACGCAGATGACGAGCAATTATACATGATTGAGCGAGAATTAGCAAAAGTTATGCTAAATTCTGAGCAAAAAGTTATTATCGTCGAAGACTTTAATGCACATCATAGCTGGTGAAACGCAAAAATTTCAAACTCTATTAGAACGAAAGCGTTAATAAAGTGAGTAAATTTACATAAATGCGACCTGGTTAACACTTCTGATATAGACACATATCACAGCTATTCAGATCAGTCAAGCTCAGTACTTGATTTAGCATTCGCATCAAAGAATATGCGCAATCATATCAAGAATTGACATATAGACGAGAACGCAGACACAGAATTCGATCATGAAGTAATTCTATTTACAATAGTTACGGAAAAAGTGAAGTTGGTCGAAAATTCGCTGAACGCATCATACAATCTGCAAAAAGTCAACTGAATAGACTTTGATGAGCATTTGCAAAAGACGAAAAACAAAATGATAGTCAAGATGCAAAGAATCACGAGTTTAGAAGCAAAAGTCATTTATTTGACTGAATGCATCAAGAATACAGTGAAATTATTCGTATTTAAACAGCGAATATGCGCAAAATCAAAACTCTGGTGAAACAATGAGCTCATCGAAATGCAAAAGACGCTGTCGTCAAAAAAGCGAATCTGAAAAAGATGCAGAAATGACGACGCATGAGCAGAGATAGTGCAAATGCGAAATTCGTATCATGATGCAATAAAGCTGATCAAAAACCAATTCTGAATCAATTTTTTGAACAACGTCAAAGAGAAAGAAGTGTTTCAAACCTACAAGTTCACTAAATCACGTCTAATCGAGAAGCTATTCTCGATACAAAACTTGCAAAAAGAATTGAAGATTGAATTCAATGAAAAGTGCGAGACATTTCTGAAAGCAATGTACTCATCATCTTTGAAAATTCAAATCAATGAAGAATTACTATCGAACGAAAGTATACAGTGATCAAGAGTTATTGAAGGAAAAATCAAGCACGCTATTAACTTCTCAGCATTCAGAAAAGCACTTGAATCAGACGATATGTCATTTGCAATCATACAGCGAGCGTACAAAACTATATCAAAAATCTTCAATTTAGTGTACTCAGATTTGATCGAAAACGACTATCATTCGAAGATATGACGCGAAGGCACGAGAATTATTCTGAAAAAATCAGACAAATCGAATTATTCAATTTCGAAGACATACAGAATTATTACGCTGCTAAACTGTTTAAACAAAGTAGCAGAAAAAATAATAGCAGTGCAACTGTCTTACACAGCTGAAATTAACGATAAGTTGCTGAATTTTGATCAAATGAAAGGCAGAAAACAAAGATCAGCTATAGACGCAGTACTAAACCTAGTACATGATGCGCAAATGGCGAAAAGTCGAGAAAACACGCTTATCTGCCTACTTCTAGATGT
>JAABUL010006451.1_pt1 | contig 13499 bp, 17 predicted proteins | sample 5559151 | NCBI WGS metagenome assembly JAABUL01 (sample SAMN10711876, study PRJNA513368) | rock metagenome | isolation source: Antarctica rocks | place: Antarctica: Victoria Land, Pudding Butte sud | reverse complement strand
GGGTGTCAAGACGAGCTTGGAGCAGCAGATTGCGTATAGGCAGAAAGCGGGGTTGTCGACGAGGGATTTGGAGAGAGAGCAGATGGGGAGGATTGATGAGGCGTTGAGGGGGTTGGGTGGGGGGAGGGAGTGAGGGGGTTTAAAGAAGGAGGGAGGAGGATGGGGGGGATGGGGGGGAGATGGAGGGGAGACAGAGATGAGGGTGGGAAGATGGTGTTTGTCTGTGATGGAGTGGTGATACGGGGACGCTTTCATGCTGCGGAGGGAGATTGCGATAGGAGCTGTGGCCATGGCGGTAGTAATAACTAATAGTCATCTTATATTCGAGCGTGTGAGCGTGTGGCGCGAGCGTATTAGCGGCATTCTAGAGGGGGGACTGTTTGGCTAGACTTGGTAGACATAGAATAGATATAGAATAGACACTCTACTTCTCCGATATGGATAAGCTTTGCTTGAATTCGTTACTGATCTGTATCTGATACGGACCCGTGATATGTCACAGTGCAAGGGTCGATCTACGCTATCTATGCTCACAAACATAATCCCTTCCAGGAGCTATGTCTGATTCCGCACCCTCGCAGCATCAGAGCCTTGCTTCTCGCTATCCGTCACCGTTTTGAACCCATACCCGCCCTTCTTCCTCCTGCCTCGGCGATCGCCATACTTCTCATCGAACTTCCTGATAGCAGACAAGGATCCCATATCTTCGCTGATACTCGCACTTATCTCCTCCATAGCCTTGGTAAAATGACGGGGCTGCAGCGTCCTCTTCTCAGCATATTGATATTTTGCACCATCGGTGGAATCTTTGGAGTGGGCAGTAGCGGTCTCAAACTCTTCACGCACGCATGCAAGTGCTGCCGCGACGGCTACATTCTTGAGGTCGCTGCCGGAGTAGAACGGTGTCTCTGAAGCGAGCTGTGAAAGAGAGACCTCGGGGTCGAGCAGTTCGTCTTTCAGATGGATTTTGAGTATGGCTTCTCGATCCTTTTCGACAGGTAGATCAACAAGTAGACGTCGAGGTAGACGACGCAGGGAAGCTTCGTCAAGGTCAAAGGGCCTGTTAGTGGCTACCATGATGAAGGCTGACATCTCAGTCATGCCGTCCCATTCCCGTAGAAATTGGTTAATGAGCTCGCGATGGCTGGTACGATTGTTACCGCCGCTGCGAGCACCGAGGATGGCGTCTGCTTCGTCGATGAAGACAATGCATGGCGTAAGCTTCTTGGCTAGAGAGAAGATTGCTTTGACGTTCTTCTCGCCCTCTCCAACGTACATATCATTGACATCTGCGAGTGATTAGTGTTTACATACAAAGGATGTTGGCCACGTCTTACCGGAGCCGCTCACTTCGAGCACGGTAGCTCCGCTTTCCTTGGCCACGGCTCTTGCAAGCAATGTCTTCCCGGTCCCTAGCGGGGACGTTAATAACACGGACCACCTAGCGCGGGTGAGACCGATGCCGCCTGAAAGGAGCGCTTACCTGGTGGACCATAGAGAAGCAGACCCGGAATCTTGTCAGTAGCGAGTACGCCATACTTGAAGGCGTCTGGTCGAACAAGGGATAAGCTAGTAAGTGTTTTCAATGCATCGATGGTGGAAGGCGGAGCCTGCACATCTGCAAAAGTGGTTCGAATATCTTCAGGGTGCACAACACCATTCAACAGCTTCTTTTCGTGGTCATTGCAGGTCTTGCGCAATTTTCGAATACGCTGCTTGGAATTGTCTTCTGCCTCCGTGCCAGGTAAAGCACCGAGCTGCTTTTTCCGTTGCTCTTTCTCCTTTCGCACCCAGTCGACCTTTGCATTATCGCTGGATTCAATGAGCTCCAATGCTGTCTCAAGATGTTTGTTCATCATGTCTTCTGATCCATCGAGCATTCCCAGGGCAGTTGTTGCAACTCTCTGCACGCGCTCCAAAGTCCAGATTGACTCGTCTAAGCCTGAAAGAAAGCCAATCTTTGAGTCTACATCCAGCTCCCAGTCAGCCACAAGCTGCGCAACTCGAGAATAGTCGGGGGCAATCCTGCGAAGCATGTCCCTGATATGGCGAATATTTGTTTGCTTCAATTTGAGCTTGTGTCCTCGATCTAAAGGAGGGTCCGAAGGCCCCTCGTTGACGGGGGTGACGATGGTCCGCATGGGTCCAAAGTTCCGATGATCTTGTACATCTCTGACGGCAGATTTTGAAAGCGATGGCATCAGGTCCTTGGATGAAGCAGTCCCAATGACTAGTAATGGCTGTCCCTCTTTCCTTCGCGAGTCAACGACTTCATGAAGCTTGTCAAGAAACTTGCTACCGTTCGCTGTGCTGTTGATCTGTGGATAATCGTGGATCAACAGGATTAGGCCGTTGGATCCACGTTCACTATCCGAAGATAGGGGAGGCTCTAAAGTCTCCTCTTGCCCAGCTTTGGAGCCATCGAAACTCTCCGCGGCTGTTCCGGAGGTTGACGAGCCAACTCCTGCTTCCTTTGCAGCAGAAGACGCCAATCTTTTGATCTCCGGAGTATTAAGTAGGGTCTCTACCAAAAGGCCCATCTTGAGTTCGGGAGTCATGTCTTTGGGTTGCTGTTGGGAAGTCCTCATCACAATTGGCTTGGGTACTTGTGAAGAGTCACCGGCTGGTAGCAGGTGTTTGAAAACGTCTTGGAGGCGATCAAAAGTCCCGATATGGATTGCTCCTCCGAAGGTTGCACCACCAGCGGGCCGGAATGGTATTGGCTTGAGCCCACTTTGCTCACTTTCTTCCTCCTCGGTTTCCTCAAAGTCTTCCTCATCGGCAGAATCCTCTGGCGGTGGAGCATTTCGTGGGGCGGTCAGCAAAGGAGCATCATATCCTAGGGAGCTTATTGTGTTTGCTCGAAAGTCCGAGGGTTCGTCGAGGTAGTCGCCGCCAATCTCAGCAATGTCCTGAGGACTTAGTCGCAGAAAATCGGTACTGTTCTCCGTTGCCATAAAACGGACAACGACGTCTAGAAAATCAGAAGCACCATCTTTCGGACAGAACAACACAAAGTGAGGTTTCTGAGGTGCGGTGGTGTCTGCGCGCTGCCAGGAAGGTATCTGTAGACCAGCCCTGGCAACCGTATGTATCTCGCGCCAATTCTTTGTGTTCAAATTGTATGGCGCCGTCTTCAGCCCACCTTCTGTGTCTAGTGGAGAATTTTTTGGATGTTCTCCCGAGTGCTCGCTATTTGGGTCTCGATCCAACGAGTTGGGCGCATCGGCAGCGGCTACTTCCTCACTGTGATCAGGTTTCGAAATCAATTTCAAGACTTCAGAATCAGGGGCGCAATCCCCCGAATTTTGCAAGACGACATTTCGGTCTAAGAACCATGGCGGTATTTGTACAGGTGGCAGCTCTTTAACCCTCTTCACGTTCCTGCCAGCTCTGCGCGCGGCGGAGCCGTAGTTGCTTTTATCTTTAGGCCGGGGAGGCTTCTCGGGTCCGCTGTCTGCGCCGTTATCTACCAGGAAAGGTCCCTCTTCTGTTATCGACCCATTGTATGGCGCCTCAATGACCTGGGGAGGCGATGTATGCGGAGAGTCATCATCGCGTCGATGGGAGAGGGAGGTGTGGAAGCCGAGTCGTGGGGCAAACCGGCGGCCAGCAACAAAGCGGCAAACTTCGGGATGAGAACGGCTAGATGCTTTTCGCAGTACTGCCCATGCTGAGGCACGCATCAAGCCGATGTTGTAGATGCTGCGGCGACATGGTTGTCTTACGCTCGGAAATCTCCTGCGCAATATCCGATGCATTAACTCCGTGCCTCCGGGCCTTGGCACTCAATATCACTGCCTCGCTTCTTCATGCATCACCATGGCTGTTTGTCTTTCCGCCTACGATTGACGACGACATATATACAAGCTTCGAGGTAGGCTGGGCGATGGCCAGCACCCATTGTGGGTAGCAGGGCCCTCCGTGTTCATCAGTTCGTCAAAGACAACGGACAATCTATCATGACGTCTAAAGCGCGTCAGTACATCTTGCCTGCGCGATTCAAGGCCGATATCAGATGTAAAGCAAAGTTTTGTTTCATAGAATCTAAAAACCTTGGCATCCGTCTTGTTCTTCCTAGCAACGAGCGAATTGAAAGAATACGGAGGCTCCATCTCGTGGGAAACGACGGATATCAGCAGGAACATCCGAACTTGATGTCCCGGTGAGTCACGCTTAAGCCTGAGCTTTACCGTCAGCGACACGCAATTTCCGTTTATCGCTATCATCAAGATTGCTGTGAATATCTACACACAAAACTAATTCCGCTCACCACTATACCCAACAATTCTGTCAGGTGTAGTAAATCCTTATGTTAGAAGTGGGCCATCAATGGAGGCAACATGATGGATTGATTGATTGATTGATTAGGAAGACACGTTGCAAATTGCGTAAGACACTGAAACATGGCTGTGATAGCCCATTTCCAACACCTTTGGATCCTCACCCAATGCCAAGACAACATCAATATTGAGCTTCTGGCGTCAGACGGGTCGTTTTCGAATCACTCAGTGATCCGCCGCCATGGGCATGTGCAGATCATTGACGGCTCCATCACAATGACCGCTTTCAGCTAGAGTCATATATTCTTACTCTCATTGCTGCCACCTCCCGTTGCCGCGGGACCGGTTGCTGGTACTCTACACGGCACCCATGGTCAAATGGGCGAAAGCCAACCCACACGACTTATGCGTGGAGTGTTTTACCTCCATGGTCAACTTTCATTTGACTTGTTGGGTCAGACACAAGAGCATGTCAAAGCTTCACCAGCAAAGACCTCTGGAGAAGAGACGGGTCAATTCCTCCTCTAGCTTAGTACGAAATGAAATCAAGAGTACGGACATTCTCGGCCGTGACGAGGTGAAACGCTTCAAGAAATTGGCGAGACGTCACAACTAAGAGTACAGACGATATTGTCTAAAAGGCCCGTAGAATGAGTTATCTTTTCAGCATCAATTCAACAATTGCATCACTATCACGCTTTCCTCAACCCTCAAGTCTTTCGACCATGTACTATTGTACCACAAGGTTTCCCAAGGCACAACGTATCAAGACGCTCGAATTATTGGAGCCTTAGTTTTGTGAGGCAACTACCTAGGAAGTTATAATCCCGGCTAATCTGGCATTGCCTCCGGAGCTTTACCCGATCGAGTTAGATTAGCGGACGAGAAGTGATGCAAAGGCTGAGCACATGAAACAGAGCTGTGAAAGCCTCACAGTAAGACAGCTTTACCTCCCTGCGCCGTTGTTGGCTGAACCCAATGTTCCATGTTTCCTTCGACAAGATCTTGAGTGGTGGCCCATGAGTGCTAACGCTCATACCTTTTGCTACAACTGAGTTTCCTACATCATCAAGACTTGACATTTTCCCCACTATTTATGGCCATCAGAGAAGGAAAGCTCAGACTCTGATTTCTGATGCTGAAAGGCTTTATCTGCGCTCATCCAAGAGATAGACTTCGATCTACCCATACCCAGCATGTCAGGTCCTCCAGACCCACCAGACCCACCAGACCTTCAAGTCTGCCGAGAACACGAACACAATTACGAAGAGCAACGCACAGCATTCCTCCACCCAATCACTATACGCTCCATAGACGTTGGCTCCGAGATCCTTGACGTAAGTAGGCAGAATTCAGAAAGCAACCCTGGAGCTTCTAAACAATGTCATGCTCTCCTTGATGATGATAGTGCTTCCAAAGTAATATATCCTTCTCGATGCAATACACGCGAAGTCACCACTGTCTGAAATTCGTCTGTATTGTTATCACATGGCTCGAAAGCGATCAGCGTCGTTTCTGTCTGTTCCCACCTTATTTTTCAGATCTCTCGATTACGATACAACCCATGCCCAATCTTACACGATAGAAATCACGATCTTACTTCCCCGGATCCTGACTAGCGCTCTAAAGCATTCCTCGCCAACTCTGCCGTCTCCTCTTATCTCCGAAGTATGACACCAACTTTGACAATTTCCTTGATTAACATTTTCTCCACTGACGCAGACTCGGGTCCAACGCAATCGCCAAACCACTGAATCACTCTTTCAACTCACTTCAGACGACGCCCGCCAATTCGCCTATAAGAGCACCGCCATCTATGTATCCTCTTCGTTCAACATATCCTCAGCCTTCGCCCTCTTCTCCCACATCTACGACGTCTGGTTTCCTCGCCGTTCCCGCGATAAGCAGCCGAATTCCCTTTGGTACGGTAACTTCTTCGCCAACATTGCGAAACTCGGGCTTGATGACAACCCCAATACCACGAAATTGACGTTCCCGGTGCACGAACTATGTGCCTTTCATTCGCGGCTAGCGAGCCGATTGGTGGAACTGCTGCCACAAACACTGACGCCGGAGCTCTCGGCACTGGATCGCAGATTTGGCGCCGAGCGCGTGGGAGGTATGTATCAGCTGCGCCAGAGCTGGGGGGAGGTCTTTGTGTGGATTGATAGAGGGGATTGGAGCGGTGAGGGGGTGAGGGTTGTCGCGAGAGATAGGCACATGGCGGCAAGGCTGGGGCTGGAGGGAGAGCCACAGGAGGTGATGCTTGAGAGGCCTGGTCGGAAAGAGGGGTTTGGATGGTCGGATATGAGGGTCTATAGAATGAGTCTTGAGAAGGCTATAAGAGTCATTGCAGCACTGGATGAGGGCGGGAGAAGGGAGCGGGAGTGGAACTATATGACACAGAAGTGGTATGATGGTTGCTTGGAAGATTGAATTGTGTCAATATGAACGGGAGGATCATGTTCAATGAAAAGTGATCCAAGTGATGGGTAGTGTAGTAGGTACTTCTGACGGAGTTACACGGATAACCCGAGGGACAGTACCACGCGGAGAGCTTGGTCCTCGCAGATTTCCGAATGCGCTGGCTGCTCAAGGAAACATACTTGATTGGTGGAGACATCTTACGTAATTGAAGCCTTGGCGGACCGCTTGACTCCTCACGCAACGCATCATCCTTCTTCATTTCGTATGATCACCCTTTAGGCCAGATTGCTCTTGTCATCCTTCTTATGCACGAGTGACTGACTTGCTAAGTTGCCAGGCCAAGTCGACGTGAGACTGATCACTAGGCGAAGAGGATGCGGTGCGGAGATAAGCCTCAATCCTTCACCCTGAGCCGCACAAGCCTCGACAACACGTCTCAGCAGATGCCACCCAACAACGGACAATCTCATGTAGCACGCCAATGCCAGTGCCATCGATCCTTCCATGTTTCAAGCGAGCGTCAGCCTTTGCAATGGATGCTGGTGCGGCGCCTAGCTTGACGAGCTGACCAAAGGTGCTGCTGATGTGTGTCCTCTTGCACTGATGCTAGGATCGTGGATCTCAAGTCACGTAGCAATGACCTCTGAAGGAATGATGGACTACATCAGCCTTGCAAGCTAGGTCTGATAAGTCTCTCAGTCCGATGCCGGCATCGTAAGGATTTCGTCCACACTTGTGGGCGAGAAGGAAAGCCACCATCAAGCCACTCTAATCATGCACCGAGTCTCAGTCGCCTTCTCCATTTTTATTGCAATAAGTTTGCTGTGTACTTTCCCTGTAGTCCACGGGAAGCTAGAAATCCAGACTACATTTCGCAAAACCTGGCGAATACTGCTTGCATTTGGGGTTTGGGCGGTTGTGTCTGCATGGTCTCAATCGGTGTTTCATTCTTCAAAGTTACATGGCTGCGCCATGTTTCAAGCGCTGCTGCGCTGATTCCTACAGCATGCATATGCTCTACCAGCGATTTATCTGAAGATTGGTAGTGTTGGTGAAGATTTCAAGCCGTGTTGGAAGTTGCGTCGTGCTCTTGAAGAGGACGTCGAAGGATGATATGGGTAGTTCTTCTAAGATTGGGACTGCCACATAGCCCCAGCGTCAATGAAGAAAGGTGATCGTGCTTGACTGCGTTCTTCTATTCGAATCTTGTTACAATCGACCGTTATTCACTTCAGCAACAGGCGTCGAGCCTTCTTCTACCCTGCATCGTATCGAAGCAATACTTCTTTCGCTATGAGATCACTACGAGCGACAGCCCTGGTCGCTTTCACCTTATTTCCCATCGCCCTTAGCTCATCGCCAACCTGCTCGCAAACTCGTTCGAACACCGACCCTTCGCCTAGCATCATCAACGATGCCATCTTCAATGACGGAACCATCAACAAAGCGTGCAGTCTCCTAAACACCAAATTAGACAGTCTGACCCAGGTCGACTATTATGCCCTCAACAACACCTATTTCTTCAATCGGACCCTTCAAACCACGTCTGGCTCCATAGATCATTCTTGCCAAGATAGTTTCAATACTCTCTTCAATACATGTGTGACGCAGCAGGGGTTTTGGGGTGGGTCCTTGATTGATAGTGGCGTTACGTATTCTAGTAAGTCGCCGTAACTACCTTGTGGGCCAGGTATGTTTAGTAATCTTATTCATCTAGTCGGGGCTCAGAAATATCCTGTCAATCCACTACTGGCATCGGGGACGGGTACTTTGAGCGCAGGTCCAAGCTCTACCCAAGGAGATTCAAAATCTACGTCGCCAGCTCCTGGTAGCGCCACATCCATAGTTCCACCTCAGATCACCTCAACATCAATCTCGGTCCTCCCACCACTCATCACTATCACAACTTCCTACGACCCTCAAGCTGCGAGTGTCAAATCTCTGGATCCAAGTATCACCGGCAATACCGCGATTCGAACAAGTGATGACAAACATCCTGCGGGTCTGTTCCCCGTCATCAAGGGCGGCCCGAAGTGTTTCTTTTGTCCTCCGGGTCTGGATAATGGAGGGCTTGTGCTATGGGGTATGGCCAAACCTGGTGTAAGTTATTGACTCTCGTCTAGGAGACAGACAGCGGCTGACCATCTTCCAGGTGTATCCACCCCCGACACCTCCGCCATTTCCGGGTGTCACAAATTGGCCTACAATTGAGATCGGGAACGATCTTCAACCCACTGGAAAAGGCAAAAATGACAAGCCAACAGCGACGGCTGCCTCTTCCATTGACCAAACTTCGCAATCATCCTCTAGGGCTACTTCATCGTGTAGCATATCTGCCATCGTGAGCGACTGTAGTGTCATCTGCGCTACGGTTGAATCAATTACACCACTATCGGCCTCTTGTAGTACAAGCTGCTTTTCTACTGCTTCTGGCTGTGGTATTTCTGGCACCACTATAACGAGTACTGCCGATGGTAGCGCCTGCGAGCAGCCAGGGCCTTTCACCTCGATGACCACGGCATCTGCTACGAGCTACAGCTGGGAGACTGAACTATATGTCACTCTCTCTGGATCAGCTTCTGGTTCATCCGTCTCATCGACTACATTGTCGGCAAGCTCTAGCTCAGCGCCCCCTTCATCGGCACTCAATTCTTTAGTCCCACTTCCCGTTTCAACCGACCCACCAGGAACCCTCGGGGCAGACACCAATTGTGAAGGGGCCAAAGCGAGCACATCATCCGACATATTCTCGTGTTTTTCCAATGCTACATTATTCCAGCTTTTCGCCCCACTTGGGACAGACGTCTCTCTCAACAGAGGCACGAATGATAAAGGTGGATGGGGCACATGGAAAGGTGCGGGCTGCTACTGCAACCAAGGTGCGTTCTGCTGCGACCCAAACGCAAAGGCTCCAGTCGACGCCCATGGGGGGTCCTACAATGAAATCGACATCAACGGCCAAGGCACCGATATAGTCGCATATTACAAGATGCTGCAAACACAGAGCGGGGGTTGTACTTGCGATGGGAAAAAGACCGACATCGTCAAACGAGCTCAGGAACTCGATGTCTCTGAACGTTCGATTGCAGACGACTCCAGCGGTAGAACGAGCAGGTACAATACAAGAGACATCGCCGCACAAGAAAAGCATGCTACAACCCGCCTCACCCGCCGCGTCGACCGCAGCGCTGCCTGGAAAACCTACGCGAGCAAAGGCCAAGGTTACTGGGACGCCTTCAACAACCGCGACCCCAATGAACCGGACAAAGTCCTATGCAACTTTTTTGCAACCTACAAGCTCGAACAAGCCAGCACCAGCCCACCCGTCGCCTCCTTTCGACCGTTTCTCACGCTCATAGGCTTACAGATAGCAACCATTTACCAGACAGTGGTAACCTGGACTGCACCCCCGGGCAAGAATGACGCCGAATTATCCAACCTGTTCGACCCGGCTAGCGGCACTATCGTTGCTTCTGGGAATGAGATTGGAGATGCACCAGATCACTGGTCGGACATCGCGTGGTACCTATGGAGGCGCTCGTGTCTGACCGCCGACCCCACAACTACCACCTTCAATAATCTACACACCATAATACAGCGATATGTCACCAATTCCGACACAATGGATATCATTGCGGATGCTCTAGACCCGGGATACGTAATTGGAGAAAAGGCGTACTTCACCCCGGCAGACAGGGATCCGGATAAGAACGCTTTTTGGGCGCTGTTGGGGTCGCCCAATGGGAATGGCATCATCCATATGCTTGATGATAATAAACGAATGCTTCGTGGCAAAAGTATCGCCCGGATTGGGGTGTGGGCAAACCCCGAGAAGGCGGTAATGAGTGGAGGCTACGAGACCCACGTGTGGGCCGAATTGACAACGTGAAATACAAGACCTGCGTTCTGAGAAATTTGATCACCAATACCGATCCGCCAAACGGGCACATGCAAATGATTGCAGGCCGTCTATAAGATCAAGTGGCTGTCTCGCTTGAAGAACAAGAAGACTCTCACTTAACAACCAGCCAAAAGGAAAGCCTCTAATTGGACATAGGGTCGTTGATACGCAGCTGTGAGGCGCGAAGAGACATCTTTTCGCCAGTCCGCAGTATATTCCGCCGATGCTTGAACTGCTGCTTTGCCAAAGAGACAAAGCCAAATCCTCGCCGAGTCGGGGACAAGCTTCGTGAATGTTATTGAGCGCGGTAGGTTGGTCGGTCGCGCAGAAAGGCCAAGCAGCGCCGATGATATCTACCCAGATTCTTCGGGACGGCGACAAGACCAACTAGAGGCGTCAGATGCCTTCTTCTTGTACCATATCTCAGATGTCTCGGCGTACATCTGACGCTTCTCACTCAGGGGGGGCGCTTCGTTGATCAGAATGGTCCTTGTCGAGACAACAGGTGCCAATAGGTTGGGTCTTCCGCTTACACCGTAGTTTATCCTCATGTGAAGAGCACTGATGGTTGAGAGGCGACCGTGGAACGCATGTTTTGGAAAAAGAGAGAAAGTCATACGGAATCCGAGTATTACAACTGAAGAATATACATCGAACCTGAAATGAAAGCCGCAGCCTCGCCAGCGACGCCACTGATATACACCAACAAGGCATACCACCTCCAGACCTATCGTGGCCCACCAGCCCCCCTCCTGCCCTCCTCAATCCTCTCCCACCCCTTCCCCACCCACCTAAACAGCCCCCGCCATCTCCTCCAACAACCCCCTCCCCCAAACCTTATAACAGCAATCCTCCCCAAAATACACCCCCCCGATCCCACTCTGCGCCATCTCCCCAATCAACCCCTTCACATCCGCCCCCGGCGGCGTATCATAAACCTGCACCGCGCTCTTCTCCCTCACGCTCTCTGGTATCTGCGCTATGATGCCTTGGGTTAGATAATTGGCGTAGGAGTCTTCGTACTCGACGATTGTGTCGGCGTAGGCGAAGAGGGGGGTTGGGGCGCGGTAGCCGGGGTTGAAAACTATTTTTGTGGTGGGGGAGGGTATGGCGGTGCGTGCGTGTTGGGATATGGTGGAGTAGTATGTGTATATGGAGTCTGTGGGCTCGGAGCTGACGTCGTCGAAGTAGATGCCGCCGATGGCGATGTTGGCGGCGGTGTAAGTGGCCCATTTGGCATAGACATCCACCTCTGCGTTGACGGCTGCAATGTCGCGACTTGCGTGGTAGGTTTCCACATAGCCGACTGTGCGGACGTTGGCGTAGCTGTTCAGCGCTGCGATGCCGCTGATTATATTGGCGTCTGTGGGGTAGGAGGGGGTTCCGGGGCCGGAATTGGGGTTTATGACGATTGTGAATTGGACGGTTGGGTGGGCTGAGATGGTGTCGGTGACGGAGGACCAGGCGGTGGCGTTGGGGCCGGGGTAGAGGTAGAGGGGGAGGAGGATGGTGAGGGAGGTTGTGGGAAGGGCGAGGAGGAGGGGGGTGAGGAGGGGGAGGAGGTGGAGGTGCATGTTTGGGATGGGGGGGGGTGTTGTTTTGGTTGTGAGTTTATGGGATATTGGATCCAGCCCGGAAGAAGAATGGGAAAGTCGTGAATGTTGAATCATGGGGATGGTGGTTCTTTTATACTCTCCATCTCCTATCCATCGCGCAACATCAAACCTACCAATTCACTCCTGAGATCTCCTCTTTTTAAATGTCAAGCAGGACCAGAGCGACATTGACCAGAAAAGTAGCCATTGACCAATCATAACCGAGCGCATGTGTAGACGGCACGTAGCGAAACCTCAATTGTTCCACCTAGGGACGGGTGGAATGCCAAGACGCTAAGGTAGTGAAACCAGCACGACTGCGAGGTTTCAAACTGCAGTATAGCCGCTGCCTTATACAAAGCACTCCAGATCTCGAGTTGAGGATGGATGAGTGTACGCATTGACGTTCAACGGGATGAGAGAATACCATGGACTTGCAAAGTTCTCTCTGGAAGAGCCTCTGCCAGTTGTTGCTAGCCATGCGCTGTCCATACTCCACTTAGATCCGCATTCTTCAAGTGGGTTCACTGGAGGAGGGAACTGGTCGGAGTAGGCTGATGCTCTAGAAATGCAAGGCAGTTGCGTTCACAGGCATTAGTCGTAGCCAAGGAGAACATGGAAGCGAAAATGTTTTCTCGGTAGGAAAGGGCGGAGCTTTTCACGTAGATTTCGCGATCGACCATATCTCATCCATATCAGGAGGCTTGACTCCACACCAAGGTGGATGACGCTTCGGCAACACCTCATCATGTTTGGAGACCACATGTCTGCCAAGTGGGTGTCACCTTTGGCTGGTATATGACCTTGGCGGCTGACTGCGTCAATTCAAGCGGTAATGCATTGTCTGGAGTCGGTGCAGTAGGCAGTGGCATGTTGTCACTAGTCTTGTTACCATTCAGTATGATGAGACCTACCTTCCACGAGTGCGAAGGTGTAGATTTAATCTCACAGCTCCAGTGAAGCTTGAGAAGCTCGAACGTTCAAGAAGATGGAAGGTGTCTTCTCATCATGCCGTCTCGCCTACCTTAGTGTCTTGGCCACCGGTGCTAACCGACTGCTGATCCCTCTCAAATCGACCGGACCAATTGTTGTCCCTCGAGACTGGTAGAGCGGCTCGACCACTGCAGGGGCTGGTAAATTGACCATATTCCAGCCTATCGGTGTGTAGTTTTCGTAGGTTTAGCCATCACGGCACAGTTCCTCCCGCTGCGACGGAGTTATACCAACATCATAAGGCATATATCGATTCCTTGGTCGTGTGGACGTTATCTGCCGTTGGGACACTCGATGGCG
>JAABUL010006450.1_pt1 | contig 13506 bp, 26 predicted proteins | sample 5559151 | NCBI WGS metagenome assembly JAABUL01 (sample SAMN10711876, study PRJNA513368) | rock metagenome | isolation source: Antarctica rocks | place: Antarctica: Victoria Land, Pudding Butte sud | reverse complement strand
TTTGCGTACTCCGTCGCACTTCTCATCGCAGGCCTCTCACAGCCAGTCTAAAAACCGAAGCGAGCTGATTGTTCGAATTCAGCTACATTTCCAGCCGGCGCATCCGACCATCCCCTCGGCGGAATGGGTTACACCAACCTCGTCCTCGAACCGCCAAACAAGAAACAGCGCTAAACATCTTCTTCGACACCCTGATAGTCTGCGCCGTTACACCGGCTCCTCCCTCGCCGGTACCCTCGTAGGGTCCCATCGCCGAGGGTCACGGCCGGAGAGTAATAGGTAACGACGCGAGTGGAAGCCCGCCACGGCTCGGGAACAGGTGATGCGGATCGCACGGGATACGGCGAGTAGGTTGGATGAGGGTTTGGTGATGCGCGATGAGGACGTTTTGCTTGATGAGAGGTTCCATGCGGGGGTTTACGGGGTGCCGGATGAGGGGACGATGGAGGCTATGAAACGTACATCCCCATCCTCGATAGGTCCAGGAAGGGAGCTTATGGTCGGGCAGTGGCTGCGCTGACGGATTCGATGATTACGAATCCGGTTTACGAGGTGGGTGTAGATGGGTTACTTGGGTGGAGCAAGCTGATGATGGCTCGAGCTGGGCAAATCGATGGCGGGGATGATCCAGATGATCAAGGAAGGATCGATAAAGCCGGCTCGAATGTGCTATACTTGCATCTTGGCGGACAGCCCGCGCTCAACGCGTATAGCTCGTACTGCCCTCACTAAGGGAGAAGAGTGCGCGTCAAGACTGCAAGTATAGATGCACAAGATGATCGTTCACCCTTTTCTGCGATATCAGCAAGGCGGAGCGAGACATCATCGAATACCAGATTACTGTAGACCTGCATTCATCGATATCCGATGCAAGCATAGCCTGCAAAATAGCCTGGTCCTGGGAAGACCATGCAACAATTCCCCATCCCTCACCCCTCCCCCTCAACAGCCCACCACCCCACCCCGACCCTCTCCATCAAACCCCTCTTCTCCCCCCATTCCATCGCCTCCTCAACCTTCCACTCCCCAATCCTCTCCCACCTCCCTTCCTCACCCCAGCACCGCAATCTCCCAACCAGCTCAGGTACCGTCATCCCATTCCCCCGCCGCGGATCGGTCTTCCGCAAGAATGTGTTCTGCCGGGCTACCTTTTCGGCCTGAAGCAGTGGTATGAGCACGGGCAGGAGGAGTTGCGGTGGAAGGGGGAGGTAGCCGTATGCCTCTCCATCGCACTTCCCGTAACCGGAATCGAGCTGGACTTGAACGAGGCTCCCCTCCTCAGCGACGTTCCGGATCACCCATTCCACGAGCCGCTCCATCTTCGTCCACCTATCAGCTTCGCTCAATCTCCATTCCTTTGCGTCATCGCCTCTTGCCCGGCGTTGGCGCTCGCCATCGAGATCACGTGGTCGAGCCAGGCCATCAAGGATCCGCCGCCGACGCCGTCGTTCTTCTTTGCGCGCTTCGGAGTCGACTACTAGAGTGGCTAGTTCCGCTAGATGGGGAACAAGGAGTAGCGAGGGGATACTGAATGGCTGAATGTGAGTGTCGGGAATCGATGGTGGAGGGAGCACGGGTTTCCGGGGGCGAAACGTCCGCGGTGTACTCGCGTCTGGTGCATTGTCCCTGGTACTCTGTCTCAAAGCGCTGTTCTCCTTGGATTTGCCCTTCCTGGATGAGCCATACTCTGGAAACACCCGTTCTAAGGCGGCACAGGTAGACGACGGTCCCGCTGCGCTTGCCGAGCGAAGGCTTCGGATGGTCTCCTGGGTCATGTAGTCGAGCAGATATTGGCGGAACGTCCAGTCCGTGAGCTGCGATGGTCGGAGCTTAGATGGGTCACGCAGCTATTCCGGCAGCATGAGCGTAGATTTCTGGTCCTAGAAAAGCTCACCTTAAGGTCGTCGTCCTCGAGCGGATATTCGCTCATCGCCTCGCTAGACGGCTCCATCCCATCCGACCACATCGCCATACTCTTCACAGGCGAAGAAGGCATCGAACCCAATTTCTGCTTAAGCGGAGGCGAAACAGGCATTCGGAATGGCTGGGAATAGACCGTCTGGTGGAGTCGGCAAATTTCGGTCGCATGATCGTACGCCTCTTCCGGCTCTACTACCACTATCCCCCCATATCAGCGTCCTCTAGCAATCATAATCTTTGGGTGACTGACCCACACTTCCTCCCGCTCCCTCCTCAACCACGACCTGCCGAACCCATTCGGCTTCCCCGCCAGCCTTTCGGCGCTGCCACTCATCCACCCGGCCAATGACCCGTACTGTATCGCCGACTCGTACATCCTTCCGTGCGTAGGCCTTCGTAGGCGGTTGAGGTGGGGGATCTGCTTTCCGCCGGACAGCTTTAAACTCGCGGGCGGAGAGAAAATTGGATGGAGTCTTTGACTCGACTGTTGTGGTCGTGACCTTGTGAACGACCGTGATGAAGGGTAACCTGACCGTTACCGGGAGGACATGCAGACCGTCGCCATCGTCCACTGCTTATGCTCAGTTGAGGCCGAAAGGGAACGAGAGGCCCGTACAAGTGATGATCATGGATGACTCCTTATGATCAACTCCTGCTACCCATCCGACCAGCTCGACCATCTTACACGGGAATTTATCGAGGAGGAACACATCTACCGGGTGTAACCAATCAAAACAGCAAGGAGAATGGTAGACATACCTCGGCTAGCATAGCTCGACAAGGTCAATTCTGCTGGTACGAGCGCTCGCAAACCGTAAACGTCCGAAACGAAGCATTTCGCGATAGCTTGTGAACGATGGACCCATGTCTGAAGTGTCGATAGCGCCGGCAATGATTGAGTGAGGGCTTGTTTGGGTGAAGGAGAAGGGTCGGCGTGATGATCAGGCGAGAGCGTGATGGTCGTCGTGGTCATCGAATCTTCATGATGAGCGCTCCAAAAGAGTTTCGGCGATGTAGAGAACGGAAGATGAAGAGAGATGGGAGTTGGAGAAACGCCCTTTGGACAGGTCTGGTGTGGACAATATTGATCGCCCGGAAGCAAATATTTCGCTTCGATCCGGTCAGCTCTGGTCGACTCTGCTCCTCTCGAAATCTCCTTCTGACTTCTAGTACACACCATGTCAAGGCCTTCCTCTTCAACGCTCGTCCGAGCCATACGAGGATCGACTCGTCTAAATGGCCCCAGGACGCCGATGCAGATATCGGGATCATGTCGGCGTCACCTCATTATACCACCTGCAATCCGCCGATTTCCTCTTCTCCGCCCTTCGCCCAAAATACCACGACCTCCACCCTCTCGATCCTACTCCTCCCCCTTCCCAACAGCCCCACGCCGTTCCCTCCTCCGCCCGCTCAACCTCCTAGTAGTCTGCGTCCCCATCGTCACCCTTTCTCTCGGTATATGGCAGATCCGCCGTCTTCGGTGGAAAGTCGCGCTCATCGAGGAGGTCGAGAGGAATCTTGCTCGTGAACCCATGGTCCTCCCAGCCAACATAAAGTGACTCCTCCAACCTCTTCCCTTTTCGCATTCATGCTGATATGGAAAAGTGTTGCCGCCCTCCCCGAATTCGCCTTCCGCCGCGTCTTCCTCCAAGGGGATTACAAAGACCCCCCCATCCTCCTCGGTCCCCAAGTGAAAGACGGCGTACCCGGTTACTCCCTCGTCCAGCCATTCCACCGCTCCGATCCCGGCTCCTCCACCATCCTAGTCAACCGCGGCTTCATCACCTCCACCCGAGCTACCGCTATCCGAGAAGGACGGGAACGGCCACCGGTAGCGGAGGGGGATAGTGAGAAGGGCGGAGATGTGGTGGTGGAGGGTATGCTGAGTAAGAAGTTTGATACGGGAAGGAGGAGGTGGCAGCCTGATAATGAGCCCGAGAAGAATCAGTGGTTCTGGAAGGATGTGGAGGGGATGGCGGACTGGTGTGGGGTGGATAGAGGGGTCCAGCCGGTCTTGGTTGATGCGATAGATTGTACGTGCCCGTCACTGAAGTGAGACGCTGGTAGCTAATGGTGGTGTTTAGATGGGGAGCAGCCTTCAACACTACTGATGCAGCAGGGCATCCCGGTGGGTCGGCCCCCTTCGGTAGAGATCAGAAATCAGCATGCGACGTACGCTGCCACTTGGTGAGTCGGCGGCTCCCTCAGGCGATCTCATACCGGGCTGTTCTGGTGGATAATTGTGTAGGAGAACCCTGACGAGGGACAGGTTTATCTTGTCTGCCGCGACGACCGGGATGCTTATTTTCCTGCTGAGGAAATCGAAGAGGGGTTCGGGGGTACCGAGATCGCTGTATGGGCGGATATGACCGTGGTATGCATATCAGTATAGCATCGTAGGCACCCACTCGTCCAAGTCCTCGCGGTCCGCGTGAGTATGGCGAAAGCATCTCAGGAAACAGAAGTGACGGCGGAGCAGCTCTGTCGAGGATGATCATATTCTCTGTGTATGCTGAACGATCCTATGATGAACGATCCTATGATGCTTCGAGACTGCTCGCGTCGCCGCGAGGCCTGCATCGCGCTCGAGAAGACCAACGATAACACGCTTTGCAGGAGTGAGCGGAACCAGATTTTCCGACAACACGCCAGAGCCGTTTTTTCGCATGAGACGTCGTCCAAACCCAGCGCTCTTTGATCCTCGTCTCCTCTTTCCTGGAACGGGCGCGATATCGCCTTGAAGTCTACGTGAAGATGCCTGGCCCGGCAGATGCGACACCCATCTTTGAAGCTCAGTACGTCCTCTCTCCAAATTCTGAGGACAAGTGCTGACCAAGTCCAGAAAACGGGTCAGTCTACCTTTCTTCATCTCGCATTCTCCAGTCACTCCACTTCTTCCAACGCTCAACCATATCCCTGCTTCTCGATTGCCGTATCCTGTTGGCGTGTGAGATATAGAAAAGATGTTGATTCTGTCACAGGCGCCGGCCGACCTCAAGGCCGTCGTCGAGTTCCTCCGAGCGAAGAATGGCCCGAAGATCCGTCGGGGGGTGCTGAACGGAAAACGGGTCGACTACTTCAAGGGTCAGCCTGGTCCTCCTTTCCCCTTCCACCTCTACCAGAACATAACCTGTCCCGATGCTGACGGTGGGGACTCAGGGAAAACGGCAATCCGGACTCTTCTCGGACCAGCCTATCAGAAGCTCAAGAAAGTCCCGCCCATAACGACCGAGGAAGAAGCTTCCGGCCTCCTCACTAAGATCCTCCCATTGTATGTCCACCTCTTCCCCCTTCCCCCTTCCCCCTTCTCTCCTCTCCCACTCGAGCTCACACTGCCCCCTTACCCCCTCCCCTCCTAACCCGCCCCATCACACCATCTTTCCTCACGTCAAAGCTGACCCGAAGCCAGCGCCTTCTTCCTGCGCGTCGACCGGCCAACTCCCGACCCCCCACACCCAGCAGGCTCACCCAAAACCCTCCTCCTCTCCCCCTCCCAATCCTTCGACTCCCCCTCCCACTTCGCATGGTTCTACGACGGTTCACCCCTATACACCATCTTGGGCGGGATCGCTATGGTCGTCATCATGCTCGCGGGCGTCATGTTCCCCCTCTGGCCCATCAAGTTGAGGTTGGGAGTTTGGTATCTGAGTATCGCGGCGTTGTGCTTGATTGGAGCGTTTATGGGGCTGGCGGTTGTGAGGTTGGTGGTTTGGTGTGGAACGGTGGTGGGGATGAAGAGGGCTATTTGGATCTTTCCGAATTTGTTTGAGGATGTCGGATTCGTGCGCTATTGTTCTCGCTCAGCTGGAAATAGTGTCAGTGGGGAAATACTGACGGTGTGGCTAGGTGGACTCATTTATCCCGACATGGGCATATGATGAGCCGAAGAAGAAGAAGAAGCGCGTCGGTGCCAAGTCAAGCCGCGACAAGCCAGCAAAGGCGGACGCCGAGAATGGGGGCGAAGCTGCGTCAGCGGTACCAGTGGTCGGGGCGAGCTCAGCTACGGAGGAGAACATCTCGATGGGAGGGATGAAGCATAGGCAAGCAGCGACGGTGGAGGAGATCGATGATGAGGAATGAGGGTCTATAGGGACATGGGATAAAATGCATGGTCTAAATGCATGGTCTATAGCCCACCCTCACGCCGTACCCAGGAACTGCAGTCTCTGCGGATCGTCAGCAAGAGTGTATCGGCATCGCACCGGCAGAAAGCGCACCAGCTGCACGATCGACTGCCGCTGACCCGGGTCGAGCGCATTGATCTGATCAGGCGAGAGCGAGAGCACCTGCATGAGCATTGCCTGAAATACCATCATCAGCTCGGGTTCGAAGCGGAACTCGTGTCGACTCACCCTTTGATGCTCGGGAAGGGTAGCAAGCTGCGCCTGAGCATGAGGCGGGAGCGGCGGCGGACCAGGCGGAGCCTGAGGGGGAGCGCCGTAGCCACCACCATACCCCGGTGGCGGCTGAGGTGTGTTGTACCCAGTTGTAGCTGGTGGCGGCGGTCGGTAAGAAGGAGCACTGGATTGTGGAGGAGGAAATGCTGGATAGCTATTCTGAGGCGGCTGGGGTGGGTAGTTGCTCGGTGGAGGTTGGGATTGGGCTGGAGGTGGATATGATGGGTATCCTGTTTGGGTGGGAGGAGGTGCGTATGATTGGGATGGGACTAGGGTCGCAGCTGCGGCTGGAGGGAGCGGTTGGATACGCTGTACCGAGTCAGTATCTCGAGTTGAAACGGGGAGGGAGAACGCACTTGCAGGACCGAGGGATCGACGATATTCATAAGCAGCATCGCCTGGAACAAAGCGTACGCCAACTGCGGCTTGCTCGCCAATAACTGCCTCGCCTGATCAGGTTGCGTCGCTATCAAAGTCTACCCATCACAGTCAGCTCTCCTCACCAAGTTCAAAGGGGTATTAACCCACCTTCATGCCCGCCATGACATCCTGCATCTGTCCCGGACTGATCGCCGCCAACGTCTTACTGATCGCATCCGTCGCTCTCTGACCCGGGACGTCCTGTCCCGGCGGTAGGAGGTGGAGGTCGAGTCGTCCGGCCGAGGGCGGTTCGGAGATGGGAGGGCGGGTAGGTGGTGGTGGACTATCATCACCGTACCTCCCTCCTCCACCCCCACGTCCACCGACCCCGCCCCCGCCTCCGCCACCACCACCGCTACCCACGGACTCGCCGCCACCACGACCTCGACGGGGTCCGGGCTCGTCGGTCGAAGACTCTACGCGGAGGTTCCGGCCATTTACGGGCACTTCTTTCAGGTTCCGGACGGCGGAGAGGGCTGTGGCTTCGTCTGTTGCAGGTGATCGTTGAGCCAGAGGAAGCAGTGTATGATCGGTTAGAGGTGGGGTGAATATTAAGAGGGGAGGGTCGGTCAGGATGTCCAAGGGAGCAAGGAGAATTTGGTGAGGATAAAACAGCGATAAGCGCCTAGGGCCAAGGGAGTGAGAGGGAGAACCTGACCATAGAATTGGACGAATGCGTACCCCTTTGACCGCCCAGTCTGCGGGTCGAATTTGATCCTGAGATACGTCATCAGCCATGACGGACACAGAAGGCAATACAGGGGACACAAGGACAAAAGGCGCACTCTACATTCGAGACCGGTCCTGCTTCCGAGAAGACTCCAGCGAGCTGCTCTTCCGAGACGTCACTTGAGCATGCAATCAGCTCGAATATCGTCCCTCGAGCTTGCTTGTGTAACTCACTACGGTATGTTTGCGACGAAGACGGTCCGAGCTGCGTTGGGCGGCATGACGAGGAGGAGAGAAGGTGAGATGAGCTACAAGCCGGGGATTGAAATCTCACGTTTTTGGCTCATTTTCTCCCGGTCGAACGTCCAATCATGCGTACTCTCTCACATTCCCGTCTGTCAAGACTTCGATGAGGTCAATAAAGAAGCCGATGCTCATCATCATCCTCCTTGCAAGCCGACAGTAGTGCCCGGGATTACCCCCTTTCAATCCCCATGAAAGGGAGACGGCGAAGCTTGGTGGGCGATCGGTGCCGTAGCGTGCACAAGGGACACCAGAACAAAGGAAGCAGAAGAAGAGGTGGAGCTCCATGTCTGAGATGAGGGAACAAAGGAGAGGCACTGGGAAAATTCAACGTGACCGTTCAAACGCTGTCTTTAGTTCCCCCCATGATTGGACGATTGACCAGACGAGGTAACCGGGCTCACGAGACAGACCGTCAAACTTCACCCGCACAAGGAACCCCGTCGTCAAGACAAGCCAGTATGTCCGTCGTTCGTCCTCCTCCAATCCCGTATCAACCCATCGCACCCAGCACGTCAATCCTCCTCGGCCTCCACTACCGCATCACCATCCTCACCGACGGTCTCATCCGCTACGAGTGGTCTGAAGATGGCAAATTTGAAGACCGGCCTTCAACATTCGCGATCAATCGTAACCTCCCAACGCCAAAGTTCGAGCTGATCGAGAAGGAGAACCTGATCAAGGTGATCACGGATCGGTTCGAGCTTGAGTATGATCGGAAGCCGTTCTCGCCGAACGGCTTCACTGTCGTCCTCCGCGAGAATGGTGAGTGTCGTGGCCGACCAAGGCTGATGGGTGTGGCAGCGAGGTTCTACAATAAGATGTGGAGATATGGCTTGCCCGTCCAGTCCAACCTCGGAGGTACTGCTCGTACCCTCGACTTTTATGACGGTCCGGTCCCACTCCAACCAGGCGTCCTATCGAGGGTACATCGTTTTTTTGGCCTGGATTGACTGTCACTCACCCTAATCAGGACGGCTTCGCGATGATTGACGATTCCAAGTCGATGATGTTTGCCGAGGACGGCTGGGTCGCCTCTCGAGTGCCAGGTCGATCCGACGGCTATCTCTTCGCCTTTGGATTCGATTACCGCGCTGCATTGAAAGCATTCTTCGACATATCTGGTCACCAGCCGATTCTGCCCCGCTGGGCCCTCGGCAATTGGTGGTCGCGCTGGCGTCGGTCTCTATCTTTGGCCGCGGGGTCCTGCTGACCTCCTCAGACGACTACTCCGATATTGAATATCTCGACCTGATGGACAGGTTCAAGAGCGAGGGCCTGCCGTTTTCTGTAGCGGTCCTTGATATGGGCTGGTGCGTCGGCACAGTGGCGATCTTCAACCACTCACAATTATCAGGCATCTCACGAAGATCTCGCCCAAGTACGGCGCAGGCTGGACCGGCTGGACGTAAGTGATCATTCAAGTCTCATATATGCGCCTGCTGACGCCAGCAGGTGGAACGATGAGCTCTTCCCCGACCACGTCGAGTTCCTCAAACAGCTGCACAAGCGCCATCTGAAGACCACGTTGTGTACTCATCCCGCCGACGGAGTGCGCGCATACGAGAAACCCTACGCCGAGATGGCAAAGGCTCTCGGTCGAGACCCTAAGACCGGCCATGTGAGTGATATGTACCCCTCCTAAGTTGCATATGGTAATACGAAAGACGCCTAGACCATCGTATTCCACCCAACCAACAGGGAATTCCTCGAAGCGTACTTCAAGTTCCTCCATCATCCGCTCGAGGATGAGGGCGTGGACTTCTGGTGGCTGGATTGGCAGCAGGGGGAATACACGTCGGTACCAGGGATCGACCCGCTCTGGATGTTGAACCACTACCACTTCCTCGACTCTGGAAGGGATAACAAGCGTCCGGTCGCCTTCTCGCGTTATGCTGGTCCGGGATCGCAGAGGTACCCGATCGGCTTCTCCGGGGTGAGTGGTGCCGAACTCCTCTGTGAGCACAAGCTAAGTATCGTATGAGGACACGGAGATCAGCTGGAAGACGCTTGAATTCCAGCCTGAATTCACGGCGACGGCTTCGAATATCGGCTACAGTTGGTGGTCACATGACATCGGCGGTCATCATCGCGGCTACAAGGTGGGTTGGGGAGTTCTCGTCTAGACGTGACGCTGACAGTCTTAGGATGACGAGCTTGAGGCTCGATGGATGCAGTACGGACTCTGGTCCCCGATTTTCCGCCCCCATTGCGACAAGAGCATCTTTCTCACCCCTGAGCCCTGGCGCTTCAACGATGAGACCCGCGAAGTCATCAATCGCTCTTTCCGTTTCCGCCACCGACTCGTGCCATACCTCTACACCACGAACGTTCGCGTCGCCACCCAGGGTACCTCGCTGTGCGAACCAATGTATTATGACCATCCGGAGGTAAACGAGGCTTACGAGTACAAGAATCAATACACTTTCGGTTCGGAGCTCATCGTCGCACCAATCACTACTCCTCGCGTCCAGGAAACCACCTATGGCAAGACTACCGCGTGGCTCCCACCGGGTCGATTCGTCGATATCTTCACCAACATGGTATACGACGGCAATCGCGACGTGGTCTTCCACCGCCCGCTTGACAAGTGTCCGGTCCTTGCAAAGGAAGGTGCGATCATCCCGCTCGACGGTGCCGAGATCCCTGGGAACGGCTGTCTCACGCCAACATCCCTGGAGATATTCCTAGTCGTCGGTGCGGATGGCCAATTCGAGCTCGTTGAGGATGCCGGTGTCGGCGCGTCGATTCGTGACATTGAGTTCTCCAGGACGCCAATCAAGTACACCCATTCGACCGGGACACTCACGATCGGCCCGACCAGCAACCCGCTCGTACCTATGCGCAAGTGGTCCGTCCGCCTTCTCGCCTATACCCCATCAGCAGAAATCCGCGGTACTCGAGACAGTCAGTCTCTCAAACCGCGCAGCGAGTCCACCCCAACCGGCACGCTCGTCGAAGTGGGTACCGTCCCCGGTTTCGAGAGCATCAAGCTCGAGCTGGGTACCGCCGAGCCTCAGCTCGACAAAACATGCACGCAGGACGCGATATTCAAGGTCTTGGATGACGGGCAGATGTCGACGAGAAAGAAGGATGTCATTTGGAACATCGTACAGGAGTTTGGTCAGGTGCCGGTGCAGATCATCATGAGTAGGCTGGCGGCGGTGGGAGGGGTTGGTGACGAGGTCAAGGAGGCGATCATGGAGTGCTTGCTGGCGGATTCGAGGTGAGCGAGCTCAAGCGAGCTGCCTATCGACCCGGCGCTCTTGATGCATGAACACACTGTTTGTCTACGGGATCCATACTCAGAGTAGGTAGCGGATGGCTACGTGATTGTGATGGTAGCTACTCTGTATTTGAGCATAACCAAGGGAGGCCTAACGGACTCTCAACCTATCAAATGCCATTCGTCCAATCCCTTAAAAGGCTACTTCCATGACGCCGTCCGGACCGCAAGGTCGCCTAATACGGGTTCGCATCGCCGACGCTCCTGCCGTAGATGAAGACGGGAAAGACTGGCGCGTTAGTCATCTTCTGTACTAGGCAGCGGGGTCAGCATTTAGGCACCCATCAGGCCGGGGGGTACCTACAGGGCTCCGCCTCGACAATCAGGCGGCCCACTCCCCTTGATGGTCCCATCAGAAAGGCGATCTCGGCACCTGCGGCATCCCTACACCCCAATCAGTGACTCTCTCCTCTCCCTCCGTCCCTTCCGACAACCGGTACCCACCCTTCGAGACCTCCGTAGCTTTCCCCACCTGCTCCTTCCGCCTCAACTCATTCCTGCGCATATCGAACATAGACCGATGCAGCGCGAATTTCCGGTGAGATGCGGGTGGGGACGCAGTGGGGACGGGAATGGGTGCGGGGACAGGTGGGGTGGAAGGTTTGAGTAAGGGTGGGTCAGTGGGTTTGTCTTTGTCTGTCCCTGAAGTGGATTTAGGGTCGGAAGTCGACTTGGACTTTTTAGATTCCCGCGCTTGGTGCTCTGCTATCACGCGGCGGATATCCTCGGGTGTGGGAGTGAGAGGGGGAGCGGTGATTGGAGAAGCGCTGGGTATACGAGTGGTATTAGCACAGGGGGTGATACCCGTTCTTGTAGAGGTTTGATAACGGAACTCACAAACCGCTAGAATCACATAAGCACATTGGCAAAGGCAGCTGGTGGATGGGGAAAGGCTGACGTGTCGGTGAGATGGGCATCACAGGTATACACGAAGTCATCGGTCTTGAGCGTCGCGAGCACGGTCCGAGTCGGTCGACGACAGATGTAGCATGGTTTGGCGGTCGCGACTTTCTGCGGCGCCCGCGTGTCAGCTTCAGGGGATCCAACAGCGAGAGAGGAGAGGGACATACACGTTCGTAGTAGACGTTCTGTAAGGGGACTGAGGATGACATGGGGTTGAGGAAGGTAGAGTGATCTCCGCTGGTTGAAACTGGATGTTGGATGGTTGTCAGCGGTCGACCCAGAAAAAAAAAAAGGTCAATCCCATAAACATTGACGTGCGGCTTAAGCATCGGCACCGAGCTGGTCCTAACGCCAGTCTGTGAGGCATTTCTTCCATGCGCGACGAGACTGCATCCGATATGAATCGCCTTTCTTTGAACTTGTGGCAATCATTGCCTTGTGACCTATCGATTGACGACACACGGTTGATCACCTTCGCAACGGTTCACCCTGTGCCGTGCCATCTTTCCTGTTTGAGATGTTTAGTATCAGCTCTCAGTCCTTTCAATATGGTGCAACAAAGTCATCGGCTCCACCTGAGATAATCTTGTATCTGTTTGAGGGCGGAAAAATGAGATAGCATACATAGAACAACGATAAAAGCAATGACAAGTCAATGAAGAGGGAAAAGATCACTCCGCATGCAATGCAATCACAAGCGCACATTGTCCGGCATCTTCCTCATCCTAGCACTCCAATCAGCGCAGCCACTTGATCAGGCGGGACTCCACTCACGCCTGCCGGACGCCAAGATCACCGAGCACCTCCTCAGCCCCTCCCAAGATCGCATCAAACTTCTGCGTCCTCTGGAACTGCTCCACAAACTTGCCCATCCCGGTCTTGGTGAGCGCGCGGCCGCCGAAGATTTGGACTGCATCGTCGGCGATCTCGCCTGCGAATCGGGTGCACTGCATTTTGAGGAAAGCGATTTGGCTGGACACCTGTCAGCATTGAAGCTAACGATAGATAGGAAGGCGTACCCAGCGAGATTGCGGGATTGCTCCTTGTACGTCTGAAGGAAAACACCAATCAGTGACGGGATATTCAGGATCAGGCGGGACCCACCATATTGCACATCTGATAAGTGACGCTCTCGAGCCAAGCCTGAATGGCCTCAACCTTTGCCATCATTTGGGCGAGTTTGTACCGGATGACCGCTTGCGAGAGCAACGGCTTGCCGAAGACATATCGCTGCGCGGCCCATCTGAGACCGACCAGTCAGCTTCGAGCACTCAATGCAAGACCGGGCCTCACTTCATGCACTCTTCGACGATCGCACGGGAGCTACGGGCACTGGCACAGCACATAACCCAGCTACAAACAGGTCATTTTCTCCCTCAGCCAGTCTGTTGTATCGCCTACCGCTCGTGCTGAAGACCTATGTCAGCTTCGAATCATCTCTGTAGGATGGGACACTCACGTTGAAGTTGGACAGAATGACAAGCAAGCCCCCATCCTCGGGCCCAAGCATGTTCTCAGCCGGCACCTGGACATTGTCGAAGGTGATGTATGCCGTCCCAGCCGCGGTAGAGTAGGACGTCTTGATCTGCTTGGTCTCGACGTTGT
>JAABUL010006447.1_pt1 | contig 13511 bp, 15 predicted proteins | sample 5559151 | NCBI WGS metagenome assembly JAABUL01 (sample SAMN10711876, study PRJNA513368) | rock metagenome | isolation source: Antarctica rocks | place: Antarctica: Victoria Land, Pudding Butte sud | reverse complement strand
ACACCGCCTGGGCACACCACAACACCGACACCGCTACCGCCGCCGCTTGACAAAATTCAGGATGGGATGTCTGTCAGTATTGGAATTTGAAGGAATGCGGCCAAATCGGGAGCGCCTGAGATCGCCGCTGACGAACGAACGGACATCGTCCCATCGAATCACCCGCCCCGGAACTCGGAGTTTCACTGTCGGAACCAGCGGTTTAGATTACTGACCCACGCTCCTAGCGCCACCAAGGCTACTGATATATTATTTGCAGGGCAATAGCCCACGAGCATGGAGGCCCACCGATGACAGCTGCCGATGCTCGTCCCGACGCAGAGCCCCGCCAGCGCCTACAAGCCGGTGTGCTGAGCGTCCCGAACGGGATCGCGCTTGCCGCTGCGGCGATGGCGCCCGTCATCGCCGTCGTGCTCAACGCACCCGCGGCGGCACCGTCGGCGGGGGCCGCCGTCCCCTTGGCCTTCCTCATCGCCTTCGTGTCCTGCCTGTTCGTCGGCAACACGGTGGTCCAGTTCGCCCGACGACTGCCCTCGGCCGGTTCCTTTTACACCTTCAACAGCGCAGGTCTCGGCGCGAATGCCGGGTTCGCAACCGGTTGGATGTTCTGGTTCGGCTACGCCCTGCTGGCGCCCGGTCTCATGACCGCGGTCGGCGCGTTCGCCTCGGACTACGTCTCGTCCACGTTCGGGGTCAGCGTCCCCTGGCCGGTGTTCAGCGCAGCGGCTCTCGCGATCGTGGTCGGTCTGTCGATCCGCAGCATCGTCGCCAGCGTGCGTGTGGACCTGGCCCTGCTGCTGGCCGAGGTCACCATATTCACCATTTTGTGCGTCATAGCCATCGCCACAGCCGGTAAGGGCAACTCGACCACTCTGTACAGCTTCTCCGGCTCGTCCACGGGGGTTTCGGGCGTCGGGCTCGGGGTGGTGTTCGGGATCTTGAGCTTCGTTGGCTTCGACGCGGCCGCCACCCTCGGCGAGGAGACCAAGAACCCGCGCCGCAACGTGCCGCTCGCTGTTGGTGGCGCACTCGTCGGGGTTGGGGTGTTCTACGTGTTCGCCACCTACGCCCTGTCCGCCGGCTACGGCATCGCCAACCCTGCCAAGCTGTCAGCGTTCCTCAACGACCCGAGCCCTATCGTCACGCTGGCTAAAGCGAAGGCGCCCTGGCTGACCCAGCTCGTCGAGCTGGCCGCGATCTTCGGCATCTTCAGCTGCCTTCTCGCGGTCCACAACGCGACCGTGCGCATCATGTTCTCCCTCGGCCGCGACCACGTCCTCCCGGGCGCCATCGGCACCGTCCACCCGCGGTGGGCGTCACCGGTTGGTGCGATCATTGCGCAGACAGTGTTCACTGCCGTCGTCGGGTTTGCCGCGGGCGCGTGGTTGGGTCCAGGAGCCACCGGCGCCTACGGCTGGACCGGCTCCATCGCTACTGTCGCGATCGTCTTGGTCTACATGCTGAGCAACGTTGCTCTCATCCGTTACTTCTGGCGCCTGACGGAGCGCAACGTCGTTATGCATGTCGTGCTCCCTGTGCTCGGGGTGCTGGCGCTGGCCTTCCCGGTCTACTCGGTCGGTAAGCCCGGCCAGGACTGGCCCTACAGCCTTGTGCCCTACGTAGTGCTGGGGTGGGTTGTCATCGGTGTGGTGGTGTGGGCGTACCTGCGCTCCCGCCACCCCGACCGCCTCGCGTCTGTGGGTCGCGTCCTGGCCGAGGACGCGACCGAGGACGCAGAGATTGGTGGCGCCGCCGACGCACGGACGTCCTCGCTGCAACCACACCACCGAGGGAACGGTCCACGCGCGTGATCGAAGTTGACGGCAAGCAGGTCCTGACGGAGATCCACGAGCTCGTCGACCCGGTCCACACTGCGCTGGTCATCATCGACATGCAGCACGACTTCGTCGACCCTGCAGGGCTTTTCGCGCAAGCGGGCATCGATGTGTCGGCGTACGCGCAGATGCGTCCTCGGCTGAGCGACCTGCTCGAGCACGCCCGGTCTCACGGGATCCTCGTGGTGCACGTCCAGAACACCGCGCTGCCCGGTGGTCGGAGCGATTCCCCCGCGCAGATTCGCTTTGCCATGCGCCTGCACGACGTCCTGCTGGCCGGCGGCCCACCGCTGCGCTACACCGTGCCCGGGACACCGGGCCACGCCTTCCTCCCGGAACTGGCCCCGGCGGCGGACGAGGTCGTGGTCCGCAAGTACCGGTCCAGCGGTTTTTGGGGCACCAACCTCGACATGGTGTTGCGGAGCAACGCGATCAAGACCGTGGTGGTCGCGGGCTGCACCACGGAGGGCTGCGTGGACTCCACCGCGCGGGACGCGCTCTTCGGCGACTACTACGTGGTGGTCGCCTCCGACTGCGTGGCCAGCGATGACGCCGCCCAGCACGCCGCCGCCATGCTCGTCATGGCGCACCGCTTCGACATGGCGGACGGGGAACAGCTGGCCGGGGTGTGGGCGTCGGCGCGCGAGCACGTTGCCGCGGGGGTACCGGCGTGACCGGCCGCCTCGCCGGGCGCGCGGCCGTCGTCACCGGGGCGGCGTCGGGGATCGGGGCCGGCATCGCTGAGGCGTTCGCACGAGAGGGTGCCGACGTGGCCCTCGTCGACCTTGCCGATGCGGCGACAGCCCAACCTGCGTTGGACGCCGTGCTCGCCCACGGCCACCGCGCGGTGGTCGTCCGCGCGGACGTCTCCGTCGAGGCCGAGGTGGCCGCCATGGCAGAGCAGGTCCTCACCGAACTAGGACGCGTCGACGTCCTGGTGAACAACGCGGGGATCTTCACCCAGTCGCTGATCGAGGACATGCCCGTCGCCGACTGGGACCGGGTGTTGGCGGTCAACCTGCGAGGGACCTTCCTGTGCTCGCGGGTGCTGCTGGGACACATGGTGGAGCGGGGCTCGGGACGCATCATCAACATCGCGTCGCAGCTCGGGCAGATCGGCGGCGTCGAGGTCGCGCACTACGCCGCGAGCAAAGCCGCGGTGATTGGTCTGACCAAGTCACTGGCCCGGGAGGTCGCTCGTCGCGGGGTCCTCGTCAACGCAATTGCCCCGGGACCGGTGATCACGCCCTTGCTCGACGGCGAGACCGAGGAATGGCGCCGGGCGAAGCTCGCCGAGCTCCCGCTCGGTCGCTTCGGCGAGGTCGCCGAGATCGTCCCCACCGCGGTGCTGCTCGCGTCCGCCGACGGGTCGTTCTACGTGGGTCAGACCCTGGGGCCGAACGGCGGCGACGTGATGCTGTGATCCGCGGGGCACCCGGTGACCAGGCGGACGAGGAGGGGACACGATGGACCAGCAGGCAGTGATCGACGCAGCACAGCAGCAGGGCGTGAAGCTCGTACGGTTCGAGTACTGCGACGTCAGCGGAGTGGCCCGGACCAAGGCAATCGCGGTGGCGCATCTGGCCTCCAAGCTGATCGAGGGTGTGAGCCTGACCCGGGCGCAGATGGCGATCGACCTGCTCGAGCAGCTCGTTCACGTCGACGGCATGGAACCGGTAGGCGAGATCCGACTGGTCCCCGACCCAGCCACCTTCACCGTGCTGCCGTGGGCTCCGGAAAGCGCGAGCGTGCTCTGCGACCAGCTTGACCACGACCAGCGTGACTGGGGGGCGTGCCCGCGGTCCTACCTCAAGTCCGTCCTGGCCCGCGCAGCCTCCCTCGGCCTCCACGTCCAGGCCGCCTTCGAGAACGAGTACTACCTCGTCCGTGAGGTGGACGGGAGCTACGTACCCAGCGACCTCGCCGATCACGCCCCGGTCTACAGCGCAATCGGTCACGACCTGCACGCCGACCTCACGATGGAAACCGTCGACGCCTTGCAGGCTCAAGGGATCGTTGTCGAGCAGGCCATCAACGAGTTCGGCCGCGGCCAGCAGGAGATCTCCATCCGGCACACGGACGCGTTGCGCGCAGCCGACCAGCAGATGAAGTTCCGCGACACGGTGCGTGGGGTGGCGCTGCGCCACGGCCTACTGGCTTCCTTCGCCCCCAAACCCTTCCCCGACCAGATCGGCAGCGGAGCCCACATCCACTTCAGCCTGTGGGACGACAACGGCCGCAGCGCGCTCTACGACCCGACGGCCGAGCGGGGGCTCTCCGAGCTGGGCCGCCACTTCATCGCCGGCGTCGCGGAGCACCTGCCCGCCCTCGTCGCGCTCACCGCACCCAGCTACAACTCGTACCTGCGGATGAAGCCCGGTGCATGGGCGGCGGCGGCGAGCTCCTGGGGCTTCGACAACAAAGAGGTCGCGCTGCGCGTCGTCTCCCCCTTCTTTCAGCGGGAAGAGGGCAGCTACAACGTCGAGTACAAGGTGTCCGACGCCAGCGCGAACCCATACCTGTCCCTGGGAGCCCTGATCGCCTGCGGGCTCGACGGCATCGAGCGCGGCCTGTCCCTCGGCGACCCCTGCGAACACGACCCCGCCCAGTTGTCCGCCGCAGACCTGACGCGTTGCCGGGTTCAACCGCTGCCCGGAAGCATGGCCGCGGCACTGGACACGCTCGAGTCCGACGACTACCTGCTGCACACCATGGGTGATCTCCTGCAACGCTGCTACCTGGCGGTCCGGCGCTCCGAGGAAGCGGCGTTCTCGGCCGGGGACAGGGACTTCGAGATCCGCAACCACATGTACCGGTTCTGACATGACCGCCCTCGACCTGTCCGGGTTCCCCGTCGTCGACAACCACTGCCACCCCGTCTCCCGGACGCAGCGACACACGGACGTGGCGGCCTGGCGAGGGTTGTTCACCGAGTCTCCCGACCCGGTAATGCAGTCACAGCACAGCGCCGACACCGCGTTCTACCGCCGCCTGCTGCGCGCGATGGCTGACTGGTACGGGGTGCCCGGTGACGAGCCGGACGAGGCCGCGGTCTTGGCTGCCCGGGCCACGCACAGTCCCACCGAGCTGGTTTCGGGCCTGTTCCGCGACGCGCAGATCGAGGGTGTGGTCGTCGACACCGGGTTCCCCCCGCCCGACACCGTGCTGAGCGCCCCCGAGCTGACCGCAGCCGGAGGCGTCAGTCAAGCGTCGCTGCTGCGACTCGAACTGCTCTTCCAAGACCTCGTCGCCCGCAGCGACACGCTCGACGGGCTCCTGGAGTTGACCAGCGCCGAGCTCACCGACGTACGGGAACAAGGTTTCGCCGGCTTCAAGACCATCGCCGGCTACCGCACCGGTCTCGCGGTCCAGCGGTGGGCGGCGGCCGACGTGCAGTCGTCGTTCACGGCGGCCAGGGCGGAGGTCGAGTCGACCGGGTCGGTCCGGCTCGGGCACAAGCCACTGCTGGACACCTTGCTGCACCGCGCGTTCGCCGCCGCGGCGGAGCAGGGTCTGCCCGTCCAGGTCCACGTCGGCTACGGCGACCCCGACGTCGACCTGCGCGCCGCCAACCCGCTGCAGCTGCGCGAGGTGCTCCTGGCCCAGGAGTACAAGGGGATGTCGGTGGTGCTGCTGCACGACTGCTGGCCCTACGTGCGGGAAGGCGCCTACCTCGCCGCGGTTCACGACAACGTCTACCTCGACCTGTCCTTCGCGATCCCATTCCTGTCGGTGGCGGAGATGACGTCGACCACTCGCGCCGCCCTCGGTGCCGCGCCGGTGTCCAAGCTGATGTACAGCTCCGACGGTGCGCGGGTGCCCGAGCTGCACTGGTTGGGTGCGCGCGACGGCCGCCGAGTGCTGGGCGCATGCCTCGGTGAGCTGGTCGCAGACGGGGATCTGCCGGCCTCGCGCGCCGAGGACGCCGCCGCACGCATCCTCGCGGGCACGGCACGCACCCTGTACGGGCTCGCATGAGCATCCCAGCGGGCCGGTTGGTGGGCCGCCGCGCGCTCATCACCGGAGCGGGCGGATCCATCGGCCGGGCGAGCGCACTGGCCTTCGCACGCGAGGGCGCTGCGGTGGCAGTGCTCGACGTCGTGGCCGACGCCGCGACCGAAACCACCCAGTTGGTGCGCGAGCAAGGTGGGGAGGCGGTCACCGTGGTGGCCGACGTGCGCGACGAGGAACAGGTCGTCGCGGCGGTCGCTGCCGCGGTAGCAGGTCTGGGCGGGCTCGACACCCTGTTCAACAACGCAGGGGTCATGCCCCACCAAGACGTTTCGTTCCTGCAGGCCGACCTCGAGCTGTGGTCGACGATCTCGGCCATCAACCTGCTCGGCACCATGCTGGTGAGCAAGCACGTCGTACCCCACGTCCGCTCGGCAGGTGGCGGGGCGGTGGTCAACATGAGTTCATTCCTTGTGGACCTCGGTTGCACCGTGCCGCAGGACGCCTACGCGGCGAGCAAGGGGGCCATCTCCGCGCTGACACGGTCCATGGCGGTCCAGCTGGGTCGACGCGGGGTACGGGTCAACGCGCTCGCCCCCGGGCCCGTCGCCACCGCGCACGTGGAGCAGTTCTTCCCCGACCCGCAGGCGAGGGCGGAGCGCCTGGCCCGGATCCCGCTGGGCCGCTTCGGGGTGCCCGAGGACGCTGCTGAGCTTGCGCTGTTCCTCGCCTCCGACGCAGCTGCCTGGATGACCGGGCAGGTCATCGTCCTCGACGGCGGCATCTCCTGCCAGTATCTGTAGAGAAGGAGGCGATTACGTGTGCCGGTTGCTGGGCTTCGTCGCCCACACCCCGACGACGCTGGAAGGGCTCCTGGGCGAGGACCTGGCCTCGTTCACCGAGCTTTCCCTCAAGCATGGCGACGGGTGGGGGGTCGCCGTGCGCGAACATGACGGGGTGTCCGTCCAGAAGTCGTTGGGAGCCGCCCGCCGCAGCCCTGAGTTCGGTGAGCTGACCCGCGACCTGATCACCGACACAGCGTTGGTGCACCTGCGGTGGGCCACCTTGGGCCTACCCATCACCTGGGACAACGCGCATCCCTTCACCGACGGCCGCGTCGCCTTCGCCCACAACGGATCCATCGCCCCTCCCGAAGCCCTCGACGCCGTCATCGCACCAGACCTGCTGACCCGTCGTCGCGGTGACACCGACAGCGAGCGCTACTTCCTCGCGCTGCTGACCCAGCTCCGGGAGCACCCGGATCCCGCTGACGCGCTCGCCGCGACGGTCGACCAGGTCGGTCACGTCGCGCACAGCAGCCTCAATGCCCTGCTGCTGACGTCAGACTCGCTGCACGCGGTGTGTTCCTACACGGCGGAGGCCGAGGCTGAGGCCGAGGAGGACGACTACTACCGGATGGGCTACGCCGTCCGTGACGGCGCCGTCATCGTGGCCTCCAGCGGGTGGGGGAGCGGCTGGACCGAAATGGCATCCGGCACCATCTTGAGCGTGCGCCGGGACACCGGTGCCCTCTCGCTGCGCGATCTCTGCGGGAGAGCCCGACCCGCACCGGTGCGGGTGTGACCGAAGTGGGTCATCCATCGCGTCGTGCCAGCGATGTGGCGTACGAAGAGGTGCGTGCACGCATCGTCGATCTGCGTCTACCCCCCGGTGCCGCGCTCAACGAGGCCGCCATCGCAGCAGAGCTCGGCCTCGGCCGGATGCCGGTGCACGAGGCGGTGGCCCGGTTGGCCACCGAGCGCTTTGTCACGGTCATTCCCCGGCGTGGTACCACCGTCGCGGTGCTTCAGCTAGCGGACGTACTGGCCATGTTCGAAGCGCGGGAGGCCGTCGAGTGCGGGGTCGCCCACATCGCGGCGCGGCGAGCAACCGATGCCGGCATCGCGGTGCTGGGCGGCCTGATCTCCCGGGCGGACCGAGCACGAGAAGGCCACGAGCACGTGCACTACCTTCGCGAGGACCACGAGGTTCACGCTCACCTGTTGCACATAGTCCGCAACAGTCTGCTCCAGGACGCAGGGGACCGGCTGCTGCTCCACAACCTCCGGTTCTGGCGCTCGTTCTGGGCCACTCATCCCGCGGCCCGTCACACGATGGTCTCTCACTCGGAGCTGCTCGCAGCACTCATCGACCGGGACCCCGAGCGGGCTGAAGCGGCCATGCGTGAGCACCTCGCGGCTTCCCGGCGGCTGCTTCAGGAGTCGTTCACCGGACGGGCACCCGACTCGTGACACAGGTAGCGCAGGTGCTCTGCGTCCCCGGCCGCTCAGGCTTCTTCACCGACGACCAGGCCGCAATCCGCGCTGGGTCGAGATCTGACGGGGGCGCGTACCTGGGTGAGCCAGTCACCCCAGGGTTCAGCTGGATCCGTCAGCCCGGCGAAGCGGTGTCCGTGCTGCTCGTCCTCGACGACGGGCACGTGGCGCACGGCGACTGCGCGGCGGTGCAGTACGCCGGGGCAGGAGGTCGAGATCCGTTCCTCACGTCGACGGAAGCCATCCGGATCCTGCACGAGACTGTCGTGCCGTGGCTCGTCGGTCTACGCATCACCGACTTCCGTGAGGCGGCAGTCGGGCTCGAGGGGCTGCACTGCGCCGACGGGTCGCGGCTACACACCGCGATCCGCTACGGCGTCTCCCAGGCACTGCTCGACGCCGCAGCACACCACCGACGGGTCACCATGGCAGAGGTCATCCGGGACGAATGGGCGACCGGGGTCGACCTGCTCCCAGTGCCGATGTTCGCCCAGTCCGGAGACGATCGGCGTTCCGCGGTCGACCGGATGGTGCTCAAGGGAGCGGACGTATTGCCTCACGGCCTCATCAACTCAGCTGCGACCAAGTTAGGGCACGAGGGGGAGCTGCTCGTCGAGTACCTGGGGTGGGTCCGGGATCGGGTGATCGCACTGCGGCCCGTCGCCGACTATCGCCCGGTGCTCCACGTCGACGTCTACGGCACCATCGGCGAGGTCTTCGGCCCCAGCCCCGAGGGTGTCGCCCGCTACCTTGAGCAGCTTGGCGACGTGGCTGCTCCTTTCAACTTGAGGATTGAGCACCCCGTCGACGCCGGGAGCACACCCGCGCAGGTCGAGGCCTTAAGCGCGATCCGCTCGATGCTCAACGCCCACGGCTCGTCGGTCCAGCTAGTCGCGGACGAGTGGTGCAACAACCTCGCCGACGTCAAGCTGTTCGTCGCCGCGCGTGCGGTCGACATGGTCCACGTGAAGATGCCTGACCTCGGCTCGATAGCGGACACCGTGACCGCTCTCCTGCACGTCCGGTCAGGCGGTCTGCTCGCCTACTGCGGGGGGACGTGCAACGAGACCGACAGGTCGGCTCAGGTGAGCGCTCACGTAGCCATGGCCTGCGGAGCCGCCCAGGTGCTCGCGAAGCCGGGCATGGGTGTGGACGAGGGCCTCATGACAGTGGGCAACGAGATGGCGCGCACAGCGGCTCTGGCTGCGTCCCGGGCTACTTGAACGCGCTTCTTGTGGGCAAGCCCCGATGAGCGTGCATGTGGAATGGATGGGTGCGGCGGCCGCCGTCACGATCGCCTCGGCCGGTACCGAGATCGGTGAGGACACCGTCGACGAGCTCGCCGTGGTCTTCAGCGATGACATGGTCTGCGTCATCGAGGGCACCCGCCCCCGGCTGCGCCGCCTGCTCGCCGAGGCATTGGCCCGGCTCGACGAGGCCGGGACCGCCCCGCCCTCCGGGTGACCGCGGGAGCCACACCCGCGGCACCCACTCATGCGGCGTCGGTGGGTGGCTCGGCGGCGAGATGGTCGCGCACCGCCTGCAGCCCCGCGGCGGTGGCCTCCGCCGATCATGAGCATGGCCCGTTCCAAGGGGCTCACCCGCACCGCCGCCGTGGTCATGGGCGTGGAGGCGGGCATCATTCCCTCACCCCGCGAAGGTGTTGACGAGGAAGAGGAGCGGCGACTGCTCTACGTCGCTATGACGCGCGCCCGCCAGTACCTGTACCTCATGATGGCGACCACCCGCACCGGGCCCACCGCCTTCGCCGGCGGCGGCCAGGCGGGCAGCAGCCGCTCGCGGTGCCCTTTCTTCGCCGGAACGCAGATGAGCCCGCAGCCGGGCGAGACGTACCTCGCCACGCTAGGTGCCTAGCGTGGGGGAAGACGCTTCAAGGCTGGACCCGCAGCCGTACACAGGGAACTTGGAGCCAACCCAGCTCGACACCTCCGTGGCGGCCGCGCTACGGGCGTCACTGTCGGCAAACACGTGGCGGGCGTACGCGGCGGACTGGCGGCACTGGTCGGGTTGGGCCAGCGAGCGCGACGCCGGCGTGTTGCCCGCGGAGCCGCTGGACCTGGCCCGCTACCTGGTCGACCAGGCCCCCACCAGCCGCATCGGAACGTTGACCCGGCGGCTGTCGGCGATCGCCAAGGCGCACCTTCTCGCTGGGAACCCCGACCCAACCGACGATCCAGCTGTCCGGGAGGTGCTGCGCGGGCTGCGCCGCGAGCACGGCACCACCCGGCGGGGCGCGCCGCCGTTGTGGACCTCCGACGTCGAACGCATCATCGACACCACCTACACCGTCCCCGACCGCACCTTGGGTGTAGGGCAGGGCAGCGCCGAGGTACGGGACCGGGCGCTGCTATTACTCGCGTTCACCTCCGCGCTGCGGCGCAGCGAACTCACCGCCCTCGACCTCGCGCACCTCGAGCCCGACCCGGCCGGGCTTCTCGTCCACGTCATCCGAAGCAAGACCGATCAGGACGCCGAAGGCGCCTACGTCGGCATCCCCTACGCCTCTCGGTCCCGGCTGTGCGCGGTGCTCGCTGTGACCGCGTGGTGCGACCGGCTCACCGCGCTCCTCGGTGTCGACCATGGCGATCTCGCCGGGCCATTGTTCCGACCGGTCGACCGCCGCGGGAAGCTCGGCTCCCTCGGTGCCAGCCGGCACGGTCCCGACGCCCGTCTGTCCGATGCCGCCATCCGGGACGCGGTGATCCGCCGCGCCAAGGCGGCCGGCTTGTCTCCCTCGCACGGCGAGCGGTTCTTCACCGCCCACTCCACCCGATCCGGGTTCGCCACCCAGGCCGCCGCCAACGGCGCCAGCGAACGCGCGATCATGGACCAGGGCCGGTGGCGCTCCCTGCAGGTCGCCCGCTCCTACATCCGCCGCGGTAGCGTGTTCACCGACAACGCTGCTGGCCGGCTCGGGCTGTGACCAGCTGCCGCGCACCGGTGCAAGCTGCCCCGGCCGGGGACCACGTCTGTCCGGAGAAAGGCGAAACCCCGGCGATGTGGCCGAAGCCAGGGATCGTTCCGGGGTGTCCAATGAGAAGGATACCTCAGCGATGACGGACGCGACACCTCGCCGGCCGGACCCGATCGCCCGTGCGCTCGAGGCCCGGCTGAGCAGCGAGCGTCTCAGGCCCTACCGCGCCGCTGTCGGCGGAGACCTCGACCTCGCGATCGGTCTCTACGAGTGGAACAGCGCCACCGCCGGTGCCTTCTTCGAAACCCTCGGCCACTTCGAAGTCCTGCTACGCAACGCGCTGCACGACCAGCTCTCGGCCTGGCACACCGCCGCCGGCCGCCCAGGCCACTGGTACGACGACCCAGCCGGGGTGCTCGACGCACGCCGACATGCCGATGTCGCGTCCGCGCGGGACCGCATCCGCCGCGAACGCCAGACCGAGACGCCCGGCAAGGTCGTCGCCGAACTGAACTTCGGCTTCTGGCGTTTCCTCCTCGACCGCCACTATCAGACCATGCTGTGGGCACCGGCGCTGCGCCGTGCGTTTCCCCACCTGCAGCCCCAACGGCGCGACCTCGTCTACTCCCCCGTCTATGAGCTCAACCGGCTGCGCAACCGCATCGCCCACCACGAACCGATCCACGCTCGCAACCTGAGCGACCGCCACGACGACCTGCTCCGCGTCACCGGCTTCATCGACCCCGCCGCGCAAGCCTGGCTCTCCTCGCTGAGCAGAGTTCCCGCCGTGTTGCAGAGCCGCCCCCGATGAAACCCGGCCCGTTGGAGAGCGCACTTGACACCGCATGGCGACTCATGCACGGACCCGAAGGCTGCAGCACAACTGGCATCAGAGCCCTCGCCCCCTCGCGTAGCGCGTCACCGGCACTACGCGCTAGCAGTCGACCCCAGGTCGTGAGCCTTCCAACAAGATGATCCCCTTTCGGAGCGCGCCAAAGGATCCAATGTCAGCGTTCAAGTGGGCTTCCCGAGAGGTCGTACGGTCTCGGTCGGCTGCTCACTACTGTGGTTCTTGCTTGCCACTCCGCTTGTGTAGTCAAGAGAGCCGACCTCGTCCCAGCCCTCGGGCACTGCGCCCGTCGGCGCCTGCCGCTCGAGCCTGCGTCGCCGTTTCTCACTCAGCCAACGCGTTCCGGTCTCGTCGTAACCACCGGCGTTTAGATAGACGCGGCCCCAGTTGAAGTGCCGTCCGAGAATGCTGAGGAGCGTCGTCTTCCCGCTGCTGTTTGCTCCGGTCAGCACAGTGAGCCGCGGATGGAACTCGATGTCAATCGTGTCGAATTGACGCCAATCTTCGATTTTCAGACGCCGAAAACCGGCAATTGGCTGCCCCGGCAGCACCACGTCGTTCTCCCTCGCTCGGACCGGATGGGAAAGGGATCTGACGATCATGCCAGAGCCACATCTTCGTCTTGTCACACACTTGAAATGTTGGACCGTCTCGTCGGCGAAGCGCACACTGTTCTAGAGATCCAGGTCGTCGCGGTCGACAACATCATCGCCTTCGCCAACCTCATCGAAACCCGCGCACCCTAACTCCGAACCGCACACATCCCACCGGCAACTGCGACTGACGTTCTTCCCAACGCCAGCGGCCACGCCTGCCGCCACGGCGCGGTTCCTGTGGGAGCGGTGCTCACCCGTTGCCCTTGCCCGGCTTGCCGCCTCGGGGCGCTGGTGCTGGCGCATGACCGCGGGATCCTGCACCGCGACGTGAAGCCCGGCAATGTGCTGGTCGCCGCGGACGGTGCGGTCAAGGTCCCCGATTTCGGGATCGCCAAGAGCGCGGGAGCCACCGAGCACACCGCCACCGGGATGGTGCTGGGCACGGTGGCCTACCTCAGCCCGGCACGGCTGCTCGGTGTCCCGGCCACCGCCGCCGACTTACGAGTCTCACGTCAAACACGATCACACCTGCCTGCGCGGCGGCGTTGCCGGTCGTAGTATTCGAGCCCGGAGCGGTCTGCGACAGGCTCGTGAGGTTGGGAGGTGCAATGACGGCTGAATCGGCATCACCTACACCCCCACCCTTCAAGGATCCGAAGCCCACTGCGGAGCGAATCCTGCAGCTTGCCGGCCGCGTGCGGTCTGGGGACATCCTTCTCCCTCGTTTCCAGCGCAACTTCGTCTGGAGCCGCAAGCAGATTCTTGACCTACTGGACTCTGTCGGGCGCAACTATCCGATCGGCAGCATGCTGCTATGGCAGACGAAGCAGGAGCTGGCGAATGAGCGGACCATCGCGGGACTGAGCATCGCCGAGTCCAAGCCGGACTATCCGGTGAACTACCTTCTCGATGGTCAGCAGCGTCTATCGACGATTTGCGGAGCATTGCACTGGTCCCCGGCCTCGAGCTCGCCGCGCAGCGTGTGGAACGTCGCGTACGACTTGAAAGCCGAGAAGTTCGTGCATCTAGATTCAGCCGATGAACCTGCGCTGCACATAGTGCCGCTCC
>JAABUL010006445.1_pt1 | contig 13512 bp, 9 predicted proteins | sample 5559151 | NCBI WGS metagenome assembly JAABUL01 (sample SAMN10711876, study PRJNA513368) | rock metagenome | isolation source: Antarctica rocks | place: Antarctica: Victoria Land, Pudding Butte sud | reverse complement strand
TCGACTTTGATTTTGACAGCGATATTGACTGAATATCAAAGCGTTCACATAGCTCTGACATCAAAGATTCATCGATGAAAATCATGTCAGTGACTTCAGTATCTATCAGAGCGAAAGATCTGAATATCTTTTCTAGACTATTCAAGATGACATCAACAGTGAACGACTTGAAATCAAATGAATCGTCAGACATGCTGATGAAACAGAATATGAGTATATCGCTTTCAGTCACTACTTTGACGAGAGCAGATCATTTTTCAAATTCGCAGCAATCTTGTGCACTTGAGTTGTTTCAAGACAATCATATGCTCTATGTTCTAACTTCTTGCATTTGAAGCAGAGTTCTTTCTTAAACAACTCTTTCTGAATAGAATCGAGATTTGATCTTCTGAGTTTCTTTCACGAAGAAACTGATGACGTGAGTCGAGCAGTCAATATGTTAAAGACAGAGCAAGCAGCTTGAGTTGCTGATGCTTTGATGACTGATCGCGCGTTCAATTCAGTTAATCTAACATTGACTTGCATGCAGATGTCAACAAACTCATTCAAATTCGTGATTTGTTCATTGAGCGTTGCTCGTTGAAGATCTGAGCTGATCTTGTGCTGAAGATCATCTAGTAAAGTCTCATTATTGTATTCTAGTTTTGCACTAAATCTCTGAAATTTCATTCAAAATTCATGAAAGAAGATCTTGTTTTGATACAGCTTTAAATACTGTCGTTGAGTCGTGTGATGATGATTGAAATCGTCGTACATTTTATTGATAATCGATAGCACTTCTTCGACTTCTAGAAACGAGTTCAAGAAGATATTTTGCATGCAAGAAGCTATGTGCTTGATCGCAGCTTCACTGACTCGACTTTCGATGTATGCAATCTTCAACTCTTCAATAGAAAAATGATTCTTATTTGTCTTCAGCTTATTTTGCATTCAAGACAGTCAATTGTTTACATTCTGCGTCGAATCTTCAAACAGAGATGAGTCGAGTAACTTGATCAACTTTGAGAATCAATCTTCAGAAATCAAAGTGCTTTGTTGACTTGATGCAGCTTCTAGATGATGTATAATCACGTTCTTGTCTTTATTCTCTTTCTGCAGACGCGTCTGCGTAATCTTCAACATGATGTTTATCTCGTTGACATCTTCTAACATCTGAATCATGTTATTGTGAATCTCGATTTCGATGTCGTGCTGTTGACATATGTACTTGACAAAGACAACGATGTCGTTTACTTCATGAGTGTTTATTCAAGCATTCAATTCAGTGTTGATGCTGATCTTGATCATTTCGTGATCAAAGAACAATGCGTTCATGTTCTTTTCTTCTGTATTCAATGACACATTCGTGTCTTCTTCTTCTGAAGCTGTTCAATTCTGTGATAGAAGTGATTCTCTTCTAGCATTTTGAAGTTTGTAGCGAGCAATGCTCGCTGATTCTGAGCTTCTAATCATGATATGAGTAGAAAATTGCTGATCGAGATTCTGATGTTACTCTATCGAACTTTCTGAGTTCAAGCAATGACTAGTACTCTATCAAACTTTCTGAGTTCAAGTACTGCTGAAATTTCTGATTTCTGATGACGAGCTCAATAAAGAGTTAATCAAGAACAACGCGTTCGTGTTCTTTGATTCTGATTCTATCAAAATTTCTGATTTCGAATCAAGATTCTTCTTTAGAAATTTCTGATTTCTATCAAGCTTTCTGAGCTTGAGTTCTGATTCTGCTGTCAAAATTTCTGAATTCAACTTCTGATTTGAATTGTGTAACTTGTTTTTATATCGTCTACACGTCGATAGCAAGATTAATGAGCTTTGAACTAATGTTATGAATCTGCATAGAGCGAATCATATGAGTGTATTTTAACTAGAAGTTCAAAGTCGAAGAAGAAAGAAGATGCAACACGTCATGAGTTTTACTCACGAAGACACGCTAGATCGCTAGCGTGTCAACATCAACTCTATACTAGTCTATGATAGTCTGACACGATCTATGTTAGACTAATTCAAAGTGCACAATTGCAACAGATAGATGACATTTTGAACTCTAAATGTTATCAAAATTGAATACAATACAAAGTTAAATGAATGAGATTAAATTAAGATGATGAATGATACTATGTTGATAAAAAAGATTTCAAAAGTTCAAAAGAAGTTCTAGTTGAATTTCATAAGCTTTATTCAGACAAGTCACACTAAATTGAAAAACAGTGAAAAATTTTGCATTTCATTTGTTCTATTCATGCAAACATGAATTTTTGAAGAGAAAAGTAATGTTACAAATGTGTCAAAGTTGATTAAAACTAGTCAATGATCTAGTCAAGATCTGATCTAGATCTAACTCAGACTTGACTCAGATATGACTCAACATCTTTTTTCTTCTTTAACATCTTCTAATCAGCTTCTATTTATCTTCTAGATAAACACACTTCTTTGTGTTACAAATGATCAACAAATTTCTATGATAAACACATTTCTTTATGTCACAAATATCTTTTGAATTAAATGTTGAAATCATGTCTAGAATTTAATCACATTGCAGCAAAATAATGCGTAGCTGAATAAAATGTTTGATCAATAAAGATAGCTTTAACTAGAAAACTAAGAATACAGAAGAAAGAAGACAGTTTCAAGCTATATTTATAGTAGAGCGAACAAAGAGATGAAGTAGTTGATTTGCTAAAGCTCAAATAAATGAAATGTTTCAGCATATTTCAATTTAAAACATCATTGTTTCTTGTTCACATATTGAAATTTCTAGAGTCTATTGACTAGATTCTATTCAACATCAACATGCTTCGTAACATTATTTTCTTCTCTTTAAAAGTCATGTTTCTATGACTTGTAGTGTAGTTCATAGCATTGACGTAGAGCTCGATGCTCATGTTTCTATCAATCTTTCTATTGATCTTTCAGATCATCGAAATGTTTATTGTAGCAGACTCACTATGAGAGAAAAAGAATGATCATTGTAGCAGACTCACTATTTGACGTAGAAACATGAGATAGATTGATTCATTGATAGATAGAACGATGTGAGTAAATAAATCATCGCATTGACAGCATCTTTATAGCAAACTCATTAGAAGAAAATTGACTAGCTCATTGAAGAGATCGATTCTGATCATGTCATTGAAGCAGACTCATTAATTGACACAGAAACGTGAGATAAATTGATTCATTGATAAATAGAATGATGTGAGTAGATAAATCATTGCATTGACAGTATCTTTGTAACAGACTCACTAGAAGAAAATTGACTAGCTCATTGAAGAGATCAATTCTGATTGTGTCATTGAAGCAGACTCACTAGAAGAGAATCGACTAGTTCATTGAAGAGATTGACTATTGACTTGTCTTTGTAACAGACTCACTAAATTGATCTGAATTTGAATCAAGTTGAATTGAATTTGATGATACAGATTATTTTAACTCAATTGATTCATGAGCTTTTTGAAAGAGAGAGAAAGTTTGTGATTCTCTAGCAATCAATGATCATATGTTTTCATTGATTTTATTGATCAAGTGAATTGATGCTACTGAATGAGTGATAAATTCTTTAGCAATTCAACAATCTTATCATTGATTTTATTGATCTTCTGATGTTGTTCTGTCTTTCAAAATTGTTAATCATTAAATAAATAAATTTTTTTAAACTTGTTTTGTTGTTCATTGAGTATTTTGAATGAATATTGATACTCATATCATAGAGTTAACAAATTCTTAGTTTAATGTTGAAATCATATCTAGAATTTAATCACACTGCAGCAAGATAGTGCGTAGCTGAATAAAATGTTTGATCAATAAAGATAGTTTTAACTAGAAAACTAAGAATACAGAAGAAAGAAGACAGTTTCAAGCTGTATTTATAGTAAAGTGAACAAAGAAGCGAAGTAGTTGATTTGTTAAAACTCAAATAGATGAAATGTTTCAGCATATTTCAATTTGAAACATTGTTGTTTCTTGTTCACATATTGAAATTTCTAGAGTCTATTGACTAGATTTTATTCAACGTCAACATACTTTATAACAGTGAGCAATGACATTTGAATCTTAATGCACTTGAGACACATATGCTAGCTATTAGATGAGATGTTTGCTACAAGCTAGCTGTCAGCTGAGTTTGCATCATTGATTAGCTTACATGCTACATAAATCAGCTACAAGCTGATTTAACTGATTTAACACTACTCTTCACTTTACTCATTCACTTACTCTTTATTCTACTCGCTCATCTACTCTTCATTCTACTCGCTCATTTAGTCTTCACTTTACTCATTTACTTACTCACTCATTTACTCTTCATTTTACTCATCTATTTACTTGCTCATTTACTCTTCATTCTACTCATCTATTTACTCTTCATTCTACTTGCTCATTTACTTTTCATTCTACTCGTCTATTTACTCACTCATCTACTCTTCATTCTACTTACTCATTTACTCTTCACTTTACTCATTTATTTACTCACTCATTTACTCTTCACTTTACTCATTTATCTACTCTTCATTCTACTTGCTTATTTACTCTTCATTCTACTCATTTATTTACTCGCTCATTTACTCTTCATTCTACTCATTTATTTACTCGCTCATTTACTTTTCATTCTACTTGTTTATTTACTCTTCATTCTACTCGCTCATCTACTCTTCACTTTACTCGCTCATTTACTCTTCATTCTACTCATCATTCTACTCGCTCATTTACTCTTCACTTTACTCATTTATTTACTCGCTCATTTACTTTTCATTCTACTCATTTATTTACTCTTCATTTTACTCTCTATCAAATGCATTGATTGAGTACATAAAACACATCAAACAATGCTTTAAACAATGCTTTCTATATAACTTTTTATCTACTCATCATTCTATATGCTCAGCTATTTACTCAATAATCTTTGCTTTGAGCTTTATAAAGCTGACGCTAAAAAGTTTGCAGTTTTCATCTTCTTTTTCTCTTCATAATTTCTACTTTCTAGAACAACAACAATCAAAATATCAACATGTTCAACTATCAACTCAACTATTTACTCATTTATTTACTAGTCAATCTACTTACTTCAAAACATGCTTCAAAAGACACGTCAATTAAGCGCATAATATAAGTTAAACAATGTTTCAAATAATGCTTTCTACTGAACTTTTCACTAAGCTTTCTACTGATCTTTTAATCGAGTCATTTAGTGAGCTTTCTACTGATCTTTCAATTGATCTTTTTATTAATCTTTCTACTGATGAGCTTTTTACTGATTTTTTGATTGATCTTTCTACTGATCTTTCAATTGATCTTTCTACTGATCTTTCAATTAATCTTTCTACTGATCTTTCTATTGATCTTTCTATCAATCTTTCTATCAATCTTTCTACTGAGCTATTTATTGAGTTATCAATTGAACTTTTTATCAAACACTTTATCAAACATTCTATATGCTTCAAAATACACATTGATTGAGCATATAACATAAGTCAAACAATACTTTTTATATGATTTTCTACATGAATTTCTATCAAGCGCTCTTCATGTTTTTCTATCAAGCACTCTTCATGTTTTTCTATTAAACATTCTTCATGTTTTTCTATCAAGCATTCTATCAAGCATTCTTCATGTTTAAATAGATGATTAAATAGTTACTTAAATAATCAATTCATTAAATGATTTATTTGATTACATACAAATCTTAAATGTAGAAACATATGAAAAGCAAACATGTATTGCACATTATATGTTTTGAGCAATTGATGTCTTTTGAGCAAATGATTATCATCAAAAGATACAAGTGCTTGTAACTAATTATCAGTTGTTGATGAATGATTATTAAAGCTTGTGAGCTAGAAGCTCAATTAAACAGATGTTTTTGACTGATGCTAGCTTGATGAGCTTGTAATCAGTTTTAGCTGATTTCATCAAATGATCAATGTTAAAGCATCAATCTTCAGAATAGCTTATCATTTAAGATCAAAGTGATGAAGTATTGAGATTGAGTTGACTTGTTTCTTTAGATTATCAAAAACTTGAACACAGATCTCATTTCATACAAAAAATGTGTTTTTTCTAGTCAGCTGAGTAAATGATTTAACTAGCTTCAAGAAGTTCTTAATGAAATGATGATAGAAGTTAACAAATTTTATGAAGCTCTGAATTTCTTTTAAATTGATCGAAGTGATTCAGCTGACTATGACTGTCATTTTATTGAAATTCATACAAAGATTTAGTTCTGATACAATGATTTCTAGAAAGACAGTCTCTTCTACATTAAATTTGCACTTTCAAATATTTATTTGCAGTTCAGCTTTGCATAATCATTTCAATACTAGTTTGATGTGATTTTTATGTTTCTTTCTTATTTTGCTATAAATGAGAATGTCATTTAGATAGACTTGACAAAAGTTGTTCAGAAAGTTTCATAAAATGTCATTCATATATTACTGAAAGAAGATTGATTCATTAATCAGTTTAAATGATAACATCTTGTATTTATATGCTTTTAAAGCAGTGATAAAAATGATGTAATTCTTGTTATCAAAGTGCATTCAAAGTTTGTTGAATATTGATATGATGTTAAATTTAATCAGATGCTTACAACTCATTATTGAGTCGTTTCATTGATTAAAAAGATGTTTAAAGCATTTAAATTGCACTGAGTATTGTACGTGATTTTTCTATTGATGTTCATCATGAATAGAGCAAAAACTTCAATCTTGTTTTTCTTTGAATGATTCAACAATGTTTTGAATGAAGCAATGTTTATACTTTAAATTAAAAATGATTCTTTTTGAGCAGTGATTGAAATGAATCATTTGAGCATTGTAAAAATCTTAGTTTGAGTGATTGAAAAGAGCGAAGTTAATCACGATTAACTTGAGTGCTTTGAATTAAAGAAGATTGAAAAAATTGAAATAAAAGTATTCAATTGATTTGAAAAAACAATGACGTCATTTCACATATTCAGTAATATTTCATTTTTATTCATTCAGAGCTTACTCAATATGACTTTATGATGATTGATATTAATTATCAACATTGATATGATCAATTCTTTATGACTTTTGATGATGAGATTGAGTAGAATTTTATGAATGATGATTTTCTTAAATATCTTCTTATCATAATCTTTTATTAGCTTCTCTTTTGTCAGTGATATAAATTAAATTCTCAGTTTCTTGCATACTTTATCAACTAGATTAAAATGTATGATCATGTAAATGATTGAATCACTGTCTATTAAAGAATGAAGATTGAAAGATCATTTCTGAAAGATGAAATGAGTGTCAATTAAAAATAACTTTTCAAAGTAATTCTCTTTCAATAGAATTTCATCTAGTTTGCACAAAAATATAATTTCTATTTCTTTAATGACTTTTGAAGAAATAACTAGTTTTTTGAATCGAAATTTGAATTGAAATCAAAACAATCATATTTATTGTTCACTGTATTAATTTTAGTAGATTGATTAAAACACTCTTTAAAGCTATGATCTGTTTTATGATATATAAAACAGCTTTTGACTAAAATGTTTACTTCTTTGACGTTAGTTAAAATCGCGTCACGCGACTTTAAATGATTAAACTTTGAGTGATCAATTGATTGAGTGATAATAATCACTTTATGAAAGATAGTTTTTGAAAAATCATTGATGCATTTGAGCTTGTTCTTGATCTTTCAAATGACTCGCTGATCATTATTTAAACAAATCAGATAGAAACAAATTTCTTTTAGAAAATCAGATTGAACTAGTTGATTTACTCAAATGAATTGAAGATGAGAATTGATTTTATCTTTCAAATCAATGATCAGTTGCTTTTTGTGATAGTTTAGATAAAAAGATAGTTGTTGAAACTGAGTATAAAACTCACTAAATTTCTTTGATTCTTGAATCAAGTTGTAGTATTTTCTACGAAAGTTAACTTTTTTATTTAAGTCATTGAACAATTGAGTTAACTCTTTCAAAAAATCTTTGATGATTTTATAGAAATTGACACAATCATGTTTGCATCTGACTTGAATAATTTCTACTGCGTCATCAAATAATCTAGAATGTACATAGCTTAATTTGACTCATTCATTAGAAAAAAGATTGATGTTGATCTTTAGTTTATTCTGAATTTTTTCGTATCAGTTCTTTCAAGTAAAGTTCTTTTCATCAGTAAACAGCGAAGAATCAGATATTTTTTGAGATCTAGAATGCTCAAAGTAAATGAAATCAGAAGAAGTATTTTCTTTAGTTTGAAGTCTTGTTTTCAACTTTTTGATTTCATCTTCTTGTTGTTTATTTAACTCATAGAGTCAATCTGTTTCTTTATTAAGAACTAGACTTCAAGCTTTTCAAATTTCGTAAAACATGAGAAGTATTATTATTTCAGCAAATGATTCATCATTTTCATGAATGAATGATGCAACACTTGATGATTTCATTCGTGATTTCAATGAATCAACATCAAAGATTTGAGAAAAATGATTTCAAAATCTCTCAGAATGCTCTTTAATAAATGAACAGCTAAACATGATGAGATTTGTTTGAAAGAAGAGTTGAATGAATGATGATGCTTGACGATTGAAGAAGAAAGATGTATAAAATGATGTTTAATCTTTAACAAAAAAGATGAAATTTATTTATTGATTGATTTGATTCTTGAGCAATTCATGAAGATTTTTTATCATTAATTCTTTTAATTGAATTGAACAGCTTATTTTCACTCATCTGTTTCATGAAAATGAGTTGATTTTCTTGATCAATTTGAACTGTGCATACTTAGTGAGCAATAAGTTGTTTAATGATTTAAACAGTCTTGTCATTGATTTTATCAAACTTTTTAATGTTGTTCAATCTTTCAATTGCATTAATCATCAAATAAATGAATTTCTTTAGACTTATTCTGTTTGTACAAGTATGTTGAATGAGTAATGAGATTAATATCAGATGATTAACAAATTCTTAATATAATGTCAGAATCATGTTTAAATGATACAATCAATGAAGATCAGAATTGATAGTGCTTGATTTTTAGAAATAGCTATAATTGAATATTAAGAATACAGAAAAAGATTGATACAAAAGCTTCTATTTATGTAATATTCAGAGACTGCATTAAACTTGAAAGAAATGTATTTGTGACATGAAAAGAAAATGATGTAAATGAACAAGATGTTGATGAAAGAAAAGAGTGTTGAGAAAGAAAAAAAGATGTTGAGTCATATCTGAGTCAAATCTGAGTCAGATCTCGATCAGATCATTGACTAGCTTTAATCATTATGCAAAGTACTCGCTAATATGCATTGCAAATTGATTAGAACTTCAATTTTGTTCAGTCTTATTGATCTTGATATGCTTGTAACAAAGAAAACAATCAGAATACATTCTTTTTCATTGATTAAAGTTAAACATTGAATGATTGCAATTGCACATTTATACTAACAATTCATTCAATGTTTACATGACATAAGTTAAATCAAAAGAAGAAAAGAATTATTTAATACAATTATACTTTATCTTTTCATTATATGCATCTTTCTTTCATTACATATTTCTTCATGCAATGAATGATAATCATTGAGTAAAAGAACACAGCTTTATGTATGTTATAATCATGAACATTACAAATGCAAAGAAAACATCTTTCATCTTTGAATCAAGAATTGAATTAAAACATCATTGTATAAAATATTATTAATGAAGAGCAGAATAAAGACGATGCATCATAAATGAATAATACAGATACTCATTAAGAATTTACTTAAGTATCACATGCTGAATTAAAGTTATAAATTCATTACTTGATAACACAGTATCAATCTTATTGTTTCAACTGCATGAAGTAATCATATAAATGACAAGTGATTTTCTTTTTCAGAAAGTTTTATTCACTCAATATAAATAACATAAAATCTCTTATGAGTTAAGTTTAAATTAATGTTACAAGAGTGTATGAATTACAATTACAATTACAATTACTATGATATAAACAATTCACAAGTTTCATTAAGTTCAATATAAATAAACTCATGAATCTCATTAATATTGTTTAACAAATGTTTAAACATAAGCATTTTATATGCAAATAATATGTTGATGAAAAAACTTTATTAAAAGAAGAGAAACATAAGTAAATTAATAAAGAATGATTGAACTATGTTGTTTAATTAAAAATGTTGTCAGAATTATGTTTAAATGATACAATCAATAAAAATCAAAATTGATAGTGCTTGATCTTTAAAAATAGCTATAATTGAATATTAAGAATATAAAAGAAGATTGATATAAAAGCTTTTATTTATGTAATGTTCAGAAACTGCGTTAAACTTAAAAGAAATTATCATGATTTTAGTCTTATCAGACTCAATCTTTTAATCTTATTAAATTTATTCTCACTTTGTCATCTTGACTAGTCTTTATTGAGTTTAGCATCAACTGAGAAATACATATATGTAATCAACTTCTTTTCTGTAGTTATCTTTCTTTCTTAGCATTTATCTTCTAGTTAAATGATACTTTTATCTGACTCACTTTAAACAGATCTTTAACATTAAATAAATGCTCATCATTTACTACTTTGCTATCAATGAATAAATGATATAAAACAATCTATTCAGTAAGAAAAATTTGCAAGAAATTCTTCAAATTTGCATCATCATTTTAAATTGCAAGAAATTCTTTGATTTTACACTCATTTTATTCATTTTATTCACAAGAAATTCTTTGAATAAAGCATTCAATTATTATTTGAAATTTACAAGAAATTCTTTGAATTTTCACTCATCAAAAAATATTAATTTAAAACATTAATTTCTCATTTACTTTTATCTCAACAACTTTTATTTTCTTTCATCATGATATGCAGTATTAAGTCAGTTGAGTCTTAAACAACTCATTTGCTTAAAAATACTATCAATAAAAGAGTTTCACTTCTACTCATCAATGCTTCAGTTGAAGTTGAGAAAATCATCATTGCATGAAACATAAACATTAAAGAACAACTGCTTCATTGAATCAACAATCAACTTGATGAAATCATCAATATGTTAAATGAGTTTTGAAGTTAGTGAAACTTAACTTTACAACTCAATGAACACTGATTTCTTGTACAAGAAGATCATAAAAAGAAAGTGAAATAATTAAAAGTTGCTTTTGATAAAAATGATGAGTTAGAGAAAAAAATCAGTCAGTTACAAGATGAGTGATTGAACTTCAGAGCAAAACAACATCAAGCTGATTGATTTATGTCTTATCAAGATACTCAGTCAGCTGAACAATAAATCAATCAGAAAGAAGCTAACTTTTAACAAGAATCTTCTACTTTATCTGATAATAAAAATGATCATCACAAGTTCATTAAGCTTTTGAATTCACTCATTTTCATTGAAATAAATGACTTTATCTGAAAGACATGAAACATTAAAATAGCTGACAAGCTCAATGTTAATATGAATCATTATTCTATTGAAAAGATTTGTATTGTTTATGTGATTTTCAAACTAGAAAATGATGCTGATCAGCAAATTTATGCAAAGCATTATGTTGATGCTTTCTTATTCTATCAATCACTATCAAAGTTACTTAAACATCTGAAAGAAATTTACAAAAATCAGAATTTGATTCAAAAATATCATTGTAAATACATTATTTTAAAGCAGCTCAACAAGCTTTTCAACTCTTTCTATTCAGAATTCATTAAAATATTCAGCTTTTTGAACTACAATAATATTACTTTGATGAATGACATTCAAAATAAAATCAACAATTATTTTTAAAATGCATTATCAGTTTGTTTTATAAAGTTTAACTCACTTGATAAGTTTAAAATCTTTCTTCAAGATGTGAATAATAAACAATGAGTCAATTATCAGCTATGTGACAAGTAATGAACAATCAAATCAATAACAGCTTTGAAAAAACGTTTTATTTCTTCATTGATATCAACTTCAGTCTTGATTATTAATTATGTTTAACTCATTACTTTTTTCATTCTTGAATTTGAATAATCAAGAATGTTAATCATCTGCTTCAACTGCAAAGTATTGAATTATCTTTCAAAGAATTGCTTTCAGCTGAAGACTAGTACTTTAACAATTTGTGCATTCACTTTTCATCTCAATGAGATCATCATGTTGAAAGAAGAGAAGAAATTATTTACAGAGAAATTAAAGAATGAAACAAAAAACTAGTGACTTTCATCAAAGACATGATGAAAGATGTGTTAATTTCTTTAATAATGAGCAGCTCAAATGATTTTTTTGCTTCAAAATCTTTGATTATTGAATGTATATTATTTAACAATGAAATTAATTACTCATTAAAATCATTGATTGACATTGAAGCAGCTGACTATTCATTCATTAATGAATTAATTGTGCAGAATGTTTATAATCATTTGCAAATTGAGTCTTTAACTTTGATCAAAGCAAAGTCAATTTGAGAATTCAATGATCATTATGTTAAGAAACTCATTCATCAACAAAATATTCAACAGCTAACTTTTTGCTTAATGACAGAATCTGAAAAAGTTGACTTGATTCAGCTAATAATCAGCTAACAACTGACTAATCAGCTAAATTTCAGCTAAATTTAACTAACTGAGTTAATTCAGCTAATTCAGCTAAAATATTTATCTATATGTTCATCACTTTACTTACTCATTTACTTGCTCATTTACTTGCTCATTTACTTGCTCATTTACTCACTCATTTACTCGTTCATTTACTCATCACTTTACATACTCATTATTCTACTTGTTATGATTCTAGTCTTCATCTATTCTTCATCTAGTCTTTATCTGATTTCATTTTAATCGAGTCTAGCGAGAATCTGATCTAGAGATGATATCATTGAGACTCTGCATCATATGTGTAAGATGTCAACTCAATTGAGTCTAGCACAGAGCTGAGAAACACACATATAAGAATTGAGTTCTTTTCTGTAGATACTTTTCTTTCTTAGCATTTATTTATTAGTTAAATGACATTTTTATGACTCGCTTTAAATCGATTTCTAACACTACTCATCATTCTACATGCTCATCATTCTACTCACTCATTTACTTGCTCATTTACTCGCTCATTTACTCGCTCATTTACTCGCTCATTTACTCGCTCATTTACTCGCTCATCTACTCATCACTTTACATACTTATTATTCTACTCATCATTCTACATGCTCATCATTTTACTCATCACTTTACATGCTCATCATTCTACTCACTCATTTACTCACTCATTTACTCGCTCATTTACTCGCTCATTTACTCACTCATTTACTCATCATTTTACATACTCATTATTATACTCATCATTTTACATGCTCATCATTCTACTCATCATTCTACATGCTCATCATTTTACTCATCACTTTACATACTCATCATTCTACTTGCTCATTTACTCACTTCATCTACTCTGTAACGGTTGTCCCTTTAACAACACAAGGTATATACAGAGACCAAACAGTAATCACTATTACTAGACTTGAGGTCTGGAGATAGCTGAGACAATAATATGTATTGACTACTTACATGAGTTGAG
>JAABUL010006444.1_pt1 | contig 13514 bp, 12 predicted proteins | sample 5559151 | NCBI WGS metagenome assembly JAABUL01 (sample SAMN10711876, study PRJNA513368) | rock metagenome | isolation source: Antarctica rocks | place: Antarctica: Victoria Land, Pudding Butte sud | reverse complement strand
CCTCATTCGTCGCACCGGCACCAGCGAAATCGCCGCCTTCCGGCAGCATCTGCGCTCCCGTCCCACCAAGGCTCTGCGCTTCCTTGTCCCCAGGACCCGCTCTGCCTGACTTTTCACAGACCCTGGCGCGGGACCATGGGGCCATTGCGACACGCGGGGCAAACGCGGTATACTGAGGCTAGATAAAAGGGCGCATCTCCGCTATAACTTGTGCGCGGCGGCCGCACACGAGGGAGAGAAGAGAGGCGAACCCTTTTCCCCGCTACGGACAGCGCCCCCGATTGAGGGGGCCGTTCTCCCCCCAGGAGGGGGAGTTACGTAGCGGGTTTTTCCATGTCCGGCGTGATCACGTCGATGGTCACTTTGCCGCGCACCTGGCGCAACAGCGGCGTGTCGCGTCCACCGCGCTCCCAAGCATCTACCGCGGCGCCGCCGATCATGTCTGCGAGCTGTAATGTCGCATGCGCCTTGGAATCTCCGCTCACAATCTTCGCTATCCGGTAGTCGATGCCACGGGCGGCCACGTCGCGCGAGAGCAAGGGCCTGACCATCCCGCCAAGCTTCTTTGCCTCCGCGTCGCCATCTATTATCATCTTGGCGTTCTCAATCGCCGCGCGCGGTAGCTGCAACAGCGCACGCATCAGGAGTTGCGCGAGCAGAGCGTCATTCTTGCCCCAGGCCCACGGTGGGTCCATCGCGTTCTTGTCGTAGATCACGACGACTCCCGTAAAGGAGGTTTGTGCAATCCGCTCCATGAAGGCGATTTTACCGGGCTCATTTATCCGCGCAAACTTGAACTCAAAGGCCTTGCGCATGTGTCTTCGCGTACGTACGTCTTGTAGCGCGACGTCTATCTCCTCTGCGGCATCGCTGACAACAACTGCCATGGCGCAATAAGATAGCGCGCCGCTCTTGAAGCCGGGATCGCCCGCCCAGTCTACGGCTATATGCACCCAATGCTCTCCTCCCTCTGCATGCGCAGCCTACCAGCCGCGCGCCAACCTATACACCGACCATAGGCGACGACGGGCGGGCCGGGCAAGGGGCCGGGCAGAAGGGACCATGGTATGCGAGGCCCTAAACAGGGGCGCCATTAGCACGAGAAGGTGTCCTCGGCGTGCTGGAGGAGTCGCAGCATGATGTCGATATTCTCCACCGCCGCGGTGAGCGCGTCCCGTGCGGTCTGTAGGTCCGTCGTGAGCGCCTGTGGCGCCGCGCTCGCTGGCTCCTGGCCCGCCGCGGACACGGCTAAGAGCCGTTGGAGGCCCTCAGCCGCGTGAGCGGCCGCCAGGGGCACCGGCCCGGTGGCCTCGTCCTGCGCGATGTCCCGCAGCGGACCCGCGATCCGTAACGTGCGCCAGCGCAGAAACCCCAGGAGTTTGGCTGGATCGTCCGCGGCCCCGGCCGCACTCAGGGCTTGCTGATGAGCGGCCCGCAGGTGTGCCTCGGACACGCTGGCGCTATCGGCGATCATGGCCTCGACCTCCACGCCCCCCAACAGGGCGTTGGCCAACAGCAGGCGATAGTAGGGCTCACTGCCCAAGCGTGCCGCTTCCTGTGCATGTTCCGCGTCACTGTTGATCCCATCGTAGTGCCCGAGTGCCGCCATGGCCGCGGCCAGCTGAGTGACCGTGGCCGATGTGTCATCCGACTGCTGATCGATGCGCTTCGTCATCGCCCTCTTCCTTCCTCGGAGTCGTGTGGCTGAGTCCTCTCTTGTTTTTGGCTACTGCTACCGGGGCGAGACAGCGTGTCTCGGTTCAATCTTTTGATGATCGCCACGACCACGGGTGTCAGGAGAATGGCCGCAAGGACGGCGCCGACTACGTACACCACAGCATCCCTCCTGACACACTCCAGCGCTAGCTCGTCGTCGCCGTCTGGGCCGCGCGCTTGCCCGCCTGGATGCCCGTCGTCGTGGCCGACGTCGCATACACTGTAATGCCGGCGAACTCCGGTTGGACGGTCGGATAGCCCTCGATCAGCAACTTATCGGTTGGGTCCGCGGCGAGGGCTTCAGCGACCTTCCGCCATTGCTTCATCCCCACGAGCACCATGTAGTCAGTCTGCGGCGACGGGGGCGCCGGGACGCCTTTCGGGAGCGAGGGCGCTTTCTCACTACGCATCGCGACGAGCACGACATCGCCGCGCTCGACCACCTTGCCGGGCTTTCCGATGACCGTTAGCTTCACTGTTGTCGCCTCCCCTGGCTCACTCATCGCCTTTGCGGCGTCCGTGCCAAACGCTGTCCAGTCGTAGGGCCTTGCCTCCGTGCCCGTCCCGGCCGTCCGCGCTCCCTTATTATGCCCCGAGGTTTGTGGACGGAAGATCCTGTACCACTCTTTGTGCTCGACATGCGCGCGCATCAGGTGGAAGAAGACACCGCCTGGGGTGCGACGACGGCTAGCGTTCACGAGCATCAAACCGCCGTCCGCTTCGATCTGGAGCGTTTGAGCAACGAGGGAGCGCGCCCGCTCCTCGCCCAGAACGCGCACTGCTCGCCTAATCTGCTGGATCGGTTCCTCCTCGGTCTCGCCGAGCTGCGCGGCGATCTCCCCGGCGATAGCTTCTATCGTAACCCTGTCCTGGGGTGGTGTGGTCATGTGCCCCTCCTGGCCCTATCGTATCACCCGCGTCGTTTAGAGGGGGCAGTGCATCCCCGTACGACGGGGGGGGCAACGGACGCGGCGTCACCATCGACGGGCACGAGATGACAACGCACGGCCGCTTCCCATGTGCACAACGGGACGGGGTGAGGGTACTGGCTGAGGTTATGCTGTGGAATGACGATGGGGCGATGGCTACATGAAAGACGACGGTAAGGATGAGCCGACCAGACATCCGAGAGCAACTACCGACCCGGCCGAGCCACCGCGCGATCGCTCAGGTCGCTCGGGTGACGTGGGAGCCGGACGCGCGCGACGTGGAGATCGTCCGTCTGCGCGACGAGGAGGGCTTGACGATACGTGTCATTGCCACACGCGTGGGCGTATCGCGGTCGCGGGTGGACTACCTGTACCGCCGGTACAAGATCCGTATGGACGAGCGGGCGCAAAGGGAGCACGAGGAAGCGGACGGATAGCGGCTAGGAGCTGTGCTCCTAGCCGGGGTGGGACAACGAAAGCTTCGTAGAACAGCCATTTGACCAATAACGGCCGAAAGGCCGCGGAACTGGTCCCCAAACAACGATTAGCGGTCGAGTTTAGGTGATCCTCATTGTGTTAGCGGCCCAGCGAGCGATGTGATCCGGGTAAAAACTGGACTGCTAACACGACTGAGGCGCTAATATAGCGTCGAAAACGTAGTGTTATGTAATATGGCTGTTCTACGAAGCAGTCGTTGCCTGACCCCTCATTGGCATGCGTCGGGACGTGAATGAGGCGCTAAAACTCGTCACAGAAATGGTGTGAGGCCGGCAGGAGGCCAAATGGCCCCAAAATGCAGGAACCGTTGTCTCCCCCCCACAGCGGACCTGAACGGCTCGGGTGGCATACGTCCTGCCTACAGAGCGATCGTGCGCACCGCGCGGACATCGCCCCTATCATCATCTAGTGAGAGAGACCATCGTCACCATGAAAAGTAAGCTCATTGTCGTCAGCCTCGTCGCCGTGCTCCTGCTGAGCCTGGTCACGCCGTCGTTTGCGGGCTGTGCCCACGCCGCTGTCGCGCCCGTCCCCGTCGCCGGCGCGACGCACACGCAGCCCGCGCTCTTCGACAAGACGCGCTTCCTGCTGCACGCCGGGGCCGCGTTCTTCATCATCCACCACGAGTACGGCCGCTACAAGCAGGGTTACTTCGCCGCCGGCGCGTCGGGGCGCATCCGCCACCTCGCCGTGGCCGCCGTCGCGCTCATTCTCGCCGTCCACGAGGCCAAGGTCGCCTACGGCATCGCCAAGACCAGCAACAGCAAGACCTTACAGCTCATCGCCGCGCCCTTTGAGTCGCTCTCCACGACCATGGACACGATCCGTGGCAAGTTCGCCAAGGGCCAGGGCAGCGCGTCCGACTTCCAGCACCTGAACAACGCCACGACCTCGATCAACAGCACGGCCAGTAGCAACGGCCTCGGCACGATCAAGGATGTCACCGCACCGCTCCCGGCCGGGGCGTAACACACGCGTCCCGCTGAGGAGCGCGATACATCGGGGGCCAGGGTCTGACCTGGCTCCCGCTCCTTTGTCTCGTGGAGAAGAGGAGAAGAGGGTGGCCGGGAACGCGCGTCACGGTCCGCGTTGCCCGGTCGGCGCGACACGCACGCGGGCTTATCGCGCGCCCCTCACACCCGGTAGAACGTGAGAACGGGAGGATTCATGCGCTCATACGTTATCCTGTCACTGCTTGCCCTGCCCCTCCTGACCCTTGGGGCGCCGGCAGATACACGGTCATCCACCGCCGCTCCCGGACGTGCCACACCCACGGTGACGCCCTCTCCCGCGCCTGGGGGGAGCGCAACGCCGGCGCCGACAACGGGGGGGAGCGCGACGCCGTTGGCAAGCGCCACACCAGCCGCTGTTCCCACGTCTGGCTCCCAGGCGGCGACCGGCAGCGCCGCGCCGCCCTGGACGGGCCTGCCCGTGCGCACCTACGCCAGCCTGAAGAACCGCATCCCAGGTGATCCAGTCACTATCGCGTTCGAGGGCACACAGCGGAGTATCGTCACGACGTTCGTCAAGATCGGGTGGGTACGAGCCGATCCACTGTCGGTACGTGACGACGTGCGCTTGGCCGAGGCGACCATCAAACACGGCAGTTATCCAACGGCGCCGGTGAGCAACCTCTACCTGTTCGGCCGCCGTGAGGACTTTGCGGTCGAGCACGAACTGCGCTCGGTCTATAGCCGCGATCACGCCCGGTTTTGGGACACGACGCGGCGTGACGCGAAGACGGGCCTAGACCTGTTTATCGGCGACGCCTCGCGCGACATCGCCATCAAAGTGCTGCGTACATCAAAGGGCCTCCCCAAGGGCACGACCCACAAGATCGACGGCAACCTCGATCAGGAACGCACTACCATCGTCAATCTCATGCGTCAGGCCGGACTCGTGACCGCCGTGGTGATGGAGCCGGGGATGGGCCGCACGACCAACGCCGAGAACGGGGGCGGTGACCGCTTCTACACCGACGGACGGGTCGCCGTCGTCGTCCTCAACAATGGGTGATGTTCTATTGTGGGGCGTGAGCACGAGGTCCGCCCGGCGGAGTCACTCAGTGGTCGTCCTGGCATGTCGATGGGGACCAGTTGTCCCGGCATGTCGATGGGGACAGGTCCTCGCGCAAGAGAGCGTCCATACGATAGCCGTGACCGACGTGCAACCAACGATCACCCACGCAGTGCGGACATCGTAGTGCCGAGCCATAGCGGGCGGTCCGCTGGGCATACGCGCGCTGGCTGACGGTAAACGGCCGCGCGCACTGCACGCAAACGACCTCGACCGGGGCAGCCGTCGTCCTCATACGTCGTCCTCCTTCTCTCATACTGGTCGCGTCATGACACAGACCGCTCGATGTCGCCCCTCCCACGGCGCGGTCTGTGGCTGCTACCCGCACCCCCGGACGAGGCGCTCTAGGCGGCAGGCACCTAGCGCGCGGCCGTCTGGGAGGGGGGAGACAACGGTTCCTGTTCCTGCATTTTCGGGCCATTTGGCCTTCTGGTGGCCTCAAAGCATGTCTGTGACGAGTTTTAGCGTCTCATTCACGTCCTGACGGACGGCAATGACCATCATGCACGGGTAAGGAGGCCAGTAGAGAGCAGTTCTCTCGTCACGGAAGGATAGTTCCCGTACCAGTTTTCCGATACGCGCTACTAATCAGCGCCTTTTGCGCTAATTCCTATTTTGGGCCGTATCTCGGCTCAACCCCGGATCGGCGCGCAGGCGGCGGGCGACTTCCACGCCATCCAGGCCCTAACGTAGCGAAGGTCGTAATTTCGGCAACGTAGGGCGACTTCACGCGCACTGCTCCATAGCCAGTCATGCGTAGCGACTTCGCTCTAACCCATTGACTGCGAAGTACGGGGGTGCTTACCGGCGTTGGCCACGTTCCATCGGTGCCTAGAAGTCGAAGAAGTTCGTCGTATGCGCCTTTCACGAACAAATGGGAGCGGCACGATTGGCCTCAGATAGTCAGCAGGGCCTACCCGTGGGCCTACGTGGCTGCTACGTTGCCGAAATTTGGACCTTCGCTACGTCAGGGCCAACGACAGCGGGTCGTCACGGCGAGAGAACACGGGCGGGAGTACCCCTGACGCTCTCCCTCCCCCTTAACGTGACAGTACCACAGCGTCAAACCCGCACGCTGTTTGACCATAGCAGACTCGTGAAGTCAGCTGGATCCGCTCGTCCATCCGATGCAGCAAAGGTGAGGCCGCCAATGCCACCCGCCGGGGCAGGCAAGCCCGGGGGAGGCGAGAAGTAGTTCCCGCTTGCGTCCGCAGTGCCCGCATTCGTGATGGTGTTCCTTATTCCCCCGTCCCGCGTTACCATCCGTAGGGTGATCGTCGCGTTCGGGGCGAAGGCTCGGCCCGTGGCAGCGAATGTGGTCGGACCAAGTATCTGCGGTGGGTCCAGGAGCGGACGGCTCTTATCGACCACGGGCTGCTGTGCGTCGAACGTCCGATAGATGCTCTGGACCTGCTGCTGGAGTTGCTGGACCTGCTGCAGCAGCTGGTTGATCCGTGCTTCAAGATCCCTCTGAAGATCCCCGTAGCGACCGACGATCCTGCCGGTAATCTCTACGTCGCCCTCGACCCGTACCGGCCCCTGGAACAGCCCGGCCCGCCCCTGCCCCCATACCCGCCCAAAGATACCTGTGGGTTGGTTAAATTCGGGATCGAAACCCGCGATGAAGCCGTCGGCGGAGTTCTCAGCCGAGGGTATGAGCCCGGCAACCGATGCGGTGTACCTTTGGCTGAAGTCATTCACGACGTGATCGACCTCGTTGTCGATGTCGTCCGAGTTCCCGACCAGCCCCCAGACGCCGACGCTGTTAACGTGTAAGTGCCACTTTTGATCTGCACAACCTTGCCGCTTTAAGGTGCACCAGCAGACTGGGGCTTCCCAGTGCCGCCAGAACGCTATTTGACGCCCAGGAACGTCCCCTACCGGGAAAAATAAAGGCTCTGGAGGTGGTGTAGCTTAACCCGGCAACGTTGCGCACTTCAACGTCGGCACTCACATAACGGGCGTGGGGCCATCCCTGTCATCAATAACTGCTGGCCGACCGGTTCCGCATACGCCATAACCTGTGACACGCCCGAAGGTATCGGGTACATCATCCCCCCTTATGGGGTCCATTGCCGCGTCCGTGGTCATAGTTGCTCACCCTTCTCTTACCTGTTGTTGATCGCTTTCGCTTGCCACAGCGGAACCCTGAACGCGCTCGTCAGGCCGAAAACCTCCACCTGAAGAGGGCGCCAGGACGACCGTGGTTGCGAGACGACCCCTTCGGAATGCCGCCATCAGTACCGCGGGTGAGTACCCCTTCGTCAGCGTGGGCGGGCTACGTGGACTTGCCACATGGGCACCTGAGCCGCCCCCGATGCGCTGCTCGCGGCCAGTGCCCCCACGATCACCGAGGTGACCTCCATCCGTCATCCGTTGTTTTATCGTTCTTCGTAGCAGTCCCCTTCCGTACGCTTTACCTACGTCCGACACAAGCAGGCGCTTGTGCCAGATACGATAGCATAAATCCTCGCGCAACGTCAACGAATCGACGCATCAACGCGTCAGAGGTATGGTGACCTTTGTTCGCTGATGCCCTGCGGCGTGTGGCGCATCCCGAACGCGGAAAAGCTGCCCCATCACAGTAAGTGGGGGGTGCATACCCTGTTGTGGGCAACCTGATGTTGCACTTGCTGCCGGCGGCATCTTCGGTGGCCACGCGCCTGCGGTCCCCGCGCTCGCCCCTGTGTCACTTTGGCAGCTTGTTGGTTCATAGGCACTCTCGATGAGGCCGATCGCACGACTGGCGTAGCTATAGCGCCAGGATGATGAGGGTGAGAGCGACCGCTGCCAACCTGCCCGTCCGGACGACGCCGATGGCGGCCTCGCCCATCTCAGGTGCACACAGCGGAAAAGGCCTCATCGAGAGTGCCCAAGAACCATTTATCTCTGAAGATGACAGCCATGGGTGCCACGCTATCCAATTGGGATGCAACATAATCCTGCAACATGAGTGCATAGTAGTGTTGCACGTGACACCCACCTGCGCGACACTATGAACTAGGTAGTTTCACTTACCTAGGCCTAGCCGGCGAGGCCTGGCGCGACGATCGTCGCGCCAGGCCGTGGCAGACCCCTACTTGCCGCCGGCCACGACGACCCACCAGTAGCCGTGGCTGGCGGTCGAGCCCTGCCCGTTCATCTGGCCCGCCTTCTGGTCGCCCAGGAAGGTGTAGAGCGGAGCGCCGTCATAGGTGAATTGCTGCGTGCCGTCGGTGCGCCTGGTAGCCCCAAACGTGCCGGGCACCCCCGCCATGCGGGCGGCCGGGTGGTCGCCCTTGGGAACCAGCAGCGGCGGCCAGTACTTGGCACACGTCGCATAACAGGTGCTCTTGTCCGGCTTATCCGGCGCGAAGGTATACAGCGTCATCCCCGTGGCCGTCACTAGGATGCGGGCCGGGGCGGCCTTGACGAGGGGCGCGGCGGCCGGAGCATGTGCCCGTGCCCGTGCCTGGGCCGGGGTGACAACCAACGCGACGAGCGCGGTGAGCAGCACGAGTGCGGGCAGTAGCGGCGCGACACGCCGCGTCGTGAACAGGTGCATGGGTACCGTCCTTCCTGTGTATTGTCCAATGTGTTGGCGGTATCTGACCGCGGGGTAACCGGGTTCAGCCCTTGCGGGCGCCGGTGGTCAGCCCCCACGAGACCGTCATGGGTGAACGGCGCGCGGCTGCCGGCGCGCGGTACTCCTCCTTTCTTCTCCGGCCGGTGATGGCGCCGTCTCCGTCGTGTCCATACCACCCTGCGAGCAGCCCCAGCCCCAGCCCCGTAGGAACGTCCGTGCGTGGCAAAGGTGTCCTCACGATACAAGCGCTGCGCGCTTGCTGCTCGTCGAGCGGAGGGTGCGCGGGCGGCAGCGCCTAAAACCGTAGAGTAGATAAGTACTGTTTGCTGCGCAACCTCCTGCCGTCAGCCTACACGGTTGCCGGCAGCGGTCGCAAGCGGCGGGGTCGAGCCTACGTGGAAAGCAACATGTCCGTCAGGACATACATACCGATGTAAATGCGACATGGTTAGGCGTCCGGTTGTCTATTTACGGGAGGGTCGGCTTTAACATAATATTTTGCCCTTCACGGGGCGTCCGGCGCGTCGAAATAGCTCGTCGGCACCTATCCGGCAGCCGAGAAAGCCGTCGAACAGCGGTACATCGCCGACTGGACTGCTCCACACGCTGGCAATCGCGCATCCGAGGCGAGCGTGACCGCCGTTATCGTCAAGTAAAGGGTCCGAACGAAGCGATGCGCAGCCCTGAATAGGCCGTATATTATGTTAAAGCCGACCCTCTTTACGGGAGAAAGAAAGGGGCGGGCTGGCCGCATCGCGCACGAGACCGGCAGACATGCCAGCGGGGCGCGGCTCAGACCTGTCGTCCCAGGAAAGCGGCCAGATGGTCGATCGCGGGCGCGGGGGCCGCCACGGGCTGCGCGGGGGCAAACGGCAGACCGGCAGGCACGCCGTCGCTGAACTGGGCGCGCCACACCGCTAGCTCCCCCTCGGCAAGGTCAGCGGGCAGCGCGGGCGGCTGTCCGGTCGCGCGGGCCAGATCCCAGCCATGGACCAGCAGCTCGGTGATCCGCAGATGCACGAGCACGGACCCCGGCGCCGGTCCGATGGGGGACGGGTAGATCCGATCGAGCGCACCGGGCGCGCCGAACGCCGCGCGCATCGTCGCCGTCGCGGAGCGATAGGCGGCCACGGGGTCGTCGGCCTGGTCATCGGCGGTACCATCCGGCCGCAGGTCGCCCCGGACGAGCGCGGCAAAATTGAGCATGCCGGAGGTGACGTGGGTGACGAGCGCGCGGACATCCCACTCCGTGCAGGGGGTGGGGGCGGACCACTGGTCGGCTCTGATCCCAGCGATGAGCCGGTCTGTCCCCGCAATCGCGCGGTCCAGTGCAGCCAACAGGTCTGTGTGGGGTGCGTCGTGCGTCGCCATGCGCGGATCTCCTTCTATCTATGTCCCATCTTGCCTGACGCGCCTGTGCACGTCTACGAGCAGTGTAGGACAGCCGTGTGTCAGCCGTGTGTCAGGAGCAAAAGAACACAGTCGCGGCGCACAACCCTCCCGTCAGCCTACATGGCTGCGTCGGGCGATTGCAAGCGGCAGGTTTGGGCTGCTTGGAAAAGAAGGGGGCGCGGTCGTACGGGCGGTCCTCAATCAGTCTCAATGTCGCGTGTCCGCCATGCGTGACGACGGGTCACCCCGTCGCTATCTTCCCAGAGAGGTGGCCTAGACGTGAAGCAGTTGTGCCTGTATGGTGAGGATGGAGATGCGACAGTGCGTTTCCTGTCCCTAGAGCGAAAGGTAGGCAGCCCCATGGTCATGCATACAGCCCCCTTGTCCGTTGCCGTGAGCACCGCGACGGAGATTGGCCCATTACAACGATTCGTGCGAAAATGGGCCACATCGCACCAATAAATCAAGTAGCTGTCTATGATCGCATTGTCGCCGTGGATTTAGACCGAGACCGCGCCGGTAGTGAGCCTTACCGGCGCAGTTCTCCATGCAACGACCGTATTACCGGTCGAGTTGAGGCTTTTATCCCGCCAGAAAGTGGGCCGGTAATGCGACTGAGCCGGTAACAAGCCACATGGCCCATTTTCGCACGAATCGTTGTAATGGGCCAGATTCTGATGGTCATCGCGGCGGAGGAGCCCCCTGGCGCCACCGCCGATCAGGTCGCCCGCGCCCTTGGGCTCGGCCTCGACGGTGACACGGTGCAGGGTGAGATGGAGGAACTGGTGGCGCGCGGTCTCCTCGACCGGCGTGGGCTGAGCTACGGTGCCCTCTACACGCGGCACATGACATCCTGACCGCGTGGGGATGGGGCCACCGACGGGGGGTGACGCGGGGCTGTGACGGGTCCCGGCCCACGCCGCCGGCGGCCCCGCCCACGCGCTCTCGGTGGCCTCCTCGTCTTTGACACGGCCGGCTGTGCCGTGCTATTAAACTAGGTAGTTTCGATACGCCTGTACAGCGAGGAGGGGCGCATGCGTTCGCTCACGGCCGAGGACGAAGCGGCCCTGCGCGCCATCGCCGAGCGTCACGGCTACTTTGCCGCACGGGGGCCGCATACGGGCGAGGGCAGCGCCAGTCGGCTCATCGCCGTGCTGCTCACCGGCGAGGTCGTCACGCTCGCCCTCACGCCCGCCGACCGCCGCCGGCTGGTCGCATGGCTCGACGAGGCGCCGCCCTCCGAGGGACGCCTCGCCACCGTCCTGGGGAGCTTGGCCGCACAACTGCGTCCGACCCTCCCCAAAGCAGCGCCGGGTGCCGTGGCTACTGCCCCGAGGCAGGTGGACACGCCCACGACGAGCGTGAGACCGCGCACAGAGCCGGACACCTTGCGCCGCATCGACGTCGAACTCTGGCTCCGGGTCGAGAACAACAGTAAATTTGTGCGCGGGAAGACGAAGGCACGCGCCTGGATCGAAGATTCCGTGCTGCGACGCTACGCGATGCGCAAGCCCGACGCGAACCGGAGCGACTACATCCTCACGCTCGTCTATGACACCGACGCGGACCTCGATGCCACCATCTATGACATCCTGCGCGAGGTGGACGGGATTGCCGACCTGCACCATTGCTTCACTGAGGCCGACGTCCGGGCGCTCGATGGCTCGGATCGCTCGTGGTGAGCGCCCTCCGCCAGCGGCTTACACAGTCGCGTCGGGCGTCGTCAGCCTGTGTTTACGGGGTCGTTTGACGAAACGGGAAATAGTGTACGCTAAGCGCACGGCAGGGGTTGTCCCGGCCGTGCATCTGTCACGATAGGGTCTATAATCCTAGCCTCGGTGTGTCAACAAATCGAGGAATCGACCCTATTGTGACGCACCCGCCCGCAGAGACCTGACGCCAGGTTGGGGTATACCCAGCTTTGCCCATAAAGTCCGACAGTCCCGCATCCTGTACGGTTTGGCCTACCGTGCATAGCACAAGTCCGAATTGAGATGTTCGTCACAGTCTAGTAGGCGATGAACGTTCGGCAGAGGCCGACTTTATGGGCAAAGCCAGGTATACCCTACCAGGACACGCCACGTTGCAGGGAGCCCAGCGTCCGTCTCGTCAGCCAGCGCGTCCGCGAAGGTTGCGTATTGTATAGTATGCGCTGCCGACAGAGCGATCACGGCGCATGAGATTAGGAACGGGGTCCCCTTCGTGCATGTGATGCGCCGATCTCGTGCATGCCGTGCCCTCGTGCCACGAGCCCGTCGCTGGCCTATCTCCCCCAGCGCGTCCTCTCCTCGGCCGAGCCAGGAAGCGAGGCATCCGCCGCCGCGGCAATGGCAATGGCAGACGCGAGCGGCAAGGCGTGTCCCTCCGCCCAGGCAGCCCCCCACGCCACCGCGCCCAGACGGGCGCGTGCGGCGGCCAGGTAGGGCGCCAGGGTTACGCGATCGTCGGGATGCAGGGGCTGATTGCTGGCGTCGCGCAAGGCGTCTGTCACCGCGAACAGGTGCGCTGCCCGTGCCGCATCTCCCCTCGCTGCGGATACGGCCGCGACCCCCTCCAGACTCTCGGCCAGCCCCTGCTTGTGGCCGGTCTCGCCCACGACCCGCAAGCTCTCGCGGAAGAGCGCCGCCGCGCGCTCCGTTTCCCCGCGGGCCAGGACGAGATGGGCCAGGCTCCGCGCCGCCTGTGTCGCGATATACTTCTCCCCATACTCCCGGAACAGCGCCAACGCTTCCTCGATCAGCTCCTCGGCCCGCGTCCCCTCCCCGACTTTGGCGAGGGCCAGGCCCAGGCTGGTGAGCGAGCCGGCGAGCGTCTGCGGGTGCCCGAGCGTACGCCCGAGGGCGACCGCCTCCTCGAACAGTGGGATGGCGTCCTCTTGCCGGCCCAACCCATACGCCGCCTTCGCCACGCCGATCAGCGCGTTGCGCAGGGCCAGCGGATCGCCCCCCGCGCGTGAGAGGCGCAGATTTTCCGCGTTCAGCGCCGCCGCGCCCGCATAGTCCCACTGATGGAAGGCGAGCCAGCCGGCCGCGTACAGCGCCTTGGCCCGCACCGCCGCTGGGACAGCCATCCCCGTCGCGCGTGCCAACGCCGTTTCGATCACGCGTCGCCACCCCGCATAATCGCCGTGATAGACCCAGAAGCGCCAGAGGGCGCCGGCCAGGCGCAGGGCCAGCGCGACCTCGTCGTGGGCCAGCGCCCACCCCAGCGCGGCAGGGTCTGTGAATTGTCGGTCTGGAGGGGGATGGTCGCCTGATGGTAGGGTTAAGGGTGTTACACCAACCAGACCATCGAGAAGGAGACCATCCCACATGCAGGATACGCCGGTGCCGTCCTTT
>JAABUL010006441.1_pt1 | contig 13523 bp, 8 predicted proteins | sample 5559151 | NCBI WGS metagenome assembly JAABUL01 (sample SAMN10711876, study PRJNA513368) | rock metagenome | isolation source: Antarctica rocks | place: Antarctica: Victoria Land, Pudding Butte sud | reverse complement strand
CTTGCTCCAGGTCGTGCTGCCCCGGCCCACGCTGACCCCGCAGCGGGCGCTGGCCCTGCTGCGCGCCACCCAGCGCCAGAACCACAACGCCTACCGTTCCCATCGCAAACGCGTCCTCCGTCGTCTCTTCGATTCATCCTGATCACCTAACGTTGTAGTACTAAGTAGATGTGGGTAAGTTCGTGCAAGCCAAAGTGGCTGCGAGAAACAGGCATTCAGCCGTATCGGGTGTGCAGGAACTTACCCACATCTACTTAGCGGTACTTTGTTGAAACGGGATGAGGTGGCTAGGTCAGCGCCGAAAAGTAGCTTTTGACGGCGGTAAATACGCCTTGAACCGCCGTCCGACCGACGATTTAGCGTCATTTTTGCATCAACCAGCACTGTTGGCGCCGGAATCAACAAAGTACCGTTAGTGCTTCATTCTTTAAAGCGAGTACATAAAACGGCGGCGCAGATGACGATGGGGAGGTGGGGGACGCTCCCAGATCCAGGGCTTGGCCCGTGCATTGAGTTGCTGCGTGGTGTGTGTCGTAGCCTGGTCGATCTCATCGGCGTCGATGAAGCTTTGGCTGGCGAAGGCACCGCGCCGGAACATACGCCACCAACCCTCTTGTAGGTTGAGCCAACACGCCCCTGTAGGGATAGGGACTTGCTGGACGCGCGGGTGGTCCGTCAGCCATTGCTGGATAGGCCTGCTCGTATGGCTAAAGAGGTTGTCCGTGACGATGTAGAGATCACCCGTGGGATTGGCATGGTCGATGGCCTCCAACAGGCGCAGGTAGCCGACGGCGTTGCGCGAGGGGGCGGTGAGTGTGATTTCTTGGCCGTCGCGCACGCGCAACGCCCCGTAGAACCCCACTTTCTCGTACCTGCGGCTGTATTCGAGTGGAGACTTAATGCGGTGGCCGGTTGGCGACCAACGTGGCGCGGGCGGGAACGTGCGGGGATCACGGTACCGAGTTCGTCGACGCAAAGGGTCGTTGCCTCGGGAGGTGGGTCCGTGTAGAGGGCAACGGCCCGCGCCCTTTTGGGGCGAAGGCGGGGTCCTCACTGCTGCCCCAGGTATGGGTCCGGCGCCAGCACACCCCTTCCTTCGTCAGGATGCAGCGCACCTGGCTGCGGGCGATGGCGACGCCCCGCCCCCGGACGGCCACAGTCAACGCATCCAGGCTCCACTGGGCCTCCGTGTCGGGATGCCCAAAGTACATCTCCCGGCGCTGCAGCGGCCCATCTGTCCAGGCGGGTCGCTGCGCGTCAACGCTATCACGACGCCGCGCTCTCGCTCGGTCAGGCGGCGCGTGCGCCCGGTGCCTAGGGTGATCACCGAGGCCAGTGAGTCCCTTGGCGTCAAAACGGACGAGGCGTTCGCACACGGTCTGGGGGGTGGCAGCCCAGGGTGGCGGCGATGGCCGTGGTACGCTGCCCCTGCCACCTCAAGGTGATCATGCGCGCACGACGGATCTAATCTCCCGACGCATGGCGGGCTGCGGCCAGTTTGCGAACCTGCCGCTCTTCTCCAGAGTCGAGCGGTGAACGGGCGAACAGCGGCTTGGGCATAGCGGCATCTCCTCGTGCCGCCAGTCTACACTATCTGCACTCGCATTGGGGAACGCAGCATTAGCAAGGCGCGTCGCTTGGCGCGCTCGACCGACAGGTCGGCCAGCGTCCCAAACTGCGCCATGATCGTACATGGCGCGCTCTCGTCCATCGTCCCCTCTACCTTTTTGCCCCAGAATCGCCTCCTTATCCCCTTTCCAGCACGCCTTTTTATAATGCATGTGCCCGCAAGGCCTTGAATGGCGCTATCTGTTGTGTTATAGTACGTCCAACTCAGACGCTTGATGCGTCCATGGGTGGTGAGCTACCCGACGTGTACCGCATAGCGGGTGCAGGCGTCTCCGCTTATGTAGGGCGGGATGCGGGAAGGAGAGAGCATGAAGTGGCCTGTCACGCCCCTCTTGGTGGCGCTCGTGAGTCTCACCGTCATACCGGCGACGGACCAGGGCGCTACCGGGAGCGGAATTACAGCCTCGTCCGCGTACGTGACGCCCCCGCCGTTTACGTTTAGGGGCCGGGTGGAGCACACACTCTCCCGTTCCCGCGGCGTTACGGCTTCCGCCCTGGGGCCAGTCCTACCCGTGGCGAGCGGCGCATCGCTTGATGTGCAGGCCGACGCGAACAACGTCGGTCTCGGCGCCGATGGCGTGGCTGGCGTCGGCGACTTCGACCTGTTAGGCAATAGCTACTCTGCCGCTAGCCTGCAAGCGCAGGGCATTGCCGCAGGGCAAGCCATCACGGCCAGTGGCGTGACGTTTGACTGGCCGAACGCGGCTCCCGGCCAGCCGGACAATGTCGTCGCTCAGGGACAGGTGATCACGCCCACGGCTCCTGTTAGTGGGACTTTACTGTCTGTCCTAGGGGCAGCAGACCACGGTTCTACCCAGGGGACAGGGTCGGTTGAGTATAGCGACGGCACGACGCAGAGCTTCACGTTGGGCTTGAGCGACTGGACGCTCGACGGCGGGGGCGCGGCGCGGCCGTCCTACGGCAACGGTATCGCGGCCATTCTGCCCTACCGGAACACGGGCCAGGGCGGGCGGGAGATGGTCCAGACGTATGTGTTCTATGCCGCCATTCCGCTGCGCGGTGGGCAGGCCATCACACAGGTGACGCTCCCGGTCACGACCGGTCCGGGACGGCTGCACCTGTTCGCGCTAGCCGTGACAGCGCAGCCGCCGGAACACCTCGATCAAGCGCAACTTGTGGTCGCGGGTGGCTTGAGCGTGCGCGTGGGTGCGCACGCGGCGCAGACGATCACGGCGGGGGTAAACGGTGCCCTCACCCGTGTGGCGCTCCCTTTCTGCACGCCCATGACGGATAGCACGGTCGATCTCACCGTGTTGACGGAGATGCCCCTCCAGTCGAGCACGGCCTCAATCACCTTTGCGCACAGCTACTCGGACTGCGCATGGTACACGTTCACCTTCGCTCAGCCCATCGCCGTTAACGCGGGCGAGGTTGTGATCCTTGCGGTTGAGCCGCGCATAGGGGAAGCGCCGTTGTGGGGCACGTCCGGAGGACCGGGGGATCCGTATCCGGGTGGGAATGGTGTCTGGTTTGGGCGCACGGTCAACGATTTCGGGTTTCAGACCTATGTGCAGCCGCCGTTGACGGGCTAACGGTCGTGGCGACCATGCTCATCCGTCAATCTTGTCCGATAGGAGTGGGATGTCTTCTTGCTCGACCATTATGCGGGCTACAATGGTTTGAGTCAGCACGAGGGGATCATGGCACCCCTGGGAGCAAATCGACCGCCCTTAGAGGTGGGATCGGGGGCGGCCCGCGAGGGGCCGGCGCTCCTGCGGGGGGTTGGCCTCCTGCCAGCGCTGTGGCCTGGGTGTCCGCCATCAGCAGCACGATCCCGACTACTGTTGCGACCGTGACCATCGCCGTTTCGACGCGCCGATCTGCTGTTATACGAGCGCCCGCCGAGTCGACACCCTCGTCAAGGATTTCGTCCTGGTCGTGGTCAACGTCGGCACGGTCAAGTTCTCGCTGCCGTCGGAGCGGTTGCTGGCCGACGGGGAGGCGCCACGTGGGCGAGGGTGGCGGGAGAAGCTACAGTGCCTAGAGTAGAATAGGCCGTGGACCAAGCGCGCACGCGCTACGAGATGGTCGTGAAACGCTGTAGCAAATGGGGCAAAAGTATCGCCGCGCGGGCGCAGCCCCTGTGTTGGTAAAGGGCAAGGACGCTGTCCTTGCCCAGGATGTATTCGGCACTGAGAAACGCCAACACACCCTCCGTTGACTTTAGAGGGGGAGCCGCCAGAGCGCGCCGCTCTCGGCCTCGGCGATGACGCCGCGCGCGGCGTGCATCTCGAACTGGCCGAAGTCGAGGACATACAGCGCGTGGCCGGTCGGATCGACGCGCACATCAATTGGGCGTGACAGCGGACCCGCCACGAGGGGGTGCAAGCTCCAATCGGACGGGTCGATGCGTCCCACGCCGCGTCCGACGTGCGGACCGGGCGGCGCCGTCATGGGCGCTTCATCGCCGAAGAGCGCCACCAGAATGTGCCCCGCCCACTGTCCCGCCGGGGCCACAGCGAACTTCACGGCCGCGGCGTGCGGGGGGAAGCGCAGGAGTGGGGGCGCGGGCGGCGGTAACTCCTCGTGGTTGGCCAGGACGAACGTGGGCGCGGGCCCGCGCGTCGGGCGGTACCGTGGGTCGGTGATCGGATCGTCGCCGATAAAATCGGGCCACCCGTACCACGCGCCCGGCCGCACCTCGACGAGGAGATCGGGGGCGTTCCCGACGGGACGGCTCCCGCGGTCGTCAGCGCCCTGATCGATGGCGAGCAAGCGGCCATCGGGCAGGAAGCCGAGCGCGAAAGCGTTGCGCAGCCCCCACGCGACGAGTTCGAGATCACTCCCGTCGGGGTTGCAGCGCATCACGGCCGCGGTGCAGGGGAGGCCCGCGGCGATGCGCTGTCCTACCGCACTCCGCTGCCCAAAGGGGGCGAAAGCGCCCGTGGAGATGCGCGCGCTGGGATCATCGACCAGGGGATTAGGTGTCTCGACGGTGACGCCGGCCAAGGTAATGGCGTAGCCGGGGATATCGTGTGCGTGCGGTAAGCGGCGTAGCCAGCCGAGTTCGTAGGCGTCAAGGCCCACAATCCCCGTATTGGTCATCGCGCCCTGGCTGAAATACAGCTTACCGTCGGGTCCAAAAGCGACCATGTTGGTGTGATAGTTGCCCGGCCCGGGCAGGTCATCCAGAATGATGGTGTGGCGACCATCGCGGTCGAGCCGGCTAATCCGCCCGGGGTGGCCGCCTTCGGAGATGTAGAGGCCCCCGTCGTGGAACGTGAGGCCGTTGACCGGCGCGCGCAACTGCGCGATCAGGAGCGTCCGTGCGCCATCGGGGTCGAGTCGCCAGACGCGGCCGCCGGGTGGGGCGCCGCCGAAAGGCAGGCCCGATTCCGCCACGTACGCGACACCCGCGTCGTCGAAGGTCAGGCTTGTTGGGAACGAGAAGCGGTCGGCCACCATGACGAGGCCCTCGCGCGCGGTCGCATCGGTAAAGGTCATACCCCCTCATTCTACAACAAAAAAACCGACACATAGCTGCGGACAAACAGCAGCTACTGGGCATTTTTCGATGCGCGCGTGTCCACGGTACGTGTGTGCCCGCGTGCAGTCACGGCGCGACCGGGCTGTAAGCGCCAGTTTCGATCTGTGACAAAAAGCCGGTTTACGGTGGTACCGATAGGTCGTGCTGGTCAAGGCGGTTCGACCCCCAGTTTACGCTCACAGGACGCCCACTCCTTGAAAAAAAGACGGTGCGCGGGTGATACACCTTAACCCGGCAAAGCGTAACAGTTCAAAGCTGGCACTTACACGGGCTACGAGGAGAGCTGGTGATGCACGTCCGCCGCGTCGTAATGGAGCGACTCACGGGTAATCTTGCCATTCTCGCGGGTGACCACAGTGACACCCCGCACTTCAATCTGCCGCCCCGTGGCGGGGTAGCCGAAGATCTCGCCCTCGTGCCGGCCACGCAGCACCCACTCGGCGACAACCTGATTGTGGTGGGCAAAGCGCTGCGTCACGTCGATCGTGACACCGCGCATCCCCTGCATCTCAGCCAGCTTCCGGGCGGCGATCGCCTCCTTGCCCACGATAGGGTCGGCGACGAGGGGATCCTCGACCACGGCGTGGGGCGCATAATCCTCCACGATGGCCTGTAGTTGCTGCCGATGGCTAGCGCTGAGGCTGCCGTCGGGGGCGCTGCCATGGGTGAGCGTGCCCTGCCGGCGGATGTGGGCCTCGTGGAGGTGCGTGTTGTGATGCGGGGCACTCGTGTGCGGGTGTGCGCGTCGAGGTGGGAGTCCCGCGGCACTGGCCGACTCGGCAGACGCCAGCAGCGTCGCGATTCCCGTCGCCGACGCGCCCAGACCCGTGAGCAACGCGATGAAGCGCCCGCGCGAGAGATCCTTCTGTCGCACACGTCGTACCAGTTGTTCAAGTGATTGACGTGATTCAGCTGTCGTCTCGTCCATGTCCATGTCCTTGGTTTGAAGGGGAGCCGCGCTCGTTTTAGTTGTGGATACTGATGTCGTCGATGTAGCCACGGTAGCCGCCCGTATTGGCCGGCTGGTCGTAGCCCACGTCGAGGCGACTGATGGTCTTGCCGCTTGTCACGGTACTGATGGTGGATGTGATGTGATTCCAGGTGTCCAGGGTCAGGTGGCCGCACTGAGCAGACGGCGTCAGCGGATTGCCGGCCTGATCGACCGCGCCCAAGGTGTGCAGGGTGGTGTTGTCGGTGAAGACCAGGTCGACGGCGACGCAGCTGCTGTTCCCGCCGCTCACCAACCCATTCGCGGTGTGGCTCTGCGGGTAGATCCAATACGAGAGGGCGGTGGTCTGGCCGACAACGATGTTCCGGGTGCCCAGGTCGAAGACCTTGAGGTAGGCATAGGAACTAGTCGCGCTGTTATCCATCCCTGAGTACATCAAGGCGCTGCTGCCCGTGTGGGTCGTCTCGGTACGCACCCCGGCCTCGGGACCGGACAGCCCGCAGCAGATACCTCCGACATTGAGGATCCCTCCACCCCCGCCGGTGGTGTCGACCGTATTAGCCCATGTCGGCTGTGGGTCTCCGCTCTCGAAACCGGTGGCGAAGAGGGTTGTCGTTGCTGGCGTGCTGGTGCTGGTGGCGGCGGGCAGGGGGGTAGCGGTGGCTAGCGGGGTGCTGGTGTTGGTAGCGGTGGCTAGCGGGGTGCTGGTGTTGGTAGCGGTGGCTAGCGGGGTGCTGGTGTTGGTAGCGGTGGCTAGCGGGGTGCTGGTGTTGGTAGCGGTGGCTAGCGGGGTGCTGGTGCTGGTAGCGGTGGCTAGCGGGGTACTGGTGCTGGTGCTGGTGCTGGTGGCGGCGGGGGACGACGCGGAGCCCGCCACGGTCATGGCGAAGACGTGGAGGTGGCCCTGGGTAACCGACGTGGGCAGCGTGACGCTGGCCACCGCCTTGCCCGCTTGGAGCGTGATAGCGGCGTAGAACACATGCGTTTGCGTCACTTGCTTGCCGCCGCCGTTGTTGCGGTAGGACAGCGTTGCCGCGACGGTGTTGCCGGGGAGGGGCTGCGCCGACCCTCCGTTGAGTGTCCAATCGGAGAAGCCCAGGCTGAAGCTCTGGGTCGAGCCGTCGCTATAGGTGATAGTGCCCGTGCCGGTGGAGGGGCCGTTGCTGGCCGCGCCCAGGACAGCCAGCGTCGTCCCAGCGGTCGGCGTGGCCAGACTGACTGTTTGGCCCTGCGCCAGCACATTATCCGGCGACCCCGGCGCGGCAGGAGGCCACTGGAAGGCGACGCCGTTGACCGTGACGCTCTGACCCTGGCTGAAGCCGGCGGCCTGGAGGGCTTGCGCCGAGTAGCTGTAGCCGTAGCCGTCGAAGTTAGCCGCGCCGGGGGCGCTATCGGAGCTGATGCCGGCGTTGTTGGTCGTGGAGGACAGGCTGATCGAGCCGGATGCCGTCCCGGACCCGGAGGTGCTGGTGCTGGTGGGCACGGGGGTACTGGTACTGGTGCTGGTGCTCGCGGGCAGGGGAGGTGGGGTGCTGGTGTTGGTAGCGGTGGCTAGCGGGGTGTTGGTGCTCGTACTGGTGCTGGTGCTGGTGGGCAGGGGGGTACTGGTGCTGGTGCTGGTGGGCAGGGGGGTACTGGTGCTGGTGGCGGTGGCGGCGGGGGACGACGCGGAGCCCGCCACGGTCATGGCGAAGACGTGGAGGTGGCCCTGGGTAACCGACGTGGGCAGCGTGACGCTGGCCACCGCCTTGCCCGCTTGGAGCGTGATAGCGGCGTAGAACACATGCGTTTGCGTCACTTGCTTGCCGCCGCCGTTGTTGCGGTAGGACAGCGTTGCCGCGACGGTGTTGCCGGGGAGGGGCTGCGCCGACCCTCCGTTGAGTGTCCAATCGGAGAAGCCCAGGCTGAAGCTCTGGGTCGAGCCGTCGCTATAGGTGATAGTGCCCGTGCCGGTGGAGGGGCCGTTGCTGGCCGCGCCCAGGACAGCCAGCGTCGTCCCAGCGGTCGGCGTGGCCAGACTGACTGTTTGGCCCTGCGCCAGCACATTATCCGGCGACCCCGGCGCGGCAGGAGGCCACTGGAAGGCGACGCCGTTGACCGTGACGCTCTGACCCTGGCTGAAGCCGGCGGCCTGGAGGGCTTGCGCCGAGTAGCTGTAGCCGTAGCCATCGAAGTTGGCCGCGCCGGGGGCGCTATCGGAGCTGATGCCGGCGTTGTTGGTCGTGGAGGACAGGCTGATCGAGCCAGATGCCGTCCCGGCCACGGGGGTGCTGGTGTTCGCGGGCAGGGGCGGTGGGGTGCTGGTGCTGGTGGCCACGGGGGTACTGGTACTGGTGCTGGTGCTGGTGGGCAGGGGGGTACTGGCGCGGGTGCTGGTGGGCAGGGGGGTACTGGCGCGGGTGCTGGTGGGCAGGGGGGTACTGGTGCTGGTGGGCAGGGGGGTGCGGGTGGCGGTGGCCGTGGAGGACGATGCGGCACCCGCTACGGTCATGGCGAAGACGTGGAGCCCACCCTGAGTGGTCGTGGCGGGGAGCGTGACGCTCACCACCGCCTTGCCCGCTTGCAATGCGACGGCCGTGTAGAAGATGTACGTCTGGAGCGTTTGCTTGCCCGCAGCGCCGTTGCGGTAGGGCATGGACGCCGCGAGTTGCGCTCCCCCCGGCGTGAGTTGCTCTCCTCCCGCTATGAGCGTCCAGTCGGGGAGGTTCAGCGTGAAGCTTTGCGTTGAACCGTCGCTGTAGGTGATGGTGCCCGTGCCGGTGGAGGGGCCGTTGGTGGCCGCGCCGAGGACGGCCAACGTCGTCCCCCCGGTCGGCGTGGTCAGACTCACTGTTTGCCCCGCAGCTACCATGTTGTCTGTTGTCCCCGCTGGGGCGGCCGGCCACTGGAAGGCGACGCCGTTGACGACGACGCTGCCCCCAGCGGTGATGCCGGCGGTCTGGAGGGCCTGCGCCGAGTAGCTGTAGCCGCCCCCGTCGAAATTGGCCTGGCTCGGGGCGGCGTCGTCGCTGATCCCGGCGTTGTTGTATGCCGCACTCAGATCGACGGGCGCGGAGGGCCTCGGGCTGGCGAGAGAGAACGCGTATACGTAGCCGTCGGTCGAGCCCTCGAAGATCTGGCCGTTGGACACGCTGGGCGCACCCCAAAGCGTCCCGCCGGTCATATAGCTATAGAGCGGCGCGCCCGTCGCCGCGTTGAGCACCTCCAACGTGGGGCCGGCGCCGTCGATGATGAGACCGTTGGCGGAGGCGATGGCGGGCACGATGGCCGCGGGCGACCCGTGCTGCCACAGGTAGGCGCCGGTCGCGGGGTCAAGTGCGCGCACCGACCCCGGATAGGTGGAACCATTGATCGTGGTAGGACCACTAGCATAGTAGAGCCGCCCGTTGGCGAAGGCGCCGGACGACGCCATGCCATCCCCGCATTGGGGGCACGACCCAGGAGGGGTCCCTATCTTCTGCTGCCAGAGCGGGCCGGCCGCGACATCGGCGCGATCATAGGCGTAGAGGTAGCCGTTCTTGTTCGCCGCCGCCACCAGGTGGGTCCCCGTCGCGTCGTCGAACACGGTCGGCGTTGTCCCCCAGTCGGAATCGCTGATGGCCTGCGCCGCCGGGATCTGCCAGGAACTCTTCAACGTCAGCGTCGCGGCGTCCAGCCCGATGATGGCCTGGGAGAGCGTTTGGGAGCCTGCCTGCGTGCCGGTGGTCACGTAGACCGTGTTGCTCGCCGCGTCGATGGTGGGGGAGGTCCAGACACCGCCACCCCCCTGCCCCGTTGGGACGACATTGAACGTATTGACCACTTGATGGGTGCTCAGGCTCACCTGCAGCACCTGGCCCTGGACCAGCGGGCAGTCCCCGAAGCTGGCGATCCCGATGTAGGCGTAGCCGTTGTAGAGCAGGGGACTGGCCCAGTTGTAGTGTCCTCCGCTCGCACTGTTGTCTCCCGTGTATACCTTCCAGAGTACAGCGCCCGTAGACGCATCGAGGGCATACCAGTAGGCGTCGCCGCCACCGACGTAGACGACGCCGTTCTGGACCGTCGCCACAGAGGTGACGCCCGCCGACGTGGGGTTGCAGGTGGGGGCCGATGTGATGCCGAGGTTGGTGCGCCAGATGAGGGTTCCGTCCGCAGCATTGAGGGCGTACTCATAGCCGTCCCATGAGCCGACGTAGACGACGCCATTGACGACGGTGGGCGAGGACGCGATTCCCCCCCCGTCTTGAACATCCAATGCGCGGCGAGGTGTCCGGCGTTGGAGGGGGAAAGCGTCGTTTCGTCGCCACTCGCGGCCGTGCGCTGGCCGTCATGGCCGTAGGTGGGCCAGTCACCCGCTGTCGTCAGCAAGGGTATCAACAGCAGCGCTAGTGCGACGAGTAGGCGCATCGACCGCGCAGGTGACGTGTTCTTCATCGTTTCTTCCTAAGGGGCCTGTCCGCGAACGCATTATGGGATTCTCTAGTATCGATTTGAGAAGGTGCCGTAGCGTAAAAGGCCATCCCTCCCTTACAGCCTATCCAGAAAATCGCCAGAAAGGCTTATGCAGCCCCTGAGAGCGTGTTTAGGCACTTTCCGGTTCCGGATAGGCTGTTAAGGGGCGTCGTGCGCCGGGTGAGAGGCGGACCGCCTTCGATGCCGGGGTGATTAGCGCATGTAGGTCTGGAAGGCAAAACTGTTGACGGCAAGCCCGCGCCACGAGGCGGTCCCGTCCGGATACGGATTATCGCCCTGCCCGTCGTAGCCCCATAGAGCCGACGCATGGTTAGGCGACGAGACTTTAAGCTGCAGGACATCACCCGTGGCAGCATTGATTGGCTGGCTATAATCGAACTCGTACCAGGCACAGTCGGAGTAGTCGTGGGGGAGCTTGAGCGAGGCCGTACTCGATTGCGCGGAGCCCCCCCCTGTAGTGCTGACCGTCAGATCGATGCGAGCATTCTTGGTGGGGGCGCACAAGGGGATGTCGACCCGGACGAGCTGACCGCTGATCCCCGTAGTGAACGTCTGCGTGGGGTTCGCGCGCACGCTCAGGCCACCAGTGCACTTGAGTTGCGTCTGATCGAGGAGGGGGGCCGTGGATGGCGTGGGGGTGGGGGTAAGGTCCGTGGGCGTCGGGGTATCCGACGCGACGGGGGTAACGGCTAGCTGCGGGGCGCAGGAGGCGGGCAAGAACCGTGGTGTCGGTTTCGCCGCGCTATGGGACGGGAGGGCCCTGCGCGGAGACGCCGACGAAACAGAGGAGTAGGCCAAGTGGCCACCCGTGATGATCACGAAGGGTACCAGTAGCAGCGCGAACGGCAGCAGCCGCCCCGTTCGCGTGTGCAGTCCCCATCTCGAATAGGTCATCGTCTCGTCTCAACGTTAGTGTGGGCGCATGGGCGTGCGCAAGAGGGGCTGTTAGGGGAATTATAGCAGGTGGGGCAGGCGTCGTCAGGGTGCGGTGGGAGGGGTGGATGGGTGACAGTAGTGCGACGAAAGGCCAGACGCAGGGCGTCAGCGATGTCCACGGAGGAACCCCGCCTGTGTGTCCTTAGGGCGCTGGCTGCACCGGCCAGGCTGGCGTGACAGTCCGATGAGGGGGTGCCTTTTGACCTAGGGTCGACGGCGTCCGTAGGCGGGCGGGGGCGGTACGATCGGGGCGTCGGTGGGCGAGGGCGGGGGCGAAACACAGCGTGAGCACGCGCTGACCTGTGTCCAACGGGTGGAGGGTGACGCGCCAGTTGGGGTCGGCGCGGAGGGTAGCGAGGCCGGCGTGCAAGGCGTCGTCGGAGGGCTGGGTGTCCACCCAGGCCTGCACCTGGGCGAGGGTGGGGTGGGAAGGCAGGGATGAGGGGGGACTTAGAGTCGGGTCCGTCGGTACAACGTCCATACCACTGGGTATCGGCAGGGGAGGGGCGATCATGAAGGACAGGCGCGTCGTGATGCCCGTCGGCGACGGTGGGGTCGTCACCGACGATGTGCGGCGCGCGGGGCGGCCACAACCAGGGCGTCGGGCGCACCGGCGGGGGCAGGCGGCGAGGGGGCTTTGCCCTTGCGCCGGCGGTCTGTGTCTCCATGGGGCTGTGGGGGTGCGTGCAGGCGCTGGTGAGCGGAGACGGGTGTAAGACGTCACAGTAAGTGCGCCAGATTGACACCTGGAACAGTGCCAAACGTCACATTAGGTGCGCCGATCCGTGCGAGGTGTGTTTGTAGTCGCCTGCGTCATGGAAACGGTGCAGCGGCGTATTTACGCTCAAGAAGAGAGGTGGAGGGGCCTGAAAAGGGCAGGGATGGAGGATGGCGCAGTTAATCTGACGCCTTCAGCCGGTCTGATCACGGGGGGGTGTCAGTGACCGTCGCCACCGTATTCGGTGTCCTGTGGGAGGGGCCGGGGCGGGGCGGGATCGTCGGCGCGATCCTGGGCGGAGAGGGCGGCGGCAAAGTCCTGGGCCTCGCGGTAGGAGGCGAAGAGAACGGGAAGGGGGGGCTGGCCGGGGGGGACGATGACGAAGCGGCCGGCCGAGCATTCTTGTACGATATAGCACACGGTCTACCTCCACAGACGCGGCGATCGTCCGCGCGCGGGAGGGCCAGCGCCGCGTGACGCCCAGCGCGGCGCCGTCTGAAGGCGCGGGCAGGGGATGGATGGCTCTGCGCAGGCCGCACGGTGGCGGCGCGTGCGCGCGGGGGAGAGCGAGACGTCTAAGGGGCCGATGAGCCGGCGTCCCCACAACGGCTCATCGGCCCCCTATCCGTTACCAGGATAGGGGCGGGAGCGCCGCCGGCGCATGATGCAAAACTCACTTTGTAAACGGGCGGGGGCATGGCGAGGGTGCTGCCCCCGGCGTGCCGTGGCGGTAGCGGCGGGTGGGGCGCGCCGGTGCCAGCGCGGGTGGAGGGGCGGGGGGTGGTGGGGGCGGCCGCGTTGTCGCTGTCGGGGACGGCCGGTGGTGGAGGCGGTGGCGCAGGCGGTGCCAGCGGCTAGCGGGGGTGGGCGTGTGGCGCACCAGATGGACGTGAGAGGCGGTGCCCTCGGGCGAGTAGCGCAGGGTTGCGTCCCAGGTGGTGGGGCCAGGGACAGCGCGCAGGCGCCAGTTGGGGTCGGAGGTCAAGACGGCGACGAGCGCGCGTAAGGCGCTGTCGGACAGGGTAGTAGCGAGCCAGGCGTGCACCTGGGCGGGGGTGGGACGGGGGTCCAGCGTCGTGGTCATGATCAAGGGCGCATTGCATCACGGTAGATCTTACTTTCAGGGAGATGTTGCCTCACGAATAATGTAACCCGAAGCGATCGTGCCACCGGCACAGTGGAGGGGCGAAAAAGTGAGGTCCAACATGAGTTTCCAGGCCAAGCGCGAACTGTTGGTACAGATCGCCCCGGGCTACCGTGAGGCGAGGGGCGTACAGAAGCGCCACATCCTCGATGAATTCGTTGCGGCGACGGGCTACGCACGCAAATAC
>JAABUL010006440.1_pt1 | contig 13524 bp, 10 predicted proteins | sample 5559151 | NCBI WGS metagenome assembly JAABUL01 (sample SAMN10711876, study PRJNA513368) | rock metagenome | isolation source: Antarctica rocks | place: Antarctica: Victoria Land, Pudding Butte sud | reverse complement strand
GCTGGGGGCCGGGGTCATGATTGGCTACGGCATCATGCAGCAACCCGCCCCGCCCGAGCCGGCCAAAGAGGAAGCGCGTACCACGGTCCAGGGCGGCGAGGCCGCCGCGGACTCTACCCTGCCCTAAAGCGTGCTCGACCACGAGGGGGGCGGTGCGCAGGATGAACGCCGCGTCCGCCCGCTGATGGATATCGACCACGACGGGCAGGGTACCGTCACCGCCCATATGCTCCATGCACAGGGAGCGCGCGTTACCCCGTGCGACACGAACGGGACGCCGCTGCCGGCCGAGTAGTGGGCCGGTCGCGCGCATCCTACGAGGCGATAGGTTGACGGGGGCGCGACCGACCCTAGTCTCTGGCGGTCTTTCACATAAGTATCTGTCAAAGAGCTAATGGGAGTACGGGCGCCCACCATGTCCGCAGAGGACGTTAGATGGCGATCGGCTGGTCATAAATTCGACGGAGCGCGTGCGACGTGCCGATCTTTCACAGATGGGCGGAGCGTGACCATACGGATGAGCGCGATAGCCATGACAGGGCATCACGGGTCAGGACGTTAGTGGTTCATCCGGTAATTCTGCGTCCCTTGTGCAACCACGTTTTTCGCCACGATTCGCTCGTTCCCATAGTGAGTGGTGGCGATTGAGCCCAGTAGCGCGGGCAGCATGGCGTGACAGGGACTTACCGGATGCACCAGTTAGGGACGCCGAAATAGTTATTCATCCCAAGCGCATCCAGGAATGTAGGGAATATCAACGAACCACTTGTCCAGGTGGGGTAAGCGCGCCAGCCGCGCTTCCACGGCGGCCATGGCTCCTTTGGCGAGCTTGACGCCGGTGGCGTAGGGGGTGGTCACCAGTTCGACGACGGGATGGGCGCCCTTCCAGGTCATGGAGGCGGTGAAGCCGCACACCGCGTCCAGGGAGTCGAGCAGTGCGCCGTTCCAATGAGTCTCCAAGATGCCCCAGCAGCGTTCGACGGGGTTGTATTTACTATGGTAGGGGGGATAATAGGCCAGGCGGACGCTCACCTGCTGGCGCTGGACGAAGGCGGCCAGGCGCCCCATGAACGGGGTGCGATGACTGTGGTTCTCGGGGCCGTTGTCCAGGTTGAGTACCAGCGTGGTGACGGGGGTGCCGCGCGCCTTGTACGCCTCCCACCACTGTTCCAAACGGTCCACGAGGCAGTCGCTGGTCACCTTGGAGGTGACGTGGTAGATGAAGAGCTCGTCGGTCTGCGGGAGGAAGAGACCGACTGGCGTCACCGTCGCCTCCGGCCGAAAGTCGTGGTCCGCTGCCGTGACCGTCACGCGCTCCTTACCACCACGGGCGAAGGGGCCGATCTTGACCGTTGCTTTGGCGTCCAGCGACACCCGCAGCATGTGCGGGGCCGCGTCGGCTTCCGCGTTTACCCGCGTTACCGTGTCGAAGATGGCATCGGTCTCGGGGACTTTTTTTGGGGTTGGATCTTCGCCACCTTCGTGAGCGTGTAGCCTAACCGGTTCAACTTGGTCGCGATCGTCCGCTCGCACGGTAACTCCGCGTTGGTGTAGCCTTTCTGCGCGATCAACTGACGACGCACTTCTCCCGCCGTCAAGCGGGTGTACAGCCGGCGCGTGCGGAACTGCGGGTCGGCCTGGCTCTGGCCGTCCACGATGGCCCTGATGTCCGTGAGCAGGTGCGGCAGGTGGTCTTCGGCCTTCTTGCGCGCCCGCAAGCCGAAGCCGTCGACGCAGACGATCCCGCTGTCTAGCTCGTGCCGCCCTTTGCGCACCGTCGCCCGATTCCACCCCAACTCGCGCGCGGCCCGCCGTTGACCGCCCCGCCCCAGGTTGCGCACCGCCCGCGCCATAAACATGCGGCGTGCACTCCCCTTGAGTGTCCCCGCCGTCTCGCTCAAGAACACCTTGACCTCGTCCGTCAGTTCCATGGCCCCACACCCTCCATCACGCTCCATCGCCCCTCATACAGTGGGCAGTATACCCCCCTGCGGAACAACGTAGTATTTCGGCGTCCCTTAGACAGGGGTGTGCTGGCTACCCTGTTCATCCGTGCGGCGAAGAAAATGTTTTCGCCGCACGGATGAGCAGGGTAGCCAGCACAGGTCGCGCCGCGTGGGGTCATGTGTGTTTCGGCAAAAAGCGACGGCAATGTCACGAGCGGAACGACGATGTATGAGTATGCATCGAGTGGGTTCGACGTGTACTCCCTGGTGAGCGTCGGAACAGCCATGGTACACGTTGCCATGCCTGCGGTGCCGGGAGGTGCAGGGCGATTGGTGGGCGCGCACAGCTAACATCACGCGGCTACCACGTACACGTCCAACTCGTTCGGATGGACTTTTCGGCCAACACAATCGGTCGGATGGCGCGTGACGCCCACATGCGCCATCCATCGTGAGGCGACCTCGATTACGAAGAAGGCGTAGAGCAGCCGGAAGAGCAAGTCCGCGATAGGTAAGGGGGAGCAGGCCGGTGGCGAGGAGCTTACCACTCCCCAACTCCGGCGTGGTCGCGGAGCCGTCAACAGGGGGCAGTTGGCTGCCATCGGTGATAAAGTTGGTTAATACGACGTGGTTCCGCGCCGGTCATGGCGCGCCCCTTCCAGCACGGCGCGCACGATTCCGCCGTGCGCCGCGAGCCTTTCCCTAGCCACGGCTGGAGCGATGCCCGCGCGTGCAACCACGATCGCCGTTTTGACCTCGCCGTCCGAACCTCGCAACAGCGTCGCCGCAGCTTCCTCGTCCAATCCTGTCGCCCCGGCCACGATGCGGACGGCACGGCGGCGCAACTTGTGGTTCGTGGCGCGCACGTCGACCATCAGATTGCCGTAGGTCTTACCCAGCAGGATCATCGTACCCGTGCTGAGCATGTTCAGCACCATCTTCTGGGCGGTCCCCGCTTTCAGACGCGTCGAACCGGCAATCACCTCGGGCCCTACCACCGGCGCGATTGCGATGTCAACGGCCCCCGCGAGCGGTGTCCCCGTGTTACAGGCTAGGGCGATCGTCAACGCGCCCCGTTCCCCCGCATAGACGACGGCGCCAAGTACGTAGGGCGTGCGACCACTTGCGGCAACCCCGACGATGACATCCCGCTTGCCTATCCCCAACCGCGCGGCATCAGCGCGACCGGCGTCGGCGCTATCCTCGACCTCCTCGGCCGCCCGCATGAACGCCTCCGCGCCTCCAGCCATCCACCCGACGACCGTACCCGGCGAGGTATCGAACGTGGGCGGGCATTCCGAGGCGTCGAGCATGCCGAGGCGGCCGGACGTGCCCGCGCCCATGTATATCAGACGTCCGCCCCCGCGCAGTCGCCGCGCGGTCTCCTCGATGGCCCGTGCGATCGCTGGCAACTCGCGAGCAACGGCGGCCGCCACCGTCGCGTCCTCCGCGTTCATAGCCCGCACGATCTCCAGCGCGCTCATGCGGTCAATCTCACTCGTGGCGGAGTTGGCCGTCTCCGTCTCTAGCGCGCCAAGCGTAGCGTCGTGGTCGATTGCCACATTCTTTCCTCCTCGGCGCTCTCGCGAACGACGCGCCGCAGCAGCGCGCCGTAGTTCGCGCCCGGCGTGATCTTGCCTAGCACAACCTGCCCGTCCGCGCCTGTACAGCGGGGCAGGTTGCCCGGACGACCATGGATCGCTTGGTACCCGAGCACGGCGAAGAGGATCGCTTCTTTGGCGTCGGACGGCAGCCCAACATCGTCGTAGCGCCGCAGGAGCGCGTCGGGGAACGCCGCCCGCAGAGTATCCATCAAGGCGGGATTGCGCACGCCCCCACCGCTGACGATGATCTCGTCGATCGTCGGCGGCCCGAAGTCGCGGTAGGCCGCGGCGATGCTCGCGGCGGTGATAGCGGTCAGAGTCGCCATGGTATCGGCCGGCGAGAGACCGCGGGCGGCGGCCCGCGCGATGATGTCGGCGGCGAAACGGTCGCCGAAGAGCTCGCGACCCGTCGTCTTGGGCGGCCGCCGCGCGAAATAGGGGTGCGACAACACCTCAGCGACGAGAGTACCGTCGACGTGTCCAGCACGAGCCATGGCCCCGTCGCGGTCGTACTGCGCCTCCTCGCGGGAGAAGTAGCGCGCGCCGTAGTCGATGAGGGCGTTCCCCGGACCCGTATCGAAGGCGTAGGCGGCGTCGGGTCCGGTCCCAACCGGGAGGAACGTGACATTGCCGATGCCCCCAATGTTCTGCAGCGCGCGTGTCGATGTGCCGCTACCCAGCAACAGCGCATCGAGGAATGAGGCCAGTGGCGCGCCTCCACCGCCCGCCGCCATATCGGCGACGCGAAAATCGGCGGCGACCGTGACGCCCGTGCGATGCGCGATGACGGCAGCCTCGCCGATCTGCAGCGTGGACGGCACGCGCCCAGCCTCGACGAGGTGATATACCGTCTGTCCGTGGGAGGCTACGAGGTCGAGCGCGCGTAGATCGAGGCCCGCGGCGTCGTTGGCAGCGAGGACGGCGTCGGCGAAGAGGTCACCTAGCATGACGTTGAGTTCGGTCAGGTCGTCGAGCCGTGCGGTCGCGTCGCGGCAAAGCTCTAGCACGCGCCGCCGCAGTCCTGGCGGGTAGGGGTGTGCGTGATGCGCGACCAGGCGCAGGATGAGCGTACCCCCGTCCGTCTCGCGCCCACCCGCCAGGTCACAGATGGCAACATCGACCGCGTCGACCGATGTCCCCGATAGGAGGCCGGCCACGCGCATACCTCTCTCCCCGTCGTCCAGTATCGTCATAAGCTTTCCATTCCCTCAGGGGCCACGCCCGGAATCGTCACGGGTAACACCCCACGGGCCGGCGTCTCTCCGAAGAGGACCTCAACGGCGGCCTGGGCGCAGGAGGCATCGTAGCCCAGCGCGGCGATATAGCCGTCGACAACGGGGAAGTCAGCCACCTCATAGGGGTCCCGCATGCCGAGCACGATGATGGGCTTGCCGGTCTGGCACAGTGCCCGCACCATGTGTGTCTGCAACGCGGTCGGGAAGTCGGCGCCGGGCAGCGGATAGTTCTCCGTGATGACCACAACGGCGCCCGTGTCGCTATGCTCGATATCGGCGGCGCAGCGCGCCACATCGCTCTCGTCCTGTAGCCTGATCAGGCGCGCCCCCGGAGCACGCCGGGCGATCTCCGACCACGCCACATCGAGCGGTCCATGGTCGGGTCGGATGTTGGGACCAATCCCGCGTGTGCGCAATAGGCGCTCACGCCCCTCGGCTGAGACCGCGCTGACGACCACCATCTCGCCACGCGCCCCCCGAGTGAGCGGGAGGACACCATCCTGGTTCCGCACGATCACGACCGCCGCGCGCGCGGCCACCAGTGCCGTGTCCATGTGTTCCGGCTGCTCGATCGTCTCCCGCGCCTCATCCACGATACCAGGACGCCGCGCGAACAGCCCATAGCGCGCCTTGAGGGACAGGATGCGCCGCAGCGACGCATCGACACGCGCTTCCGGCACACGACCGGCGCGCACGGCCGCGATCAGGGCGTCGAGCAGGGCTATCTGATCCTGTAGATAGTCCCCAGACCCGGCACCGTAGCGCTCGGTGTAGCGCTCCTCGGCCAGCATGATCAGGTCGGCGCCGGCCAGGATCGCCTCGACGACGGCCACGCGCGGATCATAACGCGCTTGCATGCCGCCCATGTTGAAGCTATCGGTCAGGATCACACCCTCGAAGCCCAACTCGCCGCGCAGCACTCCGTGCAAGAGGTCGGCGGATAGAGTGGCGGGATGGCCGGCGTCGCGGGCCGCGTAGATGATGTGCGCCGTCATGACCATGTCGACTCCGGCTGCGATGGCAGCCCGGAATGGCGCGAGATCCAGGCGCAGGATATCGGCCCATGGACGCGTGACGGTGGGAATACCGCGATGGCTGTCGTCATGTGTATCGCCGTGGCCGGGGAAGTGCTTGGCGCAGGCGATGATCCCGGCATCGTGCAGCCCCTCGATAGCGGCGCGTGTCGCGCGCGCGACCCTCTCCGGATTTTCGCCGAACGAGCGCGTCCCGATGATCGGGTTGCATGGATTGCTGTTGACGTCCGACGCCGGCGCCAAATCCGCGTCGATGCCGAGCGCGTGCAACTGCCGCCCTAGCGCCCGATACACTGCACGCGTCTGCGCGGCGTCCCCCGCCCCGAGGGCCATGTTGCCCGGACCCGCGACCACGTCCGTGGTCATAACCGCCCAGGCGCCCTCCTGGTCGCAGGCGGCGATAATGGGCAGCCTGTGTGGGGTCAAGGCGGCGAAGCCGTGCAGGGCTTGCACGAGCGCCACCCCGGTCGAGAGACCCGGTAGGTTGTCCTGGCTGAGGTAGACGCCGCCCACGTAGTAATCCCCGAGGAGCACGCGGGCGGCGGCAAGGTCCGTCCCCTCGAAGGCAAGGAGGAAGAGCTGCCCGACCTTTTCCTCCACTGAGAGCGAGCGCACGACGGCCTCGATCTCATCTATCGTCATGTATCGTTTCCTCCCACTCGTGTCATTGTACGGCCCCGAATGACAGGCCGCGCACCAGATACCGCTGAAAGAACAGGGCAAGGACCAGGGGCGGCAGGAGGGTGACCACGGCCGCCGCGGCCATCGCCTCCCAGGCGACGCTGTACTGACCGATGTAGAGCGAGAGGACGACTGGGAGCGTCTGCGACGCCTCCGAGTTGGAGAAGATCAGGGGAATGATAAAGGCGTTCCAGGTCGTCAGGAGTGAGGTGAGGAAGACCGCGGCGAGACCTGGCAGCGCGACGGGCACAATGACGCGCCACAGCGCGGTCAAGCGCGAGCACCCGTCAATGAAAGCCGCGTCCTCGATCTCTTTAGGTGTGGCCCGCAGGTAGGTCTCCATAATCCAGATGTAGAGAGGCAGACCGTACGCGACAAAGATCAGGATCATGCCGAGATCCGTGTCGAGCAGGTTCAAGTCCGCGATCACGAAATATAACCGGATCAATGACACCCAAATAGGGAGCGGGAGGAGCACCATGATGACCAGAAAGAGGAGGCGTCGCCCCGCGAAGCGGATGCGCGCGAACGCGTAGGCGGCGAGCGTGCTCAACACGGTGATGACGGCGGCGGCGCAGACGCTGGTGATGAAGCTGTTGCGCACACCGGCGATCAGTGTCGATCCGCTGGGAATAGAGCCGCTCGCGCTAAGATACTGGCCGCCGCTCGTGAAGATCGCCTTGTAGTTGTCCAGCGTCGGATGCGCCGGTATCCAGTGCTTGTACGGGACCGCGTACAGGTCGATGCGGGTGCTGATGCTGCTGATGACAAGCCACACGATAGGACTCAGCGCCCACACCAGCAGCAGCGCCGCGGCTACGTAGAGTAGGATTGACCGGATGCGTGAACGTCTCATGTTTCCTCCCGCACACCCAGCAACCTGATGAAGAGGAAGCCCACTAGCAGTGAGAGCAGCAAGATGAGGTAGGCCACGGCCGAGCCCGCGCCGATGCGCAAGTCGCGGAAGACGACGGCGTAGTTGTAGATCATCAGCGTCTGCGTGAAGGGATTGATCGTCGTGCCGGCGGCGCCGCCAGAGGTCAGCGACCAGATGACGTCGAAGATTTGAAACGTGGCAATGAATTCGACGACGAGCGCGATGAGAAAGGAGGGCAGGAGCAGGGGAAACGTGACGGAGCGGAACAGGCGCAGGCTTCCCGCGCCATCGACGCGCGCCGCCGCGTAGACCTCATCCGGGATGTTCTGTAGCCCGGCCAGGATGAGGAGCATGGCGAAGGGATAGCGCGTCCAGGCCTGGGCCACCGAGACCCAGATCAACTGGCTCGTGGGGCTGGCCAGCCATTGCACGTAGTGGGGGATGATATGAAATTGGTAGAGCAGGCCGTTGAGAGCGCCGTAATCCCCGTTGAGCAACCAACCCCACATGAAGCCGTTGACGATAGGGGGCAGCATCCAGGGGATGATGAGCAGCGTGCGCACGAGCCCACGCCCCACGAACTTCTCATGCACGACCAGCGCGGCCACCAGGCCGATGCCCATGTCAAGCGGCAACGTGATCGCCACGACGATGAAGGACCGCTCCACCGAACTCCAGAACTCGCCTGAGGTGAGCGCCGACGCGTAATTGCCGACACCGACGAAGTGAGTCACCGGAATGTGTAGATCGTACGACGTCAGGCTCGTCCACAGCGTAGCCAGAGCTGGATAGAACACGAAGACCGCGAGGAACGCGAGGGCGGGGATGATTAGGCCATACGCGGTCAGACTATCGCGCCGCAGCAGGCCGCGCCGGCGTCGCTGCACGTCGGCGAAGGGTTGCGCGCCGCGAACGGAGGTGCGTCGAATCATCATCTACATCCAAGAAGCTGGTAGCGATCAGCGCGCGACCGCGAGATACAGTAGAGCAGAGGGTATCACGTTCAGCCAGCGACGGGAACCGTGTGGCAAGGGCTCTTCACGCCCCACTGCGTGCTAATCGCTGCCAGTTACGGCTCAGTGTCCCGAGTACTGGCTGCGCAGGGTATTCCACTGGGCACCGAGATCGTTAATGATTTGGTCAGAACTCATCTGGCCGACGAAGCCCTTACGCACGTCCTGTGTGACGGCGCTGGTCCATGTGCCCCACCACGAGGCGTAGCGCGGGAGTTGGTGGACGTAGCGGGACTGCTGAGAAATGACATCCCCGCCCTGGATCGCAAGGCTTTTCTGCACCGAGAGGCGCGAGGGGATGAGTCCGTAGGCGTTATAGATGTCGCGCTGCTGCGCGGGCTGAACATACCACTGGATAAACTTCCAGGCCGCCTGCACGTTGCTGGAGTGGGTCGAGATACCGAGACCCGCGTCGAGACTCCAGGTGTTGTGCGTATCGGGCATGAGCATATAGCGCACGTTAGGCGCCTGCTTGCTGATCTTAGGGTTGTTCATGACCGCCAACGCGCCCTCCCACGACTGATGGAAAGAGCCCACGCCACTTTCGTATTGCGTGTGTGGCGTCGGTTGCGTCAACTCGGACGCGGAGATAAGGCCCTCTTTATAAAACTTAATCAATAGCGCCATGGCGCGTCGACCAGCCGAGTTTTTGGCCGTGAAGGTGGGGTTGAGCTTGCTGTCGAACATGGGATCGCCCATAGACAGGGCCATCAGGTACCACGACCAGTCGGACGCGGCCATGGCCAAGGGGTACGTATCGATCCCCTTCTTCTTGACAGCCATCGCTTCAGTGTTGAGCGCATCCCAACTGCGCGGTGGGGTGGCGTAGCCAGCCTTGTGGAGCTTCGCGGCGTTGTAGTCGAGCATCACGAGCTGGACGTAGCTGGTGACACCGTACTGCTGTCCACCCACGTTCCAGAAGGAGAGACGTTGGATGTCTTTAGTGTTGAGTCCGGGCGTCGCGGCGATGAGGGTATTGAGCGGCTGAACGTCCTGCGCCCCAACGATATTCGAGGGCGCCTCCTCGGTGAGGAAGATAACATCGGCGGGGGAACGGTGCGCGGCGCTGGCCACCTGCACCTTACTGTACAGTTGAGCCATGGGGACAGACGTAATCTGTACGGTGATGCCGCTCTGCCGCTCGAATGCTTTGAGCGCTTGCTGGTTGGCGGGGATACCCCAGGGCGGGGTGAGGAACTGGATCGTGGCGGTCCCCGCGCTATAACCGCGTCGGACAGTGATGGGAGCGGCGACAAGGGTGAAGATAAGGGCTGACGCGGCGAAGGATCGGCGCAAACCGGCCATGTGTTCTTCCTCCAGCACTATGGACACGATGTACACAGGTGTGACATCTACGTTTCGATAGTCGATGGATGACATGCGTAGAGCGTAGCCGTGCCGCCGTCACCACATGGAATCGGGCGACCCGATATCCGCTAACGGCGATACGTGATAATAGGTCTCCTTTCGTCGAATGGCTCATCCCATGCCGCTATCTCCGCGGGCGGCGCGATCACCGGCGGCATGGGATGAGCCATTCAGGGTAGGGGGTGCGCCACAGCAAAGTTCCCTTGTGCGGCACGGCAGCCAACTGACACGGCCGCTGTGCGCGTGCTGGGAACTTTGCTGTGGCGCACCCCAGGGCAGGTGCGTTGTTGACGCTCACGTGGTGTCAGTATAAGATGAAATCGACATTTTGTCTAGACTTTTCGCGTCGTGAAAGAGACAAAAGGACCGTCTACAGACATGAGAGATACCCGATTGATAGGCGTATTGTCTAGTCTATGTGGTGTACCATGACCGCTGGTAGCGCCATCCGACGCAACGATACTGTGCCAATCTACGCGCAAATCGAAACGTTCATCCGCCAAAAGATTGAACAGGGAGAGTGGGCGCCGGACGCTATGTTGCCGACAGAGCGACAATTGTGTGAGCAGTATGGTACCGCGCGCATGACGGTGCGCCAGGCCATCAACAACCTCGTCAACGCGGGCCTCCTGACGCGGACCCGCGGGAAGGGGACCTTTGTGAACCGGCCCCCGTTGCGGCAGTCGCTAGGGAAGCTGTCGAACTTCACCGAGGATATGCGCGACCGCGGGCTGATGGCCACGACGCGCCTGTTGACCCGCGAGATTCTGCCCGCGACGGAGCCGTTTGCCCACACCCTGGCGGTCCCGTCGGGGACGCCTATCCTCCATCTGAAACGGCTACGTTTCGCGCCCGGCCAGCCGATGGCCGTCGAGGCATGCGCGCTACGCGGTGACATCGCCCTGCCCCTGCAAGGGGAGGATGTCGAGCGGCAGTCGCTCTATAGCCTGCTGGAGCAACACTGCCACGTCACGTTGACGCGCGCGGGTCAGGATATCGAGGCCGGAGAGGCTGGAGAGGCTGAGGCAAGCCTGCTCGACATCGAGCCAGGGACGCCCCTCCTGCGCATCCGGCGCACCACGTTCGCCCTGTGGTGTGGACAGGAGGTCCCGTGCGAACATGTGCGCTCGACCTACCGCAGCGACCGCTATCGCTTCTTCGTCGAGTTGCGCCGCTAATGTGGGAGTACAAATGGTTGCGGTAACTGTCGCTCCCGCAGGCGAGCATGGATTCAATCCGTCGCGCCTGGAGCGAGCCATGGCCCTGCTCGATCAGGGTGTCGACGAAAAGGCCTATCCCGGCGCGGTCGCCCTCGTCGCACGCCACGACGCCGTCGTCGCCCTGCGCGCGGTCGGTCTCGCCGAGTGCAAGCCCCACGTCCGGCCCATGACCCCCGATACGATGTTCGATCTGGCCTCAATCACCAAGGTCGTCGCCGCCCTGTCGGCTGTGCTCTTGTTGCTCGATGCCGGGGCGTGGTGTCTGGACGAGACCGTGGCGCATGTCATCCCCCAGTTTGGCCAAGGGGGAAAGGGTAGGGTGACGCTGCGCCACCTGCTCACCCATACGTCAGGTTTGCCCCCGTGGCGACCCTGCTACATCGCAGCGCGCACGCCCGAGGAAACGCTCGCCTATCTCTGCGCGCTGGACCTTGAAACAGCGCCCGGCGCCCAGGTGCACTACAGCGACCTAGGAATGGCGTTGATACGCGCTCTCGTGGAACACGTCGCCGGCGACGACCTCCCCGCGCTCCTACGGCACGGCCTGTTCAAACCCGTGGGCATGCGCACGACGGGCTACCTGCCGCCGGTCGCGTGGCACGACTGCATCGCGGCAACGGAAGACGGTAATCAGGTCGAGCGGGGGATGGTAGCCCGCGCGGGGGCACGTTTCAACGGGTGGCGTGAGCGGGTTTTGGTCGGCGAGGTTAATGATGGAAACACGTACTACGCGCTCGGCGGCGTCAGCGGTCACGCTGGCCTCTTCGCCACCGCTTCGGACGTGGCGCGCTTCGGGCAACTCTACTTGGGAGGCGGGCGATGGGAGGGCCGGCCCATCCTCAGCACGGTCGCGATCACGGAGGCCCTCCGCCCGCAAACGGCGGGCCTCGGCGATAGCTACGGCCTGGGCTGGCGTCTGAACATGTTGGACAACCGTTTGCGCCCACGCGTCCCTCCTGTGCGCTCGGCGTTGACGCGCGCTATCTTTCCCGACGATCCGGAAGCCCCCCCACCCATCTCCCCATTCGGTGATCTGCTTTCGTCGCGCGCGTTCGGGCATACAGGCTTCACCGGCACATCCTTGGTCATCGATCCCGCGCGCGACCTACTGCTCATCCTGTTCACCAACAGTATCCATCGGCGGGAGCCAGGAAATACGGCGTTGAGCCGCATACGCGCCCGTTGGCACAACGCGGTCATTGCGGCCATGGCGCCGGAGCTGGATGAGGAGGACAGCTTTTCGGGACACCGCCTTGTCGAGTAGGGCCAGGGCGGCAGAATAACATCAGCAACCCCTGCAAGCGGCGCCTATCACGCACACAGACATGCTAACGCCTGCCCGAAAATAGACTGAGTACCATCGATGGGCCGCCTACTCGGTTGCCAGGGATTCACTCCACCGATGAAGGGTGCTCATGTAGAAGTGGACGGTAATCGTATGATGGCGTCAAAGACGAGCGATTATCCAGGGTGACGCGTGCATTCGTGGCCCTACCTACCGCGCTGTGGACCAACGTGCACCCTCCTGGTGCCCTGTCCATTTCTACATGAGCAGACTTGCCGACTGGAGCGAATCCCTGGTTGCGATGCTGGCGCATAACTATCCACTGCGCCACGATCGTCAACGGTTCCCGTGGACCCGCATCATGCGCCTCATGTATCGACCACCTGTCATGCGGAGAGGGCAGCAGGCACGTCGAAGCGGACCGCGACGTTAGCGGAAGTGCCCTTCGAATCGTGGATTCAGGTATGAAAGCCTTGCACCGCACCCTTTCGACACGCCTTTGAGGTACTTCGGCGAAAGGCCTTCATGCCGGAGTGCATAGCACGCACGACATGGCAGCGAATGAGATGGCTCCCGCCAATGTACCATCTACTTCCTGCGTACCGCCGTTCAATAACCTGGCACGAGCACCGTCAGACGACATGCTGGCGGCGGCATTATTTTCGTACCCGTATTCCCGGCCGCCTCTCTCGTCCTGACCGTCTGACGCGCGGCGTCTGGGTGCTGGCACGCGCCGTGCACGAAATGCTCCGCCCGCTTGTTCCCGTCCCGTGCTGCACGTGGTAATGCCTATCGATCCGCGCCACGATCCCGAGGAGGACCTGGCACCGCACCTTCAGGTACATGACTAAGACATGGTTCAGCGTAGGCGCGCTGCAACTTGACAGTCTGAACAGTCGAAATTAAATTGGCAGCGGCTGTTTCACGCCTACGCAGGGTCATTTTACGGCCACTGCCGATTTAAAACTGTCAAGTCCGATTGAACCATGCCTAACGCCTGATACCGCGCGACGGTGCACGTGCGTGAGCCGTGCGGATGACGCTACGCGGCGGGAAAGGAGAGACCGCTGGGGCGCAGTAAATCTGGGACCTCTGGGTGCCTGAGGTGGCGCCATAGGGACTGGCCTTCGCCCGCGGCCGCCTCATGGGACGACGTGTTGCTGGTCCATGCGGCGGAGAGCGCCTGGACGTTGAGGTGCGCGACGACGACGGGCGACTGGTGGCGCGTGGGTCAGGGCTCGGTTGCACGGCGAACACGCCG
>JAABUL010006439.1_pt1 | contig 13526 bp, 22 predicted proteins | sample 5559151 | NCBI WGS metagenome assembly JAABUL01 (sample SAMN10711876, study PRJNA513368) | rock metagenome | isolation source: Antarctica rocks | place: Antarctica: Victoria Land, Pudding Butte sud | reverse complement strand
CCTCTTCTCACTTGAAAACGCGCTGGTTTGCTCAAACCTCTGTCTCCTCTGTCGCAGGAGGCGCAGGAGCTGGGCTCGGCGCTGGGGTACCTGCTGCTGTACCTGGAGCTGGCGGCCGCCTACCTGGCCGCCCCGCTGCTGCACCAGGTGAGTTTTCTTTCCCGGCTTCAGATTGCTGTAGATCTGGAACGCAAAGCTAAACGGCATCACATCGACGGGGATCGCCTCAGGTGCTTTTTGCACCTTCGCTTCGTCCGGTCTTATGTCCGAGCACCAAGAGCACGAAGACTTTGTGCCACCCGCCTATATCCTCTGCGAAAAACTTTGTCAGAAGTGCAATCTCCTTGCTTTTGCTTTTTTTTGTTTGCTTTTCTCGACATTACATCCCAGGCTCATCGATACATGAACACTAGTAGGGGTAGCTATAAGGCTGGAAAAGCGAGGGAAGGCGGCAAATGACGGTAATGCTGCGGCGCTGTCCAGCCCAAAGGCCAAGGGTCCGGGTCCAAGCTGAATCGCTGTATGCTGAAGGGGGAATATGCGGAACACTGATCGTGAGCAATGGCAGAAGTGCATTTTCCGCCGAATAATTCGACATCGGCACTTCTAGATCTATGATTCACCGAAATTCGCCCACGATCATCCCCGACGCAATCTAGACAGCGACTTTGCTCGAGTGGTCTAAGAGGTCCGCCTTAAGATCGGATGTGCTGTAGCACGCGTGGGTTCGAACCCCACAAGTCGCAAATATTTGCTCCCGGAGTCTGATCGTCTGTCGCTTACTTTCTGTCGCGGCCGTATTAGTCCTCTCGCTGTTGTTGCTGCATGTCCTTTTTGCGGACTGCACAATTCGCAGCAACTTTCTTGCCAGACCTTCCGAGATTGCAAAATACGGGTTTAGGGTTTAGGGTCCCTGAAACCCTAAACCATAAACCCTCAACCCTGAAATCCAAGCAAGGGTTATGTAGCAGTAGATAACCGATGATTCAGCAGGACTATGCAACAAGCCCTTACCCTCCTCTTTTTGGGCCCCTCGCAGCCGCACTTCCAGGGCAGCTGGAGCAGCCTGTGGCAGCCGGGGAGCTTCTGGGCGCCGGGACCCGCCGCGCCGTCCGCCGTGCTGCGCCTCAGCTTTGCGCCCGCGGCGCCGTGCTCCGACATTTCCGCCACCAATGCCGCCGCGGCCAGCCCGCCCGCGCGCATGCCCAGCCAGCCAGCGGCGCACCCGATGGAGGCCGTTTCGGCGCTGGCGCAGCGGTCGGCGCGCACGATTTGGTGCGCCGCCCTCGCGCCCGCCGCCGACGGCGGCCTGCTGTCTGTCACGCAGAGGAGGGTCATGCTGTCCCTGCTGCGCGGGTACGATTCTTGTGTGCTATATCTGGTGCTGAGGCCGTGGCGGGCGACACTCTTTAGCACACCGCCAACACAGGAGGCGTGCTCTCTGACTTCCTTGCTCACATTTGCGGCTCTGGGTCAGCTCCTGGATCATGAAATTTGCCGGTCCATGAATGGTGTCACTTCACTCAATTTACCTGCCAACAAATTACGGGACATCGCTGCAGGGGCGGCGTCAAGGGCGGCGTGGCGGCGGGCTACCATGCATATAGCGGCGACAGCGGCGGCGGCGACAGGGAGGACAGGGCCGGTGGCCGTGGGACCGGTGCTGCGGCGGCGGCGCCAGCGGCGGCGGCGCAGCCGGGCGAGGACGAGGTCCGTGCGGCGGAGCTGGCCCTGGGTCGGGCCCTGCACGCCCTCCACAGATCAGCAGGCGCGTTGTTGTGCAGGTTTTGCTGCCAGTCCACAGCAGCCTCACTCAGGCCAGCTCGTGAGCACATGCTCGACACTCGGGGGAGGCTACTCAATCTTTCACAAACAGTTGTCCCAAGCTGCTGCTCGTGTATCTGAAAAATGCAATTCAGAAACAACACTCCGCGTGGGCTGCAGGCGCCATAGTGGCGGACCAGCTGGGGCCGGGTAAGCTGCGGGTGCAGCCGGAGTGGGGTGCCTTTGCTGCCCTGGCCGCCCTGGTGGACACCGCCCTGCGCCCCGTCTACCGTCAGGTGCCCTTTGCTGCATCTGCTGCTGCACCTGTACAACATGTGTTGCGGATTCATGCACATGGCCAGATTGCAACCTCCTGAGGGATAGGAATCGGAACACCTGGAGCACAACAAGCTGTCTGCGTGTGCGTCAGGCGCCCACATCCCTGCGCTGACCTCTGGGTGTCCGTGCCATACTGTTGTGCATTGCGAGGGTGCACGGAGAGCTCTTTCGGATACTGACACAGGCTTCTCATCACCAGCTTGATGGTTTCGTACCGCGGGGCGCAAGGACTTTATTAAGCTTTCTTTTCTCGGATGCCGCAGGGTGCAAGGGCGCGGGCGGCGTCGCAGCTGTTTGGCGGTGCGGCATCGTCGCTGCTGGCGCTAGCGCCGCCGCTGCCGCTCCACCCGTGCGACTCCCGGATCGCGGGCGTCTCCACGCTCTTCCCGGCGTCGGATCCCGATGCGGACGCCGCCGAGTGGGACTTCGTCGCACGGTGAGGACCACTGGTCCTTTACCATCATAGTAAATCTATCTATCGTCTCTTGGGACCGTTATCGTCGGCGGACCCGTCGCAGACACCGCGGAGTGGGACTTTGTTGCGAGGGGAGGCCGGCTGACTCGCGGGCTTTGTGGGGTTTTCAGATCAACCATGATCCGGGGCTCGTGTATGGGGGCACTACCCACAGGCAGGCGCCTATTGTGCTGCCTTGCTTGCGGTTGCTCGGGACACGCAATGAAACATCCTGGCAGAGTCCGGCCATCTGTCAGATGCGTGCTCGCTTGTTGTACTTCTCTGCCTTGCGACATGCACCTGCACAAGCCTGCAGTCACGGCGAGGCGTGACGGCTGCCCCAACCCTTTGCTGCTCGCTGGAGGCGCCTGTCGCGTATCCTAAACCATTTCAATTAACGTCCAATCTGTCTACTGTAGGCCTGGCGTTGCGTGGGGAGGCGGCAGCGCAGGGCTGCTGCTGCCGCCGCCGCCCAGCCAGCCGGAGGCGGTGGAGCACTGGACCCGCGCCCTGCTGCTCGACACGCACACCCCCGACGAGGTGCCATCCCAATCAATTTCAACGTCTGAGATGAGCTTGCAGCTGGCCGCATGCATCAGGATGCCGCCGCGGGGACAGGGGGACACTGCCCCTCGGCGCTGGCAGCTCCACTTGGGCCAGCGGGGGGCAGCGCCGGCTTTGCAGCCGACGTCAGCTGTTCTCACCGAGCCAGGCGATTGCAACCCCGGGTGCATGCCTTTCTGGCATTCCTGAGCCCTCAAGTCAAACCGATGTCCTTTCACATTCACTGCAGCATGCCGTGTGCACAGACTGCCGCCCTCTGAAGGGCTTGACGATGTGCCAACCTGCTAACGACGACAAGATGCCTCGTTGCAGGCGGCGCCACAGCCAGCGGCCGCATGGCGGGCGCTGGACGCGATACAGCAGAGTGCCGGCTTCCTGCGCCGGGAGCTGCGGCCGCACCTCGCCGCCGTTGCGGCCCGGCTGCCGCATCCGCACCTGCCCGGCGGCAGGGGCGGCAGCGGCGGCCGCGCTGTGCCGCGCTGACCTCGAAATGGATATGAGAGTTTTACGAGGGTGCTGCTGCAGCGGTGGTGGCCATGCGGGATGTACCAACCGCGGCAGTTTGTCGTGCCACCCTCTCCGGACGTCTTAAGAAGAGAGTGCAGGACGTTGGCGCCGCTCCTGCAAGGCACTCTCATCCAGGCTGCACGTGTATCATAATCCTGAGGATGATGCCTTTGTAATCTGCATGAGGCGGCTAGTGCCAAGACCTGTACAGCAACCTTCTGTCATTGCTGCTGATGCAAGCTCACTTGCGCAAGTCACGAGGAACACAGCCCGTGTAGATTGTACCTTGGCCATGTATTTGCACGGAATTTTGCTCTCAGAAACCCAATGTCCGCGTTGATTGACTTGGAACCGCCCGTGTAACTTCTGTGCATTTCGATCAATTGCCGCACCAGACAATGACCAATTTCAGCTTCGAAGGATGCACTGCAACACGACCAGGCCACGACTGTTTCATTTAACCAATTCACTGAGTGCCGGGTGCCGGCTGCGGCGCGCTGGCTGCGAGCGGCGCCGTGCGAGCCGCCTCCGCTGCCGGCACCGGCGCCGCCGCTATCGACCCCAGCTGCCGATGCTGCTGTTGTTGCTGCTGCTGTAATGCGCTGGCAGCGACGCTGCCTGCCGCCGACGCCGGCGGCAGCACGATCGGCGCCATGCCGCTGTTGCCGCCGCCGCCGCCGGGAGCCGCTGCGGACACCGCGGCGGCTGCTGAGACGAGCGCTGCGCCCGAAGCTGCCGCCGCCGGCTGCGCTGGCTGCGGCTGCGGGGGCGGCGGCAGCGGCGCAGATGCGAGCGCCATGCGTTCCGTCGTCAGCGCGGTGCGCGCGGCCTCCATGCGGGCGCGCTCCTGCTCCAGGGCCGCCTCCAACTCGGACACTGCCCGCAGCTTCGCCTCCACCTTCAGCATCTGCGCCTCCACCGCCTGCGGACACAAATTGCAATCGTCATTCAACCTTCGAGTGCAGGACGCCCCTGCAAAAAGGTTCCACCGCGCCCAACACAGCCTCGCCCCACTGCAGCATTCAGCGCAGCTGCCAATACATGAACGCAACCTTCAAGAGTAAATTTCCTTGCCGAGTCGAATATGCCAAGCACAAAGCAGATGACGACGTTCAGTGAGCAGCGTCTGAGAAGTTTGGCTGCACCTGCTTGACGAGGTGCTGGATTTCGCGCTCCTCCTCGTCCGCCATGAGCTTGGCGCGCACCGCCGCCGCCGCCAGCGCTGTGGCCGCCGCCACGCGCATGCGCCCGGCGCCGATCGGCCCGTCAATTGGTAGGCCGGCCGCCGGGGAGATGCCGTTTGCCGCAAGCGCGCCGCAGTTCGCCTCCGCCACTGCTGCCGACACGCCGTTAGCTGCCGCTGCCGGGACGGCGCCGTCGCGGGCGGCCTCGTCCGCCAGCGCCGGGTCCTCCTCGCTGAGCACCTGCGGGTCCAAGAACATGTGTAACGTCAGGCTTGTCAGTTGGCAAGGCGTTGGGCTGGGCGAATGGGCTATGCCGATGCTGTGTTGTGTGGGTGCGTTGGGTGGGGGGAAGGGGTTTGGGTGGGTCGGGGTGGAGTGGGATTGGAGGGATACAGCCGAAGCGCCCTCCATCCAGAAATTGTCAAAGGGCCGAAACCACAATGACGGGGATTGGATTTAGTTTTCAACCAGCAATAGTCGCGTCTCGGTTAGACCTCATTAACTGCGACATTGCCCCAAGCGCAAAGATACCCTTACACGGGTATCCGGACAACTATTGGGGCACGATTGGAGCTCGGCCATGCAGCCCAGTTATGGGTGCGAATGAGTGCAGGGTGCTATGTCCGTACGAGGCAGTCGCAAGCAATCCTGACAATCGTCGTGAGCATTCGCGAGACTTGCATCAGCAGCTGATCTATGCAACGAAAGCTCCAGTGGTCGCTTTCAAAATCTGCCTGTGGCTTTCATTTCAGATATGTAAGTCCCGTGCGCCTCCGCACTCAGGTTTGCGGCTATGTGCTCTCAGAGCTGGCTGTTGTTTATAAACCTTGTTGGTTCTGTTTAGGCACTTTGTAATCGACAGCAACCTTGCAGCTGAAATGCCAGCAGCGCTTCGCTGCTGCGAGATCATGGGATTTACGGCATTTGCCACCAACTGCCGCCTCCCATGCCAAAGCGGCATCGGGCGCATTTGCCGTGGAATCGACAAAAACTGCATAGTAGACTGGAAGCGTTCTAGCACCTTCGGATATAACGGTTTGAACTGGATGAAACGAAACACCTCCAGAGCGCGCTGGGCGGCCGGCGGCAATGCGGGGTGACACCATGGCTGTCAAGAGGGCGAGAACCTCAGCACTCAAGCGCCGTCCGCTGCTAATCCGATAACGGCTACTGCATTGCTGCAGCAACTGAAGTCAGTATATGGGTGACCAGAAGGAACAGAACGCACCTCCAGAGCGCGCTGGGCGGCCGCGGCGGCGATGCGGGGTGACACCATGGCCGTCAGGAAGGCGACCTGCGCCATGACCGGGTTGCCCGCGTCGCTGAATGGCAGTGGCCCCGCCGCCGGCGCCGCACCTGCGACGGAAGTGTGACATTATATCTTCCCCATGTTCTGTGTCCTTGCAGGCGCTCGGCCAGCAGCTTCCTGCCGGTGCACACCCAGCAGCCGTGGGTGGCTGGATGTGACACAGTGTGTCAGTGTCACAAAGTCCAGCACCAAGGTGCCTTGGCCATCGGTCTGGAAACTCAGCATTTTCCCGCGCGGTTCCGTGCTCCCCTGTTCGTACTCATGCCAGCGAGAATGTCCGAAGAGTTCGAGACATTTTTGCAGGGACGGGATAGCACACCTTGCGGCGCGTCTGGAGGCGGCAGCACAGTGCCGGGGAGCTGCGCGGAGCGCTCCGTGACGGCGTCCACAAATTGGTCCTCCAGCGGCAGCTGCATGTTCACATTCGCGAGCCCACTTGCCATTCGCGAGCCCGTATTACAATTGCTGCAAATGGCAAGTACTCGTGGAGGGCGACAAGCTCTTGTGGCGGCAAGCGACAGAAGCATGCCTGCGGGCATGTACCAAACGCTTGACCCAAGCAGCAGCGAAATGTTCAGGGAGTGTTCAGGGCACTGCAGGTGCCGAGGTGGGCGGCGACGGTGGGGCGACCACATTCAGGTTGTCAAGTATTCCCCTTTCTGTGTCTCGGAGCACCACATCAAGGCACACCTGCAGGAAGCGCATGGCGCACTGCAGGCCGGACTTGGTGCCGACGTGAGCGGCGACGGCAGGCCACGCCTCTCCGCGCGCCTCCACCGCCTCCAGCAGCAGCAGCGTCTCCTGGTCGCTCCACTCCCCCCGCCCGCCGCCCTGCCAGTGACAACAACAGAGAGCTGTCTGCATTATTGTCTACAGCAACAGTCGCCTACTAAAACTGTCTACATTGGAGACAGCTCTAAGTCTACATTGTAATTGTGCAATCAGCAGCAGCGTCTCCTGGTCGCTCCACTCCCCCCGCCCGCCGCCCTGCTGCCATGTGGCGATAATTTTCAGAAATGACAGTCAGCAACCACCTCTCCACCGCCTCCAGCAGCAGCAGCTCCTGGTCGCTGCATCCCCCCGCCTTGCCGTCCAGCTGACGAATGTGCACGAAGTCACAAGCGCTCGCTGGCCGGCGGGGCAGCGACCCTCCAGAACTACACTTCGACACAAGCACAAGGTGCCATGCCGTTAAATACAAGCCGTGGACGCTCACCTGGGTCTGGCTCGCCTCCGCGTCGCTGCGCAGAAAGCATGGGCGCAGGTGACGGCGGGGAAGCGCCCCCCAGAGAGTGATCAATTGCAACGACTGTCCAGACCAGCGATAGGTGGGCACCTGGGTGTGGGCGGCCGCCCCATCAAGGCGCACAAAGTCGCGGGCGCTGGTGCCGGCGGGGAAGCGCCCCTCGGCGTATGCCGCGGGGCAGAGGTCCACGTCGGCGCGCCGGGTGCAGTGGTACCGCACCGCTGTGCAGTCGGCGCCCGTCGCCGCGCACATGAAGCGCCTCTGCGAGCAGTTGCAAGCCCCTTCGGTTCCTTCGTTCAGTGGAAATCCTGGTAGACGATCATCTGGAGTCGATCTTCCCCCAGCATCACAATTGTAAGCCCCTTCCGGGGATTCGGCGTCACAGCAGCCCTGCGGAATGCCGGAGAAATACATGGCGGGACCAGCGAGGTTCCAGCAGCTTGCAGTGCGATGATGGGCGTTGCCTTGTGTCGACAGTGGCACTGCAGCGCCGCTACGCTGTAGCGCTGGGCTCAGCCCCTGTCAGCTGCCCAGCACATGTCAGACAGCCAAGTGCCAACATAATGCAAGCGCCGACGTTGATCCCTGCAATGGGAAATCTTGAAGCTGTCAGCAGTGCGGAAGACCTGGGAGCTGTCATCAGCGCTAAAATCATGGTCTCGCCTGCTTCGCGGCGGTCGTGAGCGGCGCGATGGCGGCATTGCCCAGCACGTCTCGCCGTGTCAGCAGGCTGCCATGCTGGGACCGCTGCGCCGCCGCGAGTGCCGCGGGTCCCTCCATGCGGGGGAAGCTGTAGAGTCCCGCCGCACCGCCGGCATCCGACGCCGGCGCCGCCGTCACCACGCGCACGCTCTCCGGTGGGCCTGCGGAGGGAACACAAAATCAGCACGATCGATGCTGTAGCTCCACGGTCCTGATGATTTGGCGTCAACCCTGCAACGAGCGAGTCATGGGCATGCCATCAACACGGCCTTTGGCACGAGGAACCGGGTCAGACGAGCAACTCTACAGGAAGGCCGTCTCAGTATGCCCAGACCACCGCCAGCGCCGTACGCTCGGTACTCGCATGCCATGTGACTCCAATGTTGCGAAAGCAAGGCACGATGCACGACACAGGAACCCAAAGCGGAAACAGCGCGCGCACCCGCGGTGACGATATCGAAGGGCGGCTGCGCCGGCGCCGCAGGCCCCGCCGGCGCCTCATGGTTGATGAGTCCCCACGCATCCAAAAAGGTCCACACGCGCAGGATCGCATTCGCGTCGCCCAACAGCAGCTTCCTGCTTTGAGGTGCAGGACAATTGCACATGAATGCAAATGTGATTATAATGAATGGAAATGAATGTGAATGTGAATATTTGTTGATATGGTGCACAAGTGAATCTAGGTGCAAACGTACATGGAGATGTTACAATGCAACAGCAACTGCAACTGCAAACGTCAACGCATCAAGTACACGTGCGATGGCGGCCTTTGACAACTCACATATGCAGCATCGCATGTGACCACAGCTTTCAAAGCCCCAGAATCTCCAGGCCAACTGCTGTGCTGCGTGAGCTCGTGCGCAACGTGAGCGCATCTCGCACCGTGCGTCGGCGAATCCCAGCCGCTGCCCCACGTCTTCCCGATACTTGTTGACCACCGTGTTGCGGTATTCCTGGTACACCTGAAGAAAGGTGCCTGAGTTTTGAGAGTCTCGGTCGGACAAAATCCATTTCGCGTCCTGGATTTCCGTGGTCGAACAGTCAGCTCGCCTCTTGCTCTGGTGCATGGCGGCGATCTCTGCCAGAAGACAAGCGTCCGTCAGAGATTATGGGCGTCATCTCAAGAAGTGTGCACACAGCCATCAGAAAGCAATCAACTCAACATGTGTTGAGTGCACAACACACCTGGGGCGTCTTTGAGGGGGCGCGGCCGTCAAAGAACTCGGGCAGCTGCTGCTTCTCCACGTCGTGCACTGCGTCGTAGCGGAACCAGGCCGCGTGGCCCGGCACCCGGTGCAGCGTCACCTTTCGCTGCGCCGACAGAGGCTCGCCGCTGATCGGCTGCGTAGTGCGCGCCGGCGGCGGCGCCCGTGGCATGCTGCCCGTCTCCTGCCGAGAGGTTGCCGGTCGATCAGGCACCAGCAATGTGTATCCACTGACTTCAGGTGTATCTGTTGGGTTAGTGTGTACCTGCTAGATTGTTCGGGTGCAAGGAGTCCAGCGGCATCAGCTGCAGCAGCACCTGCTTTCTGCAGGAGCTGACGAGACAGCACCAAATTCGCTCGTCCAGCGGTGCTTCATATGCTGACGGAGCCGCCAATCGTCCCAGGTGGCAGGTCACTGCACCATTTGTGGCGACTACAGGCAGACGGAATGCGCACCGGCGCAGCTGGCCGTGGCCGAGGCCGACGGGGGGTGTTGTTGGTTCGATCACCAATCAGGGGTTGCAGACTCAGGGCCAGACGGCACCTAAATTTGGAACAAGGATGCGCACCGAGGCGCACGGGCTATGGGACAAGTCCCAATAACCAGAAAGCACGAACCCTAAATGCGCACCAGGGGGCGCTGGCCATGGGACAGGCGACGGCGGGCACTGCTAATCCAAACGCGTTGAAAAGATACACAGCTAGGCCACAGGGAGCTTGCATGGAGTTGCGCACCGGGGGGCGCTGGCCGTGGGACAGGTCGACGGCGGTCGCCGTGCCGTCCACGGCGCGCGCGTGCGGCGTCATCACCGTCTGCCGCACAACGCCGCCGCCCAGGTCCTCGCTCCAGGCGCTCACCTCCGTCGCTGCAAAAAGGATGGCTCCAGTCAGACTTGACGCTGGTTGTAAGGAACTTGCGTGTTTTGCGAGGCAGTTGTGTGTCTGCCGCACCACGCCGCTGCCCAGGTCCTCATTCCAGCCGCTCACCTCCGGCACTGCGATGCAATGCAGTGCACCCTAATCAAAATTGGCTCTGTTGATACAATTCGGCCAGGCTCCCTCAAGCAGGTTCGAGGTGACCCCGCTTTGAGCTGGACGTTTGGCGGCACAGCGATCACAACACTTTGAGGTCACAACACTTTGAGGGCACTGTGGCGTCCTGTCCCAGGGCGCAGCAACAAGGTTGGGTATGAGGTGTCACACAGCTGTTAAAAAGGTGAGACTCTGACCCGCCGTCCTCGCCCCTGTCAGCTGGCCATCGTCCCAATGTCACCCAGTTTGCCTACAGATGGTGGGACCCTACAGATGGTGGGACGACGCCAGCAGCAGTCACCTTTGGGCTTGCCTTTGGGCCCAGAGGGGTCTGCCGCCTTGGCCCGCTTTCCCGGCGGCCCATCCACCGCGCTGCCGTCTGGCGCCCTGCGCTTGCCGTCCAGACCCTTGGACGCTGCAGCCACAAGCCATCGGTGGTCAATGACGCCCCGTCAACTGCAACATGAGCATAGGTCGGCGCAACCATGCGCCACATGTTACAGCGTCCACCACCGGCAATGTCTCCAGAACGCTGCGCCTGCCGGTTGCTGCTGGTTACCCCTGTTTGCCGCCTCGTTGTGTCGAGTGCAGGATGGCAGGGCACGCCAGCTGTCGCTATTGCAAGGCCGGCCTGCTGGCTTGCCCTGATGTTGACAAGGTACTGTCAGTGTGTATTGAACACATCTACAAACCGACAGCACCTGCTTCTGCTAACTCCCGGTCGGCGGCGCCGGACTCCGTTTCATAGTCGCCGGGGTTCATCCACTCGTTGTACTTCTCGCTGTCTGTCAGCCAGCGCACATACACGTGCCACACTCCTGCAACATTCACGCATCAAACGTTTTGAAGACAGCAGCTGCTTGCCACTGCCTGACAGACCCTGCCTCCCAAACATGCCGCGTGCTTGAGATGACGTTCCACCCGGACAGCAAAATGTCTTGACAGTGGGCTGACCATATGCAGTAGTCAATCTGGCGCTTTCGATATCCAGAAAGCATCAATTACCCGATTTGGCGGATGCAGCGCACCTGGATTGGGCTGGTCGGGCTCCAGGTCTGCGGGCGCGGTGGCGGCGGGAATGAATTCGTCATACGAGTCTGGCTTGTACCACCAGTGCACCCGCACCTCCACGCCCCTGAAAATAGGAACTTGGAAGTCCGGTTCTTGTCTAGGAATCAAATAGCTGTCCTGTGTGCTGCTGCCCGCTTCCGTTCCTGCTCGGCTTCTTCTCTTGCGCTGCCTGTTTGACCTGCTTCGACGCATCGTCCTGAAGCGTGCTGCTACATGGACCAGGGGTAGCCACGCTTTGGAGTGGATGACCGCGCAAGCTCGACGGTGGTGGCCGGCGACCGATAGCTAGTTCAACATTTTAGAGATCCCGTAAAATTCAGGTCAGGAGGCGCACCGGGCCTCCAGCGAGCGCATGTACTGCTGGCCGTCATCAGGGTCGCCGTTTGGGCCGAATGGGTGCACCACGTGCGTCACGCCGGGCTCGCCTGTGAGTTCAACAAACCAAACTCTGTTTTGAAGACGCAATTATAGCTGAAAATAAACGAAATTTGTCGTAAACAGCACCCTCGTAGCGCAAAACGGCTGCCTCAGCAGTGCCGACATATCTTGCACGGTGTCGAGCAGCGGCCCCCGCCACACGGCATGGTTGATAGGGTTGCAAGGCGCTGCTATGAGCCTGCTGACCCAGGCAAGGAGCCAAGCCAGCAGAGCATCAAGACAAGATGTTCCAAGGATTAGCGCCGACCTGGGCTGGGCGCAAGTTCTGCGCTGAGCCGGTTGATGGCGCTCCGCAGCGCCGGCTCGGCGGGCGTGCCGGCCAGCGCAGGGTCCAGCGCCACCTTGAAGGGCGGCAGCAGCCCCGCCGCCTGCAGCTCCCGCCGCACGATAGCCAGGATCTCCAGGTTCTGTAGACGGGCATGCAAAATATTCATGATGCGAACTGCGTTGGCAAGGCATACTTTGGGCCAGCAGCAGAAGGCTTCTTGCCGTTAGCCAGCTGAACCAGCATCTCTGGTGGCAGGCATTGAACCAGAGGTCGCAATGCAAGACCGTGACGAAGCTGCCCTTGCATGATCGATCTGCTCTGATCTGCATCTGAAACAGCGGGGACTGACCAGCTTGCGGTTTGCGGGTGACGCAAAGTCCAGCTTCTTGAGGCCGCGTGCCTCCTGCTGCCGCATGCAGGTGGCCGCAATGTGAAACAGGCCGCCGCGCGGCCGCATGTCCCGGAACAGCGGCGTCGGCAGCTTTGGGAACGGCTTTGGCGGGAACGCCTGCATGCCAGATCGGGCAGGACGTGCAATTGCATCTTGTCGCGCACCCAACTGACACTGACAATCTGGAAGCTGCAAGGTCCGAGATTGCCATGCACGTGCACATACTGCACGCTGCCATAGCGCCATGTTCACACTGCAGCATGCGGCCGGCAGTGACCCACTCTGCTTGGTGGCTGCATCATAGCGTTCCGGCTGCACTGCCCGCATAGGAAGCGGTCCCCCGTGGGATCAGGGAGATTGTGGTCAGCTGCAGTCAGCAAGACTTAACAACAGGGGCCAGGCGCCCACCTTGACGCCGAGGGCGTCCTCCTGGAACTGCTGCAGCTGGCTCGACACCGCCGCCAGGCCCTTGCGGTCAAGCCGCGCCGCCGGCACCGCCTCCCCCAGCGCCCGCACCACCGGCTCCAGCGTCTTGAGGAACTCCTCCCCCTCAAACTCGGCCTGGCGGACGTTGCCGAGCTTGGTGGGGTGCTCTGCCATGGCGCGCGCGCTGTGCGCTGCCGGCGGATAAACTCAAGCAAAATGCGCTTGGAAGACTCCGTGAACAGATGCTGTGGGTAACGGTCTCGAAAGCTTAATGAGATCGATCAGAGTCTCATGTAGGCACCCTAGTCATGCCAGATGAGCCTCTTTCAAAGCTGGAGTCTGCGTTCCGGACCATGCAGGCGTCTGGCAAAACAACGCCGGCACCCCATGCACACGGGCACAGCAAGGACACCGTGTGTTGGACTGGCCTTCAGACTGACTGTTATGGCTACAAGGCGAGATCCGGCCATGCAGCTTGCTGTTATCGCGCTAACCGATTTTTGCCCCCAGGACACTTCATCTCGCACGATAAAAGTACGAACCGAGAGTCTCCCAGTACTTAGCCAGTACTTAAGCCTATAGTTCATGCGCGGTCCCCGTATATGCGACACGCGTGCGCCTTTGTG
>JAABUL010006438.1_pt1 | contig 13533 bp, 21 predicted proteins | sample 5559151 | NCBI WGS metagenome assembly JAABUL01 (sample SAMN10711876, study PRJNA513368) | rock metagenome | isolation source: Antarctica rocks | place: Antarctica: Victoria Land, Pudding Butte sud | reverse complement strand
GCAGCATTCGCCTTGGTGCCCTATGGAAGGCTTTTGAGAGTGAGCCTTTTGGCCAGCCCGTACTGAGGGAGCGTTTACATCGCTATCAGGCGAGGATGAGTTTAACGGACACTGATACAGTATGATTGCCGATAGGGAGACGAGATCTGTGACGCTCCCCATCCCAAACCACATTCTCGCCCGCCCGATGTCATCTTCGTCGATGTCATCTTACTCCTCGGGTTCCGACCGTACCTCGCCGCTTTGTCGCGAGACGCCGGGGTCAAGATACCTCTGACGTACAGGTTGATGCCGACTAGCCTCAGCTTTTCAGCCATGTGCGTTCGATCTGCCCTCTCTCACACCTTTGACTCGAAGCTTACTGTGGTGGAGGTGGTTTGCAGGCGAAGCTACAGCGTTCGTGGCAGCAGCCAGGGCATACATAGAGGAAATCCAGAATGGGACGGAGAAGAGCAAGGCGTATGACAAGGTAGGTTTGGTTCCACGACTTCCTCTTGGCATTACCATGAGCTGACAGGCTTACAGCATATCGGAAGCAACGACACCTTACTCGATGCCCGTGTCGGACTGGGGAAGACATGTGAGTCTCCTACCTCCACCCTCCGTCAATCTCTGCGCTCATAATGACAGTCATCTCTGAGCTCAACCCTAACATCTCCAGCAAGTCGGCCCGCTGCATCGCCCCCGCGAAACCGCGCTTACTCATCGTCCGCAGACCGACTGAATTTCCACATGAGCAGCATCTATCGCATCATCCTCGACGCCGAATTCTCGCCAACTGTAATGACTTTCCCAGCATGTCTCGGTTCGATATCTCATTTCGATCCGAAGCATAAGTTCTATCAAGCCGGTGCGCAGATGATCCTCGACGACGAGGAAGACGACAGCCTCGATGCCGAAAACGATAAAAAGCAGACTTCGAAGAACGATGGAGGTGACGAGACGATCTCTTTCCTCGACAAGGCAAAAGAAGATGAAGGGGATCGGAGCGTCATCTTCGTTTGTTTCGGAACGTCCTTTTGGCCGCCAACCAATCAACAGACCAAAGTCTTCCTCTCGGCTTTGGAGGAGTCGGGGTTGCGGGTTCTGCTCGTTCCTTGCCAGGTGGATGAGGAGGTGAAGGAGGTCAGCGCGGAGTGGGCGGAGAAGATGGGTGAGAAGGCGATGATGAGCGATTGGGCGCCGCAGTGGGAAATTCTGGCTCATCCCGTAACTCAAGCCCTGTTGGACTGGCAAGTCTGTGAAGCTTACATCGTGACGACCAGGCTACCGCAGTATTTGTCACACATGGAGGAAGCAATTCCGCTCAAGAGGCAATGTTGAATGGGATGCCCACCAGTGCGTGTTTGCATCGCATGTTCTCTTCATCTCCTATGATATTCTCTCCATTACGCAGCTGGCTGACGTTCCCTAGTAATTTGGCCTGGAGCCTGGGACCAACCCCTCCTAGCATCGCAGCTGGATTCCTTAGGTATAGGCATCGAGCTCGTCCAAATTCGTACCGGCTCAAATATCGGCCGCGTCACGGCCAAAGGGGTCAAGATTGAGGGTACCGACGAAGCTCTGAAGGTCGACTTGTCCAGAGCCTTTGAGAGGGTCCAAGGGGAGGCAGGGGATAGAATGAAGGAGAGAGCGATGGAGGTGAGGCGTATGGTGCGATCGGATATGCAGGCAGGCGGGGAGGGTTGGAGAGCGATGATGGAATTGGGGCATTTGGCGGATTGATTGATGCATGTATTAGATTGGGGCGAAGGAGCGTCAGGCCGGCCAAATTTGACAAAGGGAGAGATGTCCGAAATTCCGCAACGCGGTTAGCAGCGCTGCGTCCCGAGCAAGCTGCAGCGATGACGCAGAAGCATGGTCGGGTTTGAATGATCGCTTGAATCAGGCTCTCAAGCGAATCGGATTCGGGAAACTCGCGAAGCCTCTCATCGATCACGATCTCATGGTCCCTGAACCCTTTTTCCCGTCCCCGGTCATTGGTGTCCTCGTGTCTCGGTCGGTAATGCATGTCGATACCCTCAACAGCTTGAGGTCATCTTCCAACCGATAGCCCGGTTCCGGCACATCCATCGAACGGTCGGGTCGTGTGATTCGCAGATCGCCTGTCGATCGTCGCTGCGATATGCAAACATCAATTGTGCTATAGACCGCTTGTCCGATTTAGCTAATCGGGTATGAATTGATTGGGTTTTCAGCGATTTCAGGGCCGGCTCCGGCTACGATGGACTTGGATCGGAGGGCGTCTGCTAGTGCGGAAACCTTCTTCCCTCTTCCCCGTCTGTCCACAACCGACAACAAAGTCCTGATCAGCACAGTGCAGGTCATCGTTCCAATCAGACACGATGGTTTCACGTGGAGCAAGAAGAATCTCGAGCTCGAGCCTCGGACGGGGGATGATGTCCAGGAGAATAATGTGATTGAGCGGAAAATGGGCCTGGGTAAAATCGGAACGTGAGTCTTCTCGATAGCGGGTATGGATGTGTGACTCCGCTGACCTGAGTTTTGAAACAGCATCTTCGCTTCCGTGAGACACCTTTGACATTGACCTTGCCATTGACTGACGGAGCGTACAGGGAGCCTCTTTGTTCAGTGATGGGTACGTTCCCCCGTGGTCTCTGCGGATGGGTGCTGAGCAGTTTGTAGCTATGCCAATGCTTCCATCGGACCCGTCGGGACCATCATCAAGACCTACATCTATCCGGAAGCATTCCCCAAAGGCAATGAGAACTCCGCTCTCATCAGCTCCATGGCTTCTGCCGGAATCATCATTGGCCAACTCTGTACGTCCCGCCCAGATGACCCTGATGCACCTGACATGGACCCCAGCATTCGGATGGGTCAGTGATAAGATTGGCCGCAAGGTATTCCAAACGCTCTCGCTCGTAGCGAAAGGGAGTTGATGAAGATCAGTTCGGGATGCTGCTCTGTACTGCCATCGTCTTTGTCTTCTCCGCACTCGAGGCAGCATCGAAGGGCCACGGCGCTCAGGGTACCATCAACGCTCTGATGTAGGTTATACCGAAACGTCACCTCAGTTTCGAATGCTTAAGGCTGGACAGTGCGTATCGGTTCTTCGTTGGTATCGGGATTGGCGGAGAATATCCCACAGGCAGTGTTGCGGCTGCCGAATGCACGGAGGACCCCGGGAGCGAGTATTATCTATGTCGAGGCGGACAGCGTCGCTGATGGTTTTACAGTCAAAAAGAGCTCGCAGCAGCGTCTCTTTGTCCTTGGTAAGCTTCACTCACTTCAGGCTAGAGACTCCACCAGCTCCGCTGATGCTGATATCTTCCCTAGCCACCAACACGATGATCGACCTCGCTTTCGTACTCTCCTACTTTGTCTGCCTCGTCTGCCTCTGGATCTTTGGACTGAACCACCTCAATGCGGTTTGGCGGATCACACTTGGTCTCGGTGTCGTGCCGCCGTTGTTCCTCCTGTACTTCCGACTCAAAATGCACGAGGTGAATCAGCTGATCATTCCCTAAAGTCTAGATGCTGACAAAGTGTGACACCCTAGCCTGAGTCGTACGCGAGGAATTCGATGACGCACGTCAAGATCCCTTATTGGCTGATCTTGAAGAGATAGTTCGTCTGATGCTCTATTCTGCGCGCAAAGCTCATCAAATAGTTGGGTTAAGTTGCTTGCGGTATCCCTCACTTGGTTCATCTACGGTACGCTCCGTCCATTTGCCGACCTGATAAACCAGCTGAAGATTACAGACTGGATCACCTACCCATTCGGCTCTACTCCACCTCGATCACCTCTGTGGTGATCCCAAACGGCACGCTGTATCAAACTATCGGCTGGGGATGCTTGATTAACGCTTTCTACCTGGTATGCCACGATTTCCTTCCTCGTTGACTCCCCGCGACGCGAACTGACGATGTTGGCATACAGCCCGGCACAATCATTGGCGCCTTTGTCGTCGATTATCTCGGTCCCAAGGTAAATTCACAAGCTACTACTCAGTGCATTTCTGATGAGTCCGCCCAGTACTGCATGATCTTCGGTCTCCTGATGCAGGCTCTTTTCGGCTTCGCCCTTTCTGGAGCCTACAACAAGTACGTCCCCTTTCACTCGCTCGGCTAGACGTTGAGTGTGTCCAGGCTCGTCCCCGGCCACATCGCTGGTCCGTATCAACCTGTTGATGAGAAACGAAGCTTACAATAGGCAGGCTTCGCGATCATGTACGGTATCTTCCTGTCGTTTGGTGTAAGTCCCGGAGTCCACGCATTACGAATAGATCGCTCACGATTTTCGCATAGGAACTCGGCCCTGGAAGTACGCGCACACCCGGTCATTAATCCTTTACTTCGCTGATGCGGGAGCAGATTGCCTTGGTCTGCTTGCAAGCAAAGCCGTCGGTCCCACTGCCGCTCGTGGCCAGATGTATGGGATCGCAGCCGCTGTCGGCAAAGGTTCGTAGGCCTCGTCAGGTTTGCCGGCGTGCTGACATCGCTGCAGTCGGCGGGTTCATCGGTACATACACCTTCCCGAACATCATCGCCAACCTCGGCGGAGCTGGAACATACGGTGGTGACACTGTAAGTCTTGTATCTCTCAATGACGAAGAGATCTGATGGTCGGGTAGGGTGTCTTGTGGATTGGCTCTGGTCTCGCCATCGTCTCTGCGTCGATCACATTCTTCTTCATCCCCAACATCAAGCCTGACGCGATGCACGATGAGGACATCAAGTTGGGTTCAGATCAGTCTCGACCGCTGCGATTGCTGATATTCGTGCAGTTCCGCGAGTACCTCATCGCAAACGGCTATGACGTGTCACAGTATGTTCTTGAATATATTCTTGTTGTGTCGAGCTCATGCAAGACTCTAGGATGGGTCTCAAGGACACTGTCACCGAGCGCGAAGCGGCGCAGCTCAATAACGACGGTGTCGTTCGCGATGTCGACCCGAACTACGCTTCGGAGAAGGACATCAAGTGGTGATGACCCGCCTCATCCTTTCGCCAGATTTATCCCCCTTTGTTGCCACGAAAAGCTGTTCTCGCAGTATCAGTAGTCTTGTCGTTTGATCTCTAGTCGCTCTCGCTCTGCTCTGGTCGTCCGGCTGATTTTGGTCTGTATGACAAATGCATCCTGCATGAATTCTACAGCCAAAACTACATTACAGCACTACTGATAATAATCCTGCCTCTCCTCATCCGCCCAACTTGCTCGACCCGACCTTTCTGAACACCTCCTCCAAGTCATCGAGCGTCTTGTCTGATCCCGGTGAACCTGATAAGCCCGCGTGCAAGGAGATAGGCCTCATGGAGGACTTGAGCTTCGTCGCTGCCCAATACCGCCTGGACCTGAGATCGGCGTTTCGTTTGTTTGACCTGATCGAGCTCGGCGGGGAGCGTGACGCCGCGCAATCGGTCTTGGGGATCCATTGGTCTCAACTGAGATCGTCCGTCGATGATTGATGGCTCTCAGGGTGGCCTGTTCGTCCAAACTGAACATATCGGCAGCGCCTCTTCGCTCAAATCGTCGTTTCCTCTCGGCTTCCGTCTCGATGTGCATGTTCTGCTCCTGGTGGAAATGGACCGCGGGTTCCTCGGATGACATCTGAGGCTCAGCCTTGGGCGAGACTTGACGAAGGGTCTTGTGGCTCCCATTGCTGGACTTGGGGCTCGCTGGCATTGCCGGACTAGGTCCACGATGGAGGGTCGGGAAGGAACCCCGGAACTCGAGTGGGGAGATAGGTCGACCCCGATCCATGATAAACGGGGAAAGCTGGGGGATCATCGGCGTCTTGTCCAAATCATACTTGGAGAAAGCGGCATCGGCGTCGACGGGTTCGATCGACCAAGGAAAGATTCAAGCGGACTATACGGTGTATTGGGAGCAGTAGCGGGGAAGTTGAAGTTCCGCATAGGCAAGATGAGGTTGGTGGGAGCGTTGCGTCGTGTGCTGAGACCTTGAGGCTCGGGGATGAGAGCTGGAGCTGGCGGTGCATCGACGACGATATGGGGAGCGAGGTATCCGAATTCCGAAATACTGACCACCGACGATTTCCGCGGGGCCATCGAAGCGAGCGAGTTCTTCCGCGGACGGAGGCTTGAGGTAGAGGACTTGAGCGATGCGCTGAAGTTGGTAGTGAGCGACAAATTCGATGAGATCCGCCGAGCCACGGGACCATCTCGGACGATGGACAAGCGGCGGTCGGCCAGGCTCTCGCGACGGTTGGCAAGGCTCTCCCGTCGATCGGCAGTCACGCTGCTCCGTCGAGAGCCAGTGGTCTTCTGGCTTGCTCGGCGATTGGCGATACTGCCTCGACGAGACGTGTCACTGTCCGACATGATCGACTGCCTGCGAAGGGAGGCCCGGAGGGGCGAGATTCCAAGCGGTACAGCACGAGCAATCGGGAAAGCCCCAATGAGACGCTTCTCCACCCTCATGGCCGCTTCTTGCGGTTTCGTCGCCGCTGAGAAGAGCGGAGTCGATATGGATCGGCTGAGCACGGGGCGAGGAAGAGTGGCACCGGCTGGAACACCGTCGCTTCGAGGTGGGGATTCGTATTGTGATGATGCGCGAGGAAACCGGGGCCGGACCCGGTCGCGGAGGATAAAGGATGGTGAAGCGGGCAGAGGTGGGGTGGATATGAAGCGCTGATTCGTGGGCTGGACGAGGCGGGCAGGGATGACTGGAGATGGACCAGATGACAGGTCGTCGGACGGGGCGTTGAGCTGATGCTCTTGAGCAACGGAAGAGAGAGGGAAATTGGACAGGACGGAGGGAACGCTAGGCGGGAGTTCCGGTGTAGAGAAATATGGGGTAGTGAGGATTTCCGAATCGTCGTCGTCGTCTTCTTCCGCTGATGAGTACGGCGACCACCGGCTCACCGCCGCTCGAGCTACCGCCGTATCGTCCTCTGCCGATTCGGAATCGCTGGGGCAGGTCACCTCGACCACTTTAGAGGAACGGCGTGGGAGCCCGTCCATGCGCGAGACATTGCGCAGCCGGGCATCCTCTACCGGATCCAGCTGGAATGAAACGTTTGAGAATGCGCTTGACCGTCGTCGATTGGATCTTCTCGTGTTGGATCGCCTTCTCTGCGCGAGTTCAAATCCAAGGAGGCTTGCGTCACTATCCCTCCTCCCGCCCTGAGATTTTAGCTTGGAAGCCTGCGTCAATGATGCCCATCGACCTCCGCTGGACGCTCCCTCTCGGCGAGATCGAGATGATCGACCCAGTCTTGGGTATACCACCCGTCTCCTTCGGAGTCCACCCTGGCCCCGAACTCGTCGTTTCCGGCCACCTTCCCCAGGTCGGGCTTGACCAAGCATTTGTCGACTCCATCAACGCCTCGTATTCATCCTCGTCATGCTGTACGTCATACTCGAAGGCGTTGTCCGGGAAGGTGGCGAGCCATTCGAATAGAGCGAATCGGGCGAGTCTGAGTCTGAGGAAGCGTAGTCGGATGGGCCCTGCGAGAAGCTCTCCATAAGAGCTTTGGCGGTGCCCGGAGAGAGTGTCGGGGCCGAGTGGTATGTACTACGACTGCGGTGGATCAGTTGGGAACACTTGTTTGGGCAGAGCAACACGTACTGGCTCATCATGGTTGTTTGAGGGAGAATCTCGAGTATGCGGCCGTCGCTGCTTGATCAAACAAGACTAGGATACGAGACGCTCAGCGTCAGAGATCCACAATACGAGCCGACCAATGTGGGTGATCAAGATCGCGAGATGATCAGCGGTGTCAGTATCTATAAATCGCTCTTCGATACAGGCACATCTTCATCGGGTTCCTGGATCCGTCCATATCGTCGCCACGGAGAAGTCGACGAGCGATGATGAGATGGCTTAAGGATCTCCATTCACGAGGTCACATTGGACTGGTGAATGAAGGATCGGCGTAGAAGGGTAATACGTGAGATGGCGCATCGGACGGGACGGTATGTTCCGTCGGAGGGCTGGTCATACTCCTGGCTCGACGCGGCGTTTTCGCATTGCTTCCACGTCTGTTTCAAGATGATCTGGCGCCGATATTGATCGGACTTGCCATCTTGAGCCAAGCCGAGCGCTTTATTCGACAGACGGCTGGAGATCCGAAAATACCGTCCAAACCCCGGTTTCGAGACTAAACGCTCGATCTTGGTCCATTCCTGCCCGACGCCGTCGCGACGCTCAAGACACATCAACAGAATTCGACCCTTCTTCCCACTCGCATGGTCCTTCCTATGCATACTGGGATATGGCTTATCATCCCTGTTTCAATCAACCGTAACTTGTTCTTGTTTGATAGAGCAATGCTTCGGCCGATGCGTCTTCGGCGTCGGGCGCCGATTCCAGCCCATCCCTATACGGATCCCATTTCTGGCCGTTTCTGACCTTCTCTTGGACTTCTTTTCGGGACCGAAGCATTCCAACGCTTTCCAAATGAAACCAGGTAACTTATGTGAAAAAAGGTATCAACAGATCGTCGACTCGGGAACCGAAACCCTAAAAGTGATATGCCGGTGTGCCGGATAGCGTCGGAGACCCTACATCGCCGGTCGCCCGAACCTTTGAGAAATAAGTTACGTATTTGATTGATCGCCTTCCATAAATCGTCGTTTAAGCCTCGCCATGGTCGACCGGACAGCTATCCCCGCGGACGAACCGTATTTCGACTTGGGCAGTTTTCATCGGTGCATCTCGACATCCAACCGTGACGCGCAGATCTGGTTTGATCGCGGACTCACGCTATGCTGGAGCTTTCAACAAGACGAGGCCAAGATATGTTTCGAGCAGACGCTGGCGCATGACCCAGACTGCGTCATGGGTTACTGGGGACTCGCATTCTCTCAAGGGATAGAGTACAACAAGTCGTGGGAGATCGTTCCGCCAGGAGACCTCGAGTCCATGTTACCGAAGATCAAAGATGCGATCGACAAGGCTCAGGAAAAACGACAGTATGGATCGGTTGTGGAGAACGCTCTGATCGAAGCTGCGGCGGCCCGTCTGCCTAGCGACTTCAAATCCCGAGATTTCGTATCCTGGAATACGGCATACGCGGACGCAATGAAGGTGGTCTATGTCCAATACGGAGAGGACCTCGACATTGCAGCTCTTTATGCCGAATCGATGATGCTCCTCTCCCCGTGGAAGATGTGGGACTTGAAGACCGGCCGACCCACTGCGCTCTCAAGGGCCGACAACGTCAAGATCGTCCTCGAGAAGGCGTTGAAGCGGGACGAGGCTTACGAACACCCAGGACTCCTCCACCTCTACGTTCATCTGATGGAGATGTCTCCCTCTCCCGAACTTGCCATACCCGCAGCCGACCGACTTATCGGCCTCGTCCCCGCAGCCGGTCACCTCAATCACATGCCTTCCCACCTCGACATTTTGATCGGCGATTACCGAAGGGCGATATACGCCAACACTCGAGCGATCATCGCGGACAAGATGTTCTCGGCAACAGGAGGTTTCAAAGGGTTTTACCTCATCTATCATCTTCACAATATCAATACTCTGGTCTATGCGGCGATGCTAAGCGGACAATACAAGGTGGCGATACGATACGCCGAGCTGGCTGAGCAGACTATGCCCAAAGAGATGGTCCAACACCTCGGTCATATCGTCGAGTCTTTGTACCGGGTCAAGATACACGTATTCGTCCGATTCGGTCGATGGCAAGAGATCATCGCTGTGGAATTGCCCGAGCCGCAGAGTCTCTTTCCCCTCACCACAGCCTACACGCTCTTTGCCAAAGGTGTCGCGTACTCTGCCACTAGGGACATCTCAAACGCAGAGCGTCATCGTGAGCTTTACGTCTCCGCCCTCGACCGGGTCCCACCGGGCCACCTGATATTCCCCAACAAAGCGACCGACGTCTTGGCGATCGGGACCGCCATGCTGGATGGCGAGCTCGAATACCGAAAGGGCAACTTCGAGGCCGCATTCAAGCACCTCCGACTCTCGATCGAACGATACGACGGGATTGGCTTTGGAGAACCGTGGGGCTGGATGCAGCCCGTCCGTCACGCCTACGCCGCGCTCAAAATCGAACGCGGAGAGCTCGAAGAAGCGCTATCAACCTACGCTGCGGATTTAGGGTACAACGGCTCGCTACCTCGAGCGGTCCAGCACCCGAATAACGTTTGGGCGCTGCATGGATATCACGAGTGCTTGATGAAGTTGGGTAGGAAGGACGAGGCGGCGATCATACAACCGCAACTCCGACTCGCGCTGGCCGTGGCGGATGTGGATATCTCGAGCTCGTGCTTTTGTAGGTTGGAGACGGATGATCGGGTGGTGGTGAATGGGGAGAAGTGCTGTTAGCTGGCGGCAGAATGAATCAAAATCATTGGGCTAGGCGGACAGCCTGATGTGTGGCGACCTAGAGAATCAGTGCGTTATCTGGATGTATTCGAATCATGAACGATCAGACCCATGTCGAAACCTCCAACCCAAGGTTGCTTAGCACTTCTCTACGACCTATATCCGAGCACGAGAACTCAGACCGGGATGGTCTTCGTTTTCGCGAGCATTCCCCAAGAGCTCTCCACGCCAAGGCTCGATAGGACAACTTGTATGCGTTCATACAGGATTATATCTCGCGAAGAAGTTTCCGGGGTTGCGCCCTACACGATAAAGCAATCTATCTCCACGGTCGTACCCGCAGCGCCATGACAAAGGACATACGATTCCGCCTGCTTGGTGTACTTTCCCCCAATACTCCAGACCTAGACATATCGCATATCAGCCACGCTCTCAACTCTACGATTCAGACTCACATGACGAGATGTACTTTCGTTGGCGTTGATCAGGCCAGTTTCTATGATGACGAATGGCTCGCCGTCACTAGTGTCGCCCTGAAATAGGTCTTGGAACGGCTGTACCGTCCCGTTCGCTATTGGGGTTGACGTGCCGGCGGAGTTGGGGGTCGTGGCATTCACTATCGGCCCGGTCACGGTGGAGTCGCCAAAACTCAAGTCTGATGAGACACATCAGCAATCATGGCATGTTCATCAGTGAGAAGGTGGGACGTGCAATTGATGGGACCCGAAGGGGTCGAGGGGATGGAAATATCCACTTTGAGATTCACCGTGACGTTGGTAGGCGAAAGTCAGCGGAGGTAGCGGGAGCCCGTGGTCGTCGCGAGACCGAAGAGGAGGGAAGAGGGCGGGGCGATTGCGAGAAATTTCATGCTGGATAGTAAGCGTTTCGTCTATAGAACATGATATCAGGTATCGTTGTTCCTATGCGGCCCATGGCCTATCCCGGCCATCTCGGCGATCTCCCCTCTCCGGGACCACGTCCCCGCATGGCTATCAGTAAGAGTGACGTGTCTCTACCACCACAGTCTCCACGTGGAAGAACGCGACGAAATCTGCTTTGAGTTCATGGCGACAAAGCGTTTGCACAAAACTCCGCTTGTTTGCCAAGCTTCCAACGCCATTCTCGCCTGCGCTCACGCGAGGGAACACCCCTTTCGCCAAGATGTACTCTACCCTCCAGCGGCTGAATCACCTCTCCTCCCTCGCAACCACATACATCATGATCCTCCTCAGCCTCATCTCCATCGCTTCCTTCCTCTTACAACCAACGGTCCATCTCGGCAAGATCGACATCAAAGACCTCATCATGTTGGTTCTCCCATTCATAATCCGTACCATAGCTGAACGTGTCTCTCTCCTTTCCCCCATTCCCCCTTTCTCCCTTGTCTTCCATCTTCCCTCCTTTCCTTCCCGCCCTCGCCCTCTCCCCTCCCCGCACAGCCAAAGAGGCCGCCTCCGCCACCGCTGGGGTGCCATCGAAGAAGAGCTCGCCTCCCTCCGCTTCGACGTCCGCGCCGACCTCAACCCTCTCCTAAACTCCTACAATACCAAGCAACTCTTCCTCTACCTCACCGCAACCTACTCCGAGTCCTCCCCCTCCCCCTCACCATCACCACCCGACCTTTCATCTCCCGACTCGAGCCATGAAGTGGTCCTTTGGGATCGAATCATCACGCGTGGGGATATGCGGGATTTCCGTGCTGTTGGGAAGAGCTTGTCCAGAGCGACAGGCGGGAAGAGGGGTAGGGGGAACGTTAGGGTCGAGGAGGGGAAAAATAAGTATCAGTGGAAGAATCCGTCGGGATCCTTCAGGTGCGTGGCCCAACGAGACGTTTGAGAGATGGGGCTGATGGGGATGAGTCAGAGAGGTAGAGAGCGCGAATATGACGCTGTGGTACTCGTTGATGCCTTATGTTGGAGGTTTGACTTCGGGGGTGGCGGCGACTGCGCAGGGACCGATCACGCTGCCGGAGGTGATCAAGCGATAGCATCGTAAGCGAGCGTTTCGAACTTCGGAGGGGACTTTGATTGATTTGCTTTCAGTTGTTTCCACAGACATGCATGATATCACCATGATCAGGCTGATCAGGATGTCCCCCTCGAGAAATTTTCGAACCCTCATCTGAATCCGGAACCAGACAGGAGATCGCGGAGATCAGAGATGAACTGAGAGCGATCGAACGGCTAAGTCATCGGGTCTGCGTCCGGCCCCCATTGCAAGATCGCTAGACATGGTTCGGAAATCAGACAGAATGGCGCGTTTGATCGGCTTTCTGCAGCAGGATAGATGCCATCCGTTAAACAGCTTCCCACTATCAATCATGAAGTCCCCTTGACCTTCGCCAACCCCTCTTTTCGCCGCCCGATCCCCTCACGCAGGACCTTCGCCTTCCCCTGCACCCTCTGTTCATCCTTCTCATCTCCCTCCCCACTCGCGGCTAGGACTCGATCAAACAGGTTATACGGGAGGATCGTCACATCCGCCTTTCGCGGGGGTAACAGCTCCGGCGGCGTCGCCTGTTCCCATCAGCTTTACCCAGTTTACCCGATGGATCGGACCCACCCGTCGCAACAGCTCCACACTCCAGTCCAACGCCTCCTCCACCCATCCCCATCGCAATGCTCTACTGATCCAGCCTTCCGGTTCCCGCTCCATCTCCCAATCCACCAGCCAGACCGGCATCTGCCACCCCGCCCGCTTATCCTGATTCATCTCGAATAGTGTTTCTGCGACTGCTGCTCTGTACCTCCAGTGTGTGCGTGCTGAGTCGTGTCGGGCGAGAGTGGACTGCAGGTATCGTAAAGCGAGAGCTGACGGTGGGCCCCGGAGTCGCGAGGTCAAAGGCGACATCTGCCAGAAGGTCGCAGCACACGGATCACTGCAAAGCGCTTGTCAATAGGTCGAACAGCGAAACGAAGAAAGGGCTCACCCGCCAAGGTTAGATATTCGCGATAGCTCAACGCATCTCGCTGCAAGGCTCTGGATCATATCCGTCATGTCAACCTGCAACGCAGCGGCAGCTGATTGAGCATGGTCGAACATCCCTCGCTGCGTGAAGAGCCCGACGACCTCCTCGGGAGACACTGACACGCCTGCGAACTGAGTATCAGCCGAAGCATTCAGGTTGAACAGCGATCTCACCATGCTCGTGAAGGTCTCGGATCTGGCTAGACAGCTGCAGGCGGGAGAGTACTAGAGTATATTCCACCTCGATGTCGGACAGAATGACTATTTCGATCGGTCCCTTGTCCTGCGAA
>JAABUL010006437.1_pt1 | contig 13535 bp, 9 predicted proteins | sample 5559151 | NCBI WGS metagenome assembly JAABUL01 (sample SAMN10711876, study PRJNA513368) | rock metagenome | isolation source: Antarctica rocks | place: Antarctica: Victoria Land, Pudding Butte sud | reverse complement strand
CCGATTTTGCCTGCCATGGGGCCGCTGATGCATTGGACGAGGAGGACTTCTGCTACGCTGCGGAGTATGTCCCATGTTGTGCTATGTCTCTGCGTGGCACTGATGCCGATTGCACAATTTCCTGAAATTTAGTCAGCACGAGATCATTGATGGTTTTAAGTGAAAGTATGTTCTGAGAGTTGAAGGAGGTAGCAGGCGAGCAGCTTGCGTACCTGACTGTTTGATGATCGGTTTCGTAGGATCTAAGACGATCTCTCCGTCACGAAGAAACTCATAAAGTACAGCTTCGCAATTGGCAGTGCTCGGGCTACCCAGCGTAGCTTCGCACTGATACCTGACGTTCGTAGGTACCGGCGTTGGGGAATTCAGAGTAAATTCCCACCATCGTGGGTGATCGTATCCATGTAGCCACTTGCTAGGGCCACCACTGATAGCACCCAGCACTTGCGCAAGGTTGTTCTTTGTAGCCACGTCCTTGGCTTCTTGGAATTTTCCTTTCAACCTGCGATTAAGATGTCAGTATCGAAGCTCAACGGAGCGTGGATGTCAATATTAACACACATGTCCCGTAGACTTATCCCGATTGTAAAGTCAGTCGCGGCTTTGCGAGGTCTACTCCGCGGACCTGACACGGTAACAATCATGTAGAGCGGTATATCTGCACGTGATGTTGGCACACTGCGTACTGTAGCAACTTATGATTTTGGCTCAATTCTATTCAAGAGCGCCAAGCCAAAGAGCAGAGGAATCGAAAGATTGTTGATGGCAGACCAATCTAGAGACTGAGAACGACGGAAAAGCTTACCATAACCACTGCTAGAGGCATCCGGAGGTATTGCTATCACAGTTGTATCTAGTGTTCCGCCCGGCTGTTCCACCTGCGCAGGCACGGCATTATTGGCTTCATTTGGCTCGAACAATGTGGGATCGATCACGGCATCGAATGTTCGCCGTAGGCCGAAGGTCTCGAATCCACCCCAATGAGATCTGTCGACACAACCATCTATTATGTTTTGTACAATAATCCTGATTTTCTTCCACGGCACTAAAACGAAGACGTTGTCCTTTGAATGCCCGTCAAGGTCGATGGTGATGGCACACGACGGGTGGGTTTCGGAATCGACATAACGTTTCGGAACAGTGACGAAGTTGTTGCCCGAAGCGCTGGTGCGGGTTGTGAATATGCTCGGTATAGAGCCACTGGGCAGGCCCTGGAGAGCTACTTGGCATGGTGACGTGCTGAGTGCACCGTAGATCGCGCTGCAGCTGGAGACATCGGGCCCTACAAAGTCAGCGCTTCCGTGTTGAATGAGTGTGGGAAAGACAGCACGAGCGGTTTCACCGACTTTGAAAGAGGAAGTTGCCAAAGCCTGACAAAACCATTATTACTGAAAGGTCTAAGTACTACCCCCAAGTATATTTGAAGGAAATCCGGTATAGTAATTAGCACTGGACATGCTAGGAGCAACTCTTAAGGAACTTAGGCTTCTAACTGTCTTTTGAGAGCCATTTTTCTCCCAAGAGCAGTCGCAGTTTCTTTATCGTTCTGCATACCTGGACCGGGTGGTTTCAGGAACGTTGAAATCCCACGTGTAAGCGCGTTCCTGATCCAACCCAACATAAGATCTGACAGATGCTATGGCGCTCGAATGGTGAGCCAGCTCTGGCTACTAAGCACCGCTGCATTACGTTGGTGGATCGCCCTGAGATGAAGCCGCAGGGAAGTGCTCGTGGCTGCTGTCGGATGGCGCCTGCAGGAATCTCGAGGCGCCGAATTCTCCACCCTCCCGAAACCCGGCCGTTCAAACATAGCAATACTACCACAAGCCGTTGCCAGTATGGACTTTCTATTGGACTTTTACATAATGTGAAATCAAAGGGATACCAGTTTTCCTGCAAAGGGAATACTAGTCTTCAGAGATTTGTCCGGCACCTTCTCTTTGGAGCGCAGAAAGGACCACAGGAGAGAAATCATCGTTAGACAAGGAGACAAGTGTACGCGAGCCAATGTAAGAATGCAAAGCAGAGGATACCTTAGCGGGGGATGCGGGTTGGTCGCAATAATCGTGACATCCTTGTAACACTATTGTCGACCCATTTTCAATCGAAAATAATTTTTAGTAGATTAGCATAATGCAGAAATTTCGAAAGAATTGTGGTAATCTAAGATTTAGATACAACAAGACTTGCGTAATCTTGCAAGACTATTAAAATTATTAGAGCAAGTCGTGGTCGCAAGCGAGAGAATACAAAAGTAGAACTCTTGACTTATATATATTATCTTACATATCTTATTATCTATAATAATCAAGACTTGTCAACTAGATTGTTACGCTAGTACTTCCCACGAAGATATTAGAGAGAGTTATGCTATTGAAGAGATTTGTAGACGTCTTTAGACAATACAAGCAATTATTTGATAACAAGAGTTTGCAACTTAAGCAATCATAACAATAAGTCAAAACTTAAGATAAGTTAAACATGATTTATAAGAAAGTCGTGTTTATAAAGATCTATATACTAAAGAGATCTCTTTTGTTCGCCTTGCTTATTGTTTCTTATTTATAATCGAACAACGATAAATTGTTGAACAAGTGTTTTGTTTATTATGTTTGTCAATGCTAAGATCTTGTTAAGAAGTTGAGCAAGTTATATGTTATCTCGAAACTTAAATAGTTTTGTCAAGTCTTCTTTCAAAGTTTGTAACATTATTTCTTCTCTTCTTGATCTTCGTTCTCGAAGATTTTTTATTTATTATGTATTTATGTCTTTTCGTCTTTTAAAAAGTCGCTAGTCACTCTTTTAACGTATAGCTTTTTACAACGTTGTTGCGATAATAACTTGTATTTGTTGTGTTCTTCATTAGAAGAAGTGTCGTTTATCTTCGTTGTCGAAGAATTGTGCGAAGTGCATACAAGTTAAAAAAAAGTGTGAATCTACTATTTTAATAATCAATTTCGATGTTATTGATTGCGTTATAACGAGACTAAAACAAAAAAAATTGAAGACGAAGACTACACAAAAAATAGCAATCGAATTGATTCGCATTTAACAAGTTAAACTAAAACGATTGCGAAAATAAAAACGCTTTCTTAAAGTGCGAAAACAAAAAATATTTAATAAAGAATTGTTTAATGTGAAGAAATTTAAACGTCTTAAGAATCTAAAAATTATTGCGATAATTAAGAGAACTTTGTCTTTTATAATATCTTGAAATGAATTCGTTAATATTAATAATTTATTGTTTAAAATTCTTAATTGATTTAAATTCGACGAAATTGTTGCAACAAACTCGAATAGTTTATAAGATTTTTCTTTGATTTTTATGTGTTTTTTGACGTAAAATATTCTTTTTACTTTATAAAATATTGTTAATTTTGTTGTTTTAATATTCTTTTAATTTCGAATACGTTGTTCTCTTGTAATTAATAATAAAATGTTTTTTGTATAGACGTACTAAAATCGACTAATTTTAACAATAATATATAAAATACTAGAAATACTTTGACGTTCTTAGATAAGTCAAGTTCGTAATTAACTAATTTCTTAGTCTTCTTAACGAGAAACGATTTAACTTTAACATGATTTAATTTCTTGCTTAACTTTCTTATTCTAAGATTTTTTATAAAAAAATATATTTTATTTTTCTCTTTTATCTAAGATGTTGTTTTTCGTTTTTTATTTTAATATTTAATTAATTTTTTTTGCATTTTCGAGATGTTGTTGTGTATCTTCTTTAGTGTTGCTATTTTTTCGATAATTAATTGCGCAAACAAATGCGTACGTTCTTTCTTAAAGAGATTTAATTTCTTATTATAATTAACGAAGAATAAAGTTATTTTAGTGATATTTAAAATCTTTGTATTAAATGCTAGTTGTATTATAGATAAAAGTAATACTTAATTGTTATAAGTATTGTTGATGTAATATCTTAGATATTGCTCAAAACTTTAATTTGTTCTTTTTGTTTAATTATTTATGATTAAATAATAGATAATGAACATTCGAAGTCTTGTATTTAACATTAGAAGAAATGTCTTTTAATAGTTAGACGTAAAGAGCTTGTCTCTATTATTAGTTAATCTTTTAAATATATTGTAATATTATATAAGTTAATTTAATATAATGTATTTTAATTGTTTTGCGATGAATTTCTCTTTGCATGCGATAATATATAAGTACTTAATAAGCTTATTAATTATTACTAACATCAAATTATATTTGTCTCTAGTTGTTAAATTCGTCGATTTAGACAATTTAATAATAAAGTTTATCGTAACTTTATCTTATAACGATTTAAATAATTCTTAATATTAAATTTCGTTATAATTCGCATGCGTATTATGTTTGTTTTGCTAACAATTAAGATATCGTTTAATGTATATCTTAATAGCTTATCTTATTTGGAAGAACTAACAATGTTAACGTAAAAACTAAAGAATTTTCGTTACTTTCAAATGTCTTTGCAATAATTCGTTATAATGCTCTTTTATATATTCGTTAATTTTGTTAATAAATATTTGAAGTTTTTCTTTCTCTATTAGAAACTCTTTTATATTATTTCGAAATATTCGTAATGTAACATTTAGCTTATATTTGTTTGTTAATAATAATTCGTCTTTATTAATCTTAAGTATGTTATAATTGAACAATTTCTTCGTTTCTATATAATTATTTCTTTTGTTAAGTGCGTTCGTTTTGTCGTTATCTTTATCTAAAGTATATTGTATCTTAAACTTGTACTATTTAAGTTTTTCTAATTATTATACTTGTCTTTTGTTTAATTGCTTCGTAGTAGTAAAGTGCACAAAATTCTTATAATCTATAAGAATCGTAAGTTTTAATAATTCTTTTATATATATTTTTTATAACTTTAAGAAGACTATTATAGCAAGTAGTTTCTTATTGTGAACATTATAGTTTTGGTTAACTAATAAGAGTTTTCTTAAAAAATATGTTATTAAGTGTTATATATCTTTATGTCTTTAATTAAAGTATGCATCGATAACTAGATTTAATAAGTTAATTTTAATCTTATTTAATAATTGCGAATTGTACATCTTTAATATTAACTTCTTTAAGCATTTTAACTTAAATTTTTAAAATAATTTCTTTTTTATAAGTTTTTATAATTATGACGTATTTTTTTTAATAAAGTTTGTTAATAATATTGCGTTTACTAAGTAGTTTTTGATGAACTTCTTATTATAGTTTATAAAATTTAAAAAGAATTGTACTTTTTTAACATTTATTAATAATTTTTATTTTTTAATTGTTTATAGCTTCTTAAGATTTATGCGTACTTCGTATTGTTTAACGACAAATTTAAGAAAATAAACTTTCTTTTAATGAAATTTGCATTTCTTTAACTTAAAATATAAGTTTTTTATGTTTAAACATTTTAATACTTTGAAGACATAACTAATATATTTTTTTAAAATTTTTAAATAAATTATAATATCGTTCAAGTATACTATAATAAATTGATTTAAATATTGTCGTAATATATTATTAATTATTTCTTGATACGTTGTTAAGACGTTCGTAAATTTAAACGATATTATTATGTATTTGTATAATTTATATCGTATGCGAAAAGCTATTTTTTACTTTTTTTTTATCTTTATTCTAATCTAATTGTACGCTTCTTATAAGTCTAATTTAATAAAATACTTTACTTTAAATAGTTAATCTTGAAGCTCACTAATATTAGATAGTAAATATTAATTCTTAATCGTAATATTGTTTAGCTTTTAATAATTAATATATAAACGAAGAATTTTATTCTTCTTTAGTACAAAGAGAATTAAGTATTCTATCTATAATTAGAATTTTCTAATAAATTCTTTTTTTTCGTTTTTTGCTAGATATTCGCAAAGTACTTCGAGCTTTTTCTTAAATAAAGCATATATAAGTCTAAACGTAAATTGCTTGTTTAATTTAAATCTAATTTCGTAATTTTACAATTAATGTTTAGAGAGAATCTCTATCGTTTTCTTTTTTTAAAATAGATGCTCTTAATTGTTATATATTTGTGATACGTATTTTAGCGATTTCTTCGTTATATTAAATAGTTCAAGACTTCTAGAAGATTCGTAATTTTCTTCACTTACTTTAACTTTATAATTTAGCTAATCTTTACTAATGCTTGTTAAGTTGAACTTTGTTAAATTGTTTTTTTGCAAAAATGCAAACTCGCTATTTGCGATCAATTTTTAATTTAATTTTTTATCTATTATTGAACGTTATTAATGCGTAGATTAAATGTAAATTACGTGATTACATTACGCAAATCTAAGTACTTGTGTATTTTAGTTAACTTTTAAATTGTGTTGCTTTAATTAAAGCATTTCTAAAACAATATTATAAATAATTATTTTCACTATATTAAAGGTTAGTTTCTCGTAATGTTGCTAAATAGCTATTAATAGTAATTTCGTTTCTTTATTTACTTTTTCATTTTCGTCAAGTAATAGATTTTTATTTATAATTATTAGATTGTATGCGTTAGACTTCTTTTAAGTAAAGTACTCTTTTCTTCTAACAAAAGCTTTAATCATAAAATTACTTATTGCATTAAAATTAATTATTGCGATAAATTGTCGTTTATTAACTTTAATTAATGTGATAAAACATTGTGCATATGCTATTAAGTTTAGTTGCTATTGTTAAGCTAACATATTGCATTTCTCTAGTATGCTCTTTACTAAAAAATTTGAACTTTTTCTTGTTTTTGTGTTGTGACTTCTACTTCGAACATTTATTTGCGTTAAGCTTTCTTCTTATGCTAAATTAATGTCTTTAACTTTTTAGAAAATTAATTGACTTCTTCTTTGTTTTCTAAATAAGTTTAGTATAAGTCGTTATAGCATTTTGTTTAATTAAGTGTCGCATATTTCTTTACTTCCTTTATCGTTTGTTTAAATAAACTAACATTGCTTAGTTATTGTTCAATTTCCTTAAGAATATCTCTTTTTATAGTGACGTCGCTTTTTAGCGCTTTTTTGCATTTATTTACGATCTAATTTATTTGTTGTTTCTTTAATAAACTAGCTAAAGTCTTAAGATGTTTCGTAATGTTATTTAGACATTTGTGAAAGTCTTTTTAGTTATATTTGTTGTCTAAGTTTGTTGTTAAATAAGAGTATAACGTTCTTAATTGTTTCGCTTTTATAATCTTATTAAGTATTTGATTAACTTCTTGCGTAAATGCGAATGTCTTGCTTGATAATATTTTATCTAGAACTTTTTGTAATTAATTTAGATTTTCTATCAAATAGTAGTTGTCGTTTAATTTAATTTTGAGAGTATTCGTCTTTATGTTAATTTGCTCTCTAATGTCGTTCTAACTATTAAATATCTTTTTTAACATAGCATTGATTTGTTGACGATTTATTAAGTTTCGTGATTAGCAATCTCTTGCGAAGTGACTTAATTTATTACATAAATAGCACGTTTTTTAGAATTTGTTATTTTGCTTTCTTTTAAAGTTTTTCTCTTTATGTTATTAAGTGAAATTCAATTTTATAGATGTAGATCTACCATAGTTGAAATTATTGTACTTTTAATTAGAACGAAATTCTCTTTACTAATATTTGATCGCTAGTTCAAAAAAGATTCTTGCTTTTTTTTGAAATTGATTGTATTTTTTTTTCATAGCTCTTTTATACAATTTGTCGTCGACATTGATAGCTACTTTAATAAGATTAAACATGTCGTTAATACGTTTTTTATTACGCATAATTTCGTTCTTTAGATTGTTTTTTAAATCTTGTCGAAACATTGTTATAAGTGCGATATCGTTTTATTCGATTAAATTAACATACTTTTAAAATCTTGTTACGTAGTTTGTTGCAAAAATTCGTTAAATTAAATGTTAAATCACTTTTTTTACGATTTGTTTTTCGTTAAATGTTTTAAAGATTCTTCGAAGCTCTTTTTTAAAGTTGTCGAAATTCGTGAACATTGTACGAGGATTTTCGTTATAATTTTCTAGATATTTGCGTAAGTTTAACTTAAGCTAATGTTAAGCTCTTTCTCTAAGAAATGTTAATGCGAAAATTGTCTTCTTGTTCGCTAGAATAGAATAGAAAATAAAATAGATATTTACTTGTATAAGTTAGTTCTTTAGGTCGATGCGATCTTCATAATAGATGTTAGATTTATTAATCTTAATTTTATTATCTTTATTAATAAAGAGTTGACATAATGCTAATAAGCTAGTGTTTAAGATAAAAGCGCGTTGACTTAATATAGATATTCTTAAAGTGTTCAAAGTGTTACGCTAGTACTTTTCACGAAAATATTAGAAAGAGTTATGTTATTAAAGAGATTTGTAAACGTCTTTAGACAATATAAGCAATTATTTAATAACAAGAATTTGCAATTTAAGTAATCGTAACAATAAATTAAAACTTAAAATAAATTAAACATAATTTATAAAGAAGTTGTATTTATAAAAATCTATATATTAAAAAGATCTCTTTTGTTTGTTTTGCTTATTGTTTTTTATTTATAATTAAATAGCGATAAGTTGTTGAACAAATGTCTTGTTTATTATGTTTGTTAATGCTAAGATCTTGTTAAGAAGTTAAGCAAGTTACATGTTATCTTGAAACTTGAATAGTTTCGCCAAGCCTTCTTTTAAGACTCGTAACATAGATAAACTTTGTTTGAATCGCACAATTTTAAGCTTCAATTTAGCATTCGTTGAACTTTGAATCAATAGTGTAGTTAGCGAAGCAATGTAATAGCTCGTGCGCATAACAAACTTCAACTTTATCTTTTCTTAACTTCAATCTTTGAAAAGAATAAAATCTTGTTTTTCTACAAGTTAGATGTTTGTATAGCTATAAAATAAAGCTCTTACAACTACAACTATCTTTTATTTATAAGAATTATATTGTGAATAGAGCTTGGCAAGTTGAAATTGATTGTCTTGAACTTTCAATACAATTTTTACTAGAAAAATCTGGTAGAATCATTGCGTTACTATTGCGACCAACCCGCATCCCCCGCTAAGGTAGTTGCAATGAAGTAGCAAATACTATCGCTGCTACACAAAATTGCTGTACGGCCTTGGCGCGGTCTGGCTAATATCCTATTACCCTCTGAGGCTGAGGCTATACCTTGGTGTAAATTTTGACGCAGAGATGAGCGGATCCTCCGGATAAAATCATGAGAAATTTCTAGAGGACGAAGGATGAATTGTGTAGTAAGGTAAAGATGATTTCTACAACCATCGACTAAAATAGATACTCACATGCTTCCTGTCTCCGAATGCCACGCCAAGCCGGAATTAGGGTAATTCCGCGTCCAACTCTGAACCGAGGTTCCTCAGCCCAGAAAGGGTAAAGTAGGATGTGCGTCCATTACACTATACTCTCTTTCGAGTCCGTACGTTTCTCTAGAGCAATGGCTTCGTCTGATAACCGCAAGAGCGTTCTGATCACCGGGTAATATTTCTTCCAATGCCGTCTTCCCACAACTTCTTTTCACTAACCTTCCCAAAGCTGCTCCCCCGGCGGCATTGGCCATGCGCTCGCTCTGGAATTCAAGTCTTACAACCTTCGCGTCTTTGCTACCGCGCGCAAAGCCTCAAGTATCGCCGATCTTGCCGAACGAGGTATCGAAACGTTGAGCCTGGAGGTTGACCAGCCAGACCAAGTAGAACGATGTCGCGATGAGGTAGCGAGCTTGACGGGTGGAAAGCTCGACTACCTCGTCAACAATGCTGGCCGAAGTTCGTTCTCTGCACTCTCTTCCCACACCTCCTAGCTCGGATCCTCATGGGAAGCATTAGAAAAGGAAGTAGAAGCGCTTCATACTAATAGCAACCCAGACTACACTATTCCCGCCCTCGACGCCACTCTCCCTGAAATCCAATCTACCTTCTCTACAAATCTGTTCGCTGTGATGCATATCTGCACCGTTTTCTCTCCGCTCTTGGTTCGCTCCCGCGGCACCATCGTGCAGATTGGCTCCATAGCTGCCATAATCCCATATGCATTCGGTTCCGTATACAATGCTTCGAAAGCCGCTTTGCACTCCTATTCCGACTCGTTGCGCGTCGAACTCGCTCCCTTCGGTGTCTCCGTAATTACCGTCGTCACCGGTGGGGTAAAGAGCAATATCGCGCGCACGGAACGAGTGTTGCCGGAAGGGAGCCTGTATGCGGATCTTGAGGAAAACTATCAGCGGCGGCAGAAATATAGCCAGGAGGTCGGGATGGACAATGCTGTATATGCCAGGAAAGTGGTTGGTGAGGTATTAGCAGGCGACGGATGGATATGGAAAAGGAGGACGATCTGGGCGGGAGGCAGTGCGAATATGGTCAAGTGGGTCAGTATGTTCTTGGGGACCGAGAGTGGCCTCTGGGATTGGCTTATGACAAGAATGTTCGGGTTGGGGCGACTATATCAGAAAGACTTTAAGAAGAAGGAGTTGTGAAGGTCGCAAACGCGGATAAGTTGGACAACGTTGGCTACAAAATCCTCGAAGCACCAACCCTTGGATGACTTAAATCCCGGATAGTCTTTCAAATCCTGGAATACCTAGGGAGCTTAGGATCGACCCCAATGAAAAGTCCTACCAAGACCAAGTTGCATCAGGAATTCAGTCTTTCACCGACAGGAGCTTTCCCTTTCCCTCAGAGACATCAGAGTTATCTCCTTTCAGGCTTTCACACATTCGCACTCCAGTAGCTGGCGGAGTTGAACGAGGTCTAGCAAACTCAGCAGGCCGACAAGTCGGTCTTGAGTTTCGGTCATCAAACACAGATCACCCTTTACTGGGCCATGCAAGCCAGGAACGTCGACAAAAGGTTGGCACTACAGTACAAGATCAGCGACTCCAACACTAAGACAAAAGGCATGTGATTTATCATCCAACAATCCTTCATCTGATGCCATTTCTTAAAAGCACGTCGCTTCCACGCAATATTGTGCCTTCTCCTCACCGTCGTCCAAGCGGCTGAATGATCAACAGCAAACAGCGAATGACCAATCCAAGCATTCAACCCGGAAACGATATGACGATGCAGTGGAAACACTCTGCTGCAATTGTTTGAGACGGCCCGGTTCGATGGCTTGCAGTCCGTACAGGCCCACAGCAATACCATTCACAAACCACAACAGCTGTCCGTCATACTTTGCCTTCCACCAAAGAAGGGAAACGATGGTGCAGTTTCTGCACTTTTCTCGGCCTTTCCCAAAGGCCGAAGAAGAAGAAAGTAAAGTAAAGTAAGATAGCTGGGCTCGCCTTGGCAACCAATCAAAATAATGGTTGGACCGAAGCGAGACACTAGCGATGGTAATTGACCTCGGTTGTCTTCACTTTGGACCTCAGCTCTTTGTTGACCTCTGGAGAGGACAGCCTCGTTGTAAAAGCGGAAGGAGACGAAAAAACATATAGCTCAGCTATTATACAGGAAGGTGGCACTGTGCGACTCTTAAACGGGCATGCCCTTTGATTTACCCAGAAGCAAATGCACAGTTGCGACCAATCAAGCAGCAGCTATGTTTGCAATGCGGCGTAGGCTTCATCACACTGCTGCAACTTGCCATCTTCTTCTCGCAGTCTCTCCAATCGACCACCTCTCTAGCCATCCTTACCGACGGTCTAGCAGAAACCCCACATGGTATAATGCTGGTCCGGCACCTCGCCGCTCGGGGGTCGCTGTCTGCACGTCATCTCTAACTATGAAATAAGCATATACGGCCGCTACTCTTGCATTCCGACTCTATCTCCCTTTTTTTTCTAGCTCGGCGACATGGAAGCTATGATGCAGTTCTTGCTGCTGCGTTTTCCATACCTTAATGGGATTGGTGGGGCCTTTGCACACTGCTAGGTGGTGGCCCAGTCAGAGCTCCAGCAGGGATGGCACTTTCGGAACCAGTCTTGTGAGCCAATATTCGATTGTCCTTAATCTTCGAGACATGATGGAGGTGGGGTCGCGACCACCTTCTCTGCTGTGGCCACGAGGAACCCAGCCGAACAATCACTACCGTCGGGTCCATGCCGCGCATGGCAGGTGATCGGTAATGAGATAGCCCTACATATACGAGGAACACCCTCGGTACTCCAATTCTCAGGTACTCGTCTGATGCGTTCTTCTATTCTTCTAATACTTCGAATTGTTGCTGGGAACGGCCAATCAACCCAAGACATAATCTGAATGAGATAATTCGACTTCGCAGGAGCTCTCGATAGGGGATTTCTTAATCACGACCTGGAGTAAATCCACCCGCTGTACGCTCATTTCAAGGAATCAAGCAAAGTATACCTCCTTGCTGCAGCAAGGCCTTCACCTGGAATTAGAATAGGTTTTTAGGTACTCTTACACCTGAGCTGGAAAAGCTTCTGTCCGATCCCAGAAAGATTATCAAATCCATGGCGGAGGCATACAAGGTGCCTGGGCCTCTGCCAGACAAGAGCTTCCATGTTGTTGGAGCTGCCATTGTTGCAATTGTCGTGCCCACAATTGCTGTTGCATTACGCTGCTGCTCGAGAGGGCTGGCAAAAGCAGGCTTCTGGTGGGATGATTGGATCATCATAATCTCGCTTGTAGTGAACTCTCTTCCCCTCTTTGTTCACTTGGCATATTAACTTTTGGAACAGCCTTTCACCTGGGCGCTTCCCCGCCTGACGCTGGGCTGGGTCTCCGTCGGTTTGGGCAAGCACATCTGGTCACCAGGTGTCAAACCCACCGTCGGCTTCAAGATCCTGCTGGCATCAGAGTTCGCTTACGATACAAGTATCACCCTCATCCGGATGTCGGCTATCCTCTTCTATTATCGAATCTTCGGCAAGAATCACCCGTTCAAGATCTCTCTTTGGATCACCGCTGGAATTCTCGTGGCATGGTGGATCGCTATAGATGCTCTGGCGATATTCCAATGCGACCCTGTTGCCCGACAGTGGGACTATAGTATCCCCGGCCATTGTTACAGTCTCTTTGGGACTTTCGTGGGCGTCACAATCCCCAATGTCTTCATCGACGTTCTCGAACTGATTTTACCCATACCTATGTTGTGGAAGTTACAAATCAGCTTGAGGAAGAAATTTGCGCTCATTGCAAATTTCATGCTCGGATATAGGTCAGCATTGAACGCCTTATTATCCTATTCAATGATCACAGCTGCTGATATCATTTAGCGTTATAGTAGTTACGATACTCAGGTTGTTGTCGATTATCAATGTTCCTGCTGCTGCCGCTGAGGATGTGACATGTGAGTTACCTCGTAAAGCCCCAGCCACATAACTCTCAAACTGTTGCATCTCTCTCACCTGTCCGAACTTAAGCACATCACTGGACAGAGAACTAAGTCTGGTACAGGGTATTCTACCACCTGCGCCATACTGTTCATGGTAGAGCCTGCTGTTGCGACTGTCAGCATCTGTCTATCCAGCATCTGGCCTCTCGTAGTCTACTGCTTCAAGCGCCTCCCTACGAACTCATTCCGTAGCAAATGGTCCAAACGGTCAACTACGCTCGTCAACAGCACCAGCAGAAAGAGTGAAGCCAGTAGGCTACC
>JAABUL010006435.1_pt1 | contig 13537 bp, 8 predicted proteins | sample 5559151 | NCBI WGS metagenome assembly JAABUL01 (sample SAMN10711876, study PRJNA513368) | rock metagenome | isolation source: Antarctica rocks | place: Antarctica: Victoria Land, Pudding Butte sud | reverse complement strand
AGTCCGTTTCTATGAGTTACTTCGTCGTTACTCACAGAGCCTTACGCGGTGGCCCGCTCTCATCAGCGACCAACACGGCCACCACGATCACGAGCCCTAGTTACACCACCCCAAGGGACTCCATCCAACAAACCCCGAGCCCTTCATCAGGACCAAAGTGCCGAAGCGATCCTATCCTGGCTCTTCAAACCAGGGCCCCGTCGTTGTTGCCTAGGGGCGTTGTGACCAGGGGTTTCGGGGACGACATGCGGCGTGCGGGTGGGGTGCGGGCATAGGAAACGGGGCACTTGTGACGAACGTTCCCACCTCACCCAGATCCGCGACAACCTGGTCGGCCGCATCGCCGAAGCCGAATCCCGCCGCTAGATCGGCGAGGCCGAGGGACTGAAGGTCAGCCGGGGCCGACGCCCGCACCAAGCTCGCCGAAATGGACCAAATCACCGCTTCTCCGAGGCCGCCGGCCGCACTGTCGCCACCACCATGTCCCGCCCCACCACCGAGGAACCCCTGACACTCCACCGAGAACGACTACATCAAGCCACGATCCAACGATCATTTACTAGTTCGAAGAAGATGTGCGCGATGCCCGACATCTGGCCCGGCTGTTGCACCTGGGTGAGGTCGTGGCCTTGGCTGTCCCGACCGCGCAGACCGGAGGCCGGCACGGGATCTGATGTCCGCGCGGCAGCGGGTGTCGCCTCGCCGGTATCTTCACCCGCTGTACACCCACCACTTAGGTCATAGCCACCGACACCACCAAACCCACACCAAACCCCGCACCCACCCACCAGCGTGAACTTCCGACTCGTTGACACCGGAGTGGAACAAAATAATCCCGTTACGATCGAGGTACTGACTGCACAGAGTCCGTCTGGACGGTTTCCATTTGGTCAAGCTTCACTAGGGTCACAGCCAGAGTATGGATGCCGGTGACGATATGCTCTAGGTCGGTCCATTCTTCGGGACAGTGGCTGCGGCCGTCGCTGGATGGAATGAAGATCATTCCCATCGGACCGAGATGGGCCATGTGGGCGGCATCATGACCAGCGCCGCTAGGCATTGGTACCCATGGGATGCCAAGCGCGTCAGCCGCAAGCCCAATAGTGTCCTGGACCGACCTCGTGGTGTGGACTGGGCTCTGGTCGTTGAGCCATTCGATCATCGTGTGCACGCCACGTTCTGCAGCTGCGGCTGCAATCTGTTCGGCTAATCGTTGCTTAGCTCCAGTCAACCAACTTACGTCAACGCTACGCATCTCCGCCCAGATCCGGGCATAATCCGGAATCACATTATACGCCCCGGGAGAGGTTTCGAGGCGGCCGGTTGTCGTGACGCCGTGAACGGGTGCACCGCACCCTACCCGTTCGACGGTCAGAACTGCCTCGGCTGCGGCTACCAACGCGTCTTGCCGCTGGCTCATTGGTCTTGTACCGGCGTGATCTGCGCGCCCAGTAAAGGTTGCTAGCAGCCGCTCAATACCAGCGATGGCTGTAACCACACCAATTGACGTGCCCCGTTCTTCCAGCATTGGTCCCTGCTCGATGTGAAGCTCGACGTAGGCATGCATGCTGCCAGGTCGCCGAGCAAGCGCGAGGGCGCCGTTCGGGTCAGTTCCGAAATTCTTCATCGTGTCCCCGAGAGTCATTCCAGTGGGATCTTTACGACTCAAGTGAACGGTCTCGAGAAGACCAGAGATGGCCCGGCTGCCGATGCAGCTGGCACCGAACGCGTTGGCCTCCTCCCCCAGAAAGTCGATGATTAGCAGGTCGTGGTTTAGCCGTGTTCCAGTCTCCCGCAAGCGGCGAGCGGCTTCGATCGCGCCGAGTACACCGACAACACCGTCAAAGCGGCCTCCACCGTGAACAGTGTCCGTATGAGATCCGGTTACCAAAGGCGGCCCGGGCTGGGTACCGACGAGTCGGCCAATGACGTTGCCGGCAGCGTCAATGTTCGTCTCCAGGTGCGCGGCTCGCATCCGGCCGGCAACCCAGTCACGTTCGGCACGATATGGGTCGGAGAACACCTCTCGCGACCATCCAGGAGCATCCGGCTGGACAAAACGTTCCAGTTCGCGTAGGTCGGCCGCTATCCGGTCAGCATCCGGAAGGAGCGCATCTAAGGACGGTTTCATCAAATTCAACTCTCAGAAGAAGATAACGATTAGGTTGTAAGTGTTCAGCCGGAACACGCGCCTGGAACGGGATTAACATGCGCGCGGGGCCTCCGCCCCACCCAACCAAGCACCAGCCAGTCCCAGTTCGGCCGAGTGGAGGTTCTGCCAGTGTAACCATAGTGTATCCATTCAGGCTATGGCTGGGGTCCAGGGGTTCCGGTGTTGGCGTCGTGGAGTCCGGCCCGGACGCAATGCCACTTAGCGTAAGTTGAACCATACTGTCGTGCTGCGGGTTTCGTAGCGCCATCGCGTGGCGCGCTGTTTTGCTGGGGCCGGTGGCATGTTGCTGGTGTGACTGATGGTGTGGTTGTTACTCTCGATCAGGTGTCGTTGGGGTGCTGGCGACGGTGGTGCCCCGCGATTCCGTGGATGACGCGGTGTCGGAACGACGTCCGCATTGGATAGGCGGGGCGCTGCATCGTTGGAGGTGGGTTTCGGGGGCCTGTTTGGCGATTCTGATACTGGCAGCAGCTATGGGGCGGTATGTTTAGGCGGCGCGCGACCGGTTCGTCGGTCGCGGTGGGTGCGCGTACCAAGTGGAGCCCGATCCCTGGTCGTCTCCAATGTCAGAGACAGCTGTTCTCCCGCAGCCTGAATTAGGCTCAACACCCGCCTGATGCGCTTTTCGTCGAGCCTGTGGGCCGGGCCGGCGACGGAAAGGCCGCAGACAAACGCGGGGCCGTGAAAGATCGGGACGGACACACCTACGGCGTGCGTGTCTACTTCGCCGTAGGTGACTGCGTAACCGTTGGTGCGTACATTTGCGAGTTGACGCCGAAGTGATACGGCCGTCGGAGTGTTCTGCGTCAGCTTGACCATCGAATGGGCGAGAACGTCATCGACGACGGTTGGCGGCGCGTATGCCAGTAGTACCTTGGCTGAGGCACCAGCGTAAAGCATGCGCAATGAGCCACGTTGAAATGACAGTCGCATAGCCTGCGATGACTCGACCCGGTCCAACACCAAAGCAGAGCGGCCGACGCGCACGGCCAACATCGAGGTTTCACCGCTCTCGTGAGCCAGCTCGATCAGAATGGGAAGGCCAAGCTGGCTGAGATGACCCGTCCAGTCGGTGACGCGAGCCATCTGCGCGAGCCGCTCCCCCGGACGGTAGATTCCCTCGTCGGACTCGAGGAACCCAGCCGCAACCAGATCTCGCGCATATCTATACACGCTACTGACTGGCAACTCTGTCTCCTCGGCGATGGTGTCGACCCGCATCGGCCCGTTGTTGGCGACCGCGCCGAGTACGTGAAGGCCCTTGGCGAAAGAGGTCTCCTGCGTCGCCTTGCCTCGGGTACTCACTAACTGCTGTCGCCGTGAAATGTGACCAGTTGACCGCGACCTGGGAGTGAGTTGACCTGCTTTCCATCGTAGATAATCTCACCTCGCGAGACCGTCAAAGTTACTTTCCCGCGCAACTGGCGACCGTGGAAAGGGCTCCAGCCAGCGTTGGACTGCATGGTTGTTTCGTCGACGACCCAGTCGATACGAGGGTCGAAGACTACGACGTCCCCGTCCAAGCCGGGGGCCAAGTCACCCTTGCGATGGTCGATACCGAACAGCTCTGCCGGACGCCAACAGTATGCGCGAACAAGCGACTCGATGCCAACGCCCTTTTCGTGTAAGGCGATCGAAGCAATGATCGGAAAGACAGTCTCGACGCCTGGGGCACCTGAAGCGTTATCGAAAATATTGCTGTTGTCCTTTTCGGACAGTGGCCACGGCGCATGGTCAGAACTAATTGTGTCGATCTCATCAGCCCGAAATAGCGCCCACATGCCCGCCACGTCGGTGGGCGTCCGCACCGGCGGGTTGACCTTGATGCGGGCACCGAAGGTTAACATGTCATCCTCAGTAAATAAGAGATATTGAGGGCACGCTTCCGCGCTGACGTCGGACCCCCCGCGAGCGTAACTACGCACAAGCTCGATCGAATGCGGCAGGCTCATATGGACGAAATGAACTTTCGCATCAGCGGTGCGCGCCAACTCGAGGGCGTTCGCCACGGCTGCGGTCTCGGTCACCGGCGGCCGAGCCGCACAGTGCAACCGAGGATCTTCGTCACCCCGATCGTGCAGGTGCGCCACGAGGCTGCGAACGATCTCGTCATTCTCGGCATGCACGCACACACGGCGACCGGTCGCAGCGATCGCGCGGAACACCTCGATCATCTCATTGTCCGGCGTACGAGGGAACCGGTCGGCATCGGTGTGGTAGGTCGATAGCTTAAAAGTGACTGCGCCCGCCTTGGCGAGGGCTGCGACCTGGTCAATACCGCCACCGGGGCGGACAGTAGCGAACAATCCGACATCCACGTGTGCCTCGCTGGCGACCATCTCCTTCTTGGCCTCTAGGCGTTCGACGGTCCAGACGGGGCCAGTCTTGTCGAAGGGCATCTCAAGGATCGTGGTAACGCCTCCTGCAGCAGCGGCCCGAGTGGCAGCCTCAATACCTTCACGGGGGTCGCTCAGGCAATGCACGTGTGGGTCGATCGCGCCGGGGAGTACGTATGCGGTGTCGACATCGATCCGTTCGTCGCAGGGCACCTCGCTAGGCACAGGGAGCACGTCGACGATGACGCCGTGATTGATACGCACCTCCCCTCGCGGGTAGTTTACGAAGCGGCCCACGACGTGGCCGACGATGGACAGTTGACATTTCGCCGGGGGTGCGCTGTTCGTCATGCCAACAGGGTGGGTTCATCTTCCAGCATTTGACAATAGTATTCTCAACATATGCGAACGCGCAAAATGGCCCGGTACATGCGCTGGAGCAAACACCAAAAGACCCTGGACCCGCCGCCGGGGTACTCACAGAACGTGAGCATGGCGTCGGTGACAGCCGCGCCGCAATTTTGTGACGGACACCAAGCTGCACGTGCAGGCAATCCACGCTGCGGCGGGGCGCAACGTGTCGATACCCACCGTTGTCGGAGCCTGTCTCTAGGTTCGGGAGTGCGGCAGACAGCGGCATCGGCGCAGGTCAGAAGTGTGTGCAAGACCCCGTACAAGTGCCCCGTTCGAGGAAGCGTGACGAAATGTCTCGATCACCGAGCCCGCTGCCTCACGGTGGCCACCTGGGTCACGAGCGGCTCAGGTGGCGGACGGGATCTGCACGCCTGAGACTGCCACGGGGTGGTGGGGGACGTTCGGGTCAGGGACACGAACACCAGCGCGGTGCTCATCGGGGCAGTCCAGCTGTCGGCGCTGTGGCCGGTGATCGTGACCGCCCAGGACCGCACCGCGGTCGTGGGAGTGTCCGGTTGGCGGCCGCCGTCGTGGTTCTCGGCCAGGGCGGGGGTGGTGTAGCCATGGTGATCAGCCAAGGTGGACCACCGTGCGCCGCCGGGCTGGGTTCCTGACCCTTGCAGCTTTGCCGCGTAGGACGGTGTTGCGAAATGCATGGAGCGGCGTTGTGCGTCAGCTGGGGACACGTCGATGTTCGCGTCGTAGCTGAAGGTGGCCGCCGTGAAGGCTTCCCCCACGGCGGTGGGGTCGGCGAGGGTCACTGGCCCCGGGATGGGCCGGGTGCCGCGGGGAATGCCTGCTCGTCTCGGGGCACCGTTCCCACCGGCGAGGCCGGAGTTGGTGCGGGGGGTCCGGTCGGGCTTGGAGCGGCGGTTATTGGTGCCGGCGAGGACACCGGGGGCGAGGACACCGGGGCCGAGGGGTGCCGGGGCTTCACTGGTGGTGTCCGGTGTTGCGGAGGATGTGGATCCGCCGCCACCGAGGTTGCCCAGGATCACCGCACCCAGCACAACGCAAAGCGCGCGCCGAGCACCACCAGGCGGCGGGGTGAGCAGGTACGTCGGCTCCTGGACGGAAGGTAGGGGGTCATCGGGACGGGCCATGGTCGGTCTCCTTGGCTATTTCAGTGGGCGGGTGGCTGCGAAGAAGTCCCCGTTGTAGATCGGTTTGATGTTGAGGGGCTCGCCGAAGGTCGAGGCTTGGATGAGTTGGCCGTCGCCGATGGCGATGGCCACGTGGTGGATGTTGCCGGGGGTGCCGTAGAACAGCAGGTCCCCGGGTTGGTAGGACGCGGGGTTGAACCCGCCGGGCAGCATCGTGTTCGCCGTCGCCGCGTACTGGGTTTCCGCGGTGCGCGGCAGGTCCAGACCGGCCTGATGGAAGGCGTAGGAGGTGAGCCCGGAGCAGTCGAAGCCACCGCCGGTCGGCCCGTTGTAGCCGCCGCCACCCCAGATATAGGGCAAGCCGAGCTGGGCCCGGGCCGACTCCACGACCTTCTGCTGAGCCGGACCCCCACCCCCGCTGCCACCGCCGACGGTGGGGGGCGATGGGGGTGCGAAGTTCAGTGTCTTGTCCAGCCAGGCCAGAGTGGGGGTGGTCTGCTCGCCGGCGTAGGCAATGGCGTGCCCGCTGCCGGGGACCACCACCGCCTCATGCGGTACCCCTAGTCGGCTCAGGGTGGCGGCCATTTCCTCCTGCTGCGCCAAGGGCACGATCTCGGCCTGCGAATTCGCCAAATACACCGGTGGGGTGGTGGGTGTGGCGGTCAGGGCCGGGGACACCGCAGTATAGGTGGCGGGGCAGATGATCGCCAAACATCCCAGGTAGATGGCGGGATCGGCGGTCGCGGCCACCCGCTGGTAGTCCGGGGCTGAGGCATCCACGTACGCGGGTAACGCCGCCAGGTCGTAGGGGCCCGACCAACCGACCGCGGCCTGTAGCCCGGAATGGTCGCCGGCGGCGGCCGCGTCGACCGCCAGGTTCGCCCCGGCGCTGGTGCCCCAGGTGGCCATCTTGGCGGGGTCGCCGCCCCACTGGGCGGCCTGCGATCGAGCCCAGGCGATCGCCGCCTTCACATCGTCGGGTTCTTTGGGCCACCGGGGCGGGGTCATGTCGTACTCAATGTTGACGGCGATGTAGCCGTGCATGGCGGCGTCCCGGGCCACCGTGTCGAACTCGTGACGGTCGCCGAAAAACCAGCCACCACCGTGGACCATGACCAGCATCGGGCGCAGCGGGGTGGTCCCCGCACCGCCACCCGGGGGCGGATACACATCGGCGGGCAGCTGCGCCCCGGTCGAGGCGGGGTAGGTCAGGGCCAGCACCCGCACCTGCACAGGGGAGCCCCCGCACCCCACGGGCACCGAGACATCCGCGGGACCGGCATCAACGGCGGGAGTGGCGGCGGCGGCATCAACGGTGCCGGCCTGGGAGAACTCACCCCGCGCCATGGCCATGATCCGGGGCACGTAGGCCTGGGTTTCCGCATACGGCGGGATTCCCCCGTTGGACATCACCGCGCCGATCCCCGCGTTGTACCCGGCCAGGGCGAGCTCGGTCACCGACGCGCCGGCCGGCAGACGCCCAGCGCGCTGGGCCTCGATCACCTGGTTGGCCAGATCCCGGTCGTAGCGGGCTTGCGCGTCCACGGCATCGGAGGCGTTGTTCGGGTCGGCGTAACCCTTGCCGGTGGTGTCCTTTCGGTAGGCCGCCCACGTCTCCGGAATGAACTGGGTGTAGCCGCTGGCGTTCGCGGCGTTCGCACCGTGCTTTTGAAAGTTCCCTTCCTGCTTGATCTGGGCGGCGAGCACCGGGGCGGGAAACGCCGGGGACAACTTTCCCGCAGCCTGGATCAACGGGACGAACTCCGCCGGGATGCCCCCCACCGACAGTGACCCGGTGCCAGGCCCCCCGACACCTTGCTCGGTGCAGGTGTTGTTCTGCGAGCCGCCCATCAGGGCGACCAGGGCGATCAGCGGGAGGGCAACCACCATCACCGGGACCAGCGCCAGCCCGCCGATCAGGACACCGGTGCCGGACTTGCTCATCGCCACCAGGCGGCCCTACCGGGGCAAGCGGGCGGTCGGGGGCGGGACCTGCGTCTGGCGGCGAGCCGCCAACCGCGCTCGCAGCAGCTGCGCGGCGGCGTTGTCCGGCGAGCGGGAGGATGCGGCCGGGGTGGCGGGGGTGGCTGCGCCCGCAGCCTCCTTCCCGCTGCCGGCGGTCAACTGGGCGCGCGGGTGCGCGGGCGTTCCCGCACCATGGGGCCGGCTGCCATCACCGGACGGCGACGCCGCCGGCGGGCCCGGTGGGGTGGTGGGGGGCTGGAGTTCCCCGTCGGAGGTGGCGTGCCGGCGGGAAGGCACCAGCACCGTCTGACCAGCCGCGTCGACCTCATCGAATCCACCCCGAGACGGGGTCGGCGGGGCGGGCGGCAGGGCGCGACCGCCGCCGCGGGGCGATGGCGGCAGGGCTTCCGGGGCCCCCTTAGGTAAGGGATTCCCGTGGGTGGGCCCGCCGATGGCGGCGGAGGCCAAACGGGCAGCGACCATCGCCCGGCGCGCATTGTTGACAACCTGGGCGGTACGGGCGGCCGAGACGGCGGTGACCGCGGTAGAGGTACCCCCGGTGGCGACCCCGACCCCGACCGCGGCATGGGCGGCCATCCGCACCAAGGTTCCCTTGACCGCTTTCTTGCCCTGGGAGGCGGCGAGTTGTTTGCCCAGTGACGTCGCTGTCGTGGCGCCGCCCACGGAGGACGCCGCAGCAGCGACAGCGGCCCCGGCGTTCCCGCCGCGGCGGCGGGCACGCCCAGCCGCCGCGCCCGCAGTAGAACCAGCGCCGGAGGCGGCGCGGGGCACGGAACGCGACACTCCAGAGGTGCCCTCGGGTACCCACCCACGCTTACCCGCCGGCGGCGGGTCTCCGGCGGAGGGCTTGTTCTGGGAGCGCTGGGACAGCATCCGCCCGGCCTGCAGAGCGGCGGCCTGACCGGGCAAACCGCTGTGTTGCGGGGCCGGCAGACGAGAGGGAGAGCCACCGGCGGGACGTTTGGCCAGCACCGCCGCCAACCGGGCAGCGGACCGCTTGAGTGCTTTACGCCCTTTCCAGAACAAGATGATGCCCATGACGATCAGCAGGTCGACGAAGATGAAGGTGGCCATCATCCCGTTGCCGCCGGAGTTGGTGGCGGAAAACACCGACTGCAGCAACAGCAGATACGCGGTGAGGAACACCACCGCGAACGTCATCGTCGCCAGCGCCATCACCAGGTTGGCGAAGGTCTGCCACAACGACCCCCGCGAGTCTCCCGGCAGAATTGCCCAGACCATCACCACGAGCAGCTTCAAACTCTCATAGAGCACGGTGGCCACGGCCAGCATCACCGCCACACACAACAGCAAGGCGAACAGCAGCACGAAGATCGCCGAGGGCGACAGGATGACCGCCGAGATCGCCATCCCCGAGTTCGGGTTGTCGGCGTAGTCCCCCATGGCGGCGTTGCAGTCCTTCATCGCATCGCGCACGGTGTCGTCGCCGCCGTGCGGGCCCGAGCGCATTACCTCGTCGTACTTGGCCTCACACGGGTCGCCCTGCAGGGACCGCCCGAAGTTGATCATTCGGCGGGCATACGGATGAAGGTGTCGACGAGCATGGCGCTGGTCTGCTCACGCATCTGATCGGCGTTGCTGGTGGTGTCTCCGTTGTGCGCCAACCCTGAGGACAGCTCGAGACCCAGGTCGCGGGACTGCATGATGTAGCCGGACTGGCCGGTGACCAGGCCGACCGGGTTGGACAGCCCACCCACGGCCAGAGCGGCGATCGCACACCCCACCACAAGGTCGAACGCCCCCAACGTCCAGCGGCCGCGGAAAATATGCACCGCGCAGACCGCGGCCATGATGGTCAGGAACGTCGGAGCCAGAGCGAAGGTGTGCACCAGGGCGGCCACACTCTTGCCCAGCGCCACCACCGGGGTGGCCAGCCAGTCCAGCCAGGCGAAGCCCAGCACCCAGTTGATCAGCCAGATCGCGAAGACCACGATCGCCCGGTAGCCCTGCCAGGTCAGGGTCACGAGGAACGACCAGATGAACTTGCCGGGACTGGTGATGCCGCCGGTGTTCAGCGACATCTCGTAGGCCCAGACGCTGATGCCTTTAGAGTCCAGCAGCTTCATCCAGTTCAGCGCCGGCGGGGTTTCGCTGGCCGCCCACGCAGGGACCGCGCCCCCGACCATGACACCGACAACGGTGCCCACCACGGTGAGCACTCGCCGCCACCCGGTCGGTATCCGGTGCAAGCAGGCCCTCAACGACGGCGGGGAGGTGCTCACGCGGAAGCGCCGGCCAGCTCGGTGTTCTCCGGTGGGGACGTGCGCACCGCGGTATTGCGTTCGGGCACCGAAGGGGGCAACACCTTGATACGACCGATGTTGCCGGAGGAATCCCGCAGGAACGCCTCACCGCGGCGGTGCTCGGCCACACCTTGCCCGGTCACCGGGGAGGTGTCCTCGGTGAGCATCGTGACCAGGGCGTCGTCCTCGGGGTCCAGCCCCAGCCAGGCCAAACCCCGTTTGGCCAGCTTGTGATCGCGGTGGCGCATCAGGATGCGGGTGGGGATCAGCCCTTGCAGGGTTTCCGACCCGAAGTCGGTGTCCGGGTCGTGCGACCCCAAGAACACCGCACCGTTGTGCTTGCGCCCGTCGCGGACGAACTCGGCAATCTCGTGCTCACCTTCCGACGATGTGGTGATGTGGTGGGCCTCGTCGACACCGAACACTCCCAGCCGGGCCGGGTCGTCGAAACTCATCTGCCGGGCCAGGGCGGCGATGTGGGCATACATCGCCCGCCCAAAGGTCCGTTCCGGGCGCATCTCGTCGAACAGGTGGGCGTTGGCCAGCTCAATGGGCCGCGGCAGCTCCAGGGTGTGGGTGCGGATGATGACCGCAGCAGCGTCGGCGGGGACCACCGGCAAGGTGTCATCGAAGATGGCGCGACCGAAGTCGCGGCGGGCGTAGAAGTTCATCGCCGCCCCCAGATCAGCGGCACCCTCACGGGTGCAATCGGTTTTCAGGTGCGCCAGCAGCCCCCCAAGTCCGGTGATCGCGTGCTCACTGCGATACGCCGGGTCGAGGACCTCGCTGAGCAGCAAGCCCAGCGGCGACATCGGTTTGATCTTCGTCAGCGGTGTGAGGAAGGACTGCGCAATCTGGGCACCGGTGGCCGGCCCGAACAACCGTAAGGGGTCCAGGCTGAACGTCGGGTCGGCAATGTTCACCACGATGGCGTCGGTGACCGACGAAGCCCAGGTGGCGTACTCCCCGATCTTGGTGCGGTCGATGCACAGGATCCGACCACCGCGGTCGACGACGCCGCCGAGCAACATCTTCAGCATCAGCGACTTACCCGCACCCAGCTCGCCGCACACCGCCAGAGACCCCGAGATGTCGCGCACGGCGGCCCCGGCCGGGTCGTGCAGCACCGCCCCCGGTGGGCCACCGGAGATGTTCAGCGCCATGAGGATGCCCTTGTCATCGCCCAGGGTGGTGCTGGCCAAGGGGACCGCAGCGGCCAACGACCGGGAGGTGGTGATCTGGGTGAACTCCCGCACCGCTTTGTTGGTGGGGGCCCCGGGGACGAACGCCCACCACAGGTTCTCCCGATACCCCAGGGGTTGTGCGGTGGTGTAGCTGGCGGAGTGCAGGTACTTGGCCAGACCGTCAGCCTGCTCACTGGCTGACTCAGGGGTGGGGCCGGCCACGGCGAAGATCACCGTCGCCTGGATCTCCACCTCGAGCTTGTCTAAATCCAGGACCGCGGCGAACTCGGCCTGACTTTCCGCGACCCGGTCCAGGGTGTTCATGGCGTGCGACATCTCGCCCTCACGCTGACCGTATTGGTCGTTGAGCTTGATCAGTGCCCGCCGGTTCTGGGCTGCGGCCTGATCCCCCGAACGGGTCGTCAACCGCAGCGCCCAGTCAACCTCGTAGCCGCATTCATCAATACGTCCTAGGAACTCACTGCCCGGAAAGTCCATACCCTCGGTGGGCAGCCCAGCCATCACGAGCATCGCCTGATACGACGCACCTGGGGCGTCGGGGACGTCGGGCTGGGTCACTTTCAGGTAGCGGCGCTCCCACGGCAACCAGGCTTTGAGCTCCGCGCGGGACAGATCGGTTTGCCCGCCCTCATCAAGCAACGGTTCCAGCATCGCCGACCCCGTGAGCAGCGATGGCATCACCGGCGACCGCTCAACATCGCCGGTAGGGCTCGATTCGGGGGGTTCCATGTCGGTGGCCAAACCACGCTGCTGGGCGTGCAGATCCAGCCAGATCATCTGGGCCGGCGTGGCCGGTTGCGGTCGGAACACCCACGGAATGGCGGCGGCGATCCGGCGAGACTGCTCGAGGCGGCGTTCGATCTCCTTGGCGGGCACACCGGCGCGCGGGAGCGCCAAGCTGTCGCGCAGCTCGTCCATCGCCGCACGCAAGGACCCGGTCGCACTCGTGCTGGCCCGGTTGTCACTCAGCGGCACGCTCAGCCAGTAGATGCGCTGGCCAGGGCGGATCACATCCAGGGTGTCCAAGGTGGCGGCGCACTCCGCGGCCCAGTCCGGGCACGCATCGAGGTCGATGCCCTCGATCATGCGTTCCACGATCGCCGCCGGGTTGAGTCCGGCCCGGACCCCGAGCAGCAGGGACTCACCGGGCAAGGCGCGGAACAGTCCGGTGTGCATGTCGCGCACCACACGCTTCTCTTTGTGGGGGCGGTAACCGTAGGCCGCCCCCGACAGCAGGAAGTCCGCCCACACCACCCCGGAGCGGGTCCAGCGCAGGTTGGCGGCCATCGCGCGGGTCGGTGAACGCATCAGTTCTCCTTTCGCCACCAACGCGTCGAGGCCCTGCGTGGCCGGGCGCAACACCCGCAGCGAGAGGCAGGTTCCGTCGGCGGCAACCGGGGGCAGCACCGCATGCAGGCGCACGCCTGCTCCGCCGTAGCCGGCGTCGGGCAGGCGCCCATCCACCCACGGTTGCGCTTCGTCCAGGCGCCTGCCGGCCGAGAGCGCCAGTCGTTGGGCGAGTCTGCGGACGGCGGCCTCGTCGGGGAAGCAGACCTCGGTCCGCTGCAGCCCGGCGCCGCGATCCACCCATACCTGGTGCGGAGCGGTAACCAGTACGTCGGCCACGTTCGGCTCCCGGAGCAGCTCCTCCAGCGGGCCAGCGCCGGACAGCTCCGTCTGCAACACCCGTAGGGCGGCCTGCAGATCGGTGTCGCCGAGCACTCCGCCGGACTCCGCGCGGATCGCTGCGGCCACGACCGAGGGGCTCAACTTCCCTGGAACCTCCGCCAGGCGAGCTCGCACCCGCTCCAGCAGCTCCGCCCGGTCCAGCAGCGCGCTCACGCTGCACAGCTCCGTACCCCGGGTGTATCCAGAACGGCCAGCACCTGACGGGCAGCGGCGGCCAGCGGGGACCGTCTGCCCAGCTCAAGCGTGCCCCGCTCCAGCGCCGCGGCCAGTTTCGGTTGCGGGCGCATCGCCGCCAGCAGCGGCACCCCAAGGGCATCGGAAACGTCGTCCGCGCGGAGCCCACCAGGGGACGGACCGCGGACCACCA